>Ga0180437_10004627_pt1 | contig 19471 bp, 9 predicted proteins | sample SS_ome_4_FD_132410 | JGI IMG/M metagenome (GOLD analysis project Ga0180437, IMG submission 132410) | Hypersaline lake sediment archaeal communities from the Salton Sea, California, USA - SS_3_D_1 metaG | ecosystem: Environmental > Aquatic > Non-marine Saline and Alkaline > Hypersaline > Sediment... | reverse complement strand
TACTGGGAGCCACGGCGACGGCGATTTTTCCCAGTGGTGAAGGAGGGAGTCCGTTCCCCTCCAGGCATTTCCAGGTGTCGCCTCCATCCCGGGACAGGTAGAGCCCGCTTCCCGGACCACCGCTCTCCCTCCCCCAAGTACGCACCACCAATTGCCACATAGTAGCGAAGAGGATGCGCGGGTTGTTGGGATCCATGGCCATCTCGCCGCAGCCGGTGTTCTCATCCACGAACAGCACCCTATCCCAGGTCCTGCCCCCGTCCCGGGTCCTAAAGACCCCCCGCTCCGCCTGGGGGCCGTAACAGTGTCCCATGGAGGCGGCAAAAACCGTGTCGGGATCACGCGGGTCGATCAATATCCTGCCGATCCGGCCCGTTTTTTCAAGCCCCATGTGTTTCCAGGACTTCCCCCCATCCGTGGATTTGTAGATCCCGTTCCCTATGGAGATATTGCTACGGAAATGCGCCTCGCCGGTGCCGGCCCAGACGATGTTGGGATCGGATGAGGCAACGGCCAGAGAGCCGATGGATTGGGCCGGCTGATCGTCGAAGATGGGGGTCCAGTGGACTCCGCCGTCGGTCGTTTTCCATATGCCACCCGAAGCGCCTCCAGCGTAATAGATCCTGGGATTGTCGGGTATACCGAACACGGCACTCACACGGTTCCCCACCGGGCCGATGTAGCGGTATTTCAGCTGACCGAAGATTTCGCTGTCCATCTTTTCTGTGGAACCCAGGAGCGGGTGATGCAAGAATATAAAAAACGGTACCAAGGCAATGACCCATGGACTGCACTCACAACGGAAGCCCTTTCTTTCCATTCGATCCTCCCTGGATGATTATTTCAAATCAAGAATGGTATTTTCAACGGCCGCTTTTTATTTCACAGCCGATTCAAGCAGCTCTCGGGCACGCTTCACCTGGGTGGTAAACTCCTCCAAGACTTCGGCCAAAATGGGAATCTGTGCCCGGGCTTCCGTCCATTTGCGTTTCTCAATCGCTTCTCTCAATCCCGGGAATGTCTTTACCCCGTATCCGGCATAAGACCCGGGGGCATAGATGAAGTGTTTGAACCACGGACGGGTGGGAAGTCCCTCCGCCCGGGTTAGGGCCCGTTCCGATTTATACAGGATTCTGTCGAGCCGGAGTTTTTCCTCGAGAGACAGCGAGCTTCCCGACTGGACAAATGCAATCCTCGCCTCTTCATAAGCCCGGATGCTTTCCTCCATCCGGAAAATGGCCTCCTCGATCGGACTGAAATCCAGTATCGGAACGGGATTCAGGCGATCGGGGGAAACAAAAGACAACTTCGGATCCTGCGCGAGAGCAAACACCTTCTGCGCAATGAGCTGGTTCTGCTGTTCCGTCTCCGTACGCATCCTTTCCCACAACTCGCGGATCTCCTTGATAAATTGTGAGAGGCGATTAACGAAATCTTTAAATTCAAAGGGAAGAATATCGGCATTGGCCAAACGGAGGGCGATACGGCCTGTAGTTTTGGCCAAGGCAACGCCGTATTCAAACGCCGGGTCCCCGAATCGGACATAGTAGGGGAAGGTATCATAGATGGAATGGCCGATGCCCCCTCGATTTTCCCCTCCGTACCCCACGTTCAAAGAGATGACACCCAGATGCTGCAGGAAGGAGGCGAAGTCGGAGCCTGATCCCAGGGCGGACAGGCGGATAGGACTGCGCTCGGCCGATCCCGTCCTCATGGCTCGGGACGCCCAGGCACGCTCGGCTACACTGACACCCGTCTGGGGATCGACCACATCACGGGCGACCTGATTGAAGAACTCTTCCAAGCAGGGTGATCCTGCGCCCCAAAGGAAGCCGCGCCCGTTGCTGTCTGTATTGATATAGACCGCGGCCTTCTCCTTTAACTCGGCGGCATGGGTTTCCACCCACTCGGTCGATCCGATGATGCCCGGTTCTTCCGCATCCCAGGCACAGAAAACCAGGGTCCGATTCGGCCGCCAACCGCTCCGGGTCAATTCGCTCATGACCCGCGCCTCCTCCATCAGAACGATCAATCCGCTCAAGGGATCGGCGGCACCGGCCACCCAGCCGTCGGAATGATTCCCCCGAATGATCCATTCATCCGGCCGCTCGCTGCCTTCCATTTTGGCAATGACGTTGTAGGCGGGCGTCAGCTTCCAGTCGAATTCCAACTTCAGGTGAACCTCGGCCTCCCCCGGGCCCAAATGGTAGGTGATGGGAAGCGCGCCCCGCCAATCGGGAGGGGCTACCGGTCCGGTCATCGCCTCCAGAAGCGGTTGGGCGTCTGCATAAGATAGAGGGAAAACGGGTATTCTGCTCAGGGTGGGGGCGTCACGGGGATCGATCCTTTCCGCCTGTAGGGTTGCCCCCACAAAGGGGGTCAAGGGATCCCCGGGATACAGGGTGATATCCAGAACCGAGCCTCTCTGCACCCCATCAGGGGGCATGAAGGAACCGCGGGGATAGACATCCCCCTGGCCGTATCCGGAATCGCGCGGGTCGGAGTAGATCAGGCAGCCGATGGCCCCCTTCTCGGCTGCGACCTTGGGCTTGATCCCCCGGTAACCGCCTCCATAACGGACGATGACGATTTTTCCCTGCACATCGATTCCCCGGCGTTCCAACTCGGCATAGTCCTGGTGCAGCCCCTGATTGGCGTAGACCAGCTCACCCGTAACATCGCCGTCAATCGAGTAGGCGTTATAAGAGGGGAGCTGTTCCTCCTGCATCGCGGTCACGGGATCTCCCTCCACCGGAGGGGCCGTAAGTTTGGCATGAAAAGATGTGGGGGCGACCATCTCCAGCTTCCGCACCTTGGGGGTGGGGAAATACACATAAAAAGTTTCGATGCGCGCATCGAATCCCCACTTCTGAAAAAGTGAGAGAATAAATTCCGCATTATCCTTTCTATAGGGCGATCCCAAATGCTGGGGACGGGCGGCCAGCCTTTTCAGCCAATCCCTCAAATTGCCCGCCTGAATCAGGCCGTCGAATCGGGATTCAAGCTCGTATTGGGCGGCGGCTTGTTCGCTGGTGTATCCGTTCAAGGACTTGCTCTGGCCGTAAGCCTCCCCAGAAAATAAGAAAATCAAAAGAGTTATTAACCAAATCCCGGGTTTTATTCGCATGTTATACTCCCTCTAATAATTCATATTATATTTACTAACTTATTTCATTCAGCCCAGTTTCATTCAGCCCAGTAATCCAGCAGAAACTAAAAAGAGATTCAGCACCAATATAGAAAAGGCACTTGTCCTATTTCGCAACGGAGATTTCATACACTCCACCGGCCTCGGTCTCAAACTCGGTCAATACGGTGGCTTTAACAGAGCCTTTTTTCATTCCGTAAGGCACCATTTCTATCGGGTGTTCGGTCTGTACGACGCGGTTTTGGAAGGTTACCTCGAGGACTTGCGCAGCCCGCACCCGGCAAAAACGCCCCAGTTTAGAGTGAAGAGTTGCACTGACAAGCCGGCCGTCTTTCCAAACCATGTCCACCTCGAATCCTCCCCGGGCGCGCAGGCCTCTGACCTCACCGCTGGGCCAGGCCCGGGGAAGGGCCGGCAGCAGGTGGATCTCTCCGGCATGGGATTGCAGCATCATCTCGGCTATCCCGGAGCACCCGCTGAAGACACCGTCCACCTGCCGCGGAGGGCCGCAGCTGAACATATTGGGATAAATTCCTCCCTTCCAATAACCCTCGTCATCGTGCTGGGTTTCTTCCTTTTCCTGCAGATCCATTTGGCTGCTGAGGAGCTGGTAGGCGCGTTCGCCGTCCTCCAAGCGCGCCCACAGGTTGATTTTCCATCCCCGGGACCAGCCCATGTTCTTATCCCCCCTATGGATAAGGGATTGCCTGGCTGCTGCCGCCAGCTCGGGAGTCCCCCGAAGTGTGATCTGACGGCCGGGATAGAGCCCGTACAAATGGGAGAGGTGGCGATGCTTGTCCTCGGGATCGTCCCAATCTTCCAGCCACTCCTGCAGCTGGCCGTATCGCCCGATCTGCATTGGTGCCAGTCGTGGACGGGCTTGACGGACTCGTCCGCTGAACTCCTCATCCAAACCCAGGATTCTGGCCGCTTCCATGCAGCTGTCGAATAAATCCTGTATGAGCTGCATATCCAATGAAGCCCCGGCACAGATCGTGGTGTTACCCCTCCATGTGGCACGATTTCCGGCGATGACGTAATGGTTCTCGGGCGAATTGGAAGGGCAGGTCACCAGCCAGTAGTACTGGGGATGTTCAACCAGCGTATCCAGGAAAAATTGGGCCGCTCCCTTGAAAATGGGATAGACTTGCCTCAAAAAATCTTCATCCCCGCTAAACAAATAGTGTTCCCATAGATGGGTGCACAACCAGGCCCCGGCGGTATGCCAGGTTCCGAACTTCCCTCCTCCCATGGGAGCGGTAGGCAGCCAAATATCGGTATTGAAATGATGCACCCAGCCATCGGCTCCGTAATGGAGCCTGGCTGTGCGTCTTCCTGTTTCCGCCAACCCCTCTACCATTTTGACCAGCGGATCGACACACTCGCTGAGATTAGCCGCCTCAGCGGCCCAGTAATTCATCTCCAGGTTGATATTGGTGGTGTACTTGCTCCCCCAAGAGGGATTCATGCTTTCATTCCAAATGCCCTGGAGGTTGGGCGGCTGGGTCCCCGGGCGGGAACTGGATATCAGCAGATAGCGGCCGAACTGAAAGTAGACGGCGGCCAACTGTGGATCACCTCCAAATGGAAAGCGTTTGAGCCTTTCATCGGTAGGCAATTTTGCCTGCCTGGAACTTCCCAGATCCAGCCACAACGTGCGGAAGAGTCTGCGGTGTTCGGCCACATGATCCGCACGCAGCCTTTCATAGGATTTGTCCTCGACAGCAGTCAGCACCTGGTCGATTCTGGCTTCCGGGTCTCCGCTTATGTCCCGATAGTTGACGAAGTTGGTGGCGGCCGGAATCAACAGGGTAACGGCATCCGCCGCGTTTATGGAAAGATCTTTCTGGTTTAATTTGACGGTTCCTCCCTCGGCGATCGCCTTAATCCGGGCTTGATAGTGCAGACGGCCTTCAATCCCATGATAGGAGGAATTTTTCCCCTTGAGTATCAGCGTGTCTGGAATCGTGGCCTCCACGACAAAAGCCTCATCACGCGGGGGGGTATTATGCACTCCGGAAATTCCGACCGCAAGGTCTATGCTGCCGGGGCTATCGGCTGTCAGGCGGATTACGATCACCTGGTCGACCGGCGACACAAAAACCTCCCGGCGGTACTCGATCTCTCCCACACGGTAAGAAACGCTGGCGATGGCCGTATCCAGGTTCAGCTCGCGTCGGTAGTTTTTCACATCAATATGGCCGGGAAAATCCAATTTCAAGGTGCCAAGGGGTTGATATTTCTGATGTGAACGGGGCCGTGTGTCCATGATCCGACCGAACATTTCCTGGGCTTTCCGATACTTGCCTTCAAAAATCAGCTCCCTGATCTCGGGCAGCTCAGCCGGTCCCTCGGGCTCACTGGGTTCATAGGGTCCTCCGGTCCAGACCGTCTCCTCGTTGAGCTGAATAATCTCCTTCTTGATGCCCCCGTAGACCATAGCACCCAACCGGCCGTTTCCCAAGGGCAGGGCTTCTATCCACTGTTCGGCCGGCTGGCTGTACCACAGAGTCAGGGCCGCCCAGTCTTTTTCTTTTTGGGTGGTATCAACGGATTTTCCTGTCTCGTCCGATGAGCATCCCGTCAGCAGAAGGCCCATCAGAAAAAAGACACAGACAGACTTTGAAAAAAGCATTTTGATGTGGATCATGCGCCCTCCTAGTTGCATGCTGCCACCATCCATAGCCGAAGGTTCAATCTGAGGAGGCCGTCTCTATCGGCCTCAGACTCACCTTGACCGGTTTGGCGGATTTCTTATTGATGAAAACGACGAGGTCGCTTCCTCCCAGCGTCCGCACATGGCCCAATCGGAAATCCCGGTCGGCCTTCATCGCCGCCTCATTTATCTCCAACTCGGCGCCCTTTTCGCCCCAGTTTTCAATATACAGGCAGGCATTGACCAGGGGGGAATCCTCGCTAGCATCTATCTCCCCTTCCAGCATGCCGGGAGCGCCCGGTCTCCGACATTTCAAGACATAGACGCGCTGGGATAGGTCATAGCCAAAGTTACTAAAGCCGTCGCCTTCTATTTTCATGGGAGGAGCCTTGGCCCAGGATTTGCCCAGCGGAGCCAACTCGGCGGCCGTCTCCTCGGTCATCCCGTACATCCACGCGCCCCAAATTGTCTGCTCAGGTCCGTCATGCAGGACCGGCCTGGTGGTTGTGCCTAAAAAGGAGGAGGCACGGTCGGGAACCTGGGCGTCCCTGCCGTCGGACGAGATCAACGCCACCGGCCAGTGGTTGCAGGTCGAAAACTTGGAATACAATCCCGGATTTCCCCCCAAGTAGCCTTTTGTGCTTCCCGGCTCGAAGATGATGAAAGGCTTGGCCTGGGATTTGAGATTCACCACCTGAATGAGCGCATCCGGAGGCAAAACATTCCTTTGGGACCGGAGTTCCTCATTCCATGTGTAGGTGTGCGAATCCCCTGCAAAATTCGCAAGGGTAATGAAATCGAGATTGATGACATCTTCGGGGCGCTGTCCCGGATGGCAGAGCACGATGGTTTCCTGCTTTTGAATCCAGGGGGGATAGTTGTCATGCTCTGACTGGCGGCGCCAGATCATTTTTCGCATGCCCACACCGTCCGGGTAAAAGGTGTAGTACTCATCCACCCATTGGGCCCAGCCGGTTTTTTCGTCGCGGATCCAGAGATAATCGCGGGACCCCACCGGTGCATAGCGCCAGTGGACGACCACCCTGGCTTTGGTGTTTTCAATAATCCTGACATGGGAGTAGCGGCAGTGGATGTCCTGCATGTGCTCGATGCAGCCTTCCTCGTAGGTCCCGGTTTCAAAACTCTGATCCGCCATCCAGATGCCGTTTTCCGTGACCCACACGGGAGAGTACCTGATCCCTCTCCAGAAAACCACCCGAATGGGGGAGTCATCGAACTGGATAATCACATCGGCATGGGGTCCGACCGGCCATAAGGCATCCCATTCTTCGTAATATTTTAGCTTGGCGTAATACGCACCGAAAACACCGGGACCGGGGGGCCCGGAGGGCATCACCCGCGGCGGGAAATCCGGTGAGGCGGCCGACTGGTGCGCCTGGAAGGACTGGCTGATTTCCGCCTGCGTAAGAGCTCGGTCGTAGATTTTGATCTCATCCATGAGACCATCGAAGGAAAACCAGGACGGCCGGTTCCCGGGTCCACGCCCAAAAAAGGGTGGAATCTTCTTATGATTCATTCCGATCAATAGATCGGTGTTTCGAGCAAAAAACATTCTCCCTTTGGCCCTCTTTCTTCCCGCCTCCTCACCATTGAGGTAAACCACAAAATCCCCGGAATCAGGATCGTAGGTGCCGGATATGTGGGCCCATGTTTTAAGGGGAATACGGTTTTCCGAGGTGCAGGAGACCCAGTTTCCGTCTATGGCCATTTGCAGGCCGAAGCGGCCGCGGGCATCCACGCCGAAGAAATAGCCCCGTTGCTGTTCGTCCTTCTGACTGGCAACCGGACACCAGTTCCAGGGATAGGCGGCCAGCGCCACCCAAGCTTCGACCGAAATCGCTCCCGTGATACGGGGAGACTTTTCCGCTTCTCGCTCGATGACCGCTGTGAAGCCGTCAAACTTGAGCGCCTTACCGGAGACCCCTGGTACGTATTTAAAATTCCCTCGGATCGAATCTTGATCCTGGGTTATGCTGTCCACTGCAATGTTTCCTTGATCCCGATCAAAACTCCACCAAGCTTCGGGGCCTTGTTCATCAGCCCGGGCGGGCGAGCATGCCAGGCCCCACACTAGTGCTGCGGCCAAAACGGAAGCCTTGTTTCTGCATGATTTCATGATGTCCTCCACCTCTTCCTGCCTTTCAATATTTAAAATAAAGGCAGAATCGATGAGTCAAAAGATTGTTAACACACATAACAATGTTACCCCAATCTGAATATTCATAAAGTCCATAAGAAGTCCTTCTCGATGGCTATTATTTCTTTATTTTACTCGGTTTATGAACTGAACTCCATATTTATTCGTAATATTATATATGATATGGTTATTGAATTTAGGGCCTGTCCAGCCAAATATGAATAATATATATGTGGAAAATTTGACAATTTCCAGATATGGATTTAACTTCCTTATGAGAAAAAATTCATTCAAGCACCCATAAGAGAAGAAAATGAGCCTGCAAGAAATTATGCAGCCGAATAACTTTCTTGCGGTAATTAACAATCTCAATTATAATTAATTGATAATTAATCGGTAATATCGGATTTTGAAACAGATCAATCCGAAAAAGCCGATTTTGATTTGCCCCATACGCGACCCTCCGAGGCGCTTGAAATTTGAGATTAGAAAGGGGGTGATGAAAAACACGGAAAGAAAATCACGAGACTCCTAAAGTAGGAGTAGAAAACCGCTCCTAAAGCAAAAATTTCGGTCATTAAGACTGATTTAAGGAGGTCAAAATTGCGAAAATTTCTAAGCTTACTTTTTATTTTGTTGTTGTCCTACCCGCTTTTTGCCCAGGTTAGAACCGGGAATATCTACGGAAAAGTGGTGGACGACACGGGCGCGCCGCTCCCGGGAGTCGAGGTGACCTTGACCGGTGCTCTGACGGCACCGCTGTCATCCGTCACTTCTACGGCCGGGCTGTTCAGGTTTCTATCCCTGCCGCCGGCGAGGGACTACGTGCTCAAGGCCGCATTGGAAGGATTTAAGACGGCAATCAAAGAAAACACCATCATCGAGGTGGGAGCGAATGTCGAGATAATCCTGACTATGGAGGTCGGTGGTTTGTCGGAAGAGGTGATGGTCGTCGCGGAGACCCCGGTCGTGGATGCGAAAAAGGTGTCGGTCGGCATGAATATCACCCAGGATATCCTGCAGTCCATTCCAACCGCCCGCGATCCTTGGGTGCTCCTCCAGTTGGCTCCGGCGGTGGTGATCGACCGAGAAAACATCGGCGGCAATGAATCCGGCCACCAATCCCTCTTTGTGTCCAAAGGTTCATCCGGACGCGGCAACAACATTTACACCATGGACGGCATGGATATTTCCAACGCCAACTCCTCTGGATCTTCGGTAGTTTATTATGACGTGGATGCCTACGAAGAGATGAACATTACGGTCGGTGGAGCCGATATCACCAACCGGACCGGCGGTGTTGTTCTCAACATGGTCTCCAAGCGCGGTGGTAACAATGTGTCCCTCGGGGGCCGATTTTATCTGACCGATCAGAAGTTTCAGGCCGACAATCTCACCCAGGAGCTTATTGACGAGGGAGTTGCAGGTATCAACCAGATCGTCAGAAACCGGGATTACGGCTTTAACGTGGGATTTCCGATCGTTAGAGATAAGGCGTGGTTCTGGGGTTCCTATGGGGAAATGGATATCCAGACCACAACCATCTATGCGCAGCCGGATGACACCACCCTGACCAACCTAACTGCCAAGCTCAATCTACAAATCATTCCCCAAAACCGATTCGAGGCACTGGTGAGCGCTCACGAGAAGTACAAGTACGGCGGCGGGCAGTCCTCCAGTAATCCGCTGGGAATTATTCAGGAAGCCCCGCTGGCTTTCGGTGTTCCCATGTTGAAATTCCAGGACGAGCACATGTTCGGGGACAACTTCTTCGTATCCGCTAAATATGCCTGGATGGACGGTTCCGGCGGACACGTCACCGTGATGGATCCCAAGCGGGAAAAGCTGGCCATTTGGGATGTTACCGATCAGAGGTATTACGATTCCTTTTCGACCTGGAATGCGAACAATAAAGATAATATGCTGACTTTTATGGCGGTGTATTTCAATGACAACCTTGCCGGAGCCAGCCACGAAATCAAAGCGGGAGTCGACTACCAGAAGCACGACACCTCTCCTGAAAACCGCGGCACCTTTACCGGCAATATCCTGGTGAGGAGAAATTACAACAGCCCCACAGTGGATTTCAACGGCGATGGACTGGCCGATGTCCCCACGGATCCCAATTTCAAACGCTTCGAGATGGAGCGGTCCAAAAACAGCACCTACGGCACCGAACAGTTCGCCGCTTTTTTCAGCGATACCATCTCATTCGGACGCTTTAACCTGCTTCTGGGCCTGCGCTATGACCGACAGGTTCCGTTTATGGCAGAATATTCTATAATCGCGGTAGATCCAGATAGCCCGGCATGGAAAAACACGGTCAACTCACAAACGACAAATCTGCTGGATACCGTGCTCCCTCCCATCAGTGTCCCGGCGGTCGAGACGCTGGCGGCCGATGGGAGCAGCTATAACTGGACCACCTGGTCGCCGAGGCTGGGAGTGACCTGGGATGTTACCGGGGACGGCAAGACCATCGCCAAATTGAGCCTCGCCAGCTATGGCGATTATATGGGAACCGGAGAAGCCTCCAGCTGGAAACTAGGGGGTACCAGTGGCTGGATGGACTTCTGGTGGTGGGATAACGGTGACGGCATGGTTGATTCCAGCGAGCTCTTCTGGCACACGATCGCAAATAAGGCTCCTTACCGCGTTTTCGATGACGCCGGTGCCTTCATCGGCAACTACGACGATGCCGCCGGCACTTTTTGGGGCGGATTTGATCCTCAAAATCCTCTGAATACCACCGATCCTTACACCATCAAGGAGTCCGATGCCGGGTCTTCCCGCACCCTGGAAGCCATGGTCACTCTGGAAAGGGAACTCATACCGGATTTGAGTGTCCAGCTTAACGGAACCTACCGCAGGTATGATAACTTCCGATGGTGGCTCAAATATTTTCCGGAGACGGGCGTTGTCCAGAATCAGAGCTGGTATATTTCCGCCGGGAATCCTCCCGCCGACATTCCCGGAATCGGAGACACCAAAGACGCGAAGAATCACGAATGGTATTACCAGTCCACAGACGCCACGACATATTCGCCTTGGACGAGCGTGCAAAAACAGCCGGATGCTTATAATGAGTATTGGGGCGTGGATCTCGTCGCCACGAAAAGGCTCTCAAACCGGTGGATGCTGAACGGGAGCTTCACATTGCAGACCCAGGCCCAGCACTTCGGTTCTCAGGGCTACACCGATCCCACCAACCTCTGGGCCTACGAAGGACAGACCTATTCGCCTTATTTCGGGGGAGGAAGCGGAAAGATCAACGCGTATGTTTATACCCATTGGATGCTCAAGCTTTCGGGGCTCTACCAACTCCCGTATGATTTCAATATCTCGGGAACGGTTTTAGCCCGCCCGGGTTACATTCAGCGGGAGTACTTTCGAATTGTCGATTATCGACTGCCCAACCCATTGAGTAACAGTGCCAACCTCGAAATGACTCCTTTCGGTTCGGAGCGCCTGCCCAATTCCCTGCTGGTGAACCTGAGGCTGGAAAGAATGCTGAGAATCGGAGAGACTGGCCGGATTTTCCTGATGGCGGACGCATTCAACCTCCTGAACAGCGCAACCGTAAACCGGAGAGAGACAAAGTACCACGGAACCTACTACATTTATCCGGATGCAAATCAGAACCGGTTTGTGGCCAACATTAACTACAATCGCCTGAACGAGATCCTGAACCCAAGAGTTATACGGTTTGGAGTGCGGTTCCAGTTCTAATGACTTACGGATAGCATATTGGAGCCTCTTCTTCGATAGCGGAGGAGAGGCTCCAATCGTCCGATCTTGTTGGCAAGCTCAGATTTCCCGAGCCAAGATCATAAGATTGAACTGGCAGTGGCAGGGAGAACCCAGTGGCCCGTAAAAGGACCGGTCATAGTGTTTTTGTTATCCGAGTTATTTGGAGTTATTCGGTCTTATTTACCGCCCACTTGAGCCCTTAGACCTATGGCGCCGGGTCCTGTGAGGTTCATCGTTAAAGAATAGAATTCCCTGCGAACTCGGACCGCCTTAGGTGTCGTTTCGGGCAATCCATCATTCACTCATTGATAAGCGTGTTCGAAAACCACCATGCAGAGATCTCGAACACGTCAAATGGAGTTGTGAACCTGGGATGATAATGATAGAGTTCAGGTATGAGTGAGGATATATTCCGAATGAGAAGAAAATTCTTATGAAGAACTCAAAATCACGAAGGGAATTTTTACGAGCGTTGGGTTGGGGAACGCTGGCCGTGGCCCTGCCGGTGTGCCAAAAACATCCACCCAAGAAGCCCAACATATTGTTCATCATGTCCGATGACCACGCCGCCAATGCCATCGCCTGTTACGGAAGCCACCTGGCCGCAGTCGTCAAGACGCCCAACCTGGACCGGCTGGCGGCCGAGGGCGCACGGATGAAAAACTGCTTCTGCACCAACTCCATCTGCGCCCCCAGCCGGGCCACGATCCTGACCGGGCAGTACAGCCACAGAAACGGCGTGTACACCCTGCACGAAACCCTTCCGCCCGAACACCCCAACGTGGCCAAGGAGATGCAGGAAAACGGCTACCAGACAGCCGTCATCGGCAAGTGGCACCTGAAGGTCGATCCCTGCGGATTCGATCACTGGAACGTCCTGCGCGGTCAGGGCCGCTACCGCAATCCGATCCTGCGGGGAAAAGACACAGGTGAGAAGGAATATCCCGGCTACTCGACCGATGTCATAACCGATCTCTCCCTGGATTGGCTGCGCAGCCGCGATCCGGAAAAGCCCTTTTTCCTGATGTGCCATTTCAAGGCCCCCCACGACCGTTGGGAGAGCGCGGAGCGGTTCGATGATCTTTACGCGGATAAAGAGATACCGGAGCCGGAAAACCTGCTGGATGACTACCGCCACCGCTTCCCATTGGCCAAGGACGTCTGGTCTACGCTGGAACGGATGGTGCCCGACAAGTACTTCCCCTACATCGACCCTGAGGAACTCGCGGGCATGGACCGCGACCAGACCCGGAGATATGTCTATCAGAAGTTCCTGCAGAAGTATCTGCGCTGCGCACAGGCCGCCGACGACAATGTGGGACGGCTCCTGGATTTTCTAGACCTGAGCGGGCTGGCGGAAGACACGGTGGTCGTCTACACCAGCGACCAGGGAGTGTTCATCGGTGAACACGGCTTATTCGATAAGCGTTTCATGTACGAGGAGAGCCTCCGCATGCCGTTCTTGATCCGTTATCCCCGGGAAATCCGACCGGGGACGGTCAGCGAGGAACTGATTGAAAACACCGATTTCGCGCCGCTGTTTCTCGATTACGCCGGAGTCGATATCCCGGACTATATGCAGGGACGGAGTTTTCGTCCCATCTGCCGAGGCCGCACCCCGCCCGACTGGAAGGAGGCGACCTATTACCGCTACTGGATGCACATGTCCCATTTCGCCATCCCCGCCCATTACGGAATCCGCACCAAGCGGTACAAACTGATCTTCTACTACGGGCTGGGGCTGGGAATGCCGGACACCGAATTCGTCCGCGCATGGGTCGACGGTTCACCCAGGATCGAATCCACCGAACCGGAATGGGAGCTGTTCGACCTGGAAAAAGACCCGCACGAGATGAAAAACGTCTTCGACGATCCCGAATATGCCGGCATCGTCTCCGGGCTGAAGGAAATGCTCCTTAAGCGAAAAGCGGAGATCGGGGACACCGACGATTCTTATCCGGAACTGATGGAATTGAGGAAAAAATTTTGGTGATCCTGGCTGCTTGAGAGGAATTGATGAATAAGCGACCGAAGACGAATACCTCCCGCACGGCCCGAGCCGCCCCAATATATTCCCGGGCCCTGTCGCTGATACTCTGTTTCGGCATTTTCAGCATGCTCGGGTGCGGAACGGAGAGCCGTAAAAAGCCGAATATCATCTTCATCATGGCGGATGACCTGGGCTATGCCGAGCTGGGCTGTTATGGTCAGCAGCACATTCGAACCCCTCATATCGATCGTATGGCCGCAGAAGGCATGCGCTTCACGAATTTCTACACCAGCTCTCCTGTGTGTGCGCCGGCCCGGTGCAGCCTGATGACGGGTATTCACGGGGGCCACGCCTATGTGCGCGACAATCACGAGATCGGTGGATGGGACTCATTCCGGGGACAGCTCCCGCTCCCTGAAGACACGCTCACCCTGGCCGAAATATTGAAGGCCCAGGGCTATGCTACCGGCTGTTTCGGAAAATGGGGGCTGGGCGAGCCGGGGAGCGGCGGCGACCCCCTCAAGCAGGGCTTCGACCGGTTCTATGGATACAACTGCCAGCGCCATGCGCATAACCTGTATCCCCGATATCTGGTCAACGATGACAGGAATGAAATCCTGGAGGGCAATGACCGCGGCCTTACCGGCCTTAAATATGCCCCACAACTTATCGCAGACGAGATGCTGAAATTCGTGCGCGACCACCAGGACCGGCCCTTCTTCGTCTATTTCCCCACGGTGATCCCCCATCTCCCCCTGCAGGTCCCCGAGGAGGAGTTGAAGGCCTACGAAGGCCTTTGGACGGAAACGCCATATACGGGAAAATCGTATCTTCCCCATCCCCGACCGCGCGCCGCCTATGCCGCCATGATCACTTTTATGGACAAGCAGGTCGGGCGATTGATGGCGTTGCTCAAGGAGCTGAATCTGGATGACGATACCATCGTCTTTTTCACATCCGACAACGGAACCACTCATCTCGGTGAGCAGGTGGACTTCGAGTTCTTCAAAAGCGTGGGGGGACTGCGGGGATTAAAAGGATCGCTGTACGAAGGCGGCATAAGGGTGCCCATGATCGTTCGCTGGCCGAAACGGATCGAGGCCGGAGCCGTCAGTCCCCTGCCCGCCGCCGGCTACGATATGCTGTCCACGCTTTCGGAGATTGTAAACGCAGAGGCCCCCGCATCAACGGACGGCATCAGTATAATGCCGACGCTTTTGGGAAGATCAGGCCAACAGAGAATCCATGAATACCTCTTCTGGGATTTTGCCGGCTATGGAAAGCAGATCGCAGTCCGCATGGGGAAATGGAAAGGAATAAAACCCAACATCGGAGACCAGGCGGATGTCCCTCTGGAGTTATATGATCTGGAGGCCGATCCCGGAGAAGAGATGGATGTCGCCGCCGAAAACCCGGATGTGGCTGCGCGGATCGAACAGATCATGCGGGATGCCCGGACAAGGCCCCAAATCGATCGCTTTGCCTTCGGAACCTATAAAGATTGATGTCTCCGCTGCCAAAATCCAAGGCGAGCGGCCACAGCCCGCTGGCGTGGAAATAGGACAAGAAGGAAGGAGTCACGCTATGCGAAGATTTTTAAAATCCACGGCTGCCGTTTGTGCTTTTGCTGCAACAATATCAGGCTGCTCGAAAACCGAAGGGCCATCCGGCGGAACAGCCAATCCTGCAAAACCCAATATCGTCATCCTGCTGGCCGATGACCTGGGCTGGGCCGATGTGGGCTATCATGGCGGAAAGATCGCCACCCCCAGCATCGATCGCCTGGCGAGCGAAGGCGTCCTCCTGGAAAACTTCCATGTCTGTCCGCTGTGCTCGCCGACCCGGGCCGGTTTGATGACCGGGCGCTGGCCGATCCGATACGGCATGGGGGAATCCGTAATTACGCCCTGGCGCCGATACGGTTTGCCCACGAGCGAGCGGACGCTGGCGGATCTGCTGGCAGAGGCGGGGTATGAGCGCCGCGGGATTATCGGAAAATGGCATCTCGGGCATTACCGACCGGAGTATCTTCCCCTCAACCGGGGATTCACTCATTTCTACGGGATGTATAACGGCGCTTTCGACTATTTCACCCACATCCGCGAGGACGAGCTCGACTGGCATCGCGACTTCGAGACCAGCCGCGACCAGGGCTATGCCACCGATCTGATCGGTAGCGAAGCGACACGATTCATCGACCAGAGCCCGGCCGAAAAGCCATTCTTTCTATATGTGGCGTTCAACGCGCCCCACGTGCCTTTACAGGCCAAGGAGGAGGATATAGCCAAGTACGACTGGATCGAGGACGAAGACCAGAGAATCTACGCCGCCATGGTGGATTCTCTGGATCAGGCCGTTGGAAAGATTCTGACGGCCATTGAAGAGAAAGGAATCGCAGACAACACCTTGGTACTTTTCTTCAGCGATAACGGCGCGATCCGATACGGGGACAACGGCCCCTGGCGTAGCGGCAAAGGCAGTGTTTATGAGGGCGGTGTGCGGGTACCGGCGGTTCTGCGCTGGCCGGCCGGTGTGCAGGGCGGGGGGCGCAGCGTCGATGCCATGATGGGCTATATCGACGTCTACCCGACCATCAATCGCATCGTCGATGCCAAAGGATCCCACCCCAATCCTCTGGACGGCCGCGACATGCTCGAAGTCATCCGCGGCAAGGCCGAAGCCCCTGTGCGCGATTGGTACAGCTATATCGCCCAGGGGAGACCGGACCGGACGGCGGTCTGCGACGGGACCTGGAAACTGGCCGTCGTGGGTGGGAGTGTGCTCGATGTGACCGTCGATCAGGCCGTACGGTCGAGCGATTCACAAACCGCGCCATCCGTGGAGCTTTTTCGTCTGGATCGTGATCCGGGCGAACAGACCAATCTCGCCGCGGAACACCCCCAGGTCGTCGCCCAAATGCTCGAGCGCCTGAAAGAGTATCGGCGCCTTAAAATCAGCGGAGTCCCCGATTACCAGGAAGGCCGCCAAGGCTTCAAGGCTCCGAAGGATTGGGTGATTAAGGAATGAAAAAAATGGTGAACTTAATGAAGCCCTCCCAGACCAGCGATTTTCCCTGGGCCGGATGGGACATCATGGCTACCTTGGCCGACTTGGCAGGTGTCGCACCACCTCCTCATACCGATGGGATCTCGCTGGTCCCCACACTGCTCGGCCGGCCGGATCAGCAAAAAAATCGTGAATACCTGTACTGGGAACACCACATGGGAAAGCAGCAGGCGGTGAGAATGGGGAGATGGAAAGGCATCCGGTTCGGGGGAACCAAGGAGCCGATAGAACTGTATGACCTCAGCGTGGATATCGGCGAGACCGATAACGTGGCGGAAGACCATCCGGAAATCGTCGCGAGGATGGATTCGATCATGAAAGAAGCTCGAGAGAACTCCGAGTTCACCGCATTCTGGCCGCTTCCCGAGTACCGGCAAAACCAGATCAAATGGGACCAACGGATATTCGATCAGCTCGAGCACGGGATCAGATAAGCGATGGGCATCGAACTTAAGGAGGAGGGAATGAAAGGATTATCCAGGCGGGAATTCCTGCAGGCTGTGGGCATAGGTCTGGTGGGATCGACACTGGCGGGCTGCCGGGAGCCCCTGCGGATCGAGCGGCCCAACGTTCTCTTCATCGCCATCGACGACCTCAACGACTGGTCCAGTGTCCTCAAAGGACATCCCCAGGCGATAACACCCAACCTGGAGAGGCTTGCCGAGAGGAGTGTCACTTTCACCAATGCCTACACGGCGGCCGCCTGCTGCAATCCCTCGCGGACCGCCCTCATGACCGGCCTTCCTCCCTACCAGACCGGGATCTATGAAAACTGGGTGCCGTGGCGGGAGTACATCCCCGAGGCTGTGACCATCCCGCAGTATTTCACCCAACACGGATACTGGTCGGCAGGTGCGGGCAAGATCTTTCACAACAGCTTTCCCGATCCCCAATCCTGGGAGGACTACTTCCCATCCAAGACCAAACATTTCCCGCCCTACATCTACCCCGACGACCGGCCGGTCAACATGCCTTATTACGAGGACATGTACAGGGAATTCGACTGGTGGGGGCATGACCGGCCCGACGAGGAAACTGGAGACTTTCAAAGCGTCCGATGGGTGGGCGAGCGATTGCTGAAGCCCCATGATCGTCCCTTCTTTCTAGCCTGCGGCCTCTACCGCCCCCATCTCCCGTGGTTCGTGCCTAAAAAATATTTCGAGATGTTCCCCCTGGATTCCATAAAACTGCCCGAAATCAAGGAGGACGACCTCGACGATCTGCCCGAGGCCGCCCTCCGGCTCATCCAGCGTCAGAAAGTCAAATACCACGACCGGGTCATCAAACACGGCAAGTGGGCGGAGGCGGTTCAGGCCTACCTGGCCTCCATCGCCTATGCCGACGCCATGCTGGGCCGACTTTTGGATTATCTCGACGCCGGCCCTCATGCCGGCAACACCCTGATCGTCCTGTGGTCGGATCACGGCTGGCAGCTCGGGGAAAAAACCCATTGGCGCAAGTACGCGCTGTGGGAAAACATCGCCAAGGTCCATTTCATGATCTCCGCTCCCAAGGGAATCCCGGGGCTGCCCTCAGGGACGCGGAACGGTTCGCGCTGCCGCAGATCGGTAAGCCTGCAGGACATCTACCCGACGCTCATCGACCTCTGCGGCCTGTCCGCGCGGCCGGACATCGCCGGCCACAGCCTCGCCTCCCTGCTCGACGACCCGGAGACGAGGTGGGATCATCCGGCTGTCACATCGGTTTTCACCGGGGATCTGGCCGTCAGTTGGGAGCACTGGCGGTATCTCAGCTACAGTGACGGGGGGGAAGAGCTCTACGACCTGGAGCGTGATCCCCAGGAGTGGAAAAACCTCGCCGACGATCCGGAATTCCGGGATATCAAGGCAAAGATGCGCGCCATGCTTCCGAAGAAGCCCGCGGCCAGGATCACAAAGCAAGAATGAGGAGAGAGTCATGAAAAGAATCATGGTTTTGACTGTTTTGGGAATTTTGATGTCGTCGCCGGTCCCAGCCGATTCGGCTGATCCGCTAGTATTCGATAAATCCGAGTATGCGGCTCGGAGGACGCGGTTTATGGCGCAGATCCCGGACGGCATCGCCGTCCTCTGGGGATCGTCGGGCGGGGCCCAAAACAATGAATTCAAGTATTTCTGCGGCGTGGAAGTGCCCGGGGCCGTGCTCATCATGGACGGTATCCGCAAGGAGAGCATTCTATTCTACACCACCACCGAGAATTATCTTAGAGGAGAGGGCCTTAGCCCTGACCTGGCGCTCAAACCCCGGGCGGCAACGGGAATCGAACACTATTATCCCGCCGATCAGTTCACGCGCCGGTTCGGCCGGCTGGTCGAGAACACCGGCATCATCTATACGCCCTTCAAGGTCGAGGAACGCGAACGGGAGGTTTCGACCTCCAGCGAATGGGACGGCCGCCTGACCCGACAGCTCCGGTTCGTCAAACTCCTTCGCGAACGTTTCCCCCAGGTCCAGGTCAAGGACTGCTCGGAAATCATCTGGGAGCAGCGCCGCATCAAGACTCCCGCCGAGATCGAGATGATACGCCAGGCCGGGCGGATCGGCGCCCAGGCCATGGTCGAGGTCATGAAATCCGGACGGCCGGGCCTCTACGAATACGAACTCAGTTCGCTTTTCGAGTACACCTGCAAGCGTCAGGGCTGCCGCGAACTGGCCTTCGATGTGATCATCAGCTCGGCCGAGAACCATCCTTACCTTCATTAT
>Ga0180437_10004625_pt1 | contig 19473 bp, 19 predicted proteins | sample SS_ome_4_FD_132410 | JGI IMG/M metagenome (GOLD analysis project Ga0180437, IMG submission 132410) | Hypersaline lake sediment archaeal communities from the Salton Sea, California, USA - SS_3_D_1 metaG | ecosystem: Environmental > Aquatic > Non-marine Saline and Alkaline > Hypersaline >... | reverse complement strand
GCGACAGCCGACATCAGACCTCCAATTCCATAGGCGCTGGCGATGATTTTCTTCGTGCTGTGGCCGGAAAGATAGGTAGCCTGTCTGTTGTTGCCCGTTGCGTAGAGCAGCCGCCCGTACACGGATTTGTGTATCAGAAAGTAGGCCAGGATGAACAGGAATATAAGCAACAATAATGATATGGGAATTACACCGGCAATAGACTCACTTCCAACCCAAATATAGGAGGGTTTGAAGGCCTCGAGGCTGTATCCTTCATAGCCTCCGATCCATAGTGCGATCGCCCGGTACACGCCCATCATACCCAGGGTGACGGCCATGGAGGGCAGGGAGAAGGTGACGATGAGGAAACCGTTGAGCAATCCGGCCAGGGTGGCGATAGCAAACAGGATCAACACGGCCACCCCGAAGGGCACGTTCGAGATCGAGAGGCGGGCGAAGCTCACGGTACATACCGCCACGATTGCCGGAAGCGACAGATCGATTTCCCCCACCAGGATGATCATCATGAACCCAATGGCCAGGATGCTGGCTATGCCCATGGTCTGCTGCAGGGAGTAGAGGATCTGATAAGCATCCAGGTACAGGGGAGAGAGGATACTAGCGGTGACAACGGAAAGCAGATAGAATACGAAAATCACAAATTCCCAGCTGTATATTTGAAAAAAGTGGCGAAATCCGCTCTGGCCGTTCATGCTTCCGCCCTCCGTCTTTTGGTCGCCTTTAACAGGCCACTAACCCGCTTCAACACACTGGCATCCAGGATACAGGCGCCGACGATCGCCGCCCCGTACAGCAGCTGTCGAATAACTTCATGCGTTCCTACGAGGATCAGGCCGTTGTCCATGGTTGTCAAAACGATGGCGCCAAGAGCCGCGCCAACCACATTGCCGGAGCCTCCTAAAACGCTCACACCGCCCACTACGACCGCTCCGATGACTTCCATTTCCAATCCTTGGGCAAACCACGGAACAACGTAGGAGGAACGGGCGGCAAAGAGAAAACCGGCCAAACCGGTCAATGCACCGCACAAAACATAGGCGCCTAAGATCACCCGTGAAACCTTCAATCCATAGAATGTGGCTGCGTCCGGATTGGAACCGATGGCGTAGATCTGCCGGCCGATGCGGGTATAACGCAGGAAGATCGAAACCAGCACGACGATAAGGATGGCGATGATGGCAAGATTCGAGATCCCGGGTATGAAGCTGCCGGTAACGGTGTCCCTGACCCAGTCGGAAATGTCTTTGGGTTCGACTTGATGGCCTCGAGCATAGATGGTTACGATCCCGCGATAAATCGACAATCCACCCAGGGTGACGAAAACCGACGATACCCGGCCGTAGGCCACGATCGAACCGTTGATCAAACCGCAGACGATGCCGATCCCGATCGGGACCAGAATCAGCACCGGCCCCGCATTGGGATACCTCTTGATCAGGTCGAAGCCGACGAATGCCGCCAGGGCCAGCATCGATGCTACCGAGACATCGTAGTTGCGGGTGATAATGACCACCGCTTCGGCGCAGGCCAGGATGGCAAGGATACAGGCGTTGAGGAAAATCGTATTGAGATTCGAGAGGGTAAGGAATTCCCTCGCCGCAATCGAAAATATGATGACGATCAGTGCTTCGAAGAGCAGGACCCCCATGACCCTGTTCTTCAGAATAACCACGCTCCAGTTTCGTTTGGGAGCCTGGACTAAGGCTGTCTCACTCATCCTCTTTCCTCTTGCCGGTTACCGCGGCCGCCATGATCTTTTCCTGAGTGGCTTCATCCCGCGTGAACTCACCGACCAGCTGCCCATCCGATACGACCAGGATCCGATCGCTCATCTGCAGAATCTCCGGCAAATCCGATGAGATCATCAGAATTGCCATCCCCTGGCGAGCCAGCTCGTGAATCACCTTGTGTACCTGAGCCTTGGAACCGACGTCAATGCCATGGGTCGGCTCATCGAATATGAACACCTTAGGACTAAGGGCCATCCACTTGGAGAGCACGACCTTCTGCCGGTTACCTCCCGATAACGAGGAGATTCTGGTCTTCGGCCCGGGGGAGCGTATCTGGAACTCACCCGTATACTGATCGTAGATCTTGTTCTCTTCCCTGGTGTTGGCGAAGCCCATGACCGCATATTCCAATACCGAGGGCAGCAGCATGTTGTCCCTCACGGACAACTCGGCGATCAAGCCTTCGATTTCTCTGTCCTCCGGTACGTAGACCACGCCTTGTTCGATCATTTGCGAGGGATCTCTGACGTTCACCGCGCGGTTTTCGATCCATACGGTCCCGGCCGAAATGGGAAGGGCTCCGAAAATCGTCTTGGCGATCTCGGTCCGTCCCGAACCCACCAGCCCGGCCATGCCCACGATCTCACCGGGGTACAGCTCGAAGCTAACATTGGAGAACTCCCCCTTGGAAGCCAGTCCCTCCACGCGCAGCACGGCGTCTTTTTTGCTGAGCCGATCACGCTGAAAAACTTGAGCCTCCGCGGTGCCGTAAAAATCGGAGATCGAGCGACCCACCATGTACTGGACGACCCGGTCTTTAGTCACGTTGGACATGTCATCGGTCACCACGTGGGCTCCATCCCTCAAAATCGTGATCCGGTCTGCGAATCCGAACAGCTCCTCGATTCGATGCGATATGAAAATGATGGAGACACCCCGGTCACGCAATCTCCGGACAATCCCGAACAACTGTTCGACCTCGTTGGGAGAGAGAGAGGCTGTGGGCTCATCCAGGAGCAGCAGCTTCTCGTTTGCAGCGAACAGCGCCCTGGCAAACTCGACGAACTGCATCTGCCCCGTGGACAGGGACACCACCACGGCCCGGGGATCCAGATCCGCACCCAGCCAATCCAGGACTTCCCGGGTCTTTCGGTACATCTGCTTCCGGTCGATGAAACCAGCCTTTGTTCTAGGATGGATGCCCATGAACACGTTCTCGGCGATGTCGAGATTCGGGAACAGTTTGGGATCCTGGTAAACGGCCAGCACGCCTTCCGCCCGCGCCTCCATGGGGTTGTGAAACCTGATCTCTTCACCGTCAAGCAGGAGTGTTCCCCGGTCTGCGGCTTCCAGCCCCGTGACGATCTTGACCAGGGTCGACTTGCCGGCACCGTTTTCCCCGACTAGGGCGTGGATCTCTCCTACTTTTATATCGAAGCTGACATCCTTGAGCGCCTCGATTCCGCCGAAGCTTTTGGTGATGTTGTTGATACTCAGACGAAGACTGTTTTCGCTCATAACCAGTTGTGATAGTCGTTTACCAGCAGATGCAGGGGTTTGTCATCCTCCTCGATCTCAGGGAAGCGTCCCGAAGCCTCGAGGAAGCGGTTGTCTGCGGTATCGTCGTTGACCGCACTCACCTCTCCGACCAGCACCTTTCCCCGGCCCTTTTCTCCGTAGAAGCGATGGTACATGTACGGCTCCAGACAGATACTCTCTCCGGGCGTCAGCACCACGGTTCCACCCGGTTCCACGGTCTGCTTGATGCCGTCGATGCGAACCACCAGCGGATCCCGGGACAACTGCTCGGACTTGTCGGATCCGTACAGGTCGATGACAAGGTTTCCCCCGCCGCGGTTGATGATGTCCTCCATTTTATGCCAGTGGAAGTGGTAGGGAGTTTCCTGCTCTTCCCGCACAACCATGATCTTTTCCGCATATGTTTTGCTGTTTTCCGGATCCCTAAAATCGCCGTTGCGAATTGTGAATAGAATCAACCCGGTCTTGTCGAAATCCCCACTTCCGAAATCCGTCAGATCCCAGCCGAGCATGGTGTTCACGATCTCCTCCACCATATCGGACTTGCCCCGCCAGTCCTCGGGTTTCCAGTACGCCCAGGGAGGGAGCCTGAAACCCATGGAATCGAAAAACTCGATGGAATCCCGGATCAGGGCGTTGATCTCGCTTCTCTTCACGCCGAAACCTCTCCTCTTCCGATTCTAAACTCTCCAGTTCAACATTTCCAGGCCGCCGGCCTACTGCTGCATCACGATCTTGCTGTCCAGCTCTCGGATCACCAGGTCCTTGTCCGCCGTGTCCTTTTCGAAGCCGACGATCACCGAAGAGGTCGCCTTCAGAGGAAACGGTGCCCAGTGCCAGATCCCGTTGTTGAACACCACGCCCTGGCCCATCGGCACCCGGATGGCTACCATATGATCCAGATCGGGCCAGGGTTCCCCGTTCTTTTGAACGATAGGTGCCACCGGCATGATGAAATCCCCGTCGATCGCAAAGAGGAGCTCCTGGGTCTGGGCGTGCTGCTCCATCTGATCGGTCTCCAGCGCCCGTTGATTGAAGACGCAGATTCCCAGCTCGAAGACGTTCTTGATGTTCATTACGGCAAGCCCACCGTAGAACTTGAAGTCCTCGCTCTGCAGGGTGGGCTCCCGCTTCCCTTCTTCGGGGGTGACGATAATCTGTCCCAGGGATGAACCAAACACTTCCGGAGACAAGTATTCTACCTTTACTTTGGTATTGGTAATTGCCATGGTTTTGTACCTCTCTTGATTCTTGCACCCTGATTGTAATGGCCCCTGGGGTAAATGAGATGCATAAATCTTACGAATTCTACGGACAAATTAAGGAATTTGAGGGGTCGGAAGCTCTTTCATGTTGTTTTTTTAAATCCTGAAAATACCCATTGAATTCATAATATAACCGCGTTTTCATCGCACCCGCATCGTGTAATATTAATTGAAACAACATGACACAAATGGCCTATAGGAGGACACCGTGGGAAGCTCAGCCTCTACAACACACACATTGACCGCGGACACGGCCGCCGACCTGTACCATCGAATGATCCTGATCCGCAAATTCGAGGAGCAGGTATCGAAACTTTATGCCAGGAACAAGCTGCCCGGTTTCGTTCATCTGTACATCGGGCAGGAAGCGGTGGCAACCGGGGTGTGCAGCAATCTGCGGGATGACGACTATATCACCAGCACGCATCGCGGTCACGGGCACACCATTGCCAAAGGTGGAGATGTCAAGAGGATGATGGCAGAGTTGTACGGGAAGGTCACCGGCTACTGCAAGGGCAAGGGCGGCTCCATGCACATTACCGATATGAAGATCGGAATGCTGGGAGCCAACGGGATCGTAGCGGGGGGTATCCCCATCGCCGTTGGGGCTGCTTACGGAGCGGCAAAGATCCGCAAGACCGACCAGGTGGTAGTTGCATTCTTCGGGGACGGGGCCACCGGGGAAGGACCGTTCTGGGAGGGAATCAACATCACCCAGGCCTGGGATCTTCCGGTGATCTTCGTGTGCGAGAACAACCTGTACGGTGTGGGTACCCGGCTGGGCAAGGTCATGGGCAGTGAGGACCTGGCCCCGCGGGTCAAGGGCTTCGGCATGCCGGTGCAGGTTGTGAACGGCAATGACGTTGTAGAGGTCCGGCAGGCCGCGGCGGAGGCGGTCGAGCGGGCCCGCAAGGGCAAGGGCCCGACGTTCCTGGAATGCAAAACCTGGAGGCATCGGGGGCACTTCGAAGGGGAGAATCCTACATACTTCGATCAGGAAGAGTACAGCACCTGGATGAAACGCGATCCGATCAAAACGTTGGAGAGCTACATCCACGATCAGGGTCTGTCTGATCCGGAGAGCTTGAGAGATATTCAGAAACAGGTGGACGCGCAGATTCAAGCGTCCGTGGAGTTCGCCGAGAGTAGCGAGTTTCCCAAAGCCGAAGCAGCGCTCGAGGACATCTTCGTATAGGATTTCAGGAGGACTACGACCATGGCGCAAATGACATTGATGGAAGCGGTCAGGGAAACGATCCGCTCTGAGATGAAGAAGGACCCCACCCTCTTCATAATCGGCGAAGACGTGGGCAAGTACGGTGGAGAGCACGGCGTATCCGGCGATCTCTGGCAGCAGTTCGGAGACGACAGGGTTCGGGACGCCCCGATCGCCGAGGCCTCGATCATCGGCTGCGGTTTGGGAGCGGCCATCACCGGCTGCAAGGCGATCTCAGAAATTCCCTTCGGGGATTTCGTGGGCATGTGCATGGATCAGCTGTACAACCAGGTCGCGAAGATCCGCTACATGTCCGGCGGTCAGGTCCAGGTCAACCTGGTGATCCGCACAACCATGGGAGGATACGTCGGCGGAGCGGAGCAGCACTCCCAGAGCCTGGCTTCGTGGTTCGTTCACGTGCCCGGGATCAAGGTCGTGATTCCCTCCACCCCGGCGGACGCTGCGGGACTGCTGCGGGCCTCACTGAACGACGGAAATCCGGTGATCTTCTTCGAGCACAAGAATATGTACGGTTTGAAAGGTGAAGTTCCCGACGATCCGGACTTCACGGTCCCTCTGGGCAAAGCGAATATCGTTCGGGAGGGCACCGACTGCACGGTTGTTGCCACCTCTCTTCAGGTTCACAACGCCGTAAAAGCGGCCGAACAGCTGGACAAGGAGGGTATTGCTTGCGAGATCATCGATCCGAGAACCATCGATCCCCTGGATGAGGAAGCAATCCTGGCCTCTGTCAAAAAGACCCGGCACGTGGTCATCGTCCACGAGGAGTGGCTCAAGGGGGGATACGGAGCGGAGATTGCCAGTATCATCGCAGATAAAGGACTGTTCGACCTGGAAGGACCGGTGAAGAGGGTTGCCGCGGAGAACACGCCGATTCCCTTCAGCCCGGTTCTGGAAAACTTCGTACTACCCCAGGTCGATGACATCGTCGAGGCGGTGCGCCAGGCCCTCGCCGAATAATAGGAGCAATCATGAAAAAAGAGCTGAACGTAGCACAGATCGGACACAAATTTATCGGTAAAGCCCATGCCTACGCGTACTCCAACGCGGGGTTCTTCTTCGATCTACCCGTATCCTTGCGAAAGAACATACTGTGCGGCATCGGGGATGACCTGCCCGACATCGCGGCAAAATGGGGGTACGAGAAAAGCACCCAGGACTGGAAAGAGGCGGTGGCCGATTCCGAGATCGACATCGTGGATATCTGCGCCCCCAGCAAGATCCACAAGGAGATCACCCTGGAAGCGGCCAGGCAGGGAAAGCATGTATTCTGCGAAAAACCCCTGGCCATGAACATGGATGACGCCAGGGAGATGGTCGCGGCGGTGAAAAAAGCGGGCATCGTGCACACCATCGGCTTCAACTACAGGAAGACGCCGGCTTTGGCCTTCGCCAGACAGCTTATTCAGGAGGGGAAGCTCGGAAGGATCCATCATTTTCGGGGCCTGTACTCTCAGGACTGGCTGACCAATCCTGATTTTCCCCTGGCCTGGCGTTTACGGAAAGAAGCTGCCGGCGGCGGCTCCTCCTGGGACCTGGGCGCCCACGTGGTGGACCTGTCCCGTTATCTGGTCGGAGAGGTCGAAGAAGTTGTGGGGCACCAGACCACCTTCATCAAACAGCGGCCCGTGGCCAAGTATGAGGACGGCCTGACCGCGATCGCTGGGGATGAGAAGGGGGAGGTGGACGTGGATGACGCCTCCTCGTTTCTGGCCCGCTTCGAAGGAGGGGCCGTGGGACTGTTCGAAGTCACCCGCTACGGTTCGGGGCACCGCAACCAGAACCAGATCGAGGTCTACGGCAGCGAGGGGGGCGTGATCTGGCGGGGGTTCGAGAAGATGAACGAGCTGGAGTACTACAGCAGCAAAGACCCGGCGGGAAGCCAGGGATACCGGACCATCCAGATCGGAGAGGCGGATCATCCCTACGTATCCAACTACTGGCCGGCCGGCCATATCATCGGCTTTGGCGATACCTTCACCCACGAGATCGTCGACTTCGTAAGCGCCATTGCCGGCAAAACCCAGGCCAGTCCATCCTTCGAGGACGGGCTGGCGACCCAGGCCATACTCACGGCAGTGGATCTGTCGGTGGCAGAGCGCAGGTGGGTGGCGGTTTCGGAAATATGACAGAGATCATCATGCCCAAGATGGGCCTGAACATGTCCGAAGGCATGATCGTCGAATGGCTTGCCGAATCGGGGGACCAGATCAACCGGGGGCAGGAGATCGCCTCCATCGAATCCGAGAAGGTCCTCAACAACCTGGAGGCGGAGTCCGGCGGGATCCTCCATATAGCCGTGCAGGCAGGGGAGACGGTACCTGTCGGCGGTGTGATCGGCTACCTGCTCGAGGCCGGCGAGAGGCCGCCGGAACGCATGGAGTCCGACGCGGGCAAGGGCGCTGCAGCCAGGAAACAGGCTGCAACCGCGGGAGCCGATTCGAAGGACAAGCCCGCTACAGCTGGCAGCAACAGGACCAATGCGGAGGTACGGGTCTCCCCGGCGGCCAGGCGCAAGGCTAAGGCGCTCGGCATCGATCTGGGCGGGGTGAGCGGCACCGGTCCCGGCGGCCGTATCACCATCGAGGATGTGGAAAAAGCAGGATCGGGAGGAACGGTCGCCGTCACCGGCGATGCGGCAGCTGCAGGAAAGCGCGTACCCTTTAGCGGTGTGCGCAGAGCAATTGCGGAGGCCATGTCCTCGAGCCGGCGAGACACCGCGGCGGTGACCCTCACCACGGAGGTCGACTGCTCGCGCTTGGTGGAGGCGCGCAGCTCAGGCACCGGGAAGCGGGGGATGAAAATCTCGTACAATGCGATGCTGATCCAACTGGCAGCCGCCGGGTTGAAGCAATTCCCCTACATGAACGCCCGCCTGGAGGAAAATACGATCGTCCAGCTCGAAGAGATCAACGTCGGACTGGCCGTGGAGGCGGAGCAGGGGCTGGTCGTCCCTGTAGTTCGCGCTGCGGACAGCCTCACCGTCGAACAGATCCAGCAACAGATCCAAGAGCTCGTCGACAAAGTGCAGACCCGCAACGCCACGCCGGACGATTTTCTGGGAGGCACTTTCACGGTGACCAATCTGGGAGCCTTCGGGATCGATGCCTTCACCCCGATCATCAATCCCGGACAGACCGCGATTCTCGGTGTGGGCAGGATCGCCGACCGGGCGGTGGTGCAGGACGGAAAGGTGGAGGTTCGCCCCACCTGCGTGCTGAGCCTGACCTTCGATCACCGCCTGGTCGACGGGGCTCCGGCGGCCAAGTTCCTCAACGCCCTCAAGGATTCCGTCGAGAGATAATTCTCCATATACCAATGGGGCAAATCTATGTTCGTGACGAATAGATCGGCAAGTGTCTGGTGAGTACTCTTGACTCTATCATCTTTTCCCAATAAAATATAGTCATAATGACCACATTTTAACTGTGGGAGATGCTGGTAATGACAGACATTTTCGTTTCGGTAGCCGAGTTCAAAGCAAAATTATCGAAGTACTTAACAGCTGGTAGGTCCACCAATCGACGCATTGTGATCATGAAAAGAAAAGAGCCTATAGCTGCGGTTATTCCATACATTAAACGTGGTACCAAATCAACACCAACGGACGGATTAGCTTCGATAGCCGGCACATGGACCGACCTGGAGGATATAGAGCCGTTTATCAACACCGCTGTGGCCTCACGAAAGACCGAGGAGTATCGTGAAGTATCTCCTTGATACTGATGCCATTACGACACTTTTGAAACCGAAGCCACCACAAGGTCTACTCGAGAAGATCCAAAACTTGGAACCTCGAGATCAACATATCTCTACCATCACGATTTTCGAGATGAGCAATGGGGCACATAAAAGTAGTAATCCCAGGAAGTACCTCGACTTTTTGGAGCTACAGGTGCTTCCCAAAGTACAAGTTCTCACTTTCGATGACACAGCTGCCTATATGGCAGGCCGAATACGGGCCGAAAAAGAAAAGCATGGGCAACCGGTAGCTCCTCTCGACCTCCAAATAGCTGCCATCGCTAAAGCAAATGGCTGCATCCTGGTAACGGGCAATGTCCGTCATTTTGAATCAATTCCCGGATTAGAAGTACAGAATTGGATAGAAGACTAAGATGGTTACCGCCGCCTGTATGCGCAAGCTCTACATCGAAAGCGTTCGCAGCCGTACCTTGCGGTTCTTGGGTCCGTCCAGATCGAGAAAGAGGATGCGCTGGTAGGTGCCCAGTTCGAGTTTTCCATCTGAAATTCCAATTGCGAGGGAGGTCCCGGCAAAGCAGCTCAGCACGTGGGCTACGGTGTTGGGATTGTTGTTCTTTCTGTGCTCGAAGGGCCCGCAGTCCTGAAGCCAGCGTTGGGCGACGCGGATGATGTCACGCCGCAGCTCTTCGTCGTCTTCACTGAGAAGCAGAGCCGCGGTGGTGTGGGGAACGGACAAGAAGGCGATCCCATCATCAGCTGAAGTTACCAGCTTCGCGACCCGATCCGTCACATCGATGACCTGCATGGGATCCTTCGTGACTATTTCGATTTCTTTCATCGACCATCTCCTGTCAGCGGATCGCTTGATGTTTCCAGAAGCTCGAGGATGGCCCGCAGAATTCGCTCCTGGCCCGGGACAACCGCGGATTCCAGAACCGGTGAAAAGGGAATGGGCACATCCGGGGTGGCCACCCGTCGAATCGGCACCTTCAAATACCTGATGGCTTGGGAAGCAACCTCCGCGGCAACCTGCGCGCCCCAACCGCCTCGCTCGTTGTTCTCCTCCACTATCAAAAGGCGGCTGGTTTTCTGAACCGAAGCGACGATTGTATCGGTGTCCAGGGGAATGAGCGTCCTTGGATCCACCACCTCCACACTGATCCCCTCCTCGGCCAGTGTAGCGGCCGCGTTCATGACGTGGTGGAGCATCAGCAGATTGGCCACCACCGTGATATCCGTTCCCTCCCGCTTCACGTCCGCCACACCCAGGGGAATCGTGTATTCCTCCTCTGGAACGTGCTGGGTGCTCAGGGTGCTTTGCATCAGCTGCCGGCCCCTGCTGCCGTACAGATGCTTGTGCCCGCAGACGATCACTGCATTGTCATCCCGAATTGCCGATTTGAGCAGTCCCTTGGCGTCGTACGGGCAGGCCGGGGTCACCAGCTTGATCCCTGGAACATGAAAGAGGAAACCTTCCATAGCGTTCGCGTGCTGGGCTCCCCGCCCCGATGCACCGGTAGGCAGGTGGATGACCAAGGGGATCCTGACCTGCCCGCCGGACATATAGCGCAGCTTGGCGGCCTGTTGCACGATCTGATCCATGGCGCAGAACAGAAAGTCCCCGTACTGAAAATCTATCACCGGGCGCATGCCCTGGATCGCAGCCCCAATTCCCAGACCGATGAAGCCGGATTCGGATATGGGGGTGTTTACAACCCGCTCCGGACCGAAGAGATCTAGCATGCCCAAGGTAAATGCAAAGGAGCCTCCCAGGCGAATATCCTCGCCCATCAAGAAAACCCTCTCATCCCGCCGCATTTCCTCCTGCAGAGCTTCCCGCATAGCCTCGACAACGGTCAGGATTCTTTCCTCACCGCAATCACTCCGCATAGACATCCTCCAATGCGCAGGCCGCATCCGGGTCGGGACTGGCAAGGGCGAATTCCACGGCCTTTTCCACCGATGCATCGACCTCATCTTCCAACTCATCCAGCCTCGCCGGAGGTATCCTCTCGTCCGTCAGCAGGTAATCCCGGAAATCCGTGATCGGATCCCGCCGGAACCAGGCGTCCACCTCCTCGTCGGGCCGATAGCTGCCCGAATCATCCCGCTTGTGGCCGCCCCGCCTGTAGGTGAGGCATTCGACCATGGTGGGCCCCTCTCCCTTGCGGGCACGCCCCGCAGCTTCTCCTACAGTATCGTACACGGTAATCGGATCGTTGCCGTAGATCGTTACAGCCGGCATACGGTAGGCAGCGGCTCGTTCGGCAAGATACTCGTTCAAAGTCACCTCACTTATGTGGGTTGATACGCCGTAGAAGTTGTTCTCGCATAGAAACACGACGGGAAGCTTCCAGAGGGCGGCCAGGTTCATGGCCTCGTGCCAATCCCCCTCATTGACCGCTCCGTCACCGAAGAAGTTCAGCACAATCCATTTGTTCCCGGCCCGCTGGAAGGCGAAGGCCATACCCGCGGCGATCGGAGAGGAGGCACCGACGATACCGATGGCCGGCAGCGCACCGACGGAGAGATCACCGACGTGGAGGGAACCGCCTTTACCGCGGCAGCAGCCCGTGGCTTTACCGAACAGCTCGGCCATGACGGACCGCACCGATACCCCCTTGGCCAGGGCCTGGCCGTGTCCCCTATGGGTGAGGGTGATCACATCCTCCTGTTCCAACGCCAGACAAGCGCCGACCGTGGTGGCCTCCTGGCCGTGGGAGAGGTGAATCGTTCCGGGCATAATTCCTTGGTGATACAGCTCATTCACCTTGAGCTCGAAACGCCGGATCAGCAGCATCCGGCTGTACATCTGAATGAGAAGTTCCTCCGCATAAGAGGAGGGATCCTTCCTGTCGGGCTGCTGCGGTCTGGTTATGCGCATTCTTCCTATCCTCGCTTCAGCATTCCTCAAGCCACGGTCGAGCCGCGCTGCTGCGCCTCAGTCCCCGGCATCGCTGCCCCCCCTCGGTGGAGAGGGAAGCAAGGCGCCGGCTGTGTTCGAGAAGATCCTGAGTGATTGCTCTGTACTCTTTGAAATACGCCTGGTACAGAGCTTTTGTCTTTTCATCCGGTTCAAAGGTCCGGATATCCCGCACGCAGCTTCGCACTGCCTCAGCCCAACCGGGGAATAGCCCCACTGAAATCCCGGCAAGGAGTGCGGCACCGAAGGCCGCGTCTTCCACGGCCGGTTTCACCAGCGGCCGGCCGAGCACGTCGGCAAGAATCTGCCCCCACAGCTCGCTCCTGGATCCTCCGCCGAGGAGCTTGCGCTCTACGCTGGCTACACCGAGAGAGTCAACGGTCTCTGCACATTCCCTGAGGGAATAGGCCACACCCTCCATGATGGCTCTGGCGAAATGGGAAGGAGTGTGGTGGTGGCCGATTCCGATGAAATCCCCACGCAAAGCCGGATCCCAATAGGGCGTGCGCTCTCCCATTAAATAGGGGTGAAAGATCAGACCCTCGGATCCGGGCGGTGCAGAAGCGGCGAGCTCCACCAGCTCATCGAATCCCAGACCCGGAAAAAAATTCTCCCGAAACCAGCGAAATGTGGCAGTGCCGGAGTTGGTTGCTCCGATCGTGAATCCCCCATTTTTCAACAGGTGGGGATAGGTCAGCGTTCTTCGATCCGGAAGCGGCCTAGGTGTCACCAAAGTAGCGATCCCGGCCGTGCCCAGCTTGATCGTGCCCTGCCCTGGCTCCACGACTCCCACACCCAAAGCCTCCGCCGGACTGTCTCCTGCACCCATACCTACCGGCGTCCCGGCCAGCAGCCCGCTGTCCCGGGCAGCCGCCTTGCCGATCCTCCCTGCGAGTTCGTCGTTGGCTCCTATCGGAGGAAGCAGGCGGGGATCCAAACCGATCAATGCGCAGAGCTCCGCAGACCAGCGGCTGTCCTTCAACCGGCAGAGCATCGTACCTACGGCGTCGTAGGGATCGGTGGCGTAGATGCCGGTGAAGCGAAGGCGAACGTAGTCCTTGGTGATTTGAATCCGGGCGATCCGATTCCAGTTCTCCGGTTCATACTCCCTGATCCAGAGAAGCTGGGGCAGGGTCCAGACCGGATTGACCCGCTGGCCGCTGAGCTCGAAGATCTGCTGCCCCGATTCCCGTTCCAGTCGAACCGCCTGGGAACTGCTGCGCAGATCCGACCAATGCAGGACAGGCCGAAGCACTTGTCCTTTTCCGTTCAGAATCGCCGCGTTGTGAGCCGGACCGGCAAAGGCCGCTGCGGCGACCCGCTCTCCATCAAGACCGCCTTCAGCCAGACAGCCGCGGATCGCGCTGCAGGCGCCCTGGTACCAGTCTTCGGGATCCTGCTCCGCCCACCCCGGTTTCGGATATCTCGTAGTGTAGCTTTTCGACCCGCTCCCCAGGACACGGCCGGCGATGTCGATCGCGACCGCCTTGCTGCCGCTGGAACCTACGTCGACTCCTACTAGAACATCCATTCCAAACTCACCGATACATTACGCCCCAAAAAAATCAATTTCCGGCACCACTGCAAGAAACCCACGATGCTGACCATGATAGACATTAGTCTATGTCTTGTCAAGTTAATGCTAGTATATACTAGTATTGACATGTACTGATTTTTATGTAAAATTGATTTCATGGTCGACAAGTCATCCTCCGAACCACTCTATGCTCAGATTCAGACGATCATCGAACAGGACATCACCTCGGGCAAGCTGAAATCTGGAAGTCGAATTCTCAGCGAGCAAGAGATCGCAGCAAAATACGACGTCAGCCGCGTTACTGCTCGCAAGGCCCTTGACAATCTTGTGGCCAAAAACCTGCTGTACCGCCAAGCCGGGAAGGGCACCTTTGTGGCCGAACACGGCATGTCATATGAGTTTTCAACAATGCTGAGTTTCAGTAGAAGCTTGAGCTCGAGGGGTTTCGAAGTCAAAACAGAGATACTCGACCAGGCATTGATACCCGGCTCGCTCGAAATTGCTCAACAGCTTCGAATTCCGGCGGGCGCCGATCTAGTGATTATCAGGAGACTTCGCTACGTCGATGGAATTGCCGCCGCGATCCACACTTCCTACTTCGATGCTCGAATATATGCTCCTCTTTTAGAAGTCGATCTCAAAACAGAATCGATTCTCGAAGCAGCGGAACGGGTCGGCCGGATCCGCATGTCCTATTCCATCGATTCTCTACGGGCCGTTCCGGTCACCGTGACTGATGGTCAGATTCTGGGAATCCAATCCGGTGCTCCGGCTCTGGAACTGGATGGGATCGTGTTCGATGAAAACAACACTCCGAGCCGGTACACCAGGGGAATTTACAGGGGAGATATGTTTCGTCTGGAAGTGAAGAACACGGGCAACCAAGCAACGGTTCTTCGAATCATGAAAAACGAATTCACCATGGGCTCAGCGAATGAACCTTGAAGGGATTGAAAAAAAAGACCAACGCCAGGCGTTGGGAGAAGCATTCCCGATTCTTGGTAAAGAATATCCGCAGCTTATCGTGCTGTCGCCCGACACCTCCCGTTCCACCGGGGCGGCAAAGTTCAAAGACGCCGTTCCCGAACGTTTCCTCTGCACAGGGGTTTCGGAGATGAACACACTGGCCATGGCCGCCGGCCTGGCCCTCGAAGGGTGGAAACCCCTGGTTGCCGGGTTCTCGATGTTCGTCGGCGGAAAGGCATGGGAGCCGATGCGCAACTCCATCGCCTACCCGCAATTGAATGTCAAGATCGTCGCCACCCATGCCGGTATCAATGTCGGTCCCGACGGGGTGACGCACCAGATGATAGAGGACATCGCATTGATGCGGGCGGTTCCGGGGATGACGATTCTGGCTCCGACGGACGCTAATCAGGTGCTGCCCGTTCTTCGTGCCGCTTTGGCCTTCCAGGGCCCCGTCTACATCCGTTTGGAACGTCACACCATGCCCATGGTTACCGATCCGTACGAGAGGTACGAGATAGGGAAGGCCCTGCTCATGCGACAGGGAAGAGAAGTAACCCTGGTCGGCGAGGGCAGCATGGTATTCACCGCTTTGGATGCCGCGGCGGCATTGGCCAAGCAGGGAGTCGAAGCGGAGGTCATCAGCGCCGTATCGATCAAACCTTTGGACACCGAAGCGCTGATCGAGTCGGTCCGGCGAACCGGGGCAGTTGTCACCTTGGAGGACCATAACCGGCACGGTGGATTGGGATCGGCCGTGGCCGAAATCCTCTGCCTGCACCACCCCTGCCCGATGGAACAGGTCGCTCTGCAGGACACCTATGCCGAGAGCGGTAGCGCAGATCAGTTGAGGGTGAAATACCATCTGGCGGTGCCTGATGTCGTCGAAGCGGTTCACCGAGTTTTGCATAGACGTGGTAGTCACCGGAGCAGAAAATGAAAGGCATCCGAGGAGGCGACAATGGAGAAGAGCTACTGATGCAGCTGAGCGAGCACGCCCGCCGGATGCGGATCCATGTGATCCGCATGACTACACATGCCGGCAGCGGACACGTGACCTCCGCCTTTTCCGCAGCCGACATCGTGGCAGCCCTGTACTTCGCCGAGATGCGCTACGATCCGAAAAAAAACGATGATCCCGACCGGGATCGGTTCATTCTTTCAAAAGGCCACGCTGCGCCCATTTTATATGCAGCCCTGCATGAAGCGGGCGTGTTCGACGAAGCGACGATGATGAGCTTGCGCCAGCCGGGAAGCCTTCTGCAGGGGCACCCATGGTGCCGAACTCCTGGAGTCGATGCAACCAGCGGATCCCTGGGTATCGGACTGTCCCAGGCGGTCGGCAGGGCCATCGGGGCTTGTATGAGAGGCAGTCCCAGCCGGATCTATGCAATGATCGGCGACGGGGAGTGCGACGAAGGAGAAACCTGGGAGGCGGCTCTGGCTGCGGCTCATTTCCGAACCGACAATCTCTGCGTGTTCCTGGACCGCAACAACGCCCAGGTGGACGGTCCAACCGACACGGTGATGAACCTCGAACCCCTGGCGGACAAGTGGAGGGCTTTCGGCTGGCGGGTCGAGGAAATCAACGGCCATGATTTCTCGGAGATCCTCGACTATCTCGAAAGATCCCGGGAACGCAGGGACCGGCCTTCCATCGCAATCGCCCGCACCAAAAAAGGGCGAGGGGTGTCGTTCGTGGAACAGGGCAACCGCTACCGCCATGCCAGCGTTCTGGATCCTGAAGCTGCAAAAGAGGCAATCGCCGAACTGGAAAAAGGCCGAAGATCCCGGGAGGCGAGATGAAATCCGCCGCCACTGCGCCGAACCACATCGTCGACACCCACCTGCACCTGGTGAATCTGCGCAGATTCCGCTACTACTGGATGAAACCCGCTTTCACGGTGTTGGAGCATGACTACCTGGCCGAAGATGTTCGCCCCCTCTATGAAGCCTACAACGTTGAACGAGCCGTTCTCATTCAAGCCCATCCGTCGCGAGAAGAAACAGAGTATCTGGTTGAGGTAGCGAGCAGGCATCCCTTTGTCGGTGCGGTAGTCGCCCACGTCGATTTGACGGCGGAAGAAATAGAGCGAGATCTCGCTGAGCTGTCCCAATCCAAGATTATTAGAGGAGTCCGGCATCAGCAAGCCGAGGACCAATCCGCAGACTGGTTTCTCAGACCGGCGGTGCTTCGGGGACTGCAAGCTGTATCGGCGGTTGGACTGATCTACGATCTGCTCGTAAAACCCGTGCACCTGCCTTCGATTCCCATAGTGATGAAAAGAGTCCCGGAGCTCAAAATAGTGCTGGAACATATGGGCAAACCCCCCATCGCTTCAGGTACCATCGAACCTTGGGCAAACCATCTTGCCGTCATTGCGGAGAATCCCAACGTACACTGCAAAATCTCCGAGCTCGTGACCCAGGCTGAATGGAAGAACTGGAGCAGCGAAGACCTGAAGCCATACGTTCAGCACGCCTTGGAGTGCTTTGGTTCGAATAGATTGATGTGGGGAAGCGGATGGCCTGTTTGTCTGCTAGCCGCGGATTTCGGGAAGACCCTCAGCTCCACTTTAGAGGCGCTCGGCCAGCTTTCCCAATCCGAGGTCGACAAAGTTTTCAGGGAAACTGCACGCGTGTTTTACAATCTGGAATAGTCCGATAATCCACCCGGGGCGGGATCAAATTCCCGGTGCCGCTGTCAACCTCCTCGCGAGGTCGGGAAGGCAGCACTCAGTGCACGGCCGAGGAGTAATCCTCAAGGACGAAACGGACGCTCGCGCGGATCAGATCTTCCGGATCTGCGGTTAATCGACCCTTGCGGATTTCAAGATAGTGGCGGGGCAGGTACTGGCTGATGAGAGTCAGGGGTATCTCCGTTTGCTTTAGATTCTTTATCAGGAAAGCGACCGCGTCCTTGACCATCGGCACCTGCCAGTAGTAGCGGCTGCGGTCCGAAAGACTGTACTTCAAGGCCAGGTACAGATCTTGCGGGCCGCCGCTGTAGTAGCTTTGCCAGTGCACCGGATTGTCCCTCATGGCCTTGTCCAGAAACGTCCCCAGCTGGGACAGCCGGGCCTTGTAGGTCCATCCAAAAATTTCCTTCTCTATGCATTCCAGGGCGAACAGGCACTCCCGTACGGCGAAGGTCAGGGCCGGTCCCACCTTGAGGACGGCCACCCCGTCTTCGACCAGCTGCCGAAGGAGTTCGGGGCGCTGATAGTCGGTGGAGTGTCCCTCGAGGATCAAATCGTAATGCTGCCTGGCGGCGGTTATCAAACCTTCGGCCTGGATTCGATCGTATTCATACACGGCGTGATCCCCGAACTCGATCCCGGGTTGGACGACCACGGCAACGACCCGTTTCCAGGCATCCTGCAAGCCGGCATCCGCAAACGCTTGACTGCAGGTGGCAATGGTTTCCTCAAAATCTTCCACCCGAGTGACCGGCACGGTCTCCTCTTCCGCCTGGATACCTCCAGGGGGCGGAACGTCGGTGCCGATGACATACACCGGTTGTGATGCGCTACCCGTACCTGACGAATGGCTTGATTCCTTGAATGCTCTCTCCGCAGCTGCCGCCATTTCGGCTTCCCTGCGAGCCACCAAAAGCGGATCCAAACCACCGAATTTGTCCTTAGGATCTCCGCTCAGGGGCATGCTGGCGTCGAGATGGATCTTGGAGTAGCCGGCTCTCACACAGTCGTCGATCAGATCGCTGGCTTTTTGCATGGCAGCTTCGGCCGGCTCGCTTCGCCACGGATAGGGTCCAAGATGGTCGCCACCGAAAATGATTCTCTCCTTCGAAAAACCGATTCGATCCGCAACGCTAAACACGAAATCCCGGAATCCGAGGGGCGTCATGCCCGTGTAGCCGCCGAACTGGTTGACCTGGTTTACCGTGGATTCGATGAGCAGGGGTAGATCGTCAGCCCGAGCCTGGATCATGGCCGCGCCAATCACCCGGGGATGGGCACTGCAGATCGAATATATCCCCCGGAACTCACCGCGTTTTTGAGAGTCGATCAATCCTCGGAAAAAATCGTGGGAGTTAATGGAGGTCATAGCGGCGCTCCCCTTTCGAACAGGGCGGCTACAGAATCTGTCGTGATCATCTCCTGCGCTGTTCGCAGTATCGTTGCAGTTCTTGCAGCCTTTGTAAATACTCCTTGACAGCGTGCTTCGTGTAGATAACCATTGAAAGACACAACAACCAAGAGGTTCTCACAATGGAGGAAGAACAGATGAACAAACGAGCAATTTCAATTTCGATTCTCGGGATCGCTCTGATCCTGGCGGTCGCGCTTTCCGGCTGTTCCATGCTGGGGGACGCGGTGATGGGAGGCGTCAGAAGCGGAGTACGCAAGGGAGTCTCCAGCGGGGTGGAGCAGAAGGTGGAGCAGGAGGTCGCCCCGCAGACACAGCCGAGCCAGGCCAAGGCACCACCCATGGGACCGCAGTGGAACCAGTTCATGGTCACACAGGCGCAGATGGCCTTCAACTACGCCTTTTCCGCCGGCGGACTGTGGGCCGGTCAGAAGGGCTACAAACCCGGCGAGTACACGAAG
>Ga0180437_10004624_pt1 | contig 19474 bp, 23 predicted proteins | sample SS_ome_4_FD_132410 | JGI IMG/M metagenome (GOLD analysis project Ga0180437, IMG submission 132410) | Hypersaline lake sediment archaeal communities from the Salton Sea, California, USA - SS_3_D_1 metaG | ecosystem: Environmental > Aquatic > Non-marine Saline and Alkaline > Hypersaline >... | reverse complement strand
AAGTCATATATTGCATTTTATATCTACTCTTACCATCTTTTAAAAAAATACTATTTTCTTGAATATCTAATAATAAAATATCTTCCTTAGCTAAATACACTAATTTACTTATTAAATCATATTCTACAACAAAAGAAAAATCCTCCATCTCCGTTGAACCATAATATGCTCTACAAAAATGATTACCATCACAAGTATATAAAAAAAGATTGTTGTTTTTAAAAACAAACTGAATTCCTTTATATGCAGCGTCTACTGCATTTTTACTTACATTCACTGTTCTAGCTACATATTGAAATGCAGTAGATAAATCATTCTTTGATATACTAACCTTCATTTTTATTTTATTTACTCGCAATCAATAATAATTATTTTTCCACAATTAGGACAATCTATTATATCTTTTAACCTATACTTATTATCATTAAGATTAATTTTTTGCCCACAAGAACAAACATACGTTTCTAACTTTATATTATTTTTTTCTTCCTTAATTTCCTTATACCAAATAGCTAATGTTATTAATTCATTAGTCATACTTAATAATGTCTTATCTACTGTTTTATCATTACACCATTCATTATATTGCTGTTCCACAGCAGTTGCATTATCACAAAATATTTTAATCTTCATTTCCAAACATCTCCACTACTTTTTTACATTGGTCTATATTCATCTTTGCTATATGGGCTTCTTTCTTTCTCATATTCATCGCAATCATTAATTTAGTATATGCTGCCTTCCTTGTCATTTTACCAGATTTCCACAAGCCATCAAACACTGCATGAGCATTCTTTCTCCATTTTCGTAATTCTGCGTTAGCCATAGTACCTAATGGATCCTCTGTGCCTTTATGAACACCTACATACGCATCACATTCTGGATACTTGCTACAAATATATACTAATCCATAACTCTCTCCATAAATAATAGAACTATCTCTTAACTCTACTTCTGAATTACAATAAGGGCATTTTTCTATTTTCATTAAGTTATAATTACCTCCATAAAATTTATTTAATCCACTTATCTAGAATATCAACATCAGCCTTTAATTCTATTGTTACTCTTGGTATATTTTTAGTCATTAAATCAGGAATTATCTTTGATAAAGTATCTATTTCATCTTCTGGAGCATCAAACAAAATGGAATCGTGCACAGTACCAATAATTTTAGTTTTTAAATTATTTTTATCTATGTATTCTTGTAATCTAATTATACCAAAATAAGATATATCTCCAGCAGTTCCTTGTACCGGAGTATTGACTGCTTGTCTTTCAGCACCTTCTTTTTTAAATAGATCTGTACTATTTATGTTAGGCAGATATCTTCTTCTACCATAAAGATTTTCAACATAACCATTTTTTCTTGCAAATTGTTTAATATCTTTAATCCATTGAGCTACATTAGGATATGATCTAAAAAATTTATTCATAAAATCATTTGCTTTTTCTAAACTTATATTCAAATTATTTGCAAGAGTTTCAGCTCTCATTTGATAAACAATTCCAAAATTGATAGTTTTTGCTGAAGAACGTTTCTCATTATGATCTTTATCTTCTTTATTAAATCGTTCTATAGAAATACCAAACATTACACAAGCAGTATATGTATGAAAATCATGACCAGATTCAAATGCATTTATCATGGCAGAATCATTAGCCAGCATAGCTAGTACTCTTAATTCTACCTGACTTAAATCAGCAACTATAAGTTTACAGCCTTCATTAGGAATTATTATATTTCTTATTCTATTATCACGAGGTAAGTTTTGAAGATTTGGATTAATACAACTCAATCTTCCCGTTGCAGTTCCTATTTGCAAATATTGAGGATATACTCTATCATTTTCATCTAATATTTTTCTATACCCTTCAAGATAAGTAGATGTTTCTTTATTTATTTTTCTATATTCTAATATTTTTTTCAAAACTGGATTTTGTTTACTAAAATGTATAATTGCATCCTCACCTGTAGATGGTTTCTTACCTTTTTTTGTTACATATTTACCATCTGGTTTAATTTTTAATTTTTCATACATAAGTTCACTTAGCTGTGGAGGAGAATTCAAATTAAGCTCATAACCAATTTCCTTAAAAAAGTCACTTTTTATCTTTTCAGCTTTTTCATTATTTCCCTCAATTAACTTTTCAACATATTTTTTATTAACTCTAACACCATTTTCATGTATTCTAATTAAACACATACATAAAGGTATAATTATAGTATAATATACATAAGCATATTCTTTATCTATTCTATATTTTAAATATTTATATATTCTATATGTTACATCAGCATCCATTGCAGAATAAAATTCCCCTGGTTCCAAATTAAACTGTTCTACTTTTTTAGCTCTCATATCCGTTATATATGTTGCACATTCCAACAATCTACGCTCTAAGCCAATATCTATCTTTTCAATCTCAGCAATTGTTTCCTCATCAAATAATGCATGCTGCTCCGGAACATCCTGAATTTCATCTATATCTGGGGCATTAGTTACTTTTTGTAAATGAGTAATCATTTTTTGTAAGCCAACAATTCCACCAAAAGGAGCAAGTATTCCTTCATAACCACCTTCTTGTGTCATCAACCAAGTCATAATTTTCAATCCATATAAAGCTGCTGATTGTCCCCCCTCAAAACTCATAGTTATTGTATGGTAGGCAAGCATTGTATCAAATACTGGAAGTTTTACCCCAAAACCATTTGCCCTAAAAAATGCAATATCAAACACGGCGTTATGATAAATCTTTACTATTTTATCTGAAAGCAATATCTCACTAAATAATTCTCTAAATTCTAAAAAATCTTTCCATGTAATATGAATACCTTTACCTACATCAATACATAAAGAAATATCCGTAATCATACCTTTCCTTGGATCAGTGTCAGATGTCTCCAAGTCAATCGAAATTTCAGATCTTGTTAATGCCTCTTCAAGAAATTTTTTAATCTTTAATGGATCTTTATATGAAGTAGGAGTTGAGAATATTTTTCTACTAGCGGGTTTTTTTAAAATATCTCTAGCTAAAGTTAAATCAGAAGTAAATTCATTTTTATATTTTTGCTCATTAGGATTTCTAAGAATATATGCAGGATGGTATGTAGGAATTATATGCGTTTCTAGTTCTGGATGATAAAAAACTTTCCCTCTAGCTACCTCAACACCCAGACTATTTTTTATAAGCTGTTTCATAGCTATACTACCAACAGCTACTATAACTTTAGGTTTAATTGTTCTTATTAAGTCTATAGTAAATGCTCTACAACATTCTATCTCTGTTGGTTTAGGAGTTCTATTATTTCCTTTTTCATCAGTTGGCCTACAATTTACTGCATTTGCGATGTAATACGAAACATTTATATAATTTAAATAATGCTGTAAAAATTGACCTGATTTTCCAACAAAAGGCTTACCTTCTATATCCTCCATTTTTCCAAGGGCTTCTCCTAAAAATAATAAATCAGCATTAGGATCACCCCTACCCATTACACATGGATTTTTAACATTCTTATATAATTTACATTTTCTACAAAACGAATTATTTGGATTATATTCCATATTCTATCAACTTTAAATTATTTTTTTAACAATATGTTCTATATGTACCTTATGTATCTTATCTAATACTTGCTGTTGATATTTCTTTAGCTCTATATTTTCCTGAAGATTAAATAAAAAATAATATGCTCTAGATATCTGAGCTAAAACATATGCATCAGCAATATCTTCATCTCGTATTTCCTCTCCAAAGTTTTTAAATACATCAAGAAGTATAACTGATTTTCCTTTATTTCTACCAACACCCGATACATATTTCTTTAATTGAAGTGGTGCTACCTGTATAAAAGATATTCCTCTTTTATACAAATTTAATTTTAGAATTCCAGACCATTCACCAAGATCAAAAATCCTACCATCCTCTCTATATGCACCACCTTCAATACATACCAATCTTATATCTTTATAGGAATCTAAAAATTCTAATAATTTATTTTCTAAATGAAATAACCTTTCTACTCCCATTGCAGGAGTAGAAATTTTTAAGGTTATGTTAATTGTAGCATCAGTATTTATTAGAACTAATCCTGTACCTAATAAACTTGGATCTATTCCCATAAACATAGATTAATTATAATATTATTTATACTGAGTATTACAATACGGACATATGTTTGCAAAAGCAGAAAAATTATTATGACAAACATCACACTCAGTCATTAATATACCATTACATTTTGGACAATTTACTAATCCAGCTGGAATTTCAGAATTACAATATCCACAAGTTGTCATAGCTGTATTTGCAGGAACTCTATTCATAGGTTGTTGATCTGGAGAAATCTGATTTTGCTGATTAGGTATATTAATAGTAGTTTCTTGCACAGACACCCGCTGAGAAGCTTGATGCTGTGATTGAATGGCTTGATTTGGAATTGGAGCTTGATTTGGAATCTGGTTTGGAATTGGAGCTTGATTTTGACTAAAAGGTATTGCAGAATCATTAAATGGATTACCTGCTGGCGGAACAACAGTATTAGGCACATTAGTATGATTATTCTGATTAGCTACAGCTTGTCTTTTTTCATATTCTTCCTGTTCTATTTTCGCTTGCTCATCTAATTCAAGAATAAAAGATGTACCCATTACTGCATCAATACGTTCAATAGTATTACGAAGATTTTTTAAAACATAATATGCTGTTGGTAATCTAACTATATCATCCAAATCATATCTTTCATATTTTTTTTCAGCTTCTGTTAAAGGACCAACTTTATGATGTATTGTATTTTTACCAGCTTTTAACATAGTAGTTGTTGTTTCCGAACCAGTACCTTTTTTAGTAAAAATAATATCATAATCCCAAAATTCACCATCATTTTCATAAACAACTGCTAAACTTTTAAAAGCCTTCGCCCCTAAACGCATTACTTTGGTATGCCTATTAACATCACACCAAATCAACATTTGATTATCTATTAATTCTGGATCTCTATGAAGAGCATTATAAATATATTCTCTTTTTGGTCGAGCAGTACCAGTACCATCATATGCTGGATTCCAATATTCTGTTACTCTTTTAAATAATTCGGGATCTTTTGCTTGATGTATAGATACTTTTCCAAATTGACCTTTTTTTGATTCTAAGTAACCTCCTCTGTAATAATTATTCTGATCCCCAAATATTCTAGCAAGTACTCCTTTACCTTCAGAATCATTTTCAACAATAAAAGGTTTAATACTATCATCATCACATAATATCCAGGAAATAAAATATTTTCGATAAGATTCAGAACCATCTAAGATTCTAAATGTATTTGAAGAACCTGATTTTGTTTTAATCTCTACTGCATATTCTTGAGTAGCACCTTCATCTATAGTATTAGCCTCAGCTAACATTTTATTATTACTCATAAATAACTCCTTTTTAATTTTAAATTTTAATTCATTAAGAATTTTTATCTATGCTTATATAAAGCTTTTTATATCTAACCCACATAGGGATATTAATATACTAATATTTAGGAGTTTTGCTCAATCGCTAAATTGTAATCCTTTAAATCATGTAATTTATAACCAAATTTTTCTAAACTTGAAATTACTCTTTGTAATAAAGAAAGTTTGAATTTCTCAGCAGATATAGTTTTACTAAAAGAACTATACTCATTTGGATATTTAACCATTAAGTATCTTTCTTTAGATTTATCTGTTTTAAATTGTTTATCCTCTACCATATCGTTATGTAATACTACAGCTTTCCACTTATCAAACTCATCTTCAAGTTCTTGTAAAACTCTTGCTTGAGAATCACATAATATACCATATTTATACAATTTGTAAGATAAGCCATTTATTTCATTCATTATAGCATGAATATCAGTTATACTATCTAATTCCAAAAAAGTAGGATCAAAAGAAACTTCCTGATCTAAAAAATCGTTATAAGTTTTAGATTCTTCATACTGTTTAAATTTTTCAGTAAAAGCTCCATTTTCTGATGTAAGCATGGTTTTTCTCCTTTTTAATTATTATAAAAATAAATCTTTTGTCTCTTCTTCATATGCTTTTTCAATTAAAAATTGAATTACCTTTGATCTATTCTTCTTTAATTTAAATTCAAGCTCTCTTAACATATTTAAATGTTTTAGATTAAGTGAAATAGGAACTGATTTAGCTTTAGTAATATTAGAGCATTTCCACTGAGTCATATTATGTCTCCAAGATTAATATTTAAACTTTTTTATGTCAATAATTTTTTACTCTCTAAAAAATTTCTAAGCAATTTCATAAATAGTTCCACTATCAACAAATATTTTTTCATTAAACTCTGGTAAGTAGCAATATATTTTATTATTTGGAAGGACAGTTATTATAATACCAAATGTATCATCAATTTTTATAAAATTATGTGGTTCTGGTTTACTAGAAGTAATAGCTCTTATTCTAACTTCTTCAATATTTCTATCCGGAACTATAATAAGATAATTCATATTAGAAAGAAAAATCTTTCTCTTCTTTTCACTTCTTTCTAATTGAATTCCAAAATAAGTATCAGGAATTGGTCGTATTAAATTAGATATATTTTTATAAATAAATCCCTTTCTAACTATAACAGGTTTTATATCTTCAACCCATTTCTCCGCTGCACGAATATATCGTAAATTTTTTTGAAACGCATTTGGTGTCTCCCAATTCAAAGGAGTTGTTTCCCATTTCTCTTTTAAGGATTCTTCTAATTCTACTTCTTCAGGAGTATAAATATTTTCATAGATATCTGCTGATAGCGCAGTCCATCTATCAACTGGGATCGAAACACCGTCTTGAGAAAAAGATCTTATTTTTGCCAAAGTTTGCTCTTTATAATACAATAGTTCTTCTGGATCAGCAAATGCTGGAAGACCTGGTGCAGAATCAGGTATTTCTTCAGCATTAGTGGGCATCCAACAACTTATATGACATTTACATCCAGGATGGCTCAGTCCAATAATCGCTTTGGGTGGGTAAAAAGAATGTTCTTCCGCATAGGAACGTGCGTTATTTATAATTTGATCCAAAGAAAATTCTCTATTCCACAATACTTGACATATAGGAGTATTAGGATCAATTTCATTATGTGGTCGGCAACAATCTCTACCCTTCTCCCCTACACAATTTAAATGCTCTGGTCCAATTTCCCACATACCACGAGTAAATCCCATTGCTTTTAAATATGTAAATGCGTTTATAGAAGCATCAACATGTGCACCCTCTAATTCAGCAAAGAACAATCCATAATTATAAACTTCAGGAGCAAATTTATTTAAAACAGCAGCTTCTGGAGAAACTTTAGCAAGTTCCTCTCTTTTTTCAAGCTCTTCCCGCTCTTTCTCTTCTTTTCTTTCCTCCGAAGGTTCTCTAACTATCTCTATTACAGCATGATCTATTGCTTCCTGTGCCTCTGGAGGAACATTCTCTTTTATCTGAGATAGTACCTCATCAGGAAGTTTTGGAAGTATCTCTTTTTCCTCTTGAGATAAAGAAAAGAAATTACGCAGTTTATTAATTATTCTATCTCTATATTCTATAACTAGCTGCTTAACATAAGCACTTAATTCCTGCCAACTAATAGCAGTTTTAAGTTCTCTAAGTAGCTTTGCATTTTTTTCACGTTCATTCATGATAAAATTTTTACCACTTCTGCAACTTCTTTTGGTGTAACTTTTCTATCTTTATAAATCCTATCTATCTCAGATAAAATACTCATATATCCATATCTTTGCATTAACTTAAATGCTAAATTTCCATCCGCATAATTTAATGATTCCATCATCTTTTCAAGTTGATTCTGTAATTCTTTTTTCTCAAAAGTTTTTTTTCTTATATCTTTAATCAATTCTCTATCTTCAGATAGTTCTTCAACAGATGCATTAATTCTATCTAAAGATATCTTTAAATCTTCCTTAAATTGTAATAAATCCTCATCCTCTAACTCTTTTAATTGTTCCTTTAATATCAAAAAATCTATACTATCCCTTTGTGCCTGAGCAATATCTAAAGATATTTTTTCTAAAAATATCTTAGCTTTCGATCTAGCATAGTTTAATACATAAGAAGGAGATACAGTACCTTCTATTCGTTTTGGTTTTTTTAGCCATCTATCTTGCATCATATTATAAATACTATCATAACGAAGCATATTAATTGGAGATGCTTCTTTAACAGATAAAAAATATATATCTAAAGGATGTTGCGTTGTCGGAATATAAGCTGTTGTCCAAGTACTTTTCTTAGAATGATTACAAAATCTTGTTAAGAGCGCATCTTCTGTCCAATGGGAGTATCCTGGATTATGTGCTTTTACCATTGTTATATCAATAATAACCTTTACATCAAGATCAGATTCTGATGTATAAAAATACGTAGCTAAAGATGATCCAATATACATATCAACAACAAAATCATCATATCCAGCTAAATCCAAATATTGAAAAAACCCTTCAATGGAAGAAAAAATAAAACTTTTAACACTAGGTCTAAGTTTTTCATTTCGATTCCAAATATCCGGACAAAGTTCTTTATGCTGATAATCTAAGATAGATCCTTTTTTATTAATCACTAAATATTCCTCCTATTCTAAATCATTAATAATTATATCCGCAGAATCTAATTCTGATACTAATCCATCGAGTTGCATCTTTAACCTAGTAATAATATCTTGTTGCTCTTGTAATAAAGTACTTCTACTATCTATCAAATATTTTAAATCAATAAACATACTAAAATCTATATTATTTAATTTAGATATTTGATTAAAAATTTTATTATATAATTCATCTATTTCTTGAATATACATTATTTTTTTATATCACCATAATCATCAAATTTAGTATTCAATTTTTTTACTTCATTAGATTCAACTACACTATGCTCTCTCATTTTAAATAGCGAAGCTTTACTTACCTTCTGCTTACCACCAGCATCCCAATGTACCATAACATCTAAATCATCTTTGTAAGCAGCAATAACTTTTCCCATTCTTCCACTCATTCTTGATCGAACAATATCTCCTATTTTTACTTCCTCTTCCTTGATAAACAAATCTATTAAATCCTCTCTACCAGCATATTTAAAAGTATTAACCACCATTTGATTTGAATGTCTTAATCCATTAATTGCCAACCAATCAGCAATTTTAGGAATTGGAAAATCTCTTCGAAGCATCTCATGCAATTCAAAAATATAATCATTATCCTTCATAGAATGTCTATTTAATCGTCTCATAAATATTCTCCTTAACTAGATTGTATTAATATTGGATCATCTTGTCCAGGTTTAATAACCAACCCACTCAATACTCTATTAGCAATTTTTCCTAAATAATATCCAGCAGGAACTTCTATTTTATCTGCACCCGCATTACTAAAACAAAATTTTAATAATTTATTTTCTTCATAAATATCAAAATCATACCAAGATTTTTCTTCAGGATTGTCGAATTGATAAAATCTACTATCTTTATCAAATTCTCCAATTGAATAAAAAACCTCTGGATCTTGCTCTTCTAAAGATTTTGTAGGTTGTATACCTGCATTTACAATATAAATATAATCTGTAACCTTAATTATTAAAGGAAGTTCATCAATAAAATTTATTATTTCTTCTGTTTTAGGAAAATCTTTTATCCAAAGAGGTTTTTCCTCAAAATCCTTTCTTAATAATGAAAATTCATTTTTTCCTTTAACTGAATATACATTCATACTATTTTTTAGAAAAAGAACAGTTTCTAACGATCTAGGATTTCCTTCATCTAAAAAATCACCTGTTAAAACCAAAGTATCCTTATAACTAAATTTCTGTTGATAGACCATATTAATAAATCGAACATGATCCCCACCAATATCACCAATAATAATAAATCTTTCAGTATTCAAATCCGATAAATCTAATATATAACTCATAATTATCTCCTAATCAATAAATTCATCAAAAGATATCCAATTCTTCTGAACACATAATAATATTAGGTATCCAATACAATCTGACGTATCATTTTTTCGAAGACCTTCATCTGAATTTAGAATTCTTTGTAATTTTTCATCTAATCTAGTACATATAGGATTATTTGGTTCATGTTTACTAAATATTTTTAAAGGGCTTAAGGCACTATCACCATAACGTTTATTCTTCTCCAAAAGAAATTTTTTGAAATTATCACATACTTGCTCTATCTTTTCCTGATTTAATTCCATATAAACTACCTATTTCCCAGAAGAACCAAAACCACCCATACCTCTCTCAGAATCAGGTAACTCTGATACTTCTTCCCACTTAATCCGGGTAACGGGGCATAAGACTGCCTGAGCTATACGATCACCCTTCTTAATCTCAATATCTTTTTGGGTGCTAAATAATATAATACCAATTTCATTAATAAATCCCTCATCTATAGTGCCTGGTGAATTAAGAACAAAAATACCTTCTTTTAATGCCCATCCGGATCTACTTCGAATTTGAATCTCATATCCATGAGGGATTGCAACACGAATTCCAGTTTTAATTAAAACTGGTTTATTCATTTTTAATATAGTATCCTCATTAGCATATAAATCTACACCAGAATCACCGGGATGTGCATAACAAGGAACAGGATTATCAGAATTATTTATAATTAATACTGTAGCCTCTAAATCAAACATACTAATCTCCTATTTCTTATCAACAATTTGTACTTGTTGTATTTCTTCTCTAACTTTAACATCACCAAGAGATTCACAAATAACTGTAACATCCTTAGGCTTAAGTTTTTTCTCTTTTAATTTAGTAAATACTTCTGCAGAAAATTCAGCATCTTTAACATCCTCTGATACAACAAGTTTACCATCTAAAATAATTTCCTCATCAAGTGTTATCACATATACTCTAAATAATTTTTTCATTGGCTTTTTATCCTCCTCTTTTTCTTTTATAATAATTTTTTCTTTAATATTTTGTTGTGGGTAATTCAAATCTGGAGCAAACACATCAGGATATTTATACATTGGGTTATATGAAGGAAATGTTACACTCCACAAATCTGATTGAATACCAGCTACATGCCAATTAGTAGTATTACTAGCAGTAGTTACAGTTGATACATTAGATAGATTATCACCAATCCTTACAGAATTATTACTCTGTGTCTGCATATTAATAGATTTCATATCTATGTCTCCTTTATCTAAGCTCACAAGAATCACCTGAACAGGCTAATACTTGACTTCCAATAGTTTGATCCTCTTTCTCATAATCACTTAGCTTTGAAAAATCTATTTTATTTACCTCTTCCACCATCTTGTCATAAGTAGCTTTATCTATATCTTCAAACGGTGCTAATTGGTATACATAGTCTGCTGCTGGTAAAAAAGACAGACCTCCGATATTATCAAAATTCTTATATACCCAAGCTGCTGTTTCTAACCATTCCTCTTCTCTTACAGATATTGTTATAGAAGGATTATGCTCAGTATAAAATTCTCTTAACATCTTCCAATATTCTAATTGTTCTTGTGCAGTTTGACCTACTTTTGTTCGAGCTTCCTGGGGCGCTTTACATGGAAATTCGATTACCCATGTAGATGCATTCTCAGGAGTTTGACCAACTTCACAATGCATAAGCATTCCTTGATCTCGTAACATCATATATAAAGGATCTGTAGCAGAAATACGAACTCGTCTAATATAATAACCAGTTGATGTTTGTCTAACATGAGCTCCTGGAGCACAATCAACAAGCACTGATACAGTGCCCGATGGTTTCAATGTAGTAATTGCAGCAGCTCTATTAATCCCTAATCTCTCAGCAACTTTCTTATTAGTTGCAACTGCTATGTGCTTAAAATCTCCAAGCCATTTCTTAGCAGTATCATTAACTGAACCTAAAATTTTATGATCTCTTAGACCAGATAATGATACACCAAGTAAACATTCTTCATCACAATTTTGTTTCCATTTTTTATTAACAAATTTAAAATTAGTTAATGCAGCTTGCCAAGTACCCATCATAGTAGCAATTTTAATTTTCTTTTTTAAAGAATTAAAGTCATCTTCTGGTCTTACAATAACTTCTGTTAGGTTACATAACTGGCGAGATCGAAGGATAATTTCTGCACAAGGATTAATTCCCACAACTTGGCTACCATCTCTTCTGTGGTTCTCATTAGCCTTTTTCTGTGCAGCAATCCTATTAAATATACCACGTTCACCACTATTAGATTTAATTAGATTCTTCCATTCATTCATAAAAGAAATGACATCAGGCTTCCTTGTATAAGCTACTGAATTATTAGCCATTTGTCTTTGAGGATTTGTATTCCAAAATTCTCCAGTCTTTGCATGCGCCATTTGGTTATCAGTTAAATCAGATAACGATAATAGAGCTGAACGCCTAACGCCACCAACCACAACAGTATCAGCTATTTTACAACATATATCATGTATATCTATCGCTTGTAACTTATAATCTCTATTTTGTTCAATAATTTCTGTAGTAAACTCAATGAGACTCTTTAAAGGAGCAGGACCACTATTATGAGAAACAAAACCATTTGCTACAAAATTATGATTAGGCGCTTCCATAGATAAATCAAACACTCTCTCGATACCAACAAAATTTATCGATTTAATTTTATCATAGGAAAGATATTTATGTGAATAAGGTTTTTCAAAAGTTAACCGCTTAGTATCTTCTATCCTATGACATTTTTCACATAAAGTTTGAAGATTATCTCTTTCATTATTCCAAGGATTCCCATCCTTATGATGTACCTGTAATTTACTCTGCGAACCATCATGCTTACATAATTCACAAAAAGACTCCTTATGCATCTGACACTCTTTTCTCTGTCTAACTGTTGTAGCTAAACAATCATCTTTTTGTTGTGATATATCGTAACAAGACTTACACCTGATGGCACGCCTTGTTATAGACACACCACAGTCAATACAGTTACCTGTTCGTTTCTCCTTTGAACCATTAACAGCAATATAACATCCTTTTTTAAAATTAGATAAATACTGCCACTCACCACAATCATTCATAAATCTATGATTTGCAGTCGCCTTTATCTTATACCCTGATTCAGTTTCAATCTCATAAACTTCAGCTTCTCCATTATCAATAACATCTACTAATTTATTTCTAGTAAAAGTTCCTGCTGTTTCATCTAAAGAACGTAGTTTAATCTTATTAATATGAGCATAACCGCATTGTGTTGAATTTTTATGAAACTTACGTTTACCAGTCACTTTCATATCATAAAGATCACCTATTGTTATTTCATTATAATCTTGAGACTTCTTACGATCTTTGTAAACAATAGTATCACCTGTTAAACAAGCACGTCCACCAAACGTCTTTAATCTAGCACCTCTTGGTCTTATTTTTGAATAATCGCATTCAAAATCTATACCACTCCATAAACAATTAAGAACTTTATCATACCCCTTTGCCCATCCTAACTTACTATCCTCAAATACAATAAGTTCTTTTGGTTCATCTGGATTTTTATGTTGAACAGTTGGAAGATTATTTATAAATTTTCTTTCTGCTGAAAAGCCTACACCTGTTCCACAATTGTGTACAACACAACCATTACCTAATACATATGTATGTGTTTCAGGAATAGTTATATCATAATATTCCTCTATATCTTCTATATATTCCTTTTTATATAACTTCATATTAACTACCCCCTTTTATTAGATAATTAGGAAAATCATCACTACTTAGTCTTTTAGTTAACAATGTATACGATATATCTAATGCTGCCATAGCTTCTTTTTTACAAGCATACTCTATACCATTAATCATAATTGTTATAGCTGCTGGATTTTTACCTCCAGAAAGTTTACCTTTATTCTTTTCACTTATAATCTTTTTAGTTTCATCAGTATGTTGTTTTCCATAAAAAGGGTTTTTATCACCAAGAAGTGCTTTACTAATACGAGTCTTTCTTTCTTCAGAATGCTTAGTACCTTTTCTTTGTTTATTTAATAAAATCATATTATATCTACTCTTATTATTCCAAGTAGGATGACTACTACGAATAACTTGTAAATTTTCAATATGTTCCCTTGCATACTCTCTATGTTTATCAGTTCTTTCATATTTACCAACTTTACTTCGTATCTCTTCTGATTTTTCCTCTCCATAGTACTCATCATAAGTTTTACCCTTCTTAGGACTTTTATGCCCAGCAGAACCCATCCCACCTTTTGTAAGATTAGTTAGAGGTCCTTGTTTATAAATTCTCAGACCTATTTTCTCTATAAGTAGTATTTCTAAATTAAAGGCATCTAGTTCCGTTAAATTTTCAGAATAAAACAGAATAATAGGTTCTTTACCCCTTGACAATATTTTAGAAATCTTATTATATTTTAACTTGTTATGTTTATTATCATTCCTATATTTACTTAAATGAACATAAGCTCGTTTACCTTTACCTTTACCTACATAAAAAGGCTCATAATCAAAAATAAAATCATTATAAATATAATTACCCTTTTTTGTAGGATCTAAATAAATATACACATAATAATTATCTTCCAAAAGAATTACCCCCCATATTCTTGTATATCATCTGTATCTGTTAAATCTTTAGCCATAACCCAACCACGATTTTTTGTATAAAATTCATGATCAGCAGTACACTTAACAACCGATCCATCTGCAAAAGTTAATTTGAGTTTCTTTACATCTTTAGAAGAGTTTTTAATTATCTTTTCTGGTTTAATATAACAAAAAGTATCTGCATCTTTATCATATGACAACACCTCATCTCTTATAGTTATATCAGATATCTTTTTATCCCCATTCTTAGTTTTGACTAATGTATCTGGATGAAAACATAATAAAATGTACAAAATATCTGCAAAATCTTTTATATTTTCAATTGCAACGAAAGCGCAATTGTATAGGGCAAAATTTTCAGAATCCGCAGCTTTACCCGCAGACCACATAGCTCGCATAGAAGGCATTACTTCCATGTTATAGATTGCATTGTATGCATCTTTCAATTCTTTATCTGTTATCTTATCTCCATGTTTATTTTTCATATAGTTACAATATCTAGATACAGTTTCTTCCCACGTCTCACGTCTTTGTTTGTCCTCCAACCAGCGAGAATACGTTCTAACATATACAAATTCCTGAAGTATGCTAGTAAACACTAAATTTTTATCCTCCATATTTATTTCTCCTTTTTATATATTTCTTGTCTGTTATTTTATAAAGTCATCTTCTTCAGGTTTTATTATACCTCCTGATTTCAATATATTTGCCTCTAGATTCGATACCGTTTGAGATAATGCAATTCTAAGTTGTTTTATAAGATATGAATATTCGGGATTTTTTTCAAATTCAATAAAAATTTTAATTATACCATCTACAAATTTTGTTAAAATATCTAATTTATACGTTAGGATTGCTTTGGTCATTTCTTCTTTGTTAATTGGAAATAATTTCTTATCTATCAATTGATACGTATTTACTATTCTATCTTCGATAGTATTTGCTAATCTCTGCAATAAGATAAATTCCTGGCGTTCAACATCGTCTAAATTATCCATCTCTTGATTATCTGATAATTGTTTAATTCTTTCATTAACCATGTGGAGTCGTTGTGCTTGACCATGCAATACACCTTGTAAGGCACTAAATAAATCTATATTTCCCTCAAATATCCTATTTATTATTTCATTTGCTTCTGAACTGGTATCTTCTTTTATATCCAATAATTGTTGATTACTACTAGAAATTATAAAATGATTTCTAAAATGAAGATTTAATGACTCCTCTGGTACATCTTTTTTAGCAGATATTTCTTTATAAGTTAAATGATCCCTAGCTCTAAGAGCATTTATTTCCATATGATCGTCTCTTAAACAAATAGTACAAATTCTACTTTTTTTAATATATCTTCCAAAAGGCGTATCTGTTGTTATAATATTACTTGTATTAGATGGTACAATATCAGTCATAATGCTAATCCACTAATTTAATAGTTGTTATTTTAATTTTATTTGCAATACTATCTTTATGTTGAGCACAGTTTTCAATATCTTTACATAAAATTATATGATCTCCCTCTATAATTGAATGTACGATTATAGAAGAAGATTGTGAAGGAAATAATTCTGAAGAATGCTTGCATCTTGATATCACATCTTTAATTGATAAATTATCTATTTCCATAAGATCTAAAAAATCCCCTAAAGATAAAAATACATCATTCTTATTTTTTAATAATAAATCATATTCTTTATTAGATAAATTTCTCTGTTTTTCAGTAAGCTCACTTGACAGTTTAATCATTTCCTTATAGTGATTAAATAAATCTTGTGATACAATACTTATCACATCTTTTCTTTTATTTTTCAAAATTTTCTTAAAAAAAGGTCCCATAACTAATCCTGTGTTATATTTATAACCTTCCCTATTCTATTATCCGCAAAATCAATTGCAGAAAATATCTTATTAAAATATATACCAAAATGTCTTAATAACACCACCTTAGCTGCTACTGCTTGAGCGAGATAGGTATCTAACCCTTCATAATGATTTAAAAAATCCTTTGTTATTATAGTTGCATAATATGCAAAATAATAACGTAAATAATTAATTACTGCTGTAACAGAAGTAGGTTGTAAAGTTGTTGTTAGATGATTTGTTATTGCTGCTGTTTCAACATTTTGAATTGCTATATCAGAGTATTTAGAACCAGATAATGATCTTTCCATTTTTGGAGCATTAGAATTTAATAAAGATTTTTGATGTTTTAGTTCTCCCTCTAATCCTAATAAAATACTATAAAGATTTTCTTGTTCAGTATCTGTTGATCTAATGTTAGCTTCTAAAGTTTCAATATCATTAGTTGTATAATTCTCTATTTCTAATAAATCATTAGAAATAGCTTTCAATTTATCTGACATATTTGTTAGCAAATCATTAAAATCTTTAATAGAAGCATTTCTTGATTCTATATCTTTTTCAAATTTAATCTTTTTTTCAATATATAGATTAATATCTTTTTCTGAAACTTCTCCTTGTTTTTTTGCTTCATTAAGATCTGATAAAACAGCTTCTATTTCTTTAACAATAGTACTTACATAATCTCTTTTTTTAATATATTCTTTTTGTGTTTCTTTCAAAGTCTCATATTCGATTTTTATCTTTTCTTGTTCAGATAAAAGCACTTCCCTTGAATTTATTTTCTTAAATAAATTATTTTTACTAACTTGTAAATGATCTCTTTTTTGCCTTAACTCATCAATATTAGCCAATATATCCTTTATTTTCTTCTGTAGATTTTCAATGGCTAATTCTGTTTCCGCTATTGAATTTTTTGAAATATTATTATCTAATACATGTGCCACTGCCTCTGTTTTTTCTAATTTTTTCTTAAGCGGTTCAAATATACTATTAATTGGAGTTTTAAAAGAATTAACAAATTTAAAAATTTTATCAAATTCTCCAAATAGATCAACAATTGGTTTATCTAAAACAAACCAATCAGATAATTCCAATTTCTCCAAAAATTTTATCTCTTCTGGAATACTGGTTTCAATACCTGTACTAATTATTTTATATTCCACATCCTTATAAGAAATGTGTAATTCAATACTAGCTGAGTTGGGAAGAGTATAATAGTTTTTAAAAATATTTTGAAATAATTCAACAGCGTATCGCTGTATTCCATCATTTTTATTTAAATCAAAAAATGTTTTACCATCATCCGGATCTATGTATGCTAATGATATTAAATCTATATTACATATCTTATCTAATATTTCACTAATATTTACAAAAACAGATTTATAAATAGAATCAGTTAAACTCGTATGAGCCACAAAATCAGTATAAACTTTTTCAAGCAACATAATATTTTTCTCCTTAAAAATAAGATGTGATGATATCATCACATCTAATTAGTAATACTCAAGTATAGCATATTTACTTAATATTAATCAAAGGTATTTTGTTTCCCGTAAACTTAGGAAGTTTCCCATCCCACTTCTTAGTAGCTTCATATTGAATTAATAAAGGTGTTATAGTCTTAGTTTTTAACCTAATTTCTTCAGCTTCAGCTTTTGCCGTTACAATCTTTTTCTTTGCCTCAGCCTCACTTTCTCGTAATTCATATTCTCGTTGCTCCGCTCGTTGTATAGCCTCAATTTTTGCATTAAGTGCATTAATAACTTTTTCAGGTAAGCGAAAATCCCCTATAAGATAAATTTTTTCAACAATAATACCTTCATTAACTAATTCCTCTTTTACCATTGTATTAACTTCTTCTATCAGTTTTGCTTTTCCTTCACCATATACATTTTCAACTCGATATTTAGAAGCTAATTTATTAAAAGCATCTCGTACATTATTTCTTAAAAACTTATCTGTAATCTCATCTATACCTCTTCTATATTTTTGAAAAAGAATATTAACCTTACTGGGATCTATACTATAAGTTATACCAATATCTGCATTTACACTAAGACCCTCCGATGTTTGAAAAGTAATAGACTCATCATTAGGACTTTGTTCTTGCTTGTCAGCAGTCCACACGTAATTTTGTTTAAATACTGGAAATAGATAAAGTTCTTCATTTATACCCATATAATAACGTCCAAGACCTAATTCTTCTGAATCAATTCCCTTATCTTTACCTAAAAGATAGACCTTTATTCCAACATATCCTGCTGGAACTTTCTCACAACTACAAGACACATAATACATTGCAATAATTACAAGTATTGTCATTAAAAAAATACTCTTCATCTTCATTTAATTTTTCTCCTTTATTAAATTAATTATATATCTTATTGTACAAATAAAACCAACCGGTGCTATTATTATTAATAAAACTGCTAATATAACTAATTCATCATTTCTCGCAGATAACCATCTCGGAACATAAAATAAAAATAATCCTCCTAATATAAAAATAATTAATGATATCTGTAATAATTTCATAGTACACACCTTTTTATCAAAATTAAGATATTGTGCTAACACCCATATTATCCATATTCACATGTAATAAATTAGGAAATAATATATTCTCCCCAGTATGCGTAATTACTAAAATTTGTGGAAAATGTTTAAGTAAGACTGTTAATATTTTCATCATTTCTGCTCTATTAAATTCATCAAGAAAACCAAATATCTCATCAAGTACTAAAAAATTAAGAGAAACTCTAGCTTTTCGAGCTATGATTTTACTAAACCCTATACGTAACCCCACAGCACAAATAGTTTTCTGACCACCACTTAATAACTTATAATTTCTATATTTACTACTAACCTCGAATGCAATAGAAAGAGGACGTGTTTTTTTGGACTCATCCTCATATACTTTAACTTTAAATTTTGGCAAAATACTCTGTATAATTTCATTTGCACATAACTCTATAGAAGAAACAGATGACTTAAACAATGTTGTTGGAATATCTTT
>Ga0180437_10004623_pt1 | contig 19477 bp, 13 predicted proteins | sample SS_ome_4_FD_132410 | JGI IMG/M metagenome (GOLD analysis project Ga0180437, IMG submission 132410) | Hypersaline lake sediment archaeal communities from the Salton Sea, California, USA - SS_3_D_1 metaG | ecosystem: Environmental > Aquatic > Non-marine Saline and Alkaline > Hypersaline >... | reverse complement strand
CGTTTTTATTTAATCTCTTCAGTTGTGATGAAGGCAGAAAATCTTCTATTTTCTGAGCGCGAAGTAAATGAAATCCAGCGCAAAATCATTCTTTTATCCAAGAATATTCTCTCTTTCTATAAATTGTATCCCTTAGAAAAAGGTGATAGCAAATTACCTGAAAAAAAAGAGTTAAATATTTTAGATCGCTGGATTTTGGCACGATTTAATCAATTTAGAAACAAGACAAGTAAATATCTTGATGATTATGATTTTGTCAAATCCTCAAGAGAAATTGCAAGTTTTGTTGATGATTTTTCCACTTGGTATTTACGAAGATCACGGGATAGATTCAAAAAGGGTGAGCAAAATGGTATTAAAGTCTTCTATTTTGTTCTTCAAAATTTTGCCAAAATAATTGCTCCTTTCACTCCATTTTTAGCCGAAGATATTTATCAGAAACTTGGAGGAGCTAAAGAATCAGTTCATCTTGAAGACTGGCCAGAAGAAGAAAAAAAAGAATATCACGATGAAAAATTACTTGAAGAAATGAATAAAACAAGAGAGCTTGTGGCTTCGGCTCTTGCCAAAAGAATGGAGGCGAGGATAAAAGTTCGACAGCCGCTTTCATCTCTAACTATTGACAAGAAGCTGGGTGATGAATATTTGAGTTTAATTGCCGATGAAGTAAATGTTGAAAAAGTTATCATCGGGGAAAAAATCTCTCTTGAGACGAAAATTACCCCCAAACTAAAAGAGCAAGGAATTATCCGCGATTTAATTAGAGAAATAAATGCCCTACGCAAGAAAAAGGGGTTAACTATCAAAGACAAAGGACTTATAATCTTAAAAGCTGATAAAAAAACAAGAATAATTCTACAAAAGTATGAGAATGATATTTTTAAAAATACGCTTTCTGAAAAAATTGAATATAGCAAAGATGAGTTGCCACATCATATAAAAGATAAAGAGTTCTTTGTCGGGTTAGATGTCAAAAAACTCTGATTAGTACGGCGAAAATGGTATAATTGGAACAAATGAGAGGGGTTTTTAATATAATCAAGGCAGTTTTATTTGTCGCAATATTTTTGTGTTTTATTTTTGTTGGCTCTCCCAAACCCAAAGCTCAACGCACAAGCTCAATTTATCAAGGTGGAAGTATTGAAAAATTAAAAGTGATTATAGAGGTTCAAAAAGATTCTCGGGTTAGAGTTGAAGAAATAATTGAGGGATTAAGCATTTCCTATCCTGCTTTTTCCTGGACAATTGATTCAAGTGATATTAAAAATCTTTCGGTCTCTGAAAATGGCAACATTATACCAACCTCAGCACTTGAAGTTAAGAAAGGAGATTTATCATCTATTAAAATACCTCTTAATTATTATTCTGGTACTGATGTTAGTATTAGTTTCACCGCTGGCGATATTCTTCAGCTAAAAAACGGCTCTAATTTTATTAAAATGATAATTTTTGACAGCCCCATTTTAGATATAGGCAGCACTGAAATAACTTTAATTTTGCCAGATGATGCCAGTGATTCAATAGAAAATCAAAGAATTTATGCCATTCATGGCATTGAAAATGCTGAAATTAATAATCAAGGTCCAACCCAGCTTTTGTATAAAACTGGTTATGCCCCATCTACCTCGAGTCTTTCAATTGAGGATGCTTTTGAAAGTTCTAAAATTTCCTATCCCTTGGGCAAAAAAATTGGCTCTTTATTTTCTTCAATGGGCAACTTAGCTCTTACTTTGCTTGCTCTGCCCTTACCGATTGCTGCGCTTTTCATACTTTTTTACTTTGACATTCGCTTTAGAAACAGTGTCAAAATCAGACGCTATCTCAAAATGCTTAAAAATCCACCCGATAATATCCCACCAGCATTAATAAATCTGCTTTATGAGGGAGATATTACCTCAAGCGCAATTTCTGCGACCATTCTTGATTTAATTAAAAGAGGATATCTTTTGGTCGTTGATAAAGGCGAATCAATTACTTTCGGTCGAAAAGGGTCAGACAAAGACTTGATGAATTATGAAAAAAGAATTATGGATGAACTTTTTAAGCGGCAGAAAATCAAAACGGATATAAGCGAGGTAAAAAAATTACAAGAGAAAGAGTTGATTGATCCTATGTTTCAGAAAGCTTATAAAGAAATTTATTCGTTGGGAAGCGATAAAGGATATTTTACTAAAAATCCGTATCGCACAAAAATCTTGCATCATTTTATTGGTATTTTGATATTTTTTCTTAGCATTCTCTTTTTGATTTTTATCATCATCTTTTTTCCCAATAAGCCACTTTTGATTCTCACTCCTTTTAGTATGACAGTGGCATCGCTTTTAATTCTATATCTTGCCAAAATAATTCCCCCAAGGACTCCCTATGGAAAACAAGAAATTGAACGCTGGCTTGGTTTTAAAAAATTTCTCCTTGGATATAAATCTATCACTGATAGAGAAAATCTTGCAATTGATTATTTGCCTTATGCTGAGGTTTTAGGAGCAACGGAAGAATGGATAGATCATTACAGGAAACTGCCCACCCAAGTTCCGTCATTTTATGTTTCAGCAGCAGCTTATATCTCAACAGAAGAATGGATGATAAAAACTATTAACGCCGCACGAGAGGTTTCAATAGAAATTGAAGAGTTGAAAGGATATTAAGAATTAGCTCCAACTTGAGGTATTGATTCAGGTAAAGCAATTATCTTTACACCGTAGGTGAAATAGTTCTCTGATGGGTCATTATCCAAAGTTACTGCCAAAATATGAATATACCATTGTCCTGTACCCGGAATATCTGCTGTAAAAATACCATCTTCATCCAAGGTTCCAGCAAGGATAGATGATTGTGAGGGTGAAGGCATTTGGGTTACAAGATATCTGTATCTAGTAGTTGAAGAAGTGGATGATGTTAGCTGCATATCTACACTTGTATCAAAATATTCCCTGTTTTGGTCTGAATGAGATGGGGAAATAAAGATTGGATCAGGAGGAATGACATATTCATATGGCCCACGATCGTAGTAAGTTAAAGCTCCTGCTCCTGTGTCTGTGATATCTGGGTGATCATAGCGTTGTTTTGCATCTCCGTCTGTTGTTGAGGAGTAAGTAGAAATACCACTGTCTATGGCTGGTGAGGTTAATTCTAAATGATAATTGCCCCCTACATAATCAATAAAATCAGGGTCATCGGAGATGGTATGGACTCCTGGGGTAATGCCGCCAGTATATCCGCCTGAGTTCCAAAGGATATTATAGTCCTCTGTGACTGTGCCATTATTGCTGAAATGAAAAGTACGCAGGGGATTGTCTGCCACAATGGTGTTGTATACCTCAATTTCAGAATCTGTGGCATAGGCCCAGAAGGCATAGCCAGTGCTCTGACCAATAACTAAAGAGTTTTCAATTCTTGCCTTAGCGCCATTTGTTATGGGGAAAAACCCATCACTGCCCATATTTTTAAGAACCGAATTGCGCACAATAACTCTATCACCACTATCTGCGGCAATTCGCATAAGTCTGCCTGCACCTCCGCCATCAATTGTTACTCTGTCAAAAGTAGTGTGTTCTTGCGTATTAATTGTTCCTGTAGTACTGCCACCAATGATAGTTGAATCAGAAATATTAACATTTCCTGAGGTTAAGGGATAAAAAGCATAATTATTTTTATACGAACCCTGATCAATTGTAGCATTTGTTATGTCGGCCGAGGAGCTTGTGGAAAAAAGTATAGATGCAGCAGCGCTTGGTCCATATGTTCCTTGATTCATTGTTAAACCATCAATTGTAACGCTTGAGCTATCCACATTGGCAATATTGCATTTGCCGTTTCTGTTTAGGGTCATGTTGTTTATTGTGGCTTGGGAGGTGGTGTGCTGGGAATAGCCATCAGAAGCATTATCCTCGGCAGTCATATCATTAAATATTAGTTCTACACTATCATTAATGTTAATTCCATCATTATCAGCATGAATGGTTTTTAGGCCAATAAAAGCCAGGTAATCTTGGTCCATCCCCAACACATTTCCCTGAGCATTGCCAAGGGTTCTTGTTGATGCTTCATAAGTATGGGTATCAGGATGAGCTGAATCAGAAGGCCAGACATAGAGGGTATTTCCCGGATCATCTAAATACCACTCTCCCGCTGCATCAGGCACAGCTCCATTATCCTCCAAAAGCAGATCTGTATCTTCCCAACAACCAATACTGGTATAATCCCAAGTGGCTTTGTAAACACTGCCAGCGTGAAGGGACCAGCCGGTTACCTCAAGTGAGCCATTTATTACTGGGTTATGGCCAGGGTAATTTCTAAAAGTTATGGGATTGCCGCTAGTCCCAGAGTTTGTGTAGAAATTTAAACCCTCACGATAGGTTCCGTTTTTAATATAAACTGTATCTCCTGCTGTAAGAGTATTAGCCGCCTTGGTGATAGTTGCCCAAGCATCATCTTCTGTCAGTCCAGAATCTAAATCATTACCTGTGACCTGGTCAACATAATAAGTAGTTCCTGCAGCTTCTGCTTTTTTTAGAATATGAAAAGCTGAAAAACCAAAAATTACCAAAACAAAGGACACTACTAAAATAAAAATTTTTTCAGCATCAATCTCTCTCATAGTATACTTATATATTCCATCATACCTTTAATATAACATAATTTAATCAAGACTAAAAATTATTTAAATATTGTACCCTTCTTTCTCTACAATTTTGGTATTTTTAAAAGGGAAAATTACTGCAACTGCCCTACCGATAATATTTTCCCCAGCAAGAGGACCCCAAATTCTTGAATCATTGGAAAGATCCCGATTATCACCTAACACAAAGTATTGATTATTCCTTAATAAAACTTCTACTTCACCCATTGTCTTAAAATTATCTGGTAAATAATCCTCTCTTAATTTTTTGCCGTCAATAAAAACTATGCCATCCTTAATTACAATTTTTTCACCAGGCAAGCCAATTATTCTTTTGATATATTTTTGATTGGCCGTCCCTGGAAAAATAAAAACAATATCATCTCCTCTTGAGGGCTTGCGAAAATAATAAGTTAATCGATCAATAACAATTAATTCTCCGTCAATGAAATTGGGTTCCATGCTTACGCCTTTTACTATAAATACTTGAATAACTAAATAATAAATTAAAAGCAAAATTATTATAAATAAAAAAGCAGAACGGGTATAATCAAAAAATACCAGTATTGCTTTGGCTGAGCCAGGCTCGTAACTCTCTTCTTTCATTTAGTACCATTATAACACGAGGTATTAATTTTCAGTCTTTTCTTGTATTGAAGATTGAGAACCTTTACTTCCTGCTATGGTTGGTCCTGAGATTATTTGTCTCATTTTATCCAAAACGATTTTTTTAGCATCCTCAAGGGTTGAACCCTCTAACTTAAATCCAGCTGCCTTAGCATGACCTCCGCCCCCAAATTCTTTGGCGACCATTGAAACATCGATATCTCCAATTGAACGCAGACTGATTTCGATAAGCCCGTTTCTTTCTTTGAACAAAATTATAACTTTTGCGCCTTCTGTGGAATACAAAAGATTGTTTAGGGCAGAAGAAAGGGCAGCATCATCTGCACCTGTCTCATTAAAGTCTTTTGTCGACACTTCGGACCAAACAATTCCCAAAGCTGGATATGAATCCAACTTGGAAAGAATTCTTCCCCATATTTTCAGGGTGGAATATGTATTTGTCTGAAAAACTTTCTTAGAAATAATATCGCGGTCTCCTCCGGCAGCAATAAGCTGGGCAGCAATGGTCAATGATTTTGGAGTAGTATTTGGGGCTTGAAAAAGGTTGGTATCTGTCATAATGCCAGTTAAAAGAGCAGTGGCAATTTCTTTATCCATTAATCTGCCATGTTCACTTTCAAGCGCCTCAATTAAAGATACAAGAATCTCGCAGGTTGAAGATGATTCCTCAACAACCCAATTTATTTTCCCAAAATAAGTATTTGAAGCATGATGGTCAATATTAAGAGTTTCCCCACGATAAAACATTTCTGTATTTTTTTGGTATATTTCTCCTAATCTTTCTAAGGCATCAGCATCAAGAATAATTATTAGGTCAAAATGAAAATCGCCGTAGGAAAAATTTACATCAGAGGGCAGTATATTTCCTGATTTTGGGCTAACCACAACACGCAGTTTATTGTTTTCTAATTTATAGGCAAGTTTATCAACCTTACCGTGTTCTTCTGAAACAGAAATTATAAAGTCTTTTACACCTTCTATTCGGGAATTAATTAATTGCCAGCCCTGAAGAAAGCGCAGCTTTTCAGAAACCGGACCAACAGAAACTGAAGTAACTTCCTTGCTAATCTTTGAAAAAATGTGCTTCAAAGCCAAAACAGCACCAACTGCATCTCCATCAGGTCTTTCATGTGAAACTATCAATATCTTTGAGGCGGCCTTAATAGCCGCAACCGCCTGCTGTTTTGGGGTTAAGTCCATACTTAAAATTTAAGTCTAACTGATAAGACGCTGTTACTTTACCAATAAAATCAATACCCGTCAAGACAAAAATGTGCTTTAGTATTATAATAAAATAAATAATAAAAATCACTTATTTAAAGGAGGAGGAAAAGTGAGTGTATTTGATGAGCCAGTAAGAGCCAAAAAAACTATTATTGCTTTATTAATTTTATTTATCTTCTTTTTTCTAGTTTCGCTGGGAGTGGGTTATTTCGCCTGGGATAAATACAGCGATGTTAAAATTCTTAAAAGCGAAAAAGACAATCTCTCAAAACAACTGGATTCTGCCACAGGGGATCTTCAAGAACAAATTAAAGAGCTAGAAGAAGAAAAAAGTACTTTAGAAGAAGAAAACTCAACCCTCAAAGAAGAAAATGCCGCTTATGAAGAAAGGATAACTCAGGTTGATGCTTATAATGCATTTTTTGAATATATGACCAATGTAATAGCTGTCCACAGTGGATTTAGCGGATGGACCGAGGAAGAATATCAACACGCAAAAGGCTTGGCAGAAAAAACAGGAAACAGCTCTTTTGTTTCAGATGTTGATTGGGCCTGGCATAATACTTCAATTGATCCTGTCACGAGAATTGTAAAAGTTTATCGTGATATAATTGCCGGCATTAAGGGGTAGACAAAGAATTTATTCTATGCTATCATATTTTAGATTTTAAATTTTAGATTTTAAATTGAAATATGCCAATTATCAAATCAGCTAAAAAACGCGTACGAACCTCTAAACGCAATAGGGCTTTAAATTTAGAATATATTTCAAAAATTAAAAGCACCTTACGTGATTTAGGTCGGGAAAAAGACACAAAAAAGAGAGCCAAGCTTTTAGATAAAGCTTTTTCCGCAATCGATAAAGCAGTAAAGAAAAAAATAATTCATAAAAACAAGGCGGCTCGCATGAAATCAAAGCTGCAAAAAAGCCTAGACCAAAAAAAGAAGACCAAGAAAAAATAATTTTTATATTTTACCAAGACAGAGGTCAACAACCAATAAATCTAAAGCTAAAGTGGGCTCCAAAAGCCCCTTTTTTATTTTTTCGTCGACCTCCAAAAGTCTTTTATAAATACGTCTAAGTGTGCAAAATTTATAGCGATTAATCTGCTGTTTAGTTTTATTAAAAACAAAAGGATGAATTTTCAATTTTGAGGTCTTTTTTTTGGACTCGGAGGCATATTTAACAAGTGTTAAATTTCTAAATCCATAAATTATCATGGTTAAAAGATAGAGCTCATTTTCTCCGTTTTCTAAAAGATTTCGCAATATGTTCATTGATTTATTTAGATTTTTTTCTGAGAGTGAATCAACTAAATCAAAGGCCTTGGCTTCCACATCTTCTTTGACTAACAAATTAATGTCTTCAATTTTAATTTCCTGAGGATAGGTATAATTAACAAGCTTGTTAATTTCTTGAGATAGCCTCCATAAATTTCCTTTACTGATAAAGGCAAGTCGGCTTGTGGCCTGCCTACTTATCTTTCCCCTGTTTTTTTCTACTTCCTGCTCTATCCAAGAAATCAATGATTGTCCTTTTAATTCTCGGCAGGAAAATACCCTATCTGCTTTTAAGAGATGTTTAAAAAGAGCACTTCTTTTATCTGGCTCCTCTTTTTCATAAATTACAAGAATCGTACTTGAAGGTATCCGTTTAACAATTTTAACAAATTCTTTTTGTTCATCCGCTTTTAAGTTTTTTAAAAGATTTTTAACAACAATCATCCTTTTTTGGGACAAAAAAGGAACGGTTTCAACTTCACCTGCTAATTTTTGTGCCTTTAGCTCACTCGACTCAACATCTAGCTCAATTAAGTTAAAGTCGCCAAACTTTTCAACAAACTTATTTTTTAGTTGATTGAGACGACCCAAAGCCAAAAAATCATTTTCACCGTAGATAAAAATCAGCATTTTTGAATTTTAAATCTAAAATTTAAAACTTAAAAACCATATTTCAAATCTCATTTTTTCCTTTTAAGGTTAAAATACTTGAACCAAGCATGTTAGCAATTTCAGTAACTTCATCTATTAATGGTTTGGTTTTGCTCTTATTAATCAATTTAGCATCTCTAAGAAGACAAAGCCAATATTTAGCCTCATTGGCTGACTTAAGACTAATTTGAACAAATTTCATAAAATCCCTTTTCGAACTTGCTGCTTTAGCTTCTATTAAATTTGCTCCGATAGAAGTAGCAGAACGCAAAAGTTGATCGGTTATCGTCCAATAAATTCTTTCATTGGGCAATGTTTTTACAAAGTTAATTATATCAATTGAAAAACAATAACTTCTATATTTAGTGTCAGATTTTAAATTTGAAGTGTGATTTTTAGATTTTATTTTTGACATTTTAAATTATCTATATTTTTTCAAACTAGCCCAATTATTTCCAATTGAAACATCTACAATCAATGGAACATCTAATTTATAAACATTTCCCATTATCTTGCGAATTTCTGTAATATATTTGTCATTTTTTTCTGCACTACACTCAAACAAAAGTTCGTCATGCACTTGAAGCAAAAGTTTTAAATCCAAACGATTAGACAAGTTTTTTTTCGCTATTTCTATCATCGCAAGCTTGATAATATCAGCTGCGGTGCCTTGAACTGGCATATTAATCGCCATACGTTCTGCAGCTGCAACAATATCAAACATATTAGAGTTTATCTCAGGCAAATAACGTCTTCTCCCAAAGATAGTTTCAACGTAACCCTTTTCTCGAGCAAATTCTTTGGTTTCATCTAAATAATTCTTAACCCCATTAAAAGTTTCATAATAATCATCAATAAATTTTTTGGCTTCATCACGAGGAATTTTGAGCCCCTGAGAAAGTCCGAAAGCACTCATACCATAAAGAACACCAAAATTAACCGTTTTGGCTTCTCTTCTTTCTTTAGAGGTAACTTTTGATATGGGCTTATTAAAAACCCAAGCTGCGGTGGCAGCATGAATATCTTCTTTTTTTCTAAAAGCAGAAATCATTTTTTTATCTTGAGACATGTGAGCTACAATTCTAAGTTCAATCTGGGAATAGTCAAAACTGAGAAGTTTATATCCTTTGCGAGCCACAAAAGTGCTCCGTATTTTATTGCCCAGTTCAGTTCTTATGGGGATATTTTGAAGGTTAGGATTAGAAGAAGAAAGACGTCCTGTGGCTGTGATTGTCTGATTAAATGAAGTATGAATTCGACCATCGTCTGCTGTAAGCTTGGGCAAAGCATCAATATAGGTGTTTTTTAATTTTGTTAATTCCCGATATTCAGAAATTAAATCAATAATTCTATGCCGACCCCTTAGTTTATCTAGTTCTGCTGCGGCCGTGGAAAGACCGGTTTTGGTCTTTCTTACATCACTTGTTTCAATTTTTAACTTTTCAAATAAAACCTCTCGTAATTGTTGAGTAGAATTAATATTGAAATGACATCCAGCAAGTTGATAGATTCTTTTTTTGAGATTTTTTATTTTTGTGTGAAATTTTTTGGAGAGGTCTTTAAGTTTATTTTCATCAATCTTGATTCCTTGATATTCCATCTCTGCCAAAACAACAAGCAAGGGCATTTCAATTTTTTGAAAAACACTTTTTAGTTTTCCTTTTAATTTATTATCATAAAGTTTGTAAAGACGATAAGTCATATCAGCATCCTCGCAAGAATAATCAGCAACTTTCTCAAGCGGAACTTCATCCAGCTTTTTTTCATTGGCACCTTTGCCAATCAACTCTTTAATGGGAATCATCTCGATTCCTAAATCAACAAAAGCAAGACCATCAAGATTGTAATTTCTTTTGCCGGGATTAAGAACATAGGCGGCGAACATGGTGTCAAAATAAATGCCTTTTAATTTGATGCCGGATTTTTTTAAAATTAAATAATCATATTTTAGATTGTGTCCAATTTTTTTAATCTTGGGGTCTTCCAGAATCGGTTTTAAGATTTTCATCATTTTTTGGGATTTGGGATTTGGGATTTGGGATTTCCTGTGCTTCAGGCATAGGTAGTAGGCCTCTTTTTCCTTTAAGGCAAAAGATACCCCAATCAGCTTGCCACCAAGCTCATCTGTTTCAACATCAAAAACAACTTCTCCTTTTTTCTTGATTTTTTGGATTAGACTATTTATCTCTTTTATTTCTTGGCAAATTTGATAATTTTCTTTTCTTTTCTTTGTTGCTTTTTCTTGCACAAAAAGACTGTCTTGTTTTTTAACTTCATCTAGGGGCGTTGGAATTTTTGAAATAAGCGATTTAAAGCCCAGTTCTTGAAACTGTTTTAAAACTTTGGTGCGGTCAAAATCATGAAGCTCTGATTTATTTAATTCAAGCTTTACAGGCAAATCACAAATAATTTTAGCTAATTTTTTGGAAAGTTTTGCCTCTTTTTCCTGTTTTTTCAGCAAATCCTTATAGCGCTCTGACAAATCTTTGTCCTGATTAACATTTTTGTAAATGTTTGAAATTGATTTGTATTTTTTGATTAAATCGGTGGCTGTTTTTTCGCCAATACCGGCAACCCCTGGAATATTATCTGATGGGTCTCCTCGAAGCCCTTTAAAATCAACTAAATTTTCCGGTGAAAAACCGAAACGTTGTTTAACTAATTTTTCATCATATATAACAGTATCGGTTAGACCTCGGCGCATGGTGTAAACCAAAACATTGGGCTTAACAAGTTGAAGAGTATCTAAATCACCAGTAACAATAATAGTCTCTAAATCTTTTATTCTTGCGGCCTGTTTTGCAAGAGTACCTATAATATCATCTGCTTCATAACCCTTCTTCTCATAAATAGGGACATTAAAAGCACGCAATATCTCTTTGATTTTAGGAGTTTGTTCATTTAACCCCTCGGGTGCGGCTTTGCGGTGAGCTTTATATTCTTCATATTCTTTGTGCCTTATAGTTTTGCCGCCGACATCCAGCGCCACAGCAATATGGGTTGGTTTAATTTCTTTTAGGGCATTTAGAAATATCATAAAAAATCCATAGACACCATTAACAGGTTCCCCTTTAGGTGAGGTTAAATTAGGAATAGCATGAAAGGCTCTGTGGATAATAGCATGACCATCAAAGAGAATAAGTTTTTTCTTTTTCATAAGGTTATTTTAGCATTTTTAACCTTAAAAATCAATTAATTAGCAAAAAATTTCTTTTATTAAAAGAGTGTTATTTTTATGTTAAGGACAGGGGCTCTACTTGCGAAGCGTTCCCCTATCCTTAACAATCCAACCCCTAGCACGCACAAAAGCTTGTCTTTTCTTTCTATGAGCCTCTCGGAATTCCTTCCCTACGGAGTCAGTCAGTTCCGCTTCCTCATGAAGCGAAAAGACAACTTTTGGGGAAGGTAATTATTTATAAAACAAGGGCTCTATTAGGAGCGCAAGCCCAACTTTTGGGAAATGTATAGAACACGGATTTATATAAAGAATTACTGAATTAATTCAGTAATAAATGATTTCTGTTTAGCTATAAAATATTTAAAATACAAATGTAGTCTATTTTTAGGATCTAGCTGTGTTTTATTCTTAATTCTTTCTGTTTGGGCTTCTCTGTTAATCTGATTTTTTTATCAATTAAAGTCGGTTGAATATACTCTAAGGAAACTATCGGAAATTTCACATTCTTCATATAAATTTTCATTGCTTCTAAGTAGTCGAATTTTTTTGTTTTATTATCCCTTAGATATCCCCTGCAAGCAATATTTAGAGCCGCCTGTATGTCTGCGTCAGCCACGTGGCCACAAAAAGGACAGATAAATATCGCACAATTTCCTCTTTTGGTAACAAATTTTTGTAGATCTTTTTCTTGAATATTTATTTCAGATAATGCTTCGGAATTTGCCGGAGGCCTTGCATAGCCCTTGAGAGCATTCATTGTTACTTTGTAAGATAACTTATCACCGGTATTAATTTGCTGTTTTTTTGTGTAGCCTTTAGCTATCAAACTCTTATTTATTTTTATGTCTAAAATATTTTTCCATTTCTTGACAATAAGGTACCTCTTGTCTTTGCTGCATTCATCGTATATAGACCTATAACATTTAGTACAAGTGTAACTTGTGGCATAAGCTGAAATGTGGTTACCGATATATTTACTATAATTACCCCATACCTGATTTTTCACTAATTCATCTGCTTTATTTTCTAGTTTGACATCGCTGACCTTAACACTTCTATATACTTTTGAAACTCGGTTACTTCCTGTCTCAAAATTATTTATCTGATATTCAAAAATAATTTTAGCATTGTATTTTAGCGCAAGATAATGAATTTTATTTCTCAATGATTTTATTGCATTTTCCCGAACTCTTGCTAAAGCCGTTGAGGGAACACCAAATGTACCCTTTGTCTGGCTTTCTTTGATGTCTTGAATTCTATCGGCAATTTTCCTAACGACAGGATCAAAGACAAAGCCCTTATCAATTATTTTGGGATTTTTTTCTCTAAAACTAACGACAGCCCAAGCCAAACCGTATTCCCCTACGTCGATACCAATATAATTATTTCTTTTTTCAATAATCTTATTTTGGTTCCTCCATTTTGTTTCAGGATTAAGGTTAAAAGGTATTGAAATAAATAGCTTTTTGTTTTTATCAGTTAGTAATTCTGGTTTGGAAGTTACTAAATTCCATTTAACCTTTACCTCTTCTTCGACTATTAAAAATGGTTCGCTCAAAGCAAGGGAAATTTTTTTCCATTTTTTGGTCTTGTAAAGCAATCTATCAAGAAAATGGATCTGATATTTAGAAGAATAAATATTAAAAATTTGTTCAAAACTATGTTCATCGACTTTTAAACCTTGGGAATTTTTGCCTGTGAAATCTATGGTTTTGATTGATTCTTTACCATTCGTGATTTCTTTATTATTCCTTGGAATAACAACCCCCCATTGATGTGGGTAAAAAAACATTAAACTAGTATCTATTTTGTTCAATAGTTTTTTGTTGCTGTCTGGCATCCTATTTATTCTGGAAGGTAATGTAATATTTTTATCATTTTTCTTTTTAGGGATGTATATAAGAGGGAACTTTTTTTCGCTATTTATTATTTGTGCTACATATCTTGCGGTAAAAAATTTTCTGCTGAATAAGGAAGCAGCGCCCCTAATTTCACTTAATATAAGACTCATTATAAAAAAACTTCTATCCTCCCCCTTTAAAATTGAACCAAAGTTCTGGCTGTAAGTTTTGGCCTTCTCAAACAAAGAAAAATCAAACTCTGAAGTATTTATCCGAATAGATGATAAAAATAATAGCCACCCGATTCTAATTTTTAAAATTTCAATGTAATCCAAAAGTTTATCGGGCGATTTATTTAGAGAATATTCCTCTTTAAGTTTGAAATATATTTTTTTTAATTCTTCTCCGTAATTCAGATTTTTCCAGGCAATAAGCTTTAATTTTTTATTATTAGAATATTGGCTTTTATAAAAAACCTCGTCTTTTTTAGACAAAATGCCTTTATTATATGTTTTGATAATATTTTGGAATTGATGAATCTTCTGGGATGAATTTAGAGCATTAGACCTCAATTTACAATTTATTTTTTCAAGCTGTCTGTAAAAATAATCCTGCGTCACTAATGAGAAATCTACGCCTCTCAAAAGTTGCCCTTCAATGGTGTGTGTTATAGCTATGCCCTGTTTAATAATGGGAATCGTTTTAAAAATGTATTTCTCATAGTTTTTTTTCTTTGATTCACCAAAGAAATCTGGAACCAAACGAAGGTTTTTGAATAAGGATTTGTAGACTTTGTCTACAGCTTTCCCTTCTTTTTTATCTTTTTTTGTTTGTAAAAACTTTTGATAAAATTCATTTAAATTAATTCTTAACTGTGACAATAAATCCCGATACAAATCAATCTGTGCAAATTCAAGATTATTTTTTGATTTAATTTTTGGAGAAAGTTTCAGTAAGTGGTCTATTAATCTTGTTAAATTTTTCTTTTGGAATAGATATCTTTTCTTTTTAGAAGAACGTGGTTTTACAACCTCCTTTTTAAGTTTTGTCAATTCGCTTTCATTGTCTTTTATGGCTTTTCTTATTAAACTCGCCTGTCGATCAAAACCTGAATACCAGCTCTGGAGTTTCCCGCCCCAGACAGAACGATAATCAGCCCAGGATTTCGTTAGTCGTGGTTTTCCTAATAAACGAGATTTTTGACTTAAAAATTCTAGTCTTTTTATTAACCCATCTTCCCTGCCTTCCCAATCTTTGGATATTTCCTTGAGAGCCGCACTGATTCTTTTCAGCTTATTATCATAAAATAAGCTGAATACCTCGTTTAAATAGTTTGAAAACGCATTGAAGTTACTCGTTAATCCTAAATACTTAGCATTTTCTTTATCGAATATTGACTTCAATCTTTTTATACAACCTAAAACAGATAGATTTTTGTCAAGCTCTAGTTCTGGTAGTATATAAAAAGTTAAATTACGTGAACTTTTTTCTTTTTTTGCGGGAATCTGTAAATTATAGTTTTCGTGCCAGAATTTTTTTTGCTCGGTTTGACTTAGCGCTTTCCTATTGGGTAGTAAGTCAGAGCTAATTTTTTTCGCTATTTTCTTAACATCGGCATTTGTCCGATATTTTTCTTTAAAACAGCCCAAAAGTTTATTTTCCAGGCTTTGTTTAGTGCTTGTGCTTCTAACTCCGGTGCTAAGAACAAATTTATTAATGAAAAGCTCTGAATCAAGCTTTTTTTTAGCCGGGACCTTCATTAGGTCAAAAGAAATCTTCGCTGTTGATTTTTTGCTCCGCAGTTTTTCCAATGAGTTTTTAAGAGAATTAGCTGACTCCCGAAAAATGACTCCCGTCCTTAAGCTATCAATCCAAAAATCAAAAAGTGAATATATTTTTGGATTTTTAGCATAGGTTGTGATGTTGACTGCGCCATTAATACGTTCATAATCATTGATAATATCATCACAAAAACTGTGATATATCTGCCAATTATTTGGAATAAGAGGATATTTAATAGATCTAATTGAACTTTTGCCGGTATATTCAAGCCGCTTGTTATGCAAAGAGTACCCAGTGATCCCCTTATATTTTTTCCTATTAGTATCTTCTGTCATAAATAAATTCATACACAAAAAATCTTATTACAACAGGATAATCAGGGTGGCTTAAGGCGAATGTTTGTTATCTCTAACAAACCGGAAAGCCATATATTTTAAAGGGGGAATGTTTATCCCCTGTACCTTCGGGGGGAGTCGCGAGGAGCTTAGCCTTTATCCCCTGTACTTTCGGGGCCCATAAGCTACCAGTAAGCCTTTATCCCCTGTACTTTCGGGGTAGCCTGACCAATCAGAGTGCCTTTATCCCCTGTACTTTCGGGGTATGCCAAAAGCGATTTAGCCTTTATCCCCTGTACTTTCGGGGGGACAATGGGGTTAAGATGCCTTTATCCCCTGTACTTTCGGGGTCTTGCAGATTGGATGAAGCCTTTATCCCCTGTACTTTCGGGGGGCGAGGTAGCTACATCTGCCTTTATCCCCTGTACTTTCGGGGGATGGCTTTAGGAGATTATGCCTTTATCCCCTGTACTTTCGGGGTTACACTGGTTATGACATGCCTTTATCCCCTGTACTTTCGGGGTACCATCCATTGCTTCCTTGCCTTTATCCCCTGTACTTTCGGGGACTTTACCCGAATTATCCCATTTAAATGGGATTTTAACGAATTATTATGTGCATTTTTCTCTATTTTATTATATACTTTTCTACACATTATGCAAGTTCAGCATGGAAAACAAAAAAGGAAGTTGCCTTTGTGGTTTCCTTATACATCAAAGATTGAGCTTTCTGGTTCAAAAATAAATTTTATATATAAAGGAGGAAAACAAAAGATAGATTTAAAAAATATACACTCTATTATGTTTTATGGTTCCCATTGTCCACTTTGCGAAGAATTTTTAGATAAATGCAGTTTATATAAAATTCCGGTTGTTACCCACAGAAGAAATATGACTAGGGGAAACTGGATAATAACACCTTATGGGACAAACAGGGAGGATATTTTGACTAGACAGATATTATTCCGAGAAAATCAAAAAAAGAGACTTTATATAACGAGAAATTTACTTAAAGCCAAGTTTGATTCTATGAAATGGTTAACAGAGCCGCCCATGGAGTCTCTTTATAGAGTCATGGAAATAAAAAAATTAATTTCAATTGAGGCTCATCATGCAAAAATCTATTGGAAAAAATATTATTCCGAACTAGGGCAAAAGCATGATTTTTCAAGAAGAGGCAATACTGATAATTATATTTCGCAGACTTTAAATGCTGTATCAAAATTCACTTGCTCTATAATTTTAAGGTGGTTGATATATCACCATTTAAGTGCTTTCCATGGGTTTATGCATCTTTCAACCGAATATCCAGCACTTGTTTATGATTTATTTGAACCATACAGAGGCTATTGCGATAAAATAGTATTTGATACATTAAAAAATAACAAGTCAAAACCGAGGGAGATAATAATTGCTAGCGCAATAGAAAATATAAAAGATTTTCTTGATACAGAAGTTTATATAAATACCACAAGGCAAATTATAACTTTTCACGAGCTTTTTCATGGAATTGTGTTAGCATTTCGTTCTTATCTTTTGGGGAATAAAAGATTCATTGTTCCGTTACCAGGGATACCTAATGGTGGACGACCAATTAAGGCGGGTTATAAATTATATGGCAGAAATGCAGGAATAACTAATTTTTGGCCAGATACAAATAAAATAGCACAAAATTATCGAAAATTATTTTTTTACAACCAAAAAAGCAAATGATTACTTTTATAGTTTTTTAATCAAAAAACTCTTGCAGTATAAATGACCAATAAGACACATTATTTCTTCCAATCCTCAATGGTGATTTTTTTGCCGCGGAGTTTGACAACGACTTTTTGCCGTTCGCGCCAGCCGAGTTTTTTCACAATCTCAATGGGAATCGTTAAACCCAAACTTTTGCCGCCGCCACTGCGGGTTAGTTTTCTGATGTTTTTCTCTTTAAGAGGTCTTCTTGCCATAAAATTTATTTAATTACTGAATTAATTCAGTAATATTTTACTTTTTCTTTAGTTTGCAGTAAAGATTTACTATATAAATCTTACCATCTACAAAAATTAATTTAATAAAAAAACCGCCCGAGAGCGCAAGGAGAACTTGTACCCGATGGGCGGCGGTTGTGTCGTCGGGACATGTTATGGAAGTATGGTCAGTACGGCTACCATCCCCCCTAGTGTCTTGGTGAGTTCGAGGCATTTCTCTTCGCTTCCCTTCGATCGTCGTCGGGTGGTGAAATACGTGATCCTTCCTTCGATCTGCCAGCCAAACTGCCGGAGGAATTCGGTGACTGCTTTTTCTTCCAGTGTGTTAGGGTTGCCGGGCTCGTGCCTCGCGGGCTCGGACATGACCTGGATCTGGATGCTTACCTCCCTGCTGGTCCCCTCTCTCATTCCAAGCCCGAGACGGAGGAACAACTGGTTCGCAGGACGATCTGCGCTGGGTACCATATGGATGTCGGCATAACAAGACCAATCACCATCGATCTCATCCTCAAGCGCCTCCATCGCTGCTGTCAAACCGGGATGCTCCGCGACCATGTTAGCATAGATATTTTCAAGCCTTCTTTTCAGACTCCCCATCCGAAACTCCTCCTTTGCCTTGCGGCTAGAGTAGTGCCTGTTTCCCACAGGTCGTCTGTATTATAGTATGGATAAGTATTTATGTCAATCTACCTAGGTAAAGTTATCAATATTCAAATCTAAATACCTAATCAAATAAATTCCAATATTATTTAGCATTGATTCTATATAAATCCTCATGTCGATTTACCATCCCCAAAAATTGATTTTTATATTCAAGAAGGGAGATCCTAAAGGAGTGGCATACGACTGCATATCGAGCTTCCTGAAATAACAAATCAATATTTTGTGCATGCTAGGTGGTTGGGGTGTGGGGATAGGAGGAACGCTTTGCAAGTAGGTCCTCCTGTCCCCACAATTAAAACTGCCTTTACAAAAGCCATAAAAAAAGAATTACGTAATTAATTACGTAATTTATTACTTACGAAGTATATAATAAGTATATACTATTCTAAGTTATTACCACTTAGAAACCATCAAGGGCCTTGATTTCTTCCCAGCGGAATCATGAATTTCTGCCCATAAATATTCTGTAACAAAAGGCATAAAAGGATGAAGCATTTTGAGCGACCTTGTTAAGATAACGAGTAAAAATTTAAGCGCTCTTTTTTTATCTTCATCGTTTCCCTTATATAGATCTTCTTTTGAGGCTTCTATGCACTTATCACAAAATTGGTTCCAGAAAAAACGATATGCTCCTTCTGCTGCTAAATCAAAACGAAATTCATCTAATTTTTTTTCTGTAGATTCTTTGGTTTTTCTTAGAGATTTAATTGTATTTGCATAAACTTTATTCTTTAAGATTTTTTTATCTTTTAGGATTTCTTTTTCAACTTTTAATTTTTTAATTTTGTTTTTATCCAAATTTAAGAGAATGAATCTAGAAGCATTAAGCATCTTATTGGCAAAATTTCTGCCGGCAATAATGGCACTTTCATCAAATCTGATTTCTTGATTTCTACCCGCCTTGGAAATCAAGCCAAAACGAGTAGCATCAGCACCATACTTATCAATTAAATCCAAAGGATCAACCCCAGTTCCCAAAGATTTGCTCATTCTTTTTCCTTCTTTGTTAAGAATGGTTGGGTGAATATAGACTGTTCTGAATGGTTTTTTGTCCAGGAAAAAGAGAGAGGAAAAAATCATTCTTGCTACCCATAGAAATATAATATCTTTGGCGGTTGAAAGTACATCTGTGGGGTAAAATTCTTTCAAGTCTTTTGTTTTTTCTGGCCATCCCAAAACTGCAAAAGGCCAAAGAGCGGAAGAAAACCAAGTATCAAGAACATCTTCTGAATCTTTGATATTAATTTTATGGCCCCACCAGATTTGGCGGCTAATACACCAATCTTTTATATCCCCCATCCAGTT
>Ga0180437_10004622_pt1 | contig 19484 bp, 20 predicted proteins | sample SS_ome_4_FD_132410 | JGI IMG/M metagenome (GOLD analysis project Ga0180437, IMG submission 132410) | Hypersaline lake sediment archaeal communities from the Salton Sea, California, USA - SS_3_D_1 metaG | ecosystem: Environmental > Aquatic > Non-marine Saline and Alkaline > Hypersaline >... | reverse complement strand
TAATGAAAAATGAAAAACTTTTCTTCTCATATTTTTCTTTTCTCCATGTAATTTTTGAAAAGTATTCGACATTTATGCTCATTCTAACTATTGAAAAAATTTAAATGCAACAAGATATGATAATTTTTTATATATAAGATCAAATCACATGAAGTAGTAGATAAAGGGCCATACCTGCAAGGTATCCTGTGATAGCTGTGAAGGTGATTTTCTTTATATACCAAAGAAAATCAATTTTTTCTAATCCCATCAAAGCAACACCTGCAGCTGATCCAATAATTAAAATGCTTCCACCAACGCCAGCGCTATATGCAATCATTTGCCATATAGAAGAATCAGGTGGATAGGTTGCTAAGTCATACATACCTGTGCAAGCAGCGACTAATGGAACGTTATCTACGATGGCAGATAAAAATCCTATGATTGTTGAAATAACAGCCCAATTTTGTATATGGAATCCTATCCAAATAGCTAAATTTTTAAGTAGCCCTGCTATCTCAAGCGAATTAATACAAAGCATGATTCCTAAGAAAAACATTACTCCTGAGGTATCAATTTTTGTAAGGATATGAGGAACTCTGAGATGAAGTCTGTTTTCATATTTGTGATGCATGATATCAGTAATGACCCACAATATTCCCAAACCGATTAACATCCCCATAAAAGGAGGAAGACCTGTAAAAAAACGGAAAATCGGGACAAAAATTAAAGCACCTACTCCGGAAAAAAAGACAAGTTTAGCACCAGGTTCAGGCTTAACATGAGTTAAATTCTCCAAGCTAATGGAGAAAGAACCTTTCATTTGCATGCTAAGAAGAGAAAGGGTAACGATAACAGAAAAAACACTGGGCAGAAATAATGATTTCATTACAGCTAGAGTAGTGACCTGACCTTTAATCCAAAGCATTGTAGTTGTAACATCGCCAATGGGTGTCCAAGCACCTCCCGCGTTTGCAGCTATTACAACAGCAGCTCCTAAGATCATTCTTTCTTTAGGATTAGGAACTAATTTTCTGAGTACTGAAACCATCACAATTGTAGTCGTTAAATTATCTAAAATAGCCGAAAGAAAAAAGGAGATAAAACCAATAATCCAAAGGATTTTTCTTTTGGAACGAGTGCGAATAATATTAGTGATAATGCGAAAACCTTTATGCGAATCAATAAGTTCTACAAGTGTCATTGCTCCTAAAAGAAAGAAAATTAACTGAGAAGCATTACCTAAATGTTCATTTAGAACTTGTAAATCAAAACTATCACCTAAATTTTTCAAAGTAAAAAGTAAAAGCCAAGATAAAACAGCCATGATAAGAGCGGAAGCTGTCTTATTGATTTTGATGTAATATTCTAAAATAATGCATATATAGCCAGCAAGAAACACAGCTATCATAAGATAATGAATGGAAGTTAGGTGAATTAGCATAAGTAAACCTTTATTTATTCGCTTAAGCCTGCCTGAATAATATCATGCATACGCACTAGGCCGACAACTTTTTTTTCTTTTACGACTGGAAGAGTTGTTATTAATTTTTTTGGATCTTCTTCCATTCGTTTCATAGCATCCCAAGCTAAAGTTTCAGGGGTTATCCAAAGAGGAGAAACAGTCATTAATTCTTCCATTTTCTTTTCCAAAAATTTTGAACCATGTGTTTCAATCGCTCTTCTAAGGTCCCCGTCTGTAAAAATGCCCTGTAATATATTATTTTCATCAACCACGATCATAGTTCCACATTTTTTTGATGAAATTTCTGTTAAGATATCAATTATTTTATCTTTTCTTTTACAAAGAGGAAGCTGTTTATCTTTTAGCATAATATTTTCTACAGAAAGAGAAATCTTTTTTCCTATTGTTCCAGCGGGGTGGTTTTTTGCATATTCATCTAAACTAAAGCTTTTATTTTTCATCAGCGCAACAGCTATGACATCACCAAAAATCATTTGAACAACAGTAGAAGTTGTAGGAGCTAAATTGAAAGGGCAAAGTTCTTTTTGTACAGGAAGTATAATAAAATAATCAGATAATTTAGCGATTTTAGAATGCGAATTAGAAACTACACTAATTAATTTAGCACCTTTTTTTCGAATATAGGGAATTAATTGGATAAGTTCTTTTGTTTCACCGCTTTTACTAAATAAAATGCAAATATCTTCTTTAGAGACTATTCCAATATCTCCATGCAACGCATCAACGGGAGGCATATAGAATGCTTTTGTTCCGGTGGAAAGAAGAGTCACTGCTAATTTATTAGCAATGATACCGCTTTTACCTACCCCTGATATGACCAATGAACCTTGGCAATTAAAAAGGATATCAATAATTTCATTAATTTTTGAAACATCAATATGATCAAAGAAATAATCTATGTATTGTCTTTGCTCCTTTAAAAGAGCTTCTATCATTTTTATTCCTGCAGATGTTTTTTCTCTAGTATATCCTTGACTTTATTTAAAAAGCTACAAGCATATATACCATCAAAAGCTCGATGGTCAAAAGAGAGAGAAATCATCATAACAGATCGAAGGGAAGGAGTTTGTTTTCCATCAATTGCTCTAAATCTTTTATGAATAGCTCCAGCGCCAATAATAGCGACTTCAGGAAAAGGAATAATGGGAAGGCCCGTTATAATACCTGACATACCAAAATTGGTAAGTGTAATTGTGCCTTCTTGCATTTCTTTTAAATCTAGCTCAGCTTTTTTTGCTCTGGTAGAAATTTCACCAATTTGTTTTGCAATTTCCAAAAGAGAAAGCTTATTACATTTTTTTATTACAGGAACAACGAGTCCTTCTTTGATATTGACAGCAAGACCTAAATTAATATTTTTTTTCAAAAGGATTTTATCTTGTTGTACCGATGCATTGACATAGGGAAATTCTATAGCAGCTTGAGATATTGAGATTGCCAGAAAGCTAGTTATGGAAAGTTTCACTTGGTGCTTTGTTAAAAACTCTCTTTTATTTTTTTCTATAAAATGGAGAAGCTCTGTTACATCGACTTCGGTAAATAAATAGGCATGAGGCGCTTGATAAAATGATTTAACCATATTATCTGCAATGGCTTTTCTCATTGGAGACATCGTAATGACTTGTTCCGTGTCAGAAGAAGAAGCTATGCCTTTTTTAGAATTTATGTATTTTTTAACATCATTTTTTGTAACTCTTCCACCTTCTCCGGTTCCTGGGATGGTTTCTAGCTCTTGCATTTTAATATGATTTTCTTTTGCTAATTTCAAAACAGCTGGAGAAAAATATTCAATTTTTTCACGTGATGGTTTCAATTTCTTTTCAATATTTTCTTCTATTTTTTCATCTACAATTTTTTCATCGGTTAAGATAATAGCCAATTCATCTCCAACAGATACTTCTTCTGCTTCTTTAACTGAAATTTTTACAACTTTCCCCGTTACAGTTGAGGGAATTTCACTATTAACTTTATCCGTTGAAACTTCAAAAAGAGGTTCATCTTTTTCAACTCTGTCCCCTTCTTTTTTTAAAATTTGGACAATAGTAGCTGAAACAATGCTTTCACCAAGTTTGGGAAGAGTGATTGATACTTTTTGTGACATTTTTCCCTCTCAAATAACTTTTTAAATATCAGAATCCATCCAAGTAGCGTGATGGTAAACTGTTTCGTTGATTTCTTTTTCTTTTTTTGCAACAAAAACGGCAGCTACGGCATCTCCTAAAACGTTAACAACTGATGACATCATTTCTCTAAGTCTGTCGACTCCTGCTACAAGAGCAATCCCCTCTAGTGGAAGTCCCATTACAGACAGTACCAAAGAGAGCATGATGAGACCAGTTCCTGGAATACCTGCTGCTCCAACAGCCGCAAATAAAGATACTAAAAATAAGGATAAGATTTTTATCCAATTAAGGTCTATACCATAAGCTTGAGCTATAAATATAGCAGAGACTGCTTGTCCTATAGCGCCTCCGTTCATATTCACAGTCGATCCTAAAGAAAGCACAAACCCTGAAATATTTTTAGAAATACCTAAATGTTTTTGTGCACATTCTAATGAAACTGGAAGCGTTGCGCTGCTACTGCTTGTAGTAAAAGCTAGAACAATGGCGTCTTTCATTCCTTTAAAGAAAGGAATAATTTTCATTTTAGCGCCATAGCGCAAGGCTATGGTAAAAATTATAAATAGTTGAACAAGACAAGCTATGTAATTACAAATAAGGAATTTCACAAGCGGCATAATGACTTTATATCCGATAGAACCAATAGTGGAAGCCATAAGAGCAAAAATTCCATAAGGAGCGAGAAGCATTACGAAGTGCGTAAGAGAATGCATAGTATCAGCGACTGATTCTAGTAATTTTAAAAGAGGCTTACCTTTTTCTTTTGCAAAGATGATGGAGATAGCGAGGAAAATAGAGAAAATAATAATTTGAAGGACATTACCTTGAGAAAAAGCAGCAATGGGATTAGAAGGGATCAAAGAAAGAAAAAAATCGCCTAATTTCATTTCAGTTCTACCCAGGCTTGCATCTACACTAATAAGGGATAGTCCCTCTCCTGGTTTTAATAGATGTGCAAGAGTCGCTCCGACAGCTATAGCAATTAAAGTAGATACAATGTAAAAGCCAAAAGTCCTAAGGCCTATTCTTCCAAGCTTTTTAGGATCCTTGATATTACATATTCCAACAACCAAAGAAGAGAAGATCAATAAAACAACGATCATTGTCATTAGATGGATAAAGGCTTTTCCAAAAATACGAAAAACCTCAGCATGTGGTCCTAAGATAAGACCAAAAACTACACCTAAGAAAAGGCCTAAAAGGATTTTGACCCAACTGCGCATAAAATATATTATTAATTTATTTTTAAAAGTTAATTAAGAATATATTATTTCCTTTATTTTTTCAACTAATTTCGACAGTTGAAATTGACCCTCAATTACTTGCAAAGACATTTTTAAATAATAAATAGGCAAAGCAAACTTAGTATTATTAAATAATTTAACTGCATCTTTTTCTGTACAAAGAAGACATTGAGCATTTTTCAATTTAGCCTCTTTTGCAAATGAGATTATTTTTTCTAGATCTGGTTTTTGATGATCCATAAAATCTTTAGTTGCAACAACGTTAACGTTGTTCTGTGCAACTAAGCTATAGAATCTTTCAGGATTAGCGATAGAACAAAATAGAGCCGCTTTGTCAATTTTTTGACAAACATCCTCATCATTTAAATTTTTAATTGCGTCTAAAGTGGGATTAACAACGATGATGGGAGCTTTGGAAAAGGCTAAAATTTTTCTCTTTATTTCCAAGATATTTTTTTTATCTAACAAATTTAGAATGATGAAGTTTGCTCTTTTTAGACTTTTGACTTTCTCCCTAAGAAGGCCGTGTGGAAAAAGGCTCTGGTCTTTCAAAAATTCTTTACCATTAACAACAACGATTTCTAGATCTCGAAAAAGTTTTCTATGTTGCATCCCATCATCTAATAAAATGAGCTTTGCTTTTTTCTCTTTTGCTTTTTCTGCGGCTAAAATTCTTTTAGATCCAACGCAATAAATTGCATTTGGAAAATGCTTTCTCATCATTTGCATCTCATCGCCGATCTCTTCATACGAAGTTTTTTCATCTGTAATGATCAAAGGACTTTTTAATTTTTCAGCTTTTGATTTATATCCTCTTGAGACAACAGCAATTTTTTCATGTTTTAAATGCTTCATAAGAAAAAGTAAAAATGGAGTTTTTCCTCCTCCTCCCACGACAAGATTTCCAACACTAATAACTGGAAGGTCTGCCTTTTTTATTTTGAAAAGCTTCTTGTCATAAAAAAAATTCCGCAAAAAAACTAAAGTAGCGAAACCATAGCTTAAAATGCGCAAGAAAAAATAGACGGGAAGATGAATGATCTTTTTTTTCTTATGATGAATAAGATCACAAAAGTAAGAAACGATAGTATTCATATTATTTTGAAAAAGCAAATTGTTGTTTTTTTAATTGTTCAACGTCATAAAAAAGAAGATTTTCCACCATTTCAATAATAATATGAATAGCTGTCATATGAGCTTCTTGTATTCGATCAGAAAAAGAAAAGCCTTCAACGATCCATTCGAGATCACTCAGTCCTTTCATTTTTCCACCCGTTTTCCCCAAAAAGCTTATTGTTTTTAGATTCATTTCTTTTGCTTTTTCTACAGCCAGATAGAGGTTTTCAGAATTTCCACTTGTTGTTAAACAGATAAAAATATCGTCTTTTTTTCCTAAAGCTTCAACACCACGTGAGAAAACAAATTCATAGCCTATATCATTAGATACGCATGTTAGATGGCCAGGTTCTGACAAAACAACAGCAGGAAGAGCTTTTCTTTTTTTTCTATAAAAGCCCGTAAGCTCTTCGCTAAAATGCATAGCATCACACAAACTCCCTCCATTCCCCGCTAAAATTATTTTGCCACCATTTTGAAAACATTGAGCAATCATCTCAGCTGCTGTTTGTATAAAAGTAAGGCTCATATTTTGTTTTAGGATAGAAATTGCACGTTCTGCATCCTCGACTGCTTGAAGAATATTTTGTTTCATATAGGCTCCTTTAAATTTATAAGATGCTGAAAATATGCCAGCTATTGTAAAAAAGATAGGATTTAGAAACCACAACATACGAAAGGAAAATGTTTTCAATAGCAATAGTAGGTGCAACAGGGCTTGTAGGACACAAGCTTTTAAAACTTTTAGAGAAATCAAAATTAAAAGATTTTCAGCTACATCTTTTTGCCTCTGCAAAATCAAAAGGGCAAAAAATGAACTTTCGAAAAAATGAAATCGAGATAAAAGAACTAAACGAAAAAAGCTTTGAAGGAATAGATCTTGCCTTTTTTTGTGCTGGTTCTACTATTTCGAAAAAATTTATTCAGTATGCAAAAGAGGCAAAGACAACTGTCATTGACAGTTCCTCTGCTTTTCGATGCCTTGATGATGTTCCTTTAGTTATACCTGAGATTAATGCTCACACAATAACAGAAAAAACATCTTTAATAGCTTCTCCTAACTGCACAACTACAATTCTTATGATGCCTCTTTTCGAATTGCACAGAAAGTTTCGTATTCGTCGTATTGTTGCTGCAACGTATCAAGCTGCTAGCGGTGGTGGAATAAAATTAATTAACAAACTTTTAAAAGAGACAAAAGAAGCTATTCAAAATCCTAATAAGATACATCATGGTTTTTACTATGGATTTAATTTATATTTGCATGAGACAGCTCAAAATCCTTTTCGATATAGTGAAGAAGAAGCAAAAATGATTTTTGAGACGAGAAAAATTCTTGAAGATTCAGAAATACTTGTTTCAGCAACATGTGTAAGAGTTCCAGTTCTTCGCGCTCACTCTATCGCTGCAAATATAGAATTTCATAATGATTTTACTTTGGAAGAGATCTATGAAATTGTAAAAAAGACTCCTTCGGTTCGCATTTTAGAAGATTTTCCAAATAGACGTTTTGCCACGCCTATCGATGCAACAGGATCTTTTGATACTTTATGTTCTCGACTTCGAAAAGATCCTTTTCAGCCTCGTACGTTAGATATTTGGATTGTAGGAGACCAACTCTTAAAAGGAGCAGCTTTGAATGCTCTACAAATAGCTGAAATTGTCATTAATCAAAAAAGAGGTGCTTTATGTTCATAAAAAATTACAAACGTATTCGAAAACTTCTTCCACCTCCTTTTAGCGCTGATCATCAGCTTTATTCGATGTTATTTTCTCAACATGACGAGCCTTTTATGCCTACATCATCGTTAATAGATACATCGATTCAAGCTTTATCACATGCTAGAGAGATTTCTTTAAAAGAAATTTCAAACCGTTTTAAAGAGCCACCGTATTACCCTGATATTTGGCCAGGTGAACATTACAAACTTCTTGCAGGTTTTGTTTCAGCTCTCAAGCCTAAATTAGTTGTTGAGATAGGAACAGCACAAGGCGTTTCAGCTCTTTGTATGAAAAAATACCTTCTTCCCGCCTCCAAAATTATTACTTTTGATATTTTTTCTTACAAAGATGATGAAAATACGATTTTGAAAGATGAAGATTTTCAAGATGGCAGATTAACACAATATGTTGCTGACATAAGCGATGATGATATGTTCAACCAATACAAAGAATTAATATCCATCGCTGATCTTATATTTATTGATGTTACACATGATGGTAAGTTAGAAGAGGAAATCTTTAAGAAATTTAAAATCGATGGTTTTGTAAATACTCCTTATATCATTTTAGATGACATAAGAGTTTGGTCAATGCTTAAGATGTGGAGAGGTATTACTCTGCCGAAGCTCGATCTTACTTCATTTGGTCATTGGTCTGGCACAGGTGTGGTTGAATGGCAAGAGCCCAAGCTGGGCAATGAGTAAATACCATTTTTTCTTTTGTGACAGGATGCGTAAACGCAAGCTTAAAATGATGTAGACAAATTGTGTTTTGGTTTTTTTTACTTTTATACTTCCCATCCCCTACTATGGGATGACCTATATGAGAAAATTGTGCTCTTATTTGATGGTATCTTCCTGTTTGCAAAATAACTTTTATAAGGGTTGTATTTTTATGAAAGAGGACAACTTCAAAATCTAAAATTGCCTCTTTTGCATCCTTTTGTGTTTTTTCTTCAACAATGGCTCTGTAGTCTTTTTTTATTAGGAAATGCTGCAGTTTAGCTTTCTTCTTTTCTAATTTTCCTTCAACTAAAGCGATATATTCTTTGTGGACTTTTTTTTCTCTTGTCATTTTTTGAAGTCTAGACAGAGCTTTACTTGTTCTAGCAAAGAGAACCATTCCGCTTACTGGTTTATCTAATCTGTGGATGGGATGTAAAAAAACATTTCCTTTCTTATTAAATTTCTCTTTTAGAAATGCCTTGCACTCTTCTTGCAAAGATTTATTTGTATTATCCGTAGGCTGAGTTAAAAGGTCTCCTTTTTTCACAGCAATAAGAATGTGATTGTCTAAATATAGAATATTATCTTTCATTTCTTTGCCTTAAAACTTCATATAAAAGCAAAGTAGTCGCTGCGCTAACATTTAGAGAGTCAGCTATTCCTTTCATTGGTATTTTCATTTTGATATCGCAGAGAGTCATCCACTTTTTTGAAAGTCCGTATTGTTCAGATCCTACAATGATAGCAAGAGGAGATGTAAGATCTATTTCAGTATAAATTTCTTCTGCATGAGGTGTTGCGGATGCAATTTTTATATTTTCTTTTTTCAAGAAAGCGATCAGCTTTTCAGTTGTTGTTTCAATAACTGGTTGGGTAAAAAGAGTACCAACGCTTGCTCTGACAACATTGGGATTAAAAATATCTGTGCAAGCATCACAGACGATAACCGCATCCACTTTTACTCCATCAGCAGAACGCAGTATACTACCTAAATTGCCTGGCTTTTCTATGCTTTCTGCCACGAGAAAAAAAGGCTTTTTTAATTTTTTGATCTCTTTTTCTAAATAGGAAAGATCCAATCTTTTTTGTTTAGCTATAGCTAAAAGACCATCAGGACGGTCACGATAAGAGATTTTTTCAAAAACACTTTTTATGCAAACATAAGTATTTTCACATCCAATTTTATCTATGAGCTTTTTTTCATTTGTTTTAAGAAAAAGATCTGGGCATGTGAAAAGCTCTACTATTTCCACTCCTTTTAAATTGGCTCTTGAAAGCTCTCTATATCCTTCGATAAGAAAAAGACAACTTTCGTCTCTTTCTTTTCTTTTTCGAAGTTTGACAGCTTTTTTAATTTTAGGATTTTGAAGAGAAGTAATCTGCATATCACATCTCCCAAATTCCGTAAAAGCCAGAGGGAAGATCAAATCCACTCTTAGATTTAATGAGCATTTCCCCTGTCTTAATTTTTCCTTTTTTGGGGAAGTGCTGCTTTAACAAGTGATTAAGAACAAGAGAGGTTATGCCAGGAGTATGAGAAGATAAAATCATAAAAAGAGGATCTTTAGAAAGGATAGAAAAACATGCTTCTAAAAGCGGGTTTATATCTCTTTCTATTTTAAAAACTTCTCCTTTGGGCCCTCTACCGAAGGTAGGCGGGTCTAAAATGATGCCATCATAGAAATTATTTCTTCTTTTTTCTCTTTTTACAAATTTTAACGCATCGTCGGTTATGTAACGAATAGGTGCTTTTTGAAGTTGATTAAGTTTCACGTTTTCTTTTGTTCTTTCAATCATAGGCCTCGATGCATCTAAATGACAAACTTCAGCACCTTCTTTTGCAGCTGCAATGGATGCAGCACCGCTATAAGCAAAAAGGTTCAAAACCTTTATTTTTTTTCTTTTGGAGGATTTAATTTTATTTTTCATCCATTTCCAAAGAAAAGCATGTTCGGGGAAAAAACCTACATGTCCAAAATCTGAAGGTGCAATTTTCATCTTAATATTTTCAATTTCTATGGTCCACTCACTCGGAACTTTTGTTTTGTATTTCCAGTGATTTTTACCCTCTCTTGAAAAAACCATATGAGCCTGAGACCATATATCCTTATTTTGCTCTTTTTTCCAAAGAGCTTGAGCAGAAGGACGAGATAAAATATAAGGGCCGAATTTTTCGAGTTTTTGCTCTTCGCCGCTATCTAAAAGTTGATATGTCATTTTTTAAAATAAAGTTTGTTTTGTACAATGCGTTTCCAAAGAAGACAAAGAGCAAATTGAACAGCATAATTAACGATAGTTTCTCTATTACCATAAGCATGTATTGTGCCTACGTCAAAGACATCATCTCTTTTGCCTATTCCTATGCAAATGGTTCCTACAGGTTTTTCTTTCGTTCCACCTGTTGGTCCTGCAACACCTGAAATAGCAATTGCATAGTTCGCATCAGTAATCGTAAAAAGACCATTTAGCATTTCATTTACTGTTTCTGTGCTAACAGCGCCCTTTGTCTGAAGTGTTTTTTCAGAGACCTTTAGAACATCTCTTTTGAGCTCATTAGCATAAGATACAATAGAACCTAAAAAATAAGTGGAAGAGCCTGGAATGGAAGTTATTTCTTTTGCTAAAGCTCCGCCAGAACAGGATTCAGCGAAAGCAATTTTATTTTTCGATTCAAATAAAATGTCATGAAGAGCCTCAGCAATGGTAGGTTTTTCAAAAGAAAAAACGTACTCTTGAAATTCTTTAACGATTTTATCTTTTAAAGGCTTTATCTCTTCTACAGCCTGCTCTTTGGTTTTTGCTTTTGCTTTTAGCCTTATTTGTAGATGAGCATAAGAAGGATAAATACCTATTTCAACGTTTGGGTAATTTTTATAAATGTCTTTAATCAAAGGATCTACATCCAGCTCTTCTAGAAGACATAGAAAGATTTTTTCTTCATAGACTTTCTCTTTTATGGGAAATTCTTTCTCAATAAAAGGGAGTACTTTTTCTAAAAGCATAGGCCTCATTTCTTGAGGAACTCCTGGTAGCAGTATCAAAGTAGAACCATTAGACGTTATAGCAAGACCAGGAGCGGTACCTACGTTATTTAAAAAATAAGAAGCTCCTTTAGGAATAGAGGATTGTTCTTTTAAAGAAGCAATATCTCCGAGTCTTTTTTTAGTCTCTTCAGCTATATTTTCATTAAATTCTAAAGGAAGAGATAAAAGATCTGATACATTGTTTTTGGTTCTATCATCAACAGTAGGTCCAAGTCCTCCTGTTACAATAACCAAATCAGATCTTGACATAGCATCTTTTAATACTTGTTGTATCTCTTCTGGAGAGTCACTAATGACAAGTTGCTTATATACTTTGTAACCCTTTTCATATAGCTCTTTGCTAATAAAGCTCGCATTTGAATTAATCGTATGCCCCGCTAAGATTTCGTCGCCAATTGCTATGATTTCAATTTGCATATCTTCTCCCTTTCTTTCTTCTTAGAGGTAATGGAATGTAAAAATAATAAAAAGATACCAACAGAGATCATGATATCTGCACAGTTAAAAACAGGAAAAGACCATTCATAGAAAGTAAAATAAAACATATCAATCACATGTCCATAAACAAACATATCGATAATATTGCCAAAAGCTCCTGTAACAATTAGCAAAAGAGGAAATATTTGTTTTTTCTCTTTGTTAAAATAAATCAAATAGATAGCAAGCCCTATGATAAGAGCAATGCGAAGGTAAAACAAAAAGGAAGTATAGCTGGATAAGAATCCCCAAGCAGCTCCTAAATTCTGCACATGATTAATAGAAAAATTTATCCCGAAAAAATCTTCAAATATACCAATACCCCCAAAAGGGTAAGTTGAAAATAGACAACTCATCTTTGGGATATGCACATAAGTTAAATGTTTAAAAGTGATATCAATCACTAACAAGCTAGAAAAGAAAACAGGATAAAATATCCAATAAAATTTATTTTTAAGTATGTCCTTTTTCAAGTTTTTCTTGTGCCTCCACGGTCATCGTAGCATATGGTATTGCTTCGAGCCTTGCTTTGGGTATTTCTTTGCCTGATATATCACAGACACCGTATGTACCATCATCGATTTTTTCTAAAGCTCTATCGATATGTTTTAAAATATCCATTTCTTTATTGGATACTTCTAAGCTTATAGTACGATCAAAATCATTTGTTCCTTCATCAGCCTGATGCTGAGAATAACCTTTCGATTCGTCTGATTCTTTTACGCCTTCTTTAGTTTCCTGAATGGACTGTGTAATTTGACTTCTTAAAGCTAATAATTTCTTCTTAAATTTTTCCAGTTCATTGGGTTTTAGACGCATCTTTTGTATCCCTTTGTTTAAAATTTAATTTTTTTCTAATGAATTTCTCTGTGCTATGGATTCAATAGCTCCTACTACATCTTCAATCTTTTTAAATCGTTTATAAACACAAGCGAAACGTATGTATGCAACTTCATCCACTTTTTGCAAGTGTTTCATCACAACTTCTCCAAGTTCTGGTGCAGCTATTTCTCTAATTTGTCTTGCCATTAGATCTGCTGTGATATCAGAGACTAAAGTTCTTACTTGATCATGGCTTATCTTAGAATGGCGACATGCTGCATCTAATCCTTTCAGTAATTTTTCCTGTTGAAAATCTTCATAGGTACCATTACGTTTTTTAACTTGTATAGTTAAATCGATCGTTTCAAAAGTGGTGAAACGATTTTCACATTTTAGACATTCACGTCTTCGTCGAATAGCATTTACGGCATTTCTGGAATCCGTTACTTTCGACTCTTCATGTCCACAGAAAGGACACCGCATGGTGGGTTCTCCTAGGAAAATTTTGAAAAAAATAAAGTATATCAAAACCTATGCGTTTCTCAAAGCAGATTTGTATTTGAAATATTTTACCCAGAGAAAATTGATAGCAAAGCAAGCAAATAAAATTTTTACTATTTAAGTTGAAATGATATATACTATCTTGCCTATTGATATCTGCTCTGGCAGATTTTTTTATTTTAAAGGAAAAATCATGTCTACTACTGTTTTTTCTCGGATTTATCGTTTGCCTCCTGAAGATACTGAAAAGCATCAATGCAGCATTTGTCCTGAAACCGAAGGGCAATGGGTGAGAGTAGTCCATGAAGATAGTGGAAGACAAAAACCAGATATTCATTATTTTCATTGGAATTGCCTTCATGCATGGATATTTCCTGATGATATTGTTCCCAAAGAATTAATTACCTATGAAAAATCAGCAGAAGAATTAGCTACAACATCAAGAGTGGATAATCAGATAATAAAAGCTAAAATTAATATAACTTGTCCTATGTGTCAGAGAAAAGTCAACGTTTATGATTTAATTACCTTGAAAGACAGAGTCGTAACTTGGATACGTTATATATTCTGGGAAAAAAAATGGGGGCTTTTGCTTTTTTTGGCAGGAATAGGCATGGTATTTATTTCCAATAAAGGCAAAGCCTATTTTCCTCCGTATGATACAAACATGTTAGCTTTAACAAAAGCAGGTTTAGTTTTAGGTGCCGGTATGATAACTACAGGGTTTACGGATATTTTTGGACCTCAAATTGTCAAAAGACTAGGTCAAGCAACCATGCTAGCAGGAACTGCTTGGGCAACTTATATAGCAGCTAAAGAGATGTTCTTATTTTAGGTAGCTCTTCCGTATTTATCTTCTAAGCGAATAATGTCATCTTCACCTAGATAATCACCTGTTTGCACTTCTACAACGATTGCTTCTTCATCTTTGTTATTTTCAATACGATGTTTCGCATCAATAGGAATAAATATCATTTCAGTAGGACTATATTCTTTTACATTCTCTCCAACGGTGATTGTAGGATGACCTTTTACAACAACCCAATTTTCAGATCTTTTTTTATGCTTTTGAAGGGATAGTTTATGTTTTGGTTTAATTTTGATCCATTTCACTTGAGCTTTTGGTTGCATTTTTAATGTTTCATAACTACCCCAAGGTCTTTCATAAATTCTACCTGCTTGGTTTTGTGTTTCATCCATATAGGCTTTTTCAGCTAAAGCAAGAGCTCCAATAATACCTGATTGATCTTCAAGGGCGGGAGGAACAATATATTCATCGATATTTTCAAGTATCTTTTTATGTGAAATATATCCGCCAAGGAAATCCTTCACATATTTTCTAATCATCGGAAAGAGCTCACTATGAAACATCACTCCCCCTCCAATGATTATTTTTTGAGGAGACGTGCATAAAATCATATTGGTAATACCAATGCCAAGATAATACGCTTCTAAATCCCAAGCTTTATGATCAGATGGAAGATCTGTTGCTTGTTTGACGTCCCACCTTTTACACATGGAAGGACCTGAAGCTAAAGCTTCCAAGCAGTTTTTATGATACGGACAAACTCCTTCAAAATTATCATCGTCTCTTTTAGGGACAATCATATGTCCCATTTCTGCATGAAGTAATCCATGCAGCATATTATGTGAGATGATAGCTCCTACACCTATACCTGTACCGACTGTCATATAAAGAAAAGTATCCAAATCTTTTGCTGCGCCATATTTGTATTCACCAAAGGCAGCACCATTAACATCGGTGTCGAGATAGATAGGCATAGAAAAATGCTTTTTTAGCTCTTTTCTTAAAGGATAATTTTTCCAATCAAGCTTAGGTGTCGCTAAAATCGTTCCATAATTAGAAGAGGTCGGGTGAGCATCTACCGGGCCAAAGCAAGCGATACCTATACCTTTAAGAGCATCTTTTTCATTATGCTTTTTAAAAAAATCTACAATTAAAGGAAGAGTTTCTTTGGGAGTTTTTGTAGGAATAGTAATTTTTTCATCAACTTCACCATCTTTTCCAACACATAATGAAATCTTGGTTCCACCTGCTTCAATTCCACCAAATAGCATAACCACATCCCTTTTTTAACCTTATAAAAAAGGAATATAAAAGAAAGTAGCTGCTCATGCAAGAGTAAAGCTATTGACTACGTGCTTGCATAATTTTAAGAAGTTCTATTTGTCTTTCTCTTTCTTGAAAAAGTTCTTCTTCATGATTTTGAAGGTATTCTTCTAAAAGAAAAGGGTGTACTACATAGTGCATTGTTTCATCTGAGATAAATTCCCATTCATTTTTCCAAAAAGCTACTGAGTGATTATTTTCTTCACTTGTAGTAAAGCCCCCTCCGTACCAAATCCAAACAAAACGAGGCACATGAAGTTTGGTATGTATCTGTTGCAAAATAGGAGAAATTACCATTTTGCATACATCTGGCATTTTATGACGATAAAACTGCAGTAGGTTTGGCGTCAAAGTACAAAGCCCTTCGATCGTCATTTCATCTCTATCGATTGTTAAATAGGTTATAAGTTTTTCTACGATCCAATCTGCACAATTCCATCCAAAAATAGAATAATCAAAGGTTGTATCAGGATCAGTTGCTAGATACATGTCGCGAATGATTTCTTCTTTAAGGGCATAAAATTCTTCTTTTGTCATAGGAAAACGGTGAGCATAAAATGTACGGTTATCTATCCATTCATATAAATCGCAATTAGAAAACCTAACTGGTGATTTAGAATAAGCATTAGTGAGAGTAAGGTCTTGAAAAGGATGAACTCCCACGCTAATAACTTTACCTTCATCATCTATAAGTCTTAGCCAATTATGGTTTCCTGCAAGGGTCGGCAGGTTCTGAAGACTACCTGATACTACTTCAACATAAAATTTGCCATCACCTTTTCTTTGAAAGGATGGATATAAAGAGTGAGGTTTATAATCCATTTCTTTTTCATGAAGAGCAAAAAAGTCTAAATCGTACATTAGGTTAGGATCATTTTCTGCTTTTTTTCTTTTTTCTCTTACCGATTCCCCTGTATGGAAAATGAAATCATCTTTATCAGGATCATAAGTTAGACGAATATCATTATCATGCCAATTAGTTGAAACAAGAACATGTTTATGAAAGTAGTGAGGAGGAGTCGTCAAAAAAGCGATATCTTTGCCATGATCAATCAGAACTTTTTCCTGATCAACTCCTTCAGGAAATAAGATAATTGTTTTAGCTACATTGAAAGATTTCATGGCTAATTTGTTCATTTTATAAGAAGAGTCATGCCTTTTTTTAGCAAACTCTCTAATGACATATTCTTGTTTTTTACTATCAGGAATATCATCTTTTCCGCAAGGACTAGAAGCAAAAACTCCAATATTTCCTACAACAGCAATAGCTAAAAAAATCCAAATGTATCTAAACATAAAATTCTCTTTTTGTTTTTAATATTTTATTTTAAATATAAAAGGTTAATAACCTATTAATATTACATTAAGATTTTATAAAAGTAAAGATTGCGGACCTAAAACCTAATAAGAACATATTAGCTAAATTGATTTTTTCTTTTTTTGACCTAGGTGTTTATAAATTATTTAGCAGATGCAGTTTCCCATTGCTTTTGCCAATCCTCTTCACCTTGGGCTTCATCATGAAGTCTTATAATATTCAAAAAAGCAGATCCATCGAAAACATGAAAATCGTTTCCTTTTCTTGTACCGGCAAGGATATACGTATCCATTTCACCTCGGTAATATAAATCCATAATATCAGCATGCGTTAAATAATCACCAAGCCGCTGATAAAACATGTTTCCTTTTGCAGCAAAATCCTCGTCTGTGCATTGAACAACATTGCCGCCTCTTCTTTTATTTTCTGAGTCTGCTCTTATACTATCAGGACATGATACATGAATTATATGTATAGAATAACCATATCCTCTTGCACCTTGAAAAGCTAAATAAGATTTAGGAGATGTCATGGTTGACCCTAAAGCCATAGCATATCCTTGAGAAAGCCCAAAGGCCATAAGAGTATTAGAGATAAAATTAGAAGCACCTCTCCAATGCTCATACGCCTCAGATGCATTTCTTCTTTGATTCTGCAAGTCATCAACGTACGTTCTTGTCATATGAAATAAACAAACTCTATCAGGATCTGTGTAGGCATATTTCACTTTAGATTTTTCAAGGATTCTTTCTAGCAGAGTTGATTTACCTGCACAAGGAGCGCCTGCAGTAACTAAAAACTGTGGTGATTTTTCAGCATTTTTAAAAACGCTTTCTTTCAGTTCAAAAAAATCAGCATAAATAAGTTCAAGGTCCGCTTCTGAATATCCCTTTAGAAAAGATTTAATACCAGCAGCGGGGAAAAAATGATTCTTTGGAATTAAAGATAAAATGTCTCTTTCAATTCGATCATGTATATTTTCTTGTGGTTCTGTAGCAGCTACGCTACCTACACCAGTAACTAATAAACTAGCCATAATTAAAATCTTTAAGTTTTTTAAAATAAACATCGAAATATTTTCCTTTGAAGGCTCTTTTTTTGTAAACAGAAATAAAAATTGTAACTACAAAGAAGATTCCTTTCAAATCTTCTTCTGTAAAGATCTAGTATTTTTTATTTGAATAATTATTGTTTGTAAAAATGACCTCTTCTATACTCACGCCGGCCAATATAACAAGGAGCATTATTATGTTATCAGGATCAATTTCATATAGCGCTGTTTTAAATAAAGGAGCAGAAACAGTTTTAGCGGCTGGTATGGGAGCTGGACTTGCAACAATATTATTTCCAGGTTCCTCTCCAATTATAGGAGCTATAGTTGGAGTAGCCAAATATGCTTTTGATCATAACATGAAATCTCATCACACTTGTAAAGAGAATTTCACACATTCTGTCAAGTTCTCCGCCTTAATGATGCTTACTCAAAACGTCTCTTTTTATGTTTTTTCCAAAAACCTATTTTCTAGATTAGGTTTTAATCCTATAACGTTTTTCCCATATATAGCTTTTTCCATGCTGATTTCTAAAGATGTCATCAACTCTTTTAAGAAGAAAATATTTTCAGCCATCACCTCTCAAGATGGAATCATAGAAGCTGCTATTTATGCTATTACAGGAGCCACTATTTTTTATGTTTTTTCGTTTAGTTTATTATCAGGATTAGCTTTTGGAGGAGTCACCTTATTATCTTCTTGGACGTATAATCATATTCACGATGATCTTATTAAAATAGATCCTAAGGCTTCAAAGGAAGTAAAAGAGATTAAAAAATGTTTTGTTAACCTCACTTATCTTGCCCTGCAATGCAAAATAGCTCTTTTAATTTCTCCTCTTTTCTTTGGAACTAGAGGGCTTGCTGCGCTAGGAGCCTATCTTTCTGCAAATTATGGAATTTTTTATGTTTCTTCTATTGTAAAAAATACTTTTGAAACCTTGGAAATAGACATCGCAAAGCTGACAAGACCTCTTTCCTAAAAGAAAAAATATTATTTTAAAATATGTTTTCTAATGAAAGGCGATTTATTTGGTATTTAATTACATTGTTTTAACTAAAAATAATCTTTAAATTTTTTATTAGCATTGCCTTATATTCTTTATGCTTATTATACTTTCAGCACAATTACAAAAAACAGGAGTTTTTTATGTATTCCCCCAGACCTTCAAATAGAGATCCTAGTGCAATTATCCCTACTGATATCTTAAAAAAAGGAACAGAAGCAGCTTTAGCGGCTGGTATTGGAGTGGGGCTTGCAACTGTATTATTTCCAGGGGCTTCCCCAATAGCAGCAGCAATCGTTGGAGTAGCCAAATATACTTTTGATCATACTAGTGACCCCTTAACATTCAAACAAAATTTAAAACAGAGAATTTTACCTATATATAGTTTATGTATTGGTGGCGCATACATATCAGGCAAGTTCTTAATGACAGCTGTATCAATAAAGTCGATAGCATCATTGTATATATTGGCCTTTCCTTTCCTCATTTCAAAAAAACTAGTATCCAATCTAAGAAAAAGTATTATTCAAGTTTTCACTACAAAAAAGGCACCAATATCTATCGCACTTAAAGCAATTTTAGGTACTGGTATTTTTTATGCTTTCGCATTAAATCCATTACATGGACTAGCTTACGGAGCAATATTACATTTTTATTCTCAATTAGGACCTATGATATTTAATCATAGCTTGAAGCACTCTGATGGAGATTCTCAATCAACAATGAATAAAAAGGGAG
>Ga0180437_10004619_pt1 | contig 19496 bp, 11 predicted proteins | sample SS_ome_4_FD_132410 | JGI IMG/M metagenome (GOLD analysis project Ga0180437, IMG submission 132410) | Hypersaline lake sediment archaeal communities from the Salton Sea, California, USA - SS_3_D_1 metaG | ecosystem: Environmental > Aquatic > Non-marine Saline and Alkaline > Hypersaline >... | reverse complement strand
TTCTACGACATCGCGGACCTCTCCGCGCCACTTGAAACGTACCGGACGTGGGGACTCTTCAGATCGCTCAACTTCAATTCTTTCCCCGACGAATTCTTCCATCCTAAACGGCCCTTCGGGACTAGGAGACGTGCGGGTCTGCGTATCAGGGGCCCGCGGTCCGCGGCATGCGCTGGTTAGACGCTCGTCAGAAGCTCCAGCGGTGGCGCTTGACGTTGCGGACCATCCCACATCGGCATTATACAATGTGTAACCCGGGAATTAAGTATGGTGTCCCCCTATTTTGCAAGTTTCACTCCTTTTATGACTTAGACGATTTCTGAGACATTTTCGGGCCGCCCAGCAAGCTCCTGTATGCCTAACGATCAAAGCTCAGCGGCGTCAGTCCGCTGGAGCGCCTGGTTACGCAGCAAGAGCTATCATTGGTGCCTATCCTACTGTTCGGTGGAAAGACCGACTCCCGTTACTTGGAGTTTTGGCATTTCTCGGTCATAGACGACCGTTAACTCATAAACCCCTATAAATAGGTGACTGCCACCTATTTCAAATGTGATCCCAGCTCGCGTCGCGTAACTGGCTATACAGCGCTTGGTCATCGTCTCCTGCGATCAGGATCGGACTGGTCTCTGCTAGAAGGTGGATGAACGCTGCCTCCAACAGATTGAAATCCTGATACTCGTCGATCAGGACCAAATCGTATGCGTCAGGCGTCGCGGTTCCTGAAGTAAGGCGTTGGTAAACTCGGTAAACGGTGTCATCAAAGTCGACGGCGTCGTAGTAGTCCCCACGGGCTAGATAGAAGGGGATGTTGTTCTCCTCGTCGAGATTGCGCATCTGGCGGACGAAGTGCGGGGGATCACACTTCTGGATATGCTGCCAGTCGGTCCTGATCAGACTTGCCAGACCGGGAAAGCACCGTAAATAGGTGACTGTCACCTATTTCACACCTATTTCACAGTGTGGCGTCCCCCTATTTCGCGTCCCCCTATTTCGGCGGGCCGCTGCGCTCGCCGTCCGGTTAGGCTACTGGTTAGCCGACACCTATCCATGCTGTTCTCTCGTTGGAATCTCCGGATTCTCGTAGTTCAGAAAGAGTGAAGTCATAGGAAGCACAATCTCTCGTCCATCACCATCCGTGAGCAGGAGCCTAGTGCCCACATTCTTCCGAATCGCTCTCGGCGCGGAGAAGCCAATGTAGACCCGTCTCACCGCGCGTCCTGGAACCTGTACCGACTCCTTTATCGGCGACTCGTCGGGTGACTTGCCGCGTTCTTCTTCGACAACCATCCCGGCGGCAAGGCTCCAGCGCTTATCTTCACTCTCCACCTCGTAAGTCGGGTCGGATATCTCGGTCGGCTCCTTCCCCATGTTTGACACTCGCAGGCGGACATTGAACCGGGTATGAGGGTGGCTGTCTGGAAAGTTCCGCAACCAAGAATTGTCGATCCAGTGGTCCGCCTGAAAAGCGTAGATGTTTAAGCGTGGTCGCCTCTTCCGCAGTTGCCAGATCGTGATTCCGAGTGCAGTCAGCCCGGTAAGAGAGCCGACCAGTCCCGCTACGATTGCCACCACGGTTGGAAGATCGCTCCAGTCCAAAATTCTTTCTCCGGTCAGACAGGCAGTTTCAGTCTGCTCGTTCACTTCTCCTGCCGATCATCGCTTGTCGCCCCCAGCATTCATAGCCCTACATACATTATGTCACCGTTGCTCAGATTTGGTCAAGAAGAAAACGCTATCCCTGACATCTGATGTGATGCCGGCACGAATGCTCTGGCAAGCACTTTTTCCTTGACTAAACAAGCAATATCCTTTATAATATACGGTAAGGGGTTGCACACCGCATCGGGTTTTGTATCAACAGCTTGTCACGGCAGGGAAATCGGTTCTTCGATCAGGAAGCGCCGATTCAACAGATGCGAGTTGGATCGAGGAGGGTACGCCGTGGCTCAACCGCTAGCGTTTTCCGAAGAGTACGGCGCAATACTGGGCGTACCGCGCGTGAAAGAGCGAGCGCGGCCATCGTACCGTGATCGCGTGCCGGAAGCGGTGTTGCGGTGCGTCTGGTACGACCGGCTTTTCCTCACCGACAGGATCACGACATCGGATGGTCGCACAATCAGGATCTTGTCGCCCGGCAGATGGAATTTTGAGCAGGGGCCGGATTTCCGCAACGCGGTAATCTGTTTCGAGGAGCAGGCGACCGTGCTGGGCGACGTCGAGATTGATTTGACCGTACCCGATTGGCACGGGCACGGGCACGATACCGACCCCAACTACAACGCGGTTATACTTCTAGTCGTGCTCGATCCTCCCACCGGTCGCGTTGTACCCAAGAACGCCGACGGCCGGACGATTTCCATATTCGCGCTGCGCGATTACCTCGACGAAAGTCTCGAACAGTTGAGCGCTAGGCTCGATCCGCGAGAGTACCCCTTCGGCAAGGCTGCCAACCTGGGTGCTTGCGCTCGGCCTCGGGACGTCGATACTTTGTGCCGGATAGTCGACATGGCCGCCGACTGGCGGGTCATAAGCAGAGCGAGACAGATCGGTAAGGATATCGATGAGAAAGGGCCCGACCAATCTTTCTACGAAGCGTTCATGACGGCGCTCGGGTACAAGAAGTTCAAAGAACAGTATCGACGGGTTGCGGCTGCGGCGAGTTTTGAGTGGGTGTGCGGTCTGCTCGGCGGCTGCGACGAAGATGTGCGGGCGGAACTGGCGGAAGCGATCTTGCTCCATGCGGCGGGGCTGGTGCCGGAGGAAGGCCCGCGCGATTGGGATGACGAGTCGCGGCGGTACTACCAGCGGTTGCAGGAGCTGCTGGAGGTAAGCGGCGCGCAGTTACCGGTCTCATCGGAAGACCCTATCGTCTGGCGATCTGCCGGCGTGAGACCGCAGAACTACCCTGCACGACGGCTGGCTGGTGCGGCACAGGTCGTCACCGGGCATGTCGAGTCGGGTATTGCGAAACGCTGTCTTGACTTGTGGAAAAAAGCCTCCGGAACGCGGAAAGATACCGTCATGTTCGCCACAGTTTTCGCCGAATCCCGCGATAGCTATTGGACGTGGCATTACTCATGGGGCGGAAAAAAGACAGCTAGACCGGTCAGCCTTGTCGGAAAAGGACGGGCCGCCACGATAGTGGTCAATGTGGTTATCCCGTTCAGCCTGGCGGTCGCCCGAAAAGACGGCAACCTGAGTCTCGAACACAAGGTTTTCAGCGCGTACATGTCCAGCCCGTCGTTGCCCACCAACGCGGTGCTCAGGTTGATGGCGTACAGACTGTTCGGCACGGTGAAACCGCCTGCGTCCGTCCTCGCCGGTGCACGGCGACAGCAGGGACTCATCCAGATATATCAGGATTGGTGTTCCGAAGATCCCGCGTGCCAGCAGTGTTCAATCCTGCCCCTCCTCACCGCGTGAAACGTTGCTTGGAAAGTCTTCGGAAGGGGGCATGTGGGATAATCCCACCCCCGTCGTCATTGCGAGCCCGGCATCCGCCCCGGCGGACTATTCGTCATAAGAAAAAGGGTACAGACACGTCTACGCTCGTGCCTCGCTGCGGCCTACTCCGCCGAAGTAGCCTTTGGCTACGAAGGCCGGGCTTGTGTCAGTCCCCTTTTTCTCAGGAGCGTGAGCGAAGCAATCTCGGTTTGTACCGCGTGCCACGCAGCCAAATTGCCGCGCTTCCCTGCCGCCGCCGCTGGGCTTCGGCGGCCAGGCCGGTCGCTCGCAATGACGAGGCGAGGCATGTACCCTCACCTTAATCCTCTCCCAATGGGCGAGGACTCGTGATGCAAAGGTGTTTGCCCTAGACTCGCCGGGAGGAGAATCTTGCTGTGCGGTCCGGCGGAAGCCGGACCCTCCCGGTCGGCCGATGTTGGGAGGGCCGACCTTCGTGTCGGCCGAGGTTGTGCGCTGGCCGCCGTTTCGAGGCGGGCAGCGCTGCCCAAAAGTCTTTGTCGAAGACTCGCCGTGGCGAGGAAAGGGGTCCGGAGGAGAACCTTTTTACGAGATACGGTTTCCTCCAATCAGGGTTTGCGTTGCTCACGGCTCGGCAGGAGCCTCGCCCTCCCAAAACCTGTGAACCTGAGACGCCCCACCGGGGCGTCTCTACTGTCCACCAGCCTTCGGAACGACGGACAGGAATGTCCGTCCCACCACCCAGGAATGTCCGTCCCACCACCCAGGACCGCTCTCCCACCATCCTCAAGCCGGCTTGACTTTTCCGGTGTGCTAACCTATACTGACGCCGTTCGGTCGGACGATTTCTGACTCGGCGGTTTGGGGTATCCTAACGATTTTCGACAACACTTTGAAAGGTTAAGGAGAAGCAGGTATGCCTATCGAGGGGTACACCGAATATCAGCGGAGAGAATACTGCAAGGACATCGCGTGTCCGGTACAGACGCTCCTGGACAAACAGCAGCCGGATTCCGAGGAATACGAAGAGGTAAGAGGTATATGTAAGGCCAACTGCATACATAGCACGTACGAATTCCATCACTGGCTCATAAAGAAGGGATATCTGCTCGTCAGACCCGAGTAGACGAACTGAGAAGGAGGTATTGAGAAATGGAATGGGGAATGAAGAATCGGTTGGCACAGATGATCAAGTCCGACGGGCGGTGTTTTTTCCTGCCGATAGATCACGGGTATTTCCAAGGGCCGACGACCTGCCTCGAAAAACCGGGTGAGACCATCAAACCGCTTCTACGTTATGCCGACGCCCTTTTCGTCACGAGAGGCGTTTTGCGCAACTGCGTGGACCCTGAGAACAGCGTCCCGATCATACTCCGGGTGTCCGGCTGCACCAGCATGGCCGGCGCAGACCTGGCGAACGAAGCGCTGACCACCTCTATCGAGGAGATTATCCGCCTCAACGCATCGGCAGTCGGAGTATCGGTCTTCATCGGCAGCGAATACGAGCACGAGACGCTGCTTAACCTGGCGGAGATCGTCAACGAATGCGAGGACTTCGGGATACCGGTGATGGCAGTTACGGCTGTCGGCAGAGAGCTCGAAAAACGCGACGCGCGCTATCTCGGAATGTGCAGCCGGATCTGCGCCGAACTCGGAGCACGCGTCGTGAAAACGTACTGGTGCGAAGATTTCGACAAGGTCGTGGAAGGGTGTCCGGTTCCTGTTGTCATAGCCGGCGGACCTATATGCGAGACCGAACTCGAGGTGATGGAGTTCGTCTACGACGGCCTTCAAAGGGGCGCCATCGGTATCAACCTGGGACGGAACGTCTGGAAACATCCGCAGCCGGTTGCGATGATGAAATCGTTGCGCGCGATCATCCACAAGAAAGCGACTCCGAAAGAAGCGCTCGAGATGTACAACGAGCTGACGAAGGCAGGTAAGAAGTAGCGCAAAGTCAGCGTTTATCAAGACAATCGCGACACAGAGCCCATTCAGCAGAGGGACGTGCCATGCGCGTGGCAATGTACTACAACAACAACGATGTCCGCGTTGAGGAAATGCCAAAACCGCAGATCGGTCCCGGCGAAATTCTCGTCAAAGTCATAGCGAGCGGGATATGCGGCAGCGACGTCATGGAGTGGTACCGGATCAAGAAAGCTCCGCTCGTGCTCGGTCACGAGATCACCGGCGATATCGCCGAAGTTGGCGACGGTGTTGAACGGTACAAAGCCGGCGACCGGGTGTTCGTCTCGCATCACGTCCCCTGCAACACGTGTTGGTACTGTCTGCACGGCAACCACACCGCGTGCGACACGCTGCACACCACCAAGTTCTACCCCGGGGGGTTCGCGGAGTATTTGCGTGTGCCCCCGATAAACGTCGATCGAGGCACGTTTGTCTTGCCCGACGAGATGTCGTACGAGGACGGAGCGTTCATCGAGCCGCTGGCGTGCGTCGTACGCGGTCAGAGAGTCGCGCAGTTCCGGCCCGCCCAGACCGTGCTCATCATCGGCAGCGGCATCTCGGGCCTACTCCATCTGGTGCTTGCCCGTGCAATGGGAGCGGGACGGATCATCGCGACCGATATCAACGAGTACCGGTTGGAAAAAGCGAAGGGATTCGGCGCCGACGCTACCATACAAGCGACTGAAGACGTCCCGGCAAGGGTGAGAGAGTGCAACGGCAACCGGCTTGCCGATCTCGTCGTTGTCTGCACCGGTGCCTTCTCGGCGTTTGCTCAAGCGCTCAAGTCCGTTGACCGAGGCGGGACGATCCTGTGTTTCGCGACGACGGATCCCGGCGTCGAGATCCCTATTCCAGCCAACGAATTCTGGCGGAACTCAATAACCGTCCTCCCGTCTTACGCGAACAGTCCGTATGACGCCGCCGTGGCCATCGAGCTTATCCGCGCAGGTCGTGTACCGGTCAACCAGATGATAACCCACAGGTTGAGCCTCGCCGAGGCAGGTCTCGGGTTCAAACTTGTCGCCGAAGCGAAAGATTCCATCAAGGTCATCATCGAACCGCAAAGGTGACGGGCGGAAGCATCGGGCCCCCTTCGAAGACCTTATCTACTCGCACAACTGTGCGTGTGTTTCCCTGCCTCAATTCGTAGGGGCGGTTCGCGAACCGCCCCTACGGCACCGCTCCTATACCAATTAAGGCACTCCCTACCCCGAAGAAACCTCTTGACAAGACCCGGACAATGTGATATATTATCAATTGAGCAATTGCTCATACGTTGCCGGTTGGTCGAGCGAAGGAGACGGAAACGTGAAAGCCGATTATCATCTTTTGACGCGAGCACAAGCGCAGAAGCTGTCACGAGCGATGATCAAGGAAGATACCGCGGTGCAGCTAGCGGAGACGTTCGCGGTTCTTGGCGACTCGACCCGTGTGAGGATGCTGGACGCGCTATCTCACGGCGAGCTGTGCGTCTGCGACCTGGCGACTTTGCTCGACATGACGTCGTCGGCGATCTCGCACCAGCTGCGGTACTTGCGGGCGCTGAGACTCGTGAAGTCCAGAAGAGAGGGCAAGAACGCGTTGTATTCATTGGACGACGAACATATTGTCGCCCTGTTCGGCGAAGGGCTGAAACACGTTCGCCACAAGTAGCGAAGAAAGGCGCTATGTGAGCGCCCTTTTTTGAGAAGAAGAAATGAACGTCGTTGCGAGTCATCTTAGCGGCATTGTGTCAGCATCGTTCCAGATACTGCTGGATTCAGGTCCGTACCTGTTGTTCGGTCTGCTCCTGGCGGGCGTGATATACGTCAGTTTTCCGGCCGAGAAGATAGTGCGCCACCTTGGAAAGAAGAGCTTCGGGTCCGTGCTGAAAGCGGCGCTGGTGGGTGTACCGCTGCCTCTTTGCTCGTGCGGTGTTGTTCCGACCGGTCTATCGATCAGGCGGCAGGGAGCTTCCACCGGCTCGACTCTCTCGTTCATGATCGCCACGCCACAGACCGGTGTGGACTCGATCTCGTTGACGTACGCGCTTCTCGATCCGCTGTTTACGATATTCCGGCCGCTGGCCGCTTTCATAACGGCCGTATTCACCGGCATAAGCGCAAACCTGCTTCTGCGAGAAGAGAAAGTCCAGGAGGCACCTGCTGAGAACCATTGCGCTATGTGCGAAGGGCACGAAACGCAAGCGCACGCTGCGGAAGTTCACCACCACGGCCCGGGCGAGAAGATTAGCGCTATGTTTCGGTACGCATTCATCGAGTTTTACGGCGATATTGCGAAATGGCTTTTCACCGGCATAATCGTCGCCGGCATTGTCACCCATTTCATCCCGCCGGATTTCATCCAGAGACACCTTTCGTCGGGTATCTCGTCGATGCTGATAATGCTGGCCGTTGGCATCCCGATTTACATATGCGCCGCCGGTTCGACGCCGATCGCCGCTGCGCTGGTGCTGAAAGGAGTCTCGCCGGGCGCTGCGCTGGTGTTTTTGCTTGCGGGACCCGCGACCAATGCGGCGACCATGACGCTGGTTGCCCGATATCTCGGTCGGGGTGCGCTCGCCATTTATCTGGTATGCATATCCGTCGTCGCGGTCGGGATGGGACTGGTTCTGGACTTCCTTTACGGGCTTTTCGACATCACCGCGCAAGCCGCTGTCGGCAAACACGCCGGCATGCTCCCCACCCCTCTCAAGGTAGCCTCAGCCGCCATCCTGATAGCGCTCGGGCTGTATGCGTTCCTCCGCGCAAGGCTTCCTGAGAAGTCAGCCAAGCCTGCAACTTGCGAAGAGCACCACGCTGACACCTGCCATTAAGCCAGGTGATGGGCATCCGCTATGGAACAAGCTGTGCAGTGGCTTTACTTCAGGACGCGCATGAGGAAAAGGAGCAGCACCAACTTCTCGACCACGAAATCGTCGAAGGTCAGATAGTCGTCATAGGGGATTTCGCCAGAATAGTACTGCAGCACGAAAAGGACGTTCCAGATGACCAGTAGGACACCGATGAAGGCAAGGTAGCGCAGCCGTAAGCGTCGTTGTATCTTCGTCAGAAAAGCGGCGAGACCCAGGCTGAACAGGCCGGAACAGTTTATGAACCTGCGCATGCCGAACGACCAGCCGACCCATCCTGCGACGCTGTTGATGTAGAGCTGGAGCGCAAACGCCGCAACGAGAAGATAGCCGAGCCCGCGTTTTTCCTTCGGAAACATGAACAGTCCGATAACGGCGGGCAGGATTACGGGTGTCCAACTGAAAAGTCCGTGGCGGGACGAGAGCAGCACGTCAAACAAGGCGGGTCTGAACCAGCTGACGAAGCCGGCGCCCTGCGGCACGGTCACGAAGCTGCCGTACAGGACTTTCCAGACGATCATCTGAGGGAAGAACACGACGAAAAACATCCCCACCATGGCAAGCGCGTGCAGCACCGTCTCACGCTTAACGCCCAGGCGCCGCGCCTTTATGAAGACATCTGCGGCCGGCAGCACGAGGAATAGGACGTTCTGCCATCTGACAAGAGCAGCAAGACCGCCGAGTGCGCCAAGCGCGACGTAACTCCAGACGTTCATCTCTTCTCGCTTCGCGAGCCAGAATATAATAAGAAGTGTGACGATGAACATCGAGGGCATGTGGGACATCGGCGAGAGCGGGAAAAGGTAATACAATACACCTGAAGCGAACCAGATGAGCGTTACGGACAGAAGAGCCACTCCCCGTTCGAATACTCGTTCGGTCAGTCTGTAGATCAACACAATACCCGCAAAACCGTAGACGACGTTGCTGATATATATCGCGACACCGTATGGCGTGGACAGACCGTCGGCGGCATAGCTTGTCACCGTTGCCGCAACGTGGCCAAAAAGAAAAAACGGCAACCACAGAAGCGCCACGCCGATGGGGTAAGGGTTGGGCATTCTTCCGGTTGGAGTCAGTTCCTGGTCAGGGGCCACATAGCCAATCCCCCGAAAATATTCGTATTCGTCGGCAAAATCGAGATCCCGGTCGAAGATTAGCGACGGCAGGTAGACGTAGTAACCTACAGGATCGACCCCCATGATACGCATGGTCTCGATCGTCAGCCCGCCGATCCATCTCAGCCCTGCTATATTGAGAATGAGCAGCGCAGCAAGCACAAGGTAGGCGCCGCGTCGGTTGGCGAAAAATGAAGCCAGTATCGAGGTTTTCTGTTCCATCACGTCAGCCGCATTTTAAACGCGCGTCTCCCCACGGACTATTGATTGCACACGTGCCGACTCAGCCTAGCACAGTCGGCTACTCTTCACAAGCTCCTCGGTGCTGCCGGGCGCCGACCCGTACCCGGAAAACAGTTGAGATTCGGCTGCAACAATGATATAAATGAGGCTGACACCATAACAAACGTTGCGACTGCCCGAGTGGTCAGTCAACTGATTGGCGATAAAGGAGCACGAGCTGCGATGAGAACGCGTTGCTGCAAGTCCCGTTCGATCGTTTGTACGGCAATGGTTGCGCTATCGGTCACGTTGTTCTGCCAAGTAGCTTCGGGGACACCCGCAATGCCTGACACATCTGTGGGTAAGCCGCCGTATACTTGTCGTGGAGACGACCGGCGCGCCGTCGCGATGCCGCTCGGCGGCATTGGCGCCGGTCAAATCGCGCTGTGTGGGGACGGCGGTCTCAGACAGTGGCAGATATTCAACAACGTGAACCATCTCGCCTATATACCGCACAGCTTCTTCGCCATCTCAGTGCGGGATCCGCAATCGGGAAACTCGATCGGTCGGGTGCTTCAGTCCCGCGAGTTTCACGAGGAAAAGGATTTCAAACCGGTGCCCTCGGTCAACGACCATACGGTGCCCGACGAAGCGAAAGTCCTTCTCACCACGCTCCCCGGCGTCGAGAGTACGAAGTTAGTCGGCAAGTATCCGGTTGTCCAGCTAAGCTACCCTGACAGCGCTCTTCCGGTAACGGTCGAACTTGAGGCGCTGTCCCCGATGGCACCGCTCGACGAAAAGGCCTCCTGTCTGCCTCTCATCCGCTTCAACTTCACCGTCACAAACCCGACCGACACGGCGTTCAACGTGAGACTAGCCGCTACGCTGCAGAACGCGGTTGGTTACGACGGGATACGCCCGGTCAAGGGCACGATGTGTGGATCTTACGGAGGTAACGTCAACGAGATCGTCCGAACCGCTGACTTCACCGCAATCAACATGACCAACCCTAACGTGCCCGAGAACAGCACCGGTCGGGGAACCATGTCTCTCGCGACCACCGCGCACGATGTCGAAGCGATTGCCGGCTGGGACGACCTGGAGGAGTTTTGGACCGGCTTCAATGCCAGCGTTCCACTTCCAACTCCGGAGAAAACTGACCCGAGCGAGGAAGGTAGAACGTGGAACGGTGCACTTGTCGTGCCGGTCCGTCTCGGAGCTGGCGAATCCCGTACCGTGACGTTTTTCCTGAGCTGGCATTTCCCAAACCGTTTTGTGGATTGGGACCAACCTCCGCTCGGAAGAAAACAGAAACCCGGTGAATTCTGGTTGGGCAACTATTACAGCAATATGTTCGAGAACTCTCTGGACGTCGTCTATTTCGCGCTCAATAACGGCGTCATCTTCAAGACCACTCGCGCGTTTGCCGACAGTTTTTACACCGGCTCCTTACCCTGGTGGGCTCTGGGCCGGATAGGCTCCCAGACGTCGATCATTCGTTCTCCAACATGCATGTGGGTCGAAGACGGTAAGTTCTTCGGATTCGAAGGCTGCAACGGTGCAAGCGCCAACTGGATTTCGACGACAGGGGGGTGTTGTCCACTCAACTGCACCCACGTGTGGAACTACGAGCACACACTTTCCGCGCTCTATCCCGCGCTCGAACGAACCATGCGCGAGACCGATCTGGAAGTCCAGATGCATCCTTCCGGTTACATCCCTCACCGCACGATGGTACCACTGTCGCTGCCGCGACCGTGGGGTGTCCCTATAGGAGGTCCGGAGAAACCGGCACTCGACGGTATGTTGGGCACAGTTCTTAAGACGTACCGGGAACACCTGCGAACGACGGACCGCGAGTGGCTGGACGGCATGTGGGAACATGTCAAAAGGCTGCTCGGTTACCTCACGCAAGAGTTCGATCCTGACGGCGATGGTGTGATAGACGCAGAGCAGCCTAACACGTATGATATTTCCGTTTTCGGTGTCAACACGTTTATCGGGTCGCTGTGGCTTGCCGCACTGCGTGCGGGAGAAGAGATGGCGCTGATCGAAGGCGACGACGCGTTGGCGGCCGCCTGCCGCGAGCGGTTCGAGAAAGGTCTGCAAGGTTACGACGAGACATGCTGGAACGGCGAGTACTATATCCAGGTGTATGATAGCGATAAGTACAAGCAGAACCAATGGGGCGTCGGGTGCCATTCCGACCAGCTGATAGGCCAGTGGTGGGCGCACATACTGGGGCTCGGATATGTTCTGCCTGAAGATCACGTCAAGCAAGCGCTGAAGTCAATATGTATGTACAACTTCCGTGAAGATTTGAGCGGATTCGAACACAAACAGAGGGTGTTTGCTTGTGGCAACGAGGCCGGGCTGCTCAACTGCTCCTGGCCGAAAGGCGGACGGCCTGAAGTCCCCATACGTTACTGCGACGAGGTATGGACGGGTATAGAGTACGAGGTCGCCAGCCTGATGTTGTTCGAGGGGATGACTGACGAGGCGTTACGTATCGTCAAGGCGGCACACGACCGATACGACGGTACCAAACGCAACCCGTACAACGAGATAGAATGCGGCGACCATTACGTCAGGGCGATGGCGAGCTGGTCGGTGCTCGAGGCGGCGGCCGGCTATCGGTTCAACGGACCCGAGAGAACGCTCGTGTTCATGCCCCGTTTGGACCCGGACAGGTTCGAGTCGTTCTTCATTGCGCCGTCGGGATGGGGCACCGTGGCACAGGAGCGGGCGGGAACATCGCAGAAGGCAACCGTGACAGTCAGATACGGAAAAATCGAGCTCGACGAAATCGTATTGGCGCTTCCCGATTCCTCAGTCAGGCCAGCAACGGTACGAGCGGAAGTAGCGGGCGAGATCATACCCTGCGTTATCTCCCACCAAGACGAGATCGTCCGAATCCGCCTCGCCGGAACCGCCGAGATCTTCCCTGATGACATTCTGTCCATTGTTCTTGCATGGTAACCGTCCGGGACGGTTCGCATACCGGTCCAATGGGAAAGAGCGCCTGAGCAGAGCAGCGTCGGGTCTGTCCATCCCTCACGCGGCTTGTTCTAGCACCGCCTCGTCTCGCGGCGCCGGCCCAAGATAGACAAGCCCGCGACCGCTAACACCGACAACGCCATCGGCAGCGACGCAAGCGGCAATTGTGTCGGGTTTTCCCAGTCGTAGGGGTCGGTGCCCAAGGCTGCTTCTGTTTGGTCCGAAAAGCCGTCGTTGTCCGAGTCGGTGTCCAAAAAATTCGCAATACCATCGCTGTCAGGATCGCCAACCCCTTCCTCATTGTCCGTCAGGCCGTCGCGGTCCGAATCCGGGTACATAGCCCACAATTCCGGTCCATAGGTGCCGTCGTCGGCTGGCAAGAACAAGATGCCGTTTGCATATACCATCCAGGTGTGAATCAGTGGATCGCTTGAATCGCCGCCCGGGTTGATGTTCTCGACCATCACGGTGCCGTTGGCCGTCCCGTCGCTCGCCCACGGCTCACGGCCGTGTGTCCCGTCGTCGGCGGTAAAGAACAGCGTGCCGTACACACCCGTCGTAGCCGCACAGTATGAGTGGCCGCTGCCGGGATTTATGTCCTTCACCAAAACGGTGCCGTCGGCCGTCCCGTCGCTTTTCCACAGCTCCCAGCCATACGCGTTAGTAGTAGCGCGGAAGAAAAGGGTACCGTCCACATCGGCAAAATCCACGGGATTTGATCCCCAACCGCCGGGATTGATATCCTTGACCATCACGGTGCCGTCGGCCGTCCCGTCGCTCCTCCACAACTCCCAGCCGTGGCTCTCATCAGCGGCCCTGAACAGAAGCGTTCCGTTCACATCAGTCAGAGACGAGACATCTGCGCCGCCGCCCGGGTTGATATCCTTGACCATCACGGTGCCATCCGCTGTCCCGTCGGTTTTCCACAGCTCCGAACCGTTCGTGCCGTCGTCAGCCCTGAAGTATACCATGCTGCCCACTTGGGTAAACTGCGGCCAATCACCCAGAGAGCCGCCTGCACCGGGATTGACGTCCTTGACCATCACGGTGCCGTCGGTTGTCCCGTCGCTCCTCCACAGTTCCCAGCCGTTTGTGCCATCGTTGGCGCGGAAGTAAAGCGCACCGTTTACGTACTCAAGATACTGCGGGTTTGAGCCGCTGCTGCCAGGGTTGATGTCCTTGACCAATAGGGTACCGCCCGCCGTGCCATCACTGCGCCACAGCTCGTAACCGTAACTGCTTTCGTAGGCACTGAAGAGAAGTATGCCATTCACGTTATTGAGATAATCGGGATCCGAACCGCCGCTGCCCGGCTTGATGTCCAGAACCAATAGTGTGCCGCCCGTCGTCCCGTCGCTCTTCCACAATTCCTCACCGTTGACGCCATCGTCGGCGCTGAAAAAAGCGGTGCCGTTCACATCGGTCATGTGCCCGGGATTTGAGTCACCGCTCGGGTTGATGTCTCTAACCAACACGGTACCGCTGGCCGTCCCATCACTCTTCCACAGCTCGCGGCCGTGCGCGTTTTCGTAGCCGCTAAAGAACACCGTCCCGTCCACATCCGCCACAAAGTAAGGTTGTGCTCCCCAGCTGCCCGGGTTGACGTCCTTGACCAGGACGGCATCTATGTCGGCGTACGACGCGCCGAACCAACCGCCAAGCAAAAGCGTCACCAACAGGACTGCCAAAAGACCAGATCCCGGGTTCCGTGTACACCGCATTTCAATCGCCCCCTTCGCGCCAGGTTCACAAACCCTGGCTTTGACAATCGCCAGCTCACACACGCCCGCTATCGGGGCGTGAATCGCTTTCTTATCGGCTCCGGTTCGCGATCTAGCGTGCCTGAACCTCCGTCTATGCCGCGTTCGTTCACTCACCGTCGCTCACGTCGCTGGTATGCCGCTGCGCCAATTACTGCCACGGTCATTAGTAAAAGGCCTATTGCACCAGCAACAGGCACGACGCTAAGTGGGTCGGTCGGGTCCGAACCGTGGATGAACTCGGTGATATCGAGGCAGTCGTCCGAGTCGTAGTCGGTGCCCGCTCCGGCCGTGGTGAGATCGCCCGGCTCGATCACACCGTTGTTGTTACCGAACCACCTGTCCTCCCATTCGTCACCAATACCGTCACCGTCAGAGTCCGTTGCCCCCCGAGGGTTCCTTGGGAACGCGTCCAGCGGATCAAGTACCCCGTCGCCGTCGATGTCATCGTTCCAGGTGAATTCACTCACGGAGAATACGATCTCGGCGTCCATCCCGAGAGGGTCGCCTAGCTCGCCCCAGCTGGACCAAACCGCGATCCAGTTGCACGCCCCATCGGTCACTACCTTAGGATCATAATCTGATGCCGAATCGGTCTCGGCGTCGGTGTTAAGCGCTGCCGGATCGCTCCACGTGAGGCCGTTGTCAGTCGACCGCGAAATGAGGACGTCGGGGTCACTTCCAAGAGGGCTACCTGAATCACCGTAGGCCCGCCACGCTACCACCCAGTTGCCCCAGCCGTCGGTCGTCAACCGCGCAAGCCAGTCACTCGCGGAATCGGTCGCGGCATCCGTGTTTAATGCTGCAGGATCGCTCCACGTGTTGCAGTTGTCCGTCGAGCGGGCTACAAGGATGTCGGCGTCACTCCCGATCGTGCCGCCAAGGCTATCGACCGACGACCAGACAACCACCCAGTTCCCCGCACCATCGCCCGCTACATCAGGTACTGAATCCTCCCCGGAATCCGTTGCCGCGTTGCTGTTGAGGGCTACGGGCGTCGTCCATGTAACACCGTTGTCAGTCGACCGCGATACCGCGATATCCCAATCTCCCTGTGGATACCTCCAGACTGCGACCCAGGTGCCGGCGCCGTCGGTAGCCAGCCGCGCAAACTCTTCTTCCCCCAGGTCGGTGGCAAGTTCGGGGTTGAGCGGCGCAAGCGGGGTCCATGTAGCGCCATTGTCAGTCGAACGCGAAACGAGGACATCATCGTCCGTCCCGATTGTGCCCCCCTGGTCATCATCGGAGTACCAGATGCACACCCAGTTCCCCGCGCCGTCGGTCGCCAGGCTAGGGTACTTGTCGCTCCCGTGATCGGTCGCAGCGCTGCTGTTGAGCGGGGCAACCGGGGTCCATGTGGCACCGTTATCGGTCGAACGGGAAAACAGGATATCCTGGTCCCATCCGATAGTGTCCCCAAGCGTCTCCGTAGACTCCCAAACCGCCACCCAATTGCCCGCACCGTCGGTCGCAACCTGAGGATATAGGTCGTGGTTGTACCCACTCGCGGCGTCGCTATTGAGCGCGGCGACCGGACTCCACGTGACACCGTTGTCGCTCGAATGCGACACGAAGATGTCGTTGTCCGTCCAAACGGTGCCGCCCAAGTCATCATCGGAGTACCAGACTGCCACCCAGTTGCCCGCACCGTCGCCCGCCAGCGCAGGAGACTTGTCATCTCCCGAATCGGTCCCGGCATTGCTGTTGATGGGTGCATGAGAGCCGAAGCCGAACGCCGCAGAACCCTCCTGGGCGGGCAGATACACCAAGGCAAGCGTCACCAGCGCAGCGGCGATCGTCGCCCGTTTGCCGCCGCGCCGCCGGCTCAGGAAAACGGCTCCGCTAGTTATTCCGACGCTCAGCACGACAAGGCCTATCACGCCAGCAACAGGAACGACGCTCAGTGGGTCCGTCGGGTCTGAGCCATGGGTAAACTCCGTGATATCGAGGCAGTCATCCGAATCGTAATCGGTGTCCTCTCCGGCCATGGTGAGATCGCCCGGCTCGATGATACCGTTGTTGTTGCCAAACCACCTGTCCTCCCATTCGTCGCCTATAGCGTCACCGTCCGAGTCCGTTTGACCGCGCGGATTCCTCGGGAAAGCGTCCTCACGGTCAATCACTCCGTCACCATCCGAATCGAGCGGCCATGCGACATACTTTGCCACGAAGACGTCGTAAAACCCCGTCGCCTGTATCAGAATCTCGCCCGGCTCGCCTGGAGCAAAGGCCGCTACGCCCGCGAACTTCCCTGTTACGAGCGCTGTACCGTCACCCGCCGCCGCAATGCCAAAACCCTGGTCCTCACTCATCTCTGCAGAGGCACCTCGCGCCCACGCGAGCGTACCGTCCGGGTAGTATCGTGCCACGAAAACACTGCAGCCACCGCCAAGATCGAGCGACAGAGTCGTTTCCTTCGGCTCGCCAGCACCGAACGTCGCTGTGTTTTCGAAGTACCCGGTCACAAGAACGTTTCCGTCCGCTGTAGCGGCAACGCTAGATCCCCCGTCGGCATTACTCCCTCCCGCGCTTCTTGCCCACGCAAGCGAACCGTCGGGATTGTACCTTGCCAGGAAGAAGTCGGTGCTCCCGAGCCCGGTCAGCGTAGTCTCATCCGGTTCGCCGGGATTAAACGTTATTGAGCCCCAGGAAGATCCGATCACGACCGCGCTCCCGTCCGACATCGCCGCGATCCCACTGCCAACGTCACCGCCGCCTCCGCCGGCGCTTTTCGCCCATGCCAAGGTCCCATCCGGATTATATCTGGCCACAAAGACGTCATCTTGAGGCGTTGCGCCGGTCAAAAGGGTCTCGTTGGGATCTCCGCCCCCGAACGTCGCGGCCCCCTTGAACCACCCCGTTACCAGCGCGCCTCCGTTCGCGAGCGCAGCGGCGCTTCCTCCGGAGTCAAAGTCCGTTCCGCCCCCGGAGCCAGCCCACGCGAGCGTGCCGTCCCCGTTGTACTTCGCGATAAAGGCGTCTGTCCAGCCCATCGAGGTCACTGTAACCTCGTTCGTCTCACCCAGACCGAAAGTCGCCGCATCGTGGAAGTACCCGGTCACGACCGCGCTCCCGTCGCTCAACGCTGCAATGCCGTAGCCCGCGTCCCCCATGTATCCATCACCGCCGGCACGTTTCGCCCATGCCAGCGAACCGTCCGGATTGTATTTCGCCACGAAGATGTCGGAGTCCCCCGCACTGCTAAGCACCGTCTGGTTTGGCTCTCCGGGCCCAAACGTGACTGTTGCTGCGAAGTAGCCGGTCACCAATGCACTGCCGTTTGGCAAAGCCGCAATCGCAGAACCGGAACCGTTGCCGCTCCCGGCAACGGTCTTCCACCACGTCAACGTTCCTTCCGCACTGTACTTGGCCACGAAGATGTCAAATACATTGTCCACTTCCCGTCTAACCCGACCTGTCACCAGCGCGCTCCCGTCGGCCAGACCGGCCACTCCGCGACCCTCGTCGTACTCGGTTTCGCCGGCGCTTACCACCCACAGAACGTTGCCGTACGGCTCATCGTTCGGGTCGTTCGGGTCGCGACCGTGTGTCACCTCCCACTCGTCCAACCATCCGTCGTCATCGGTGTCCGGGTCGTAGGGGTCGGAGCCGTAGATGTTCGCCTCGTCTTCGTCGCTAAGACCGTCATCGTCCGAATCCGTATCCAGATAGTTCGGGACCGTGTCTGCATCCGCGTCACCGGTTCCTTCGGTTCCGTCAGTAATCGTGTCGCCATCGGCGTCCGTGTCGAGATAACTCGGATTGCAATCCCCGTCGGGATCTCCCACTCCTTCTGTGGCATCGGGAATGCCATCTCCGTCCGAGTCTGTGTCGAGGTAGTTCGGAACGGTGTCACCGTCCACGTCATCGCTGCCTTCGGCAGCGTCCGGAATAGTGTCGCCGTCCGCATCCTGATCTGAGAACTCACATGCGCCTATGTCGATAGCTGGACCCTGTGGACGAGGTACGCCCAGAATGTCGGTCGCTGGCGCGCCAGCCGCCGTACCTGCATCTCTGCACGCAGACGCGGCCCCAATACGGTAGTCGCCGGAGGCCGGGTCGACGAAAAACGGGTCGCCGTCGATGTTGTTGCTGGCTTCGGCAACGTTCGCGTTGATGTCATCTGCGCCGGTCTGCAAACCTGTTTCCTCATCGTAGTAGTCACCGTCCGGGTTGTCATGGAACAGGCAGTACGTTGCGGCGGGGTCGCCGCTTTGGAACCCCTCGTAAATCGCGCCCTGGTTGTTGCCGGCGAAGATGGTGTTGGTGAAAACCGGCGCTCCGTAAAACATGCAGTATACGCCGCCAACGTGATCGCATGCACCCCAGTGGGAGGATGAATTGTCAGCTATGGTGCAGTTCGTGACCGTCGGTGCGGAATACCTTATGCAGTACATTGCGCCGCCGCTGCAGCCGGCCTCGTTGTCGCTGATCACGCAGTTGGTGATCGACGGCGACGCTTGATCCAGATATATCCCGGCACCGTCCACGGCCCCATTGGCGCTGATCACGCTGTCACTTACGGACGGTGAGTTTTCCTTTGCACACACCCCGCCGCCATAGGCAGCGGAATTGCCGCTGATCACCGAGTTGGAGATCACTGGCGCGGAGTTTTCGCAACACACTCCGCCGCCTTCGTCTTGAGCCGAATTACCTCTGATGGCGCAATTTGTGATCGTGTTTGTGCCGTCCACGCTCAAGCAGTAAATGCCAGCGCCGTCACTGTCCCCGTGTCCACCGTCCGCAACACCGCCGACGATTCTGAAACCGTCCAGGCGTGAACTGGTAATATCGTTCATTATGACCACATGATCGGCAGGACCTCCGGCATCCGCCGTGCTTGCGTCGATGGTCGTCACGTTGGCGGCAAGATTACGCTGCGACAGCTGCGTCTCAGTCCCCGCGAACCGGCCGTACACTGCCACACCATCTCTCATCGCGATCGATTCCCAATAGGTGCCTTCGGCCACCCAGACTTCCTCGTTGGCAACGTCCGCGTCGTCGATACCAGCCTGGATGGTCTGATATGCACCCGCCCACGAGTTTCCGTCCCCGCCGGGCGACGCGTCTATGTCCACAAACACCGTGGCAAACGACTCGCCTGCCAAAACGGCAGTGAGCGCAATCGCCACCAGACACAGAATGAGCCGTCGCAGG
>Ga0180437_10004617_pt1 | contig 19502 bp, 20 predicted proteins | sample SS_ome_4_FD_132410 | JGI IMG/M metagenome (GOLD analysis project Ga0180437, IMG submission 132410) | Hypersaline lake sediment archaeal communities from the Salton Sea, California, USA - SS_3_D_1 metaG | ecosystem: Environmental > Aquatic > Non-marine Saline and Alkaline > Hypersaline >... | reverse complement strand
TGAGGGGGCGCGTGGCGCGCATCGGGTTACAGGCGGAGGACTATCGAGGGGACGTGACGTATCCGGTCATCATTGAGCTGGAGGAGGCTGTGGGGGAGCTCCGCTGGGGCATGACCGCGATGGTCGAGATCGAGGTTAACTGAGATGCGGCTCAGAAACGCTTAGTGAGGGGGCTACGTATGGCCGGAAGAGCGGGGTTCAAGGCAGGGATGATTGGCGCGGCCGTCATGCTGATATGGACGGTAATAGGTCGGTTCTTTCCAATGTCGGGGATCTTGGTGTGGGTTAGCGTCGGGGTGAGCTTGCTGATATATGCTGGCACCGGAGTGCTGGCTGGGTTCTTGCTGGCGCCGCCGCGCACCCCCGGTAAGGGTGTTGGGGCTGGTGCCATTTCTGGACTGATCAGTGGACTGATCGCTGGGGTGGTCGGTGTTGTGATCATGGCCATACAAATGGCGAGTGGAGGAGATATCCCCGGTCTGACTCCCCAGCAGATGCAGCAGATGCGGCAATTGACTGAGAGCGGCATGGATCCGACCACGCTTGCCCTACTTACAATTCCAAGCCTGGTGTGTATTATGGGCATTGGTTCAGGGCTGGCAGCTATCGGTGGGGCGGTCATCTGCGCCGTCAAGCCCGACTAGAGCAAAAAGCATCCTGTCCGTCTCAGTCATCAGCGAGACGGGGTATCGGAGGCCCGGACTTGTCGGGAGGTTCGTCGCTACCCGAAGAGGTCCGGGACTCTGGCATGTCATGCGGACACCTATTACGTGCCTTCTCGCCCGATGTGCCTTCATTGCGAGGATGGGCAAGCTGTGATAAGATTGTAGAGAACGCCAAGGATCAGTAGCGAGCCAGGCCTTGGGGACACAGATTGTAGCAACGTGGAGGAAGAATTCTTGATGGAGACGCCACATCCCATTCGAGTGATGGTTGTTGACGACCATGCAATGGTGCGCAAAGGACTGGCAACTTTCCTTAGGATCAAAGTGGATCTGGAACTGGTCGGTGAAGCCAGCGATGGCGAGGAGGCCCTGCGCGTGTGCGAACAAGTCCAACCAGACGTAATCCTCATGGATCTGGTGATGCCCAAGATGGATGGAACGGCAGCCACTCAGACCATTCGCGAACGGTGGCCCCATATCCAGATCATTGCCTTGACTAGCTTTCAGGAGAAGAAGCTGGTTCAGGAGGCACTTCAGGCTGGGGCTATCAGTTATTTGCTGAAGAACGTCTCGGTTGATGAGCTGGCCGAGGCAATTCGGGCGGCATTCGCTGGACGACCTACGTTGGCTCCAGAGGCCACTCAAGCACTAATCCAGACCGCCAGCCAAGAGCCCAAACCTGGTCATGATCTGACCCCCCGCGAGCGCGAGGTACTGGTCCTGATGGTTGAAGGAATGACGAATCCAGAGATTGCCGACCGGTTGAGTGTGAGTCGCTCAACAGCGCGTGCCCACGTAAGCAATATTCTTTCCAAGCTCGGTGTTTCCAATCGTGCGGAGGCAGTAGCTTTGGCACTGAGATGTGAACTGGTCTCCTAGCTGAGCTTGCAGACCTGTGGGGTTGTTTCTCTCCTCAGTGTGAAGTAAAGCGGAGATAGGAGGCGAACGTGTTGCAAAAGGCCGTTCAAAGGCTGTTGTATACGTTCATCCTTGGGCTATCGGTCGCGGTACTGGTAGCGGCCGCACCCACCAAGCAGCCTGCCACTATCGGACCTACTCCCACCCCTGAAAGCGCCGACCTGATCGGGGTCGGTCAGGCCAACGACGTCCCTCATATGCGACATTATGCCCGAGACAACGACATCAAGTTTGAGCGCATCTCGCTCGAACGAGGACTTTCTGGCAGCACAGTGTTCTGTATCCTGCAGGATAGCAAAGGCTTCATGTGGTTTGGCACACACGATGGACTGAACAGATACGATGGATATAGCTTTACCGTGTACAGGCATGACCCGAATGATCCTCATAGTTTGAGTGATGATGTTATCTGGTCAATCTACGAGGATCATCAAGGTGTGCTTTGGATTGGGACTGATAAGGGAGGACTCGATCGATTTGATCGAGACAGCGGGCAATTCGTCCAGTATCGTGCCGACGCCGATGATCCCCAGAGCTTGAGTCACAATAGTGTCAGGTCGGTTTATGAAGATAGGACGGGAGCGCTTTGGATCGGTACGGGTGGTGGGGGACTCGACCGATTTGATCGAGAAACAGAAAGCTTTTCTCACTATCCGAGCAGGCCCAACGATGCCAATAGCTTGAGCAGCGGTTCTGTCACGACGATTTATGAGGACCGCTCAGGTGTGCTCTGGATTGGCACTCATGGTGGCGGACTTAATATGCTTGATCGGGAAAACGGGCAGTTTGTGCACTACCAAGCGAACCCTGATGATCCTCATAGCTTGGGTGACACTTATGAGGTGTCAACCGATCCCAGTAGCCCGAGCAGCAATTACGTCACGACAATCTACGAAGACCAATCCGGTGTACTCTGGATTGGAACCTGGGGCGGTCTTGACAAGTTTGATAGGGAAAGGGAGCAGTTTGTCCACTATCAGAATGACGCCAATGACCCCAGCAGTCTAAGTCACAATTATGTTGCCGCGATTCACGAGGATCAGTCAGGTGTGCTCTGGGTTGGAACGGGCGGTGGAGGACTGAACAGGTTTGACCGAGTGAATGAGCGGTTTGTTCATTACCGAACCGACCCCGATGATCCCTATAGCTTGAGTAATGATAGAGTCTGGTCGGTTCTTCAAGACCGCTCCGGTGTACTCTGGATTGGAACTGGCGGCGGAGGCATCGTCAAGTTTGATAGAGAAACGGAGAAATTCGCTCACTATCAAACCGACCTCAACGATCCCCATAGCCTGAGTCACAACAACGTGACGTCAATCTATGAGGATGGTGCGGGCATACTCTGGATTGGAACTGGCGGCGGAGGGCTCAACAGATTTGATCGCGAGACCGAGAGATTCACTCATTATCAGCGGGATCTCAGCGCACCTTACAGCTTAAGTCACAACACTGTCGCATCGATATATGAGGACCGATCGAAGGTGCTCTGGATTGGCACTTTTGGCGGATTGAACAGATTCGAGCGAGAAAGCGGGCGATTCTTCCACTATCAACACAGTCCTGCTGATCTCTATAGCTTGAGTGGGAACAATGTCCGGCTTGTCTATGAGGACCGCTCGGGTCTGCTCTGGATTGGAACGAATAGGGGACTCGATCGATTTGACCGAGAGAAGGAGAACTTTGTTCGCTATCAACACGATCCTGCTGATCCCTACAGCTTGAGTCATGATAATGTCTTGTCAATCTATGAAGATCGCTCCGGTGTGCTCTGGATTGGAACGTTTGGTGGAGGGCTTGATGAATTTGATCGAACGAATGAGAGATTCATCCATTATCAAAACGATCCCGACGATCCAAACAGCTTGAGCGACAATAACGTTGCCTCTATCTACGAAGACCAATCAGGTATGCTCTGGATTGGAACGGTCGGTGGAGGACTAAACGGATTCGATCGGGAGAGGAGGACTTTTGCTCATTACAGGTCCAGGGAAGAAGATGGGCTGCCAAGCGATCTGGTTTACGGGATACTGGAGGATGATTGCGGCAATCTCTGGCTCAGCACCAGTGATGGATTGTCAAGATTCAACCTACAGACAGAGACATTCAAGAACTACGACGTCCGGGATGGGCTACAGAGCGATGAATTCAACGCGGGTGCCTACTACAAGAGCAGAAGCGGCGAGATGTTCTTTGGTGGCGTCAACGGGTTCAATGCCTTTCATCCAGATAACATAAGGGATAATCCTTATGTGCCTCCCGTTGTACTGACCTCCTTGACGCAGGGCGGTGAAGATGTAGATATAGGTGGAGCAGTTGAAGATGTGCAGGAAGTAATACTTCAGTGGCCCAACAACCTTTTCGAGTTTGAGTTCGCTGCCCTGAGCTATGTTCAACCTGAGAAGAATCAATATGCCTATATGCTGGAGGGATTCGACGAAGACTGGATCTATGTTGGAACAAGGCGATTCGGGAGATACACTAATCTCCCAGGTAGAGCATATAGACTAAGAGTCAAAGGCTCAAATAACGACAGGGTCTGGAATGAAGAGGGTGTGTCAGTAAGGATCACCGTCGTGCCACCGTTTTGGGAAACCTGGTGGTTCAGGGGATGCATTGCCCTGGTGCTCGTTGGAGGCGTGATTGGCGGATATCGCCTGCGGGTCAAGAGCGTTGAGGCGCGTAACCGCGAGCTCAGAGTCCAGGTCGAGGAGCGAACGCGCGCTCTTGAACAAAGAACCCGCGAGACTGAACGGCGTCGGCAGGAATTGGAGGCCCTCTACCGTGCCGACGCGGAGTTGCACCGCCACTTGCGCCTGGATCAGGTGCTGCAGGCCCTGGTGGACATAGCGGTCGATATCCTCCGGGCCGACAAGAGCTCGTTAATGGTTTGGGATGATCGGCGCGGGAGGTTAGTTGTGCGGGTTGCTCGGGGGTTCCGGCCCGAGACCCTGGCACAGATGTCTTTCATGCCTGGTGAGGGGACTGTGGGGCACGTAGCGGCCACCGGCGAACCGGTGATCGTGGAGGATGCTCGCACTGACTCGCGCGTTACCAAACGTGGTGCCATTATCGAGTCTGAAGGCATTCGCTCTCTTATGCAGGTTCCCATCACGGTGGGCGGTGAGGTTTTCGGCGTATTCAGCGCGGACTATGTTCATCCTCGGGCATTTGCCGGTGATGAGCAGCGGCTTTTCATCGCTCTGGCTCAACGAGCTGCCCTGGCCATTGATACTGCGCAGCTCTATGAGAAATCCCGGGAACTAGCAGTTGTGCAAGAGCGCAGCCGATTGGCTCGTGACTTGCACGACGCTGTCACCCAAACGCTCTTCTCTGCCAGTCTTATTGCTGAGACCTTGCCGGCTCTCTGGGAAAGCGACCAAGATGAAGGGCGGGAACTCCTAAACGAGCTTCGGCAGCTAAGCCGGGGCGCATTGGCCGAGATGCGAACTCTGTTGCTGGAGCTGCGGCCAGCGGCCTTGGAAGAGGCGAGTATGGGGCACCTGATGCACCAAATCGCTGAGGCTGTCACTGGGCGGACGGGCATTCCTATCACGGTTACGGTGGACGATCGTTGTGTGTTACCTTCGGATGTGCATGTTGCCCTGTATCGTATTGCCCAAGAGGCGCTGAACAACGTGGTCAAGCATGCCCAAGCGAGTTGCGTAAGGATAAGCCTTCGATGTCTTCCCCTGGATGGAGAGGGGGAGCAACGAAGAGGTGTAGCGTTGTGTGTACGCGACAATGGGTGTGGCTTTGATCCCAGTTCGGTCCCTCCGGATCGCCTGGGACTGGGCATCATACGCGAGCGGGTTCAGGCTATTGGGGCTACCTTGACGATCGATAGTGAGCCTGGTCTTGGCACGCAGGTCGAGGTGATATGGAGCGAGGACGGGCTTTGCTGAGATTGGTCATCTGACCAAGACGAATATTGGACATCTGTCCAATGCCAATATTCCCCAGGTGCCCGATGCATCTGGGGGATTTTTGCTGTATGATGGGCACAGTGCTGAGACCGGGCGTATGTCGATGGAACGATGGACGGTGATGATTGGTTGAAGGTGACAGGATATGCGCATCTTACTCGGCGATGATCAGCTGAGGGTGCGGTTTGCTCTGCGCGTGTTGCTGGAACGGCAGCCTGGACTGGAGGTGGTAGGAGAGGCCAGCGACGCCGAGAACCTATTGGCCCAGGCGGAGCTAGTTGACCCGGATTTGGTCTTGCTAGGCTGGGAGTTGCCGGGCTTGGCGACTGCTGGTTCGCTGTCTGCGTTGCGCCGTATTTGCCCCCGCGTATCCGTAATCGCTCTGAGCGGGCGACCGGAGGCGCGTCAGGTCGCTCTGTCTGCAGGAGCCGACGCCTTCGTCAGCAAGGCGGACCCGCCGGAACGGTTGTTGGCGGCCATTGATGAGCACCGGTGCGAGTAGTACTTGTGGAGCGAAAGGACACAAGATGTCTGCCTGGTCAAGCGACGGACGGCTAATTGCCGAACTTGAATCTGGTGACCTGGACGCGTTGGGCGCACTATATGAACGTCACAAGACGAATGTGTATCGCACTGCCCTGGCTATCACACACGATCCAGCGGCTGCCGAGGATATCCTGCAGGACTGTTTTCTCCGCCTTTACAAGTATGCCCACAGTATTGACAAAAGACTACCACTACGCCCCTGGCTCTACCGGGTCACGACCAATCTGGCCTACAACTGGGAAAGGCGCAAGAAGCGGTGGCAAACACCACTGGATGACGTCTTGGATTGGTTGGTCAGCCCCATCTATTGTTCACCGGAGCGGCGAGCGGAAATGAGTGACATACAGAGCCAGGTGATGGATGCCCTTCAGTCGTTGAATACCAACCAGCGAATCGTCATAGTCCTCTACTATTTGAATTCGCTCAACCTGAAGGAGATTGCATCGATCTTGAATTGCCCGGTTGGTACGGTGAAATCGCGTCTCCACTATGGTCGGAAGACTCTACGTCGAAGGCTTAGGGCCAGGTACAAGGCGGCTTCTGAAGTGGCTCTTGAGTGCGCCTGAACTGCCGGACACTCGGAAATGTGTTCGCCGAGTGTGCGGATCTAGCTGAATAGCCATCTACTGGAAGGCGCGCCTCACCGGGACCTTCTGAGCAACAGGAGAGGCGTGGACAGCTCGATACCGGCGGTAAGCTGGCCGCTAAGCGTTGGTTCCGAGGGAGGCGGAATCAAGACCAGCTGTGCCGCTCCGGTGACACTGATCAACAGCACCTCGCCAGCGACCGGCGGGGGGCGCCCCGGCCTCAGGGTGCAGCTTGTGACATTGGCGCGTTTGAGTTGCCTTAGACGATTAAGCGGTTGACTCTGGGCAAGAGCAGGCGGGTTACCCTGTACCAGATCGCAGGTCACCCTCCGTCCACGATCTGGGTCAACTGGTTACTCGGTTGTCGCCAGTTGACCGTCCAGACCGATCTCGGTCGCAACGCCTTTCATCGCTTCCAGCACTACACCGACGTGCTCCCACAACTCGATGTCCAGTTCTTGAGCTGCCTGCGCGATCTCCTCGCGATTGACGGCTGCGGCAAATGCCCTGTCTTTCCATTTCTTGCGCACGGACTTGATCTTCACATCCCGTACGTCCTTGGAGGGACGTACGAGAGCAACGGCGACGATCAAACCTGTGAGTTCATCAACCGCGTGCAGTGTTTTTGCCAGCAGTGTGTCACGAGACACGCCGGTATTGCCGTGCGAGAGGATTGTGTTGACGATCTCTTCAGAGTATCCTTTTTCGCCCAGGATGCGTCCGCCGGAGTACGGATGTTGGTCAGGAAACTGATCGTAGTCAAAGTCGTGCACCAGGCCGATGGAACCCCATAGTTCTTCGTCCTCGCCGAAGCGACGGGCATAGGCACGCATGGCGGCCTCGACGGCCAGCATGTGGCGTACATGATTCTCGGTGCTGCCATACTCCTGAAGCAGAGCCCACGCTTCTTCTCGTGTAATGCTGTCTTTCATAATGTTCTCCCTCGTGTGTGCCATAATTGGCCTATTCTACCAATCTCTTCCTTAGAGGGCAAATCGAAATGCCACCCGGACTCGACGGCGGAATTGCAGTATTTCTGAGAGTCCGGGCAGCCAGCCGCTCGCTGACCGGGCATCGGGCCATCTCTTCTGGCCCGGCAGCTACTGTTGAGAAGGATGCCGGGCCTTCTTTGTGTAGCAAGCGGAGCTCGACGGTTTGGGGCTCATTGCGTTAGGTCGAGTTTGCGCATAGGGATGAGACGTGATAAGATATCCCCAACGGAGGTCACCTGGCTTGCGGGTCTCCGTGGTCATCAGCAGTTCAGGCGGCCTCGAGATGGGGGATCTGGAGGCGGACACGCTCACCGTGGACATCTCCAGCTCGGGCGATATCAGGATGGGGGCGCTGCACGCGAACACGCTTGAGGTGGACATCAATAGCTCGGGGAATCTGGACATCGCATCGGGCAAGTGCTGCCGTCCAACTGCCGCAGACGTGGTGCAGGCGGCGGTTGCAGTATCGCGAGGTCGCTTTGGCGGTCATAGTCCCATCCATCGCAGTGCTTAACCGCCAAGGTGTGGTAGGTGTCGTGTGCGAAAGGGGAACCCTATGCAGTGCCCAATCTGCGCTGGTGCGGAGCTTCAGCATTCCCCAGGCAGGGAAAAGCTAGACGGGTTGCTGACGCGGCCCGATATCCTTACCTGCCCCAACTGTGGAGCGTGCGCAGAGCAGCTATCAGGCGATAGGCTCCGCTTTGCCCATATTCCGGCGCCTTACGCTTTCCCCATTGGCCCTCACCTGGATAAGCCCGTCCCACTGGAGGAGGCCCAGCGCGTAGGCAGCGAAGCCCGCCGATGGCTTCAGGTCTGTTATGCTGTTGAGACGGGTGAGCCCGTGCCTGGCGAGAAGCCGTCAGCGCTCAGACGTGATGAAACCCTCTACCTACACGTTCCAGATGTAGGACTGGGAGAGGTGCACACTCGGAAAGATGAAACCTTCCTTGCGGAAATTAACCAGGGCGATCTGTATCTGACTGACCGCAACCTCATCATCGCAGGAACAGAGGTGACGCACATCAGTCTCGCCAAGGTCACCAGCATAATCCCTTTTCGTGGTCGACCTGGGTTTAGAGTCATTTATGCCGACAGGAAAACGCCGGGACACGTTGTCCTAAGCTCTAGCCTGGACCACCACCTCATACAACTTGCACTCCATCGCCTCACAAACCTTGTGTCGTCCCCTCAATTGGACAGGGCTCACGTTCTTGGGCCATCGTCGTACAGGCCCAATCTCCGGGCACTAGGGTCGATTTGGAGGAAGGGCGGCATCGCTCGTGCTGCCTTTGTTGTCGTTGCTGTTCTGTTGGTTTGTCTCTGTCTTCTCTGGTTGGGAGTGCATGTGTTTGCTCCAGAGCCTGCCCCAACAGCGACGCAAGTGCCCGCAGCAGGCTGTTTACCAGCGCCGGCTGTGGACAACCGTGGCCGCTACATGCTGATCACCTGTCCGCCTCTCAGGACGAAAAGGATGTGGAGGTTATACTTACCACTGAGGATCCGGACTGTCCCCATTGTCAGAAGCTATATGCAGGCTTCAGGCAGGTTGTAGAGGAGTTTATGGAGCAGGAGGGCTACCGCGAGTGAAACAAAGCACGAGCGAGGGTGATAGGGACCCCAGCTGAGCCTGCCCTCAGCCAGTCCGTCGGGTGCGCTGTGAAGGACCACGATCGGGCTTCCCGACGGTTCGCTCCAATACTGGTTCAGAGTGATGTCGCTATTGGCCATTTGCCGTTATCTCTCGCAGGGTGTGCGGCCTGCAATCTCGGGGCAATCCGGCCGCTCGTCCAAATCAACGTCGAAGATGATGTGGGACATCTATGATCGCCCGTTGAAAGCCGAGCTGGCGGCGGCGATAGAGCAGCGCGGCTTTGATCAGCCAGGCCGTCTGGTTATGAAGCAGGCCGTGCCACCACTTGGCTGGGACGAACTCCGGCAAGACCACTGTGGCAAGCTGCCCGTCGTCGTGCTGCCGGTCGGTCTCGTCGAGGAAATCCAGCAGCGGCCCCACGACCGAGCGGTAGGGAGAGAGCAGGACCACCAGCGGTACGTCGGACCACCAGCGCTCCCACTTTTCCCGGATGCGCTCCCCGGCTCCCGGCTCCAACTCGACGTAGACGGCCGTCACGTCGTGGGAGAGCGACTGAGCATAGGCGACGGCGTCGGCCATACCGCGGTGAACACCAGAGATGGGGATGACCACTCGTGGTGATGGACCGGGCGTGAGGGGAGAAGACAGTCCACCCAGCGACAACTCTTCAGCGATTTCCCGGTAGTGAGTGCGAATCTTTAGAAAGCCACCTACCAGCGCTGGCACTAACAGGATGGTGATCCAGGCTCCCTGGCCGAATTTGCTGACACCGACAACGATCAGCGTCACTCCTGTTGCCAGCGCGCCCACACCGTTGAACATTGCCTTCAGCCACCATCCGCTTCCTCGCTCACGCCACCAGTGGACCACCATGCCGGTCTGCGAGAGCGTGAACGCCAGGAACGCCCCCACAGCGAACAAGGGTACCAGTGCATGAGTATCACCACCAAAGGCAACGATCAGTCCACCACTTGTGGCCGCCAAGAGCAAGATGCCATTGGCAAACACCAATCGGTCTCCCAGGCTGGTCAGTTGATGTGGAAGAAAGCCGTCATTAGCCAGGATCGCAGCCACTCTGGGAAAGTCAGCGAAGCTGGTATTGGCAGCCACAGCCAGAATGAGCATCGTAGCAACCTGGATCAGCAGGTAGGCTGGTCCACTGCCCAGCAACCGCCGGGCCAGCGCGGACAGGGTCGTTTCTTCAGGGCCAGCGATCACGGCCAAGAATTGTGTGAGCCCGATACTGCCTGCAAACAACACGCCCATAAGTACCGCCATGACGATCAGGGTCTGTCCGGCGTTCTTGGACTGGGGAGGGCGAAACGCAGGCACTCCATTGCTGATGGCCTCGATCCCAGTCAGGGCCGTGCAGCCGGACGAGAAGGCATGCAGTGCCAGGAGTGCTGTCAAGGGCACGGTCGGCGATGGCGCAGCAGTGGCCAATGACCCTGGCCCCTCAATCACAGCGCGCACGACGCCATAGACAAGCATTGGCAGGTAGGTGAAGAGGAAAAGATAGACCGGGATAGCCATCAACGTGCCCGTCTCGCGCAGGCCCCGCAAGTTAGCTAGGGTGATGATGAGCAGCAAGAAGAGCGCCAGGACGACACGATAGGGCCACAACACGGGGAAGGCCGAGGCAATCGCTGCAACCCCTGCTGTCAAGCTTACGGCGGCGGTTAGTATGTAGTCGATGAGAAGCGCGGCTGCCGCGACCAATCCCGGCAGCGTGCCCAGATTGTTGCGGGCCACAATGTACGAGCCACCGCCGGAAGGGTAGCCCTGAATGGTCTGGAAGTAAGAGATGGCAACGAGGAATAACAGGCCAGCGATTGCCAGTCCAATGGGCAGGGACAACGCCAATCCAGCGCTCCCGGCGATCACCAATCCGAGGTAGATCTCCTGATTCGCGTAGGCGATGGATGAGAGCGCATCCGGCGAGAATGCAGCCAGCGCGCGTATTTTGTTCAACCGCTCGTGCATCAGTTGTTGAGTAGGTAACGGCGGGCCGAGCAACGTAAGTCTGATTTTACCTAGCATTCTCTACCTCCTGTTCAAGCGCTCTCGGTATTGCCCCGTCGGAGCCATCCAAGGCTCGACTGGCGCGGACGCTTTCCGTCACATGGACTGAAGACATACCTGTATTGCGAAACTTCTGGTGTGAGTTTCTCATAGCCATCCCCTGCGCCTGAAGTAGATCACCATCAGGGCGGCAACCACAAGCATCACGAGCCAGACGACGGGGTAGGCCCAGGACCAGCCCAGCTCGGGCATGTGCTGGAAATTCATCCCATATACGCCAGCCAGGAAGGTAAGGGGGATAAATATGGTCGCTATGATCGTCAGCACCTTCATCACCTCGTTCATCCGATTGCTGACCACGGAGAGGTATGTATCGAGGGCGCTGCCGACCAGGTCGCGCAGGCTGTCGGTGATGTCGTATAGCCGGACGAGGTGATCGTAGACGTCGCGGAAGAAGACGCGGTACTCGGCGTCGATCACGTAGTAGTCACCCCGCCCCATTTTGCTGAGCACCTCTCGCTGCGGAGCCACGATGCGGCGCAGGCGGAGCAACGCGCGTTTGAGCGTGAACAGCCGCTTCAACACATCCGGCGCGGGATCACTGAAAACCTCGTCCTCGATCTGGTCAATCGCGTCGTCGATCTCCTGTATAACCGGCATGTAGTCGGCCACCAACTCGTCGGCCAGCTTGTACAGCAGGTAGGCCGCCCCCCTCTGCAGATGCCGCTCGTCCCGTTGGCAAGCTGTCCAGACGCGGTCAACGGTGGCGATGGCCTGCGCCTGGTACGTGACGAGGTAGTTCTTGCCCAGGAACACGTCCAGTTCCAGCGTGTCCAGTGGTTTGTCCTGATCCTCATCCTGTTGGTCGAAGACAACGGCGTGCAAGGTCAGGTAGAGGTACTGTCCCCAGTCGTCCACCTTGGGGACGTGCAACTCCTCCAGGGCGTCGTCCACCGCCAGGGAGTGGAAACCAAAGGTGTCGCGCAGAATGGGCTCGCACACGTCCGGCGACTCACTCGAAAAGTCGACCCAGAGCAAGCCGTCTGTGTCTTTCAGTGCAACGGCAAGCCCATCCGGTCTCAGGTCAGTATCGATTCGTCCATCGGAGGTGCGATAGAGTGAACGGATCATAGTGTCTTCTCCTTGACAGTGACTGGGCCTTCACCGCAGGTAAGAGTGACGGCTGACGAGTCGTAGATGGAGGGTCAAGGCCGAGTCTCTCGTCGGCTACACGCCGAGTTCCTGCAGCGTGCGTAGATAGCTGATCACATCCTCACGGCTTAGCATACCCAAGACCCTGCCCTCGGTCATAACCGGCAACTGGTTCACGCCGTTGCGGTCCATCTCTGCCACAGCCTCCTGCAGTTCCACGTTCGGCTGCACCCATTTCATCTGATCCACAGGAGTCATTGCCTGGGCCGCCGTGATTGTGCTCCACTTCTCCTTCGGCACCTTTCGAATGTGGTGCACTGTCAGCAGCCCAGCCACATCGTCCTCTCGCTCGATCACCAGGCAACGCTGTCCCTGACCGAGGATGTGGCGGTCAACCAGTTCCTGGAGCGGAGCGTCGGCGGACCCAACCGCACAACTGCGGCTCATAGCCTCCGAGACCCGGTGACCGGCCAGAAGCGTCGTGACCGCCTGTTGCCGCATCTGGCTCACGGCGGCATTATCCAGGAACCAGCCGATGAAGGCGATCCACAGCCCATTTCCAGGATTTCCAGTGAATAACTGCCACACGCCCCCAAGGATGAACAGGAAGGCGATGGTGCGTCCGAGGGTAGCTGCGATGAGTGTGGCCCGGCGCAGGCTCTTGGTGACACCCCAAAGGATAGCCCGGAAAACGCGCCCGCCGTCCAGAGGGAAGCCGGGGATCAGGTTGAAGATAGCCAGACTGCCGTTGATGTAGGCCAGATACTTGGTGAGCGCCAGCAGCGGCGGCGCGGCATCGAAGGCGGGTTGTAGGAGCCGGAAGATAGCGCTCAGCGCGAAACTGACCAAGGGGCCGGCGAGGGCGATCCAGAACTCGGCGGTGGCACTGGGCGGCTCCGCGCCGATCTGTGCCACACCGCCAAAGATGTAGAGCGTGATGGCGCGCACGGGGATCCTGTAACGCAGGGCCAACACCGAGTGTCCCAATTCGTGGAGCACAACGCTGGCAAAGAAGAGGACGGCCGTCACTGCGCCGACGACCCAATACTGGACCCTGGGCCAGTCCTCGAATTCGGCAGGAAAGTAGCTGACCGCCAGGGTCCAGGTAGTCAGGATGAAGATCAGAAACCAGGAAGGATCCAGTCTGACCGGGATGCCGAAAACGCGCCCCAATGGAATCGTAAGTCGGTTCATCGGTCTGGTCCTTTCAGATCTGTCTCTGCCGGAGCCAAAGGTCGCCTCCTAACTCGCACTTCTCTTTTCATCACCGATGGGGCCGGCGGCAATGGCCGCCTCGTAGACCGCAAGCAGCCGCTCGGTAGCGTAAGGGATGCTGTACCGTTGGGCTGCGCGCGAGGCCTGCGCTTCCAAGGCCCGGCGACGCGAGTCGTCGGCCAAGAATCTCAACATCGCCTCGGCGAAGGCTTCCTCCCGGGGGGGCGCGAGCACGCCTCCTCCTTCAGCCAAAACGTCCATTGGACCGGGTGCCTCGACCGCCACTACTGGGGTACCAGCAGCCATCGCCTCGATCAGCACCAGTCCCTGCGTGTCGGTCAGAGAGGGGAAGACGAACAAGTCAGCCGCAGCATCGTAATGGGGTACCTCGCACTGAGGAATAGCACCGGGAAAGATAACGCGCTCGCCAAGCCCCAGGTCCTTTGCCATGTTCTCTAGGTACTGCCTGTGCGTTCCGTCGCCTACCATCAGCAGCCGAGCCTGCGGGCGCCGAGGCGCGATGATTGCGAAGGCGCGCAACAGCAAGTCGAGGTTCTTCTCGCCAACCAATCTTCCTACGTAGAGCAGGATCTCTGCCTCCTCCAGATTCAGCTTGGCCCGGATCCGGTCGGGTTCCAGGTCGTGGTACGTGTTCAGGTCCACGGGAGTTGGCACGATGACGACCGGCACGTCGGCGCCATACTCACGCAGTATCAGGTCGCGAATGCTGGGAGTGGGGGCTATGACGATGGTGCACTTCTCCAGGTATCGCTTGACGATCTCCGTAGTCAGCATACCGGCGAGCGCTGGCATGAGGGGGATGTACTGCTTGGCGTACGCGTCGTAGCGGGTATGGAAGGTGAAGATCAGAGGGAGCTTTAGATCGCGCGCAAAAGCTGACGCCAGTCCCCCCATCACGAAGGGATGCTGGCTGTGGATAAGGGCTGGTTTGATGCCGCGAACGGTCGCAGCCATTGGGGTCTTTAGGGGGATTACGAGGGAAAGATCCAGGCGTTCGGGCAGTTCGAGGGCAGGAAAGCGAAAGATGTAGGGTTCTTCGTCCTCGTAGTCTTCGCGCTCAGGAGTGATGACGCATACCTCATGTCCAGCCGCAATCAAGCCCTTCCGGAAGACGTCAATGGACCTGACGACGCCGCTAATCGTGGGTTTGTAGCTATTGGTGAAAATGACGATACGCATATTTCCTCCCCAGGCGTCAACAGACCGGCGAGTGTCTCCGAAGGACATCGCAAGCGTAGACGACCATGCCGGCGCTCCAGGTCAGGGGTGCTTCGGAGGTATACCAGAAGTTGGAGATGTGGCGGCCGTTGGGGGCGTAAACTTCGTGCACCTCTCCATCGCGAACGATGACTTCTGCGATGCGGCGGATGAGTTCTCGGGCCTCCGCCATCCGTCCCACGCGGACCAGGGCGATCACGTGCCATGCACCGAGCCATAACCAGGCAGCGTCGGTGTGGTAATATGATATCCCAGCCAGACGATTCTCGAGGGCGACGAGCTTCTTAGGATAGGCTTGATGAACGACACGAGTGGGAACTGGGTTTGCCATATCATAAGCGCGCATCGCGTCCAAGATGGTGTGCGCTTGTGCGGGAGTGGCCAGGCCCCAGGCGATCGCCAGCAGATTGCCGGCGCTGCTCAGGTTGTCAAGGGCGCGATGGGTGACAAAATACCCAAGGTCTGTGCGCCAGAAGTGATCGTTGATGGACTGCCTGATCCATTGGGCTTTGTCGCTGAAGTAGCGCCAATCCTCCGGCGTACCATAGACGGTGGCAGCCTCGGCTATATCCTCCAGGGCCTTCCAGTAGACCACGTTGGTGTAGAGGATGCGGCCTTGCCGGGCAATACTGTCCGCCCAATCGGCGTAGGCGCGTTGGTGGAGCAGGCCATCTTTACCCAGGGCGAACTCCGCAAGCCACAGCGCAGCCTGCCTAAACGCCTGCCAGTGGTCCCTGGCGAATTCGTGGTCCGCGGCAAGCCGGGCATAGTTCAGACTGGCTATCACCAGGAGTGAGTTGCCATCCATCGAGACGGTTCTATGGCCGGTGACGTATTTGGGTCTGAGAGGAACGTCCGTCGGCTGTTCCCTCTTGAGGAGGGAGTGCAGGTAACGTTCGAGGCCGCCGGTCGAGTGAATCTTGACTGGAAACTGTCCCGAGAGTCTCTGGTGGATCAGGAACGCCTCCAGCGTCTCTCTGGCAACCTGGAACTCCTGCAGCGCAAGCAGGCCAAAGCTGGCAAATCCAAAGTCACGGGCCCAAGGCTCGCGGAAGTTTCGCCAGCCTGCGTCTAGCACCAGCTTCTCCTCCCCGTTGAGCAAACGCCGCCTTTCGACACCTGCGCGCAGGTTTTGAGTAGCAATGGACAGGGCCCTGGCTTCAAGGGTGTCGAACTTGTTTGCGCCCCGATGGATTGCTCTCGAAACAAGATGAGGTTGCCCTAGGACCTTGCGCAGGTACCGAACGGTCTGGAAGGCTATGGCTGCTAGGGCCGTGCCGAGCACAGATCCCATAATGGCGACATACGGACTGATTCTTCTACGGATGACCTTGTTTTCTGTCATTGTTCCCGTTGCACCGTGTGTTGAAATACCGGCGTTCCACAATGTGCACCTTTCTCCCTTATGGTACAGTCTATGCCACCAAGATCACCTCAGCGCTGGTGGTCTGCCGCAGCCTCTCGGCAAAGTCGGTCACATCTTCCGAGTCAAACGCCTGGTGCCTCTCGCTGGACCTCGAGCAGCCGATAACAAGCGTGCTGGCGCTCACCTGACGCAGGTACGCTTCAATGCTCTCCCGTACCGGCCCGGACATGCACACCGTCTTTGCCGGTACACCCTGGTCTTGTGCGCGGGTTTCTGCGACGTTTAACAAGGATCTACCCAGGCGTTTCAGTTCATCGTCCAATGCCGCAGCCAGCCGCTTGCTCAGCGGCCCTGCAAAGCCAGCATCTACGACACACAGGAAGACCAGTTCCAAGTTCCGTTCCTTGGCCAGTTCGATGGCTCGCGCCTGGGTGCGGTAGCTGGCCTCCCCGCCGCGCGTGGCGCACACAATTGGTCCCATCTCCACTTCTCCTAGTCTATTTCGACGTCGACACGGGCTGCCTGGATCAAGTCCAACGCCTCGAGCCGATAGTCTATGTCGGTCAACAATTCCTCATACACGTGTTCAGAGAGCAGACCCCGTCGGAGTGCATCGCCCAATGCACCACGTTCCGCCTGGAGAGCCTCTCTCCGGGCTTGTATCAGCAGCTCCCGCTCCAGCTCGGCGTGGTCGTGGAACAACTGGATCATGTGTTCCATTACGTGTTTCTGATCCCTAAGATAATCCACACGCAACCCGTCCCACATCTCATCCAGCAGCAACCCCTCACGATGCAGATGTTCCAGGCGACGTAGACCTGCCCGGCCGGCAAAATACTGTCCCAACCTCTTCTCGCGCGCGACTCGATGAGGAGGTTGCTGGGACAGCCCTAGCCGATCCAGCAGGAATTGAATCGTCGTTCCCTGTCCCAGCAACGTGAACAACAGCACGCCGAAGGTCATAGATTCCAGCAAGTCTCGCTCTGGCAGGGTAGTTGGAACGCTCAGGACAAGGGCCAGGCTGATCGCGCCGCGCAACCCGCCCCAGAACAGAATGTGCCGCCAATTGATGGGAAGAAGCGGTCGTCGCCTGAACAAACGAGCGATCAACGGCATGCCATACACGACCGCGCCTCGGCTGAGCAAAACTGCTATCACTGCCACGGCAATTGGGATCAAATTGGTCCACAGTCGCGACAGATCTACGTCCAACCCGATGAGCAGGAAGACGAGGGAGTTGGCCAGAAAGCCCAGGTAGTCCCAGAGATTGAACAGCATGATCTTGCTTGTGGGCGACGCACTTGCCAGGCCGACGTTTCCGCTGATTAGACCAGCCATCACCACCGCCAGCACGCCGCTGACGTGGAACCGCTCGGCAACAAGGTAGGAGCTGTAGGCCAGTAACGTGGTCAATGTGCTCACGATGAGGCGGTCATCGACCCGAGCCATGAGCTGGGCAGTTAACCAGCCTAGCGCCACTCCGGTCGCCATCCCGCCCAAGGCCACACGCAGGAAGTCGAACAGGCCACCCAGTGGATCGAAAGCACCGGTAAGGGCCACCGTCAGCGCGATATTGAAGACGACGATGGCTGTGCCATCGTTGAACAGGCTCTCCCCCTCCACGGCTGCGGCCAGTTGGCGGGGCACACCCAGCGCTCGGAAGAGAGCGACGACCGCTACCGGGTCGGTGGCGGCGATCAGGGCACCAAACACGGCAGCCGTGGCGAAAGATAGCCCTGTCCCGAGGGCCACCATCCCGCCCACGAAAAGCGTGGTCAAGATGACCCCTGGCACCGCTAGCATGATGATTGGGGCCAGGTTGCTGCGCAATAGCCTGAAATCGAGGTGAAAGGCGGCCTCGAAGATCAACGGTGGCACAAAGATGGCAAGGATGAGTTCCGGTGTCACCTCGACGTCTATCGGTCGCTGGAGCGAAATGAACAATCCTACCAGTACCAAGCTGACGGTATATGGCAGGCGTATCCGGCGCACGGCGATAGCCACCAGCGTTGCCACCAGAACCAGGATTATGACAAGCGCTTCAACTGTCAGAAACTCTTCCATAGGATACCTCGATTCTCACGTAATACCCGCTGTCCGATCTGTCATCTCCTGTCGCCACAGGCTGATGCCTCACACAATCAGTGTTGCTCTGAAGAGAACAAGCCCACCAGTATCGGTCTTCAGCGGGGGGAAGCCGACGATTTCGAAGGTCGCTGATGCCACCATAATATTGGCCTCCTCCTCAAGGTGCTGCAGAAGCTCGTGGTGGAGTTGTCCCTTGACCTTTCGGCGCATCTGTACTTCCACGATGTAGCGCAACGTCATTTCGATCCAGTTGTCGGTCATCACCATGTACTGCGTATAATTGAACACCGGATCCGAGAAGACGACGCGATTGGCGACCGTGACGACGCGGCCCGTGTAAAGGAACCGATAACCTCCTGCGAGGCGAAGGCGATCCCAGCCCCCAGGATGCCCATTGCCACGGTGAAATTGCTGCCAAAGCCTAACCAGATGAGTAGAATGACGACGCTGCCGACAAGGAGGACCGAGTTGCGGACCAGCATATAAACGGTATGCCTGTGGGCTGGATCTTTGACCCTCGCTTTCAACAGATTCAGGACCACGCGGTTGGCTACCAACGTGAGCGCTAGGGTCAATAGTGAAAAGACGAGTTTCAGGATGATATTCACGTAAGCTGGTGGCAGCGGGGGCATCCCCGACCTCCTTCGTAGTCAAATACCCTGACAAGGATCGTGCAGATCTATTGTTCAGTAATGAACGTTCACCGGTGTGCCCACGTCGGTCCAGTTGAACAACCACTCTGCCGCGACTGTACAGACCGACCGTCAAGTGACCAGGGTGATGTCGACCTCTGACAGGCGTTCCTGAACCAATGCCAGCACGCGGGGACGCATCTCTGCCGCATGGCCAAAACGCGCCTTGGCCAACAACGTCAGCTCCGTCTGCTGCCCCATTACGCCTGATTCGCTGATCACGTGCCATGGCTCCAACAGGTTAGGCAGAAGGACCACGGCCTCCGTAGCGAGTTCCTGGAGCAGCGGTAGCGCGCGGCTCAGGTCGGCGGCAGCGATCTTTAGCGTGACACTGAGACTGGAAAAGTGACCTCGACTAAAGTTGCGGACCACGCGAATCTCACCGTTAGGCACCACGTAGAGCTCGCCACTGGGGGCTCGCAGCCACGTGGTGCGCAGGTTTACAGCCTCGACCACCCCCTCGACCTCCAGGATCTCCACCTTCTCCCCCACGGCCAGGGTGTCCT
>Ga0180437_10004616_pt1 | contig 19503 bp, 16 predicted proteins | sample SS_ome_4_FD_132410 | JGI IMG/M metagenome (GOLD analysis project Ga0180437, IMG submission 132410) | Hypersaline lake sediment archaeal communities from the Salton Sea, California, USA - SS_3_D_1 metaG | ecosystem: Environmental > Aquatic > Non-marine Saline and Alkaline > Hypersaline >... | reverse complement strand
GTAATCTCGGGGTCTTCGTCGTAGTACGTCTGGATGGCCTCGGCCGCAGACGGAAACGGCCGCCCTTGTCCGAGAACATGGGCCTGCCACCCTTTCTCGACCACACCCCAGTTCGCGTTGTAACGATCCATGGTCGTAACCATGCGGCCGCCCCCGGACGCGATTCGGTAGTCTCGGTTCGCGCCGCGGAGCACGCCGAGCTTTTCCTCGAGCGGGCGGATGTATTCGAGGGCGCTCTTCTCGCCTACGTCGCGACCATCCAAGAGCGGATGGACGCGGACGCGGGGGAATTCTTCCTCGGCGCACCGCTCGAGCAAGGCAAACAACTGCTTGATGTGGCTGTGGACGTTGCCGTCCGAGAGGAGGCCGATGAAATGGATCGTGCCGCCTTTTCCGGCTCGTCCGGCAATCTGCTGCCATGCTTCGCCGCGATACAGCGAGCCGGACGTGATAGCCTTATTGACGAGCTTCGCGCCTTGGGCGAACACCCGGCCGGCCCCGAGCGCGTTGTGCCCGACTTCCGAATTGCCCATGTCGTCGTCGGTGGGCAAGCCCACGGATGTGCCGTGCGCTTTCAGTTGGGTGTAAAGCCGCGTCTCGAAAAGGGCGTCAAGCGTCGGGGTGTAGGCCATATAGACCCCGTCCGACTCGTCCCGCTTGCCAAGGCCGATCCCGTCCATGATGACCAGCACGACGGGTCCCGGAAATGGGTGGTAATTTTGCAGTTTCTTGAGGTGCAATGCACTATCATTCATGGGCATTCGTTCCCTTGACGAGGCATTGGGAGTTCGGAGCCCATAAGTCTACTCTCGTTCGGGGGTGTAATCAACCGGCCCGTGTGCCTGCCAATCCCCGCCTAAGAAGACTTTTTCTGCTTGGCTACTCGCGCTGGCCGAGCCCCCACGTGCTGCGCCGATCGGCCCGCTTAACGATGATTCCGGATGAGCTTCTTGAACTCGACCCGCCCAGGGAAAACGGCAAGATGCCGCATTCCTTACGTGCGGATTTGGATGCCCGAACCCCAATCGCCGGTAAGAATGAGCGCAACACATGGATTCACGCAAGCGGGTGCCCCGCTGCTAGGACGCATTGGCAAGCCCGATGGTTTCCGCGAACCGGCGGAAGAATCCGCTGCTCTGTTTGACGTCGAGCCGGCGTTGCATGAGACGTCGCGCCAGGTCTTCCATGCACTTGGCCGCGGGCGTGTTCGGATACCGCAGCACGAACGGATAGGTCTGCATGACGCCCTGAGATACGTGGATGTCGCGAGGGAGATAACCCAAGAATGACAGCCTGCGGCCCAGGTAGGTTTGGGCCACGCTCGACAACTTCGAAGCTACCGCCATCGCCTGTTGCTCGTTCCGAACCAGGTTCACCATCAACCGAATGGCGGCTTCATCGCGCGTCGCGCAAATGGCCTTAACCATCGCGTAGGCATCGACGATGGCCGACGGTTCCGGCGTGGTCACGAGCAGGACTTCGTCGGCCGCCGCCGCGAAGGCCACCGCGTTCTGGCCGATGCCCGCCATCGTGTCAACCAGGACGAAATCTGCGCCTTCCTGCAGTCTCTCGAGCCCGGCCAGCACATTGTTTCGGGCTTCGGTGTCGAGATCGGCCAACTTCGTTATGCCCGAGCTTCCCGGAACCACCTGAATGCCTCCGGGCCCTTGCACGAGTATTTGCTCGATGGTTTTCTCGCCGTCGATCACGTGCTGCAGGTTGTACAGCGAATTGAGTCCGAGCAGCACTTCCACATTAGCCAGGCCGAGGTCCGCGTCCAACAGAATGACGCGTTTACCGCGCGCGGCCAGCGCAATAGCGAGATTGACGCTGGTGGTGCTTTTCCCGACGCCGCCCTTGCCGCTGGTTACGGCGACGACCCGGGCCCGTTCTTGGCTTCGGCTAATGAATTCCCGTAGATTTTGCGCTTGATCTGCCACGTCTGTCTCCACCCTCGAGGACGAGGTTGGCCACCATCCCAGGGTGCGCCAACGTGATATCGTCCGGTACGTTTTGTCCAACACTCATGTAACTCAACGGCAACCCCGTCTCGGCGGCGAGACTAAACAGGGCGCCGTAGCGTCGGGTTTCATCCAGCTTCGAGAAAAACAGCGACGTCGGATTCAGTGAATCGAGGTTGCGCACCGTGGTCATGAGTTCCTCAAACTGCGTATTGGCGCTCACAACCAACATGGTTTCGTTCGGCTGGGCCAGCTTGAGGACTTCGGCCAGTTCCCGCGTCTGTTTCATGTTGAATTGGCTTGCTCCGGCCGTATCCATAAGTACGAGGTCGTAATCTCTGAACCGGCGTATCGCGGCCACCATTTCCTTGCCGTCGTTCGCAACTTCGAGCGGCACGCCGATGATGTTGGCGTACACGCGGAGTTGTTCAGGCGCGGCGACCCGATACGTGTCCGCCGTCACGAAGGCCACCCGGGCCGACTCGCGGACAACGAATTGGGCGGCCAGTTTGGCGAGATTGGTGGTTTTACCCACGCCCGTCGCCCCAACGAGGGCCACGACCCGGCAGCCTCCGGCCACGAGCCCGATGCCCCCCGTCACCGAAACCAGTTTGCGAATCTCGAAACCAAGGCGCTCGGCGAAGACGCGCGCATCGCGGATGACGGCGAAGTCCGCGCCCGCCGTGACGGCGGCAACCAGACGGGCGGCCACTTTCCGCGAAACGCCGCGTTCGAGAAGATTACGATAGTGCGCCCCGAATTCGACGGGCAGCCCTGCCCCCGGCAGCTCGGCGACGAGGACCTCGAGCATCTCCCGCACGTCATGGACTTCTTTTCGGAGATCGTTTCCTTCTTCGCGACGGTGGGCCGGCAGACGCAGGTCCGGCCGCCGGAACGGGATGATGGAACCCGGCGACGGCTTTTCCTCGACGGGTTTCGGCGCTGCATTGCCGACGGTTCTATAGCGCGTTTGCGCGGCGTCGTGCATGCCCATGCGTCGCTGGGCGTCGCGGACGAGTTCCTGGAAGTACGCCACCGTGCTCGCGTCTTCCTCCCGCTGGGGCGTTTTTGCCGCGGCCTCGTAGCGGCGCTCCGCCGCGCTGCGGCCGCCCCCCTTCCCGGCAGAACCCGCGGCGCCGGCGCTTGCCGTCAACTCGACCGCCTTGCCGCCGAGCAACCCGAGCACGCCGGTTTCGCGCACCTGCGCGGCACGCAACATGACGGCGTCCTGGCCGAGGGTATCCCGCATTTGCCGGTACGCTTCCTCGAGCGTGCGCGCCTTGAATTTGTGGAATCGTTGGCCTGTATCACGCACTTATCTGCCCCTCGCTCTCCAACTGGACCCTGGGATCGATTTCGTTGTATGACAAAACAATGAGTTTCGGTATGTCGCGTTCGACGATGCGCTTGAAATAGCGCCGAATCTGCGCCGAGGTCAAGACGATCGGATCGTGACCCGCTACGACCATCGGTTGAACGGCGCGCGCGGTTTCCGCCGCTACGGCGTCGGCCCGGGCGGGATCGATGGGTACGTACTCCCCCGTTTCGGCTTGACGGATTGCCTCGATGAGTTCGCGTTCGAGTTCGGGCGCAAGCGTGGCCACATGCAGCGTGCCTGCTTCGTCGGCGTAATCCGCGCAAATCTGGCGAGCGAGCGCGTGCCGCGCGTACTCGGTTAGAAGCTCAACGTCCTTCGTCCGCGCACCGTAGTCCGCCAACACCTCCAAGATGGTCTCCAGGTTGCGAATCGACACCCGTTCCCGCAGTAGGTTCTGCAACACTTTCTGGACCTCGCCAAGGGTCAGAACGTTCGGCAAAAGTTCCTCGACCACGCGCGGCGCCGTTTCCTTGAGGTGTTCGACGAGTCGGTCCACGTCTTGCCGGGTCAGCAGTTCCGAGGCGTAGTTCATAATAAGCTCGGTAAGATGCGTAGCCAATACGGCGCTGGGTTCGACGATGGTGTACCCGAGCCGTTCCGCGGCGTCCCGGTTCTCCCGCGCGACCCACATGGCCTGGAGGCCGAACGCGGGCTCGACCGTCGGAATCCCCTCGATCTCCTCCTCGACGAGTCCGGGGTTCATGGCCAAGAAGTGGTCGGGCAACAGTTCATACCGGGCGATCTCCGCCTCGCGCAACTTCACACAATACTCGTTGGGGCGAAGCCGCATGTTGTCCACAATCCGAATGACGGGCACTACAAAACCCATTTTCGTGGCGAGTTGCTGGCGGATGATCTGTATCCGGCTCAGGAGGTCGCCGCCCTGTTTCGGATCGGCAAGGGCCACAAGACCGTACCCGAGTTCGATCTTGAGCGGGTCTATGACCAGCAAATCCTCCGTGCGCGGCGGCGCCACTTCCTCTCGTGCCTCCTCCTCGGCCAATCGCTGACGGCGCACGATCTCCGCCTCGCGGGTGCGCGCCCGGCGGGCCGCCAACGCCAGCGCCGAGAAAACGGCGGCCAACGCCAAGAACGGCGCGATCGGCAGACCTGGGACTAACGCAAAGGCCGCGAGCAACGCCCCGCACACCCCAAGCGCGCGGGGATAACGTGAAAGCTGTTCCGTAAGGTCCGCGCCGAGGTTCTCCTCCGACGCCGTGCGCGTCACGATGAGGCCGGCGCTCGTCGAAACGATCAGCGCCGGGATCTGCGAGACCAGTCCATCGCCGACGGTTAGGCGGGTGTAGGTCTGGAGTGCGGCCATCACGTCCATCCCACGCATGCCCACGCCGATGATCAGACCCCCAATAATGTTGAACAGCGTGATGATAATGCCCGCGATCGCGTCCCCGCGCACGAACTTCGTGGCACCGTCCATCGCCCCGTAAAAATCCGCTTCGCGTTCGATGTTGTGGCGGCGCGTTCGGGCCTCGTCCTCGGTAATAAGTCCGGCGTTGAGGTCCGCGTCGACGCCCATCTGCTTACCGGGCATCGCGTCCAACGTGAAGCGGGCAGCGACTTCCGAGATGCGGGTGGCGCCTCGCGTGATGACCACAAACTGAATGACTACCAAGATAATGAAAATCACAAAACCAACTACGTAGTTGCCCTTGGTCACGAAAGTGCCGAAGGCGTCAATCACCCGGCCGGCGTTCGCGTCGCCAAGGATAAGCCGCGTCGAAGCCACGTTGAGGCTGAGTCGAAACAGCGTCAGCATCAGCAGCAGCGACGGGAAAACCGCGAATTCCGTCGGGTGTTGCAAATATATCGTGCTCAGCAAGATTACGACGGACAACGAAATGCTCAGGGTCAGCGTCAAGTCCAGCACCCACGTAGGAATGGGAATGACCAGGAGGACGAGGATCCCCATAACGGCGACCGCCAGCACGACGTCGGGATTGCGTGCCAGCGACCAGCGTTGGTCAGCCGCCATCTCGTCGGCCGGAACCGCCATGCCTCGACTCCCAGCTAGTTGTCAGTTGCCGGTTATTAGTCGCTAGTTGCTGGCAGTTGACGGCCAGCAGCCAACAAGTTCTTACACCGCTTGTTGTCCCATCTCCGGGTTTAGAAACGGTGTGCGCTCGTGAATCTTCTCCGCGCGCCGATCTATGTTGAAAACAAATGCCAGCACTTCTGCCACCGCCCGGAACAGGTCTTCCGGGACCGGTTGCCCGACCTCGGCCGTTCGGTACAATGCCCGGGCCAGTTCGGGTTTCTCGACGACGGGCACATTGTGCTTGTCCGCGACGTCCCGAATCCGCTTGGCCAATAACCGGGCGCCTTTCGCCACCACGACGGGTGCGGCCATTTCGGCGACGTTGTAGCGGAGCGCCACGGCGTACGTCGTCGGGTTTGTGATGACGACCTCGGCCCTGGGCACCTCGGCCATCATGCGCTGCACCGCCATTTGACGCTGGATCTGACGGATGCGCTGCCGTATTCGGGGATCGCCTTCCACTTGCTTGGCTTCTTCCCTAGCCTCTTGGACCGTCATCATGAGGTCCCGCTCGTAGTGCCACCGCTGAAAAGCGTAATCGAGAACGCCCAGCACCAGCATGGCCAGCACAATCCGCCACCAGATTGTGCCGACAAGGGCAGCGATGCCCCCGGCTACGCTGATCGGGTCGAGATACATCAGCACAAGCAACCGATCCCATCGGTTGCGCATCGTGAGCCACACGATCCAAGTCACGAGCGTGAGTTTTATCAACGATTTCACCAGTTCCACGAACGAACGGAGCGTGAAAAACTTCTTGAATCCGGTGAAAATGTTCAGTTTCTCCGGCTTAGGCGCCAACGCCTGCACGGAGAATAGGAACCCCACCTGGGCCACGTTGACGGCGACGCCGGCCATGAGCATGACTATCATGAAAGGTATCACGCACGAGGCTGAAAGCAGCAGCGCTTTGACGGCCAGCGGCTGAAGCATGAACGGTTCCGATGAGAGGACATGCGCGTCGCTGAAGAAGTATCGCGTGGCGGAAATCAATCTTTCAAACATCGCCGGTGCCAAAAACCGCATTGCAAGCAGCGCCACCAGGAGCGTACACGCCGCGGTCAGGTCCTGGCTCTTCGCCACGTTTCCTTTCTCGCGAGCGCGTTGCCGCTTGAGCGGCGACGCCGGCAGAGTTTTTTCGCCGCCTACGTCTTCAGGCATCGGTCGTTACGCCATCCCTCGAACAAGTCCCGCGACATTGTCGAACATTCGGTCAAACATGCCGTCAAGCACACCGATATAAAGCCGGGTAACCAGCGCGGCCATCAGCAAACCCACCGTGATGGTCACGGGGAACCCGACGACGAACAAATGGATCTGCGGCACGACCCGTCCCATCAGCCCCATTGTTATATAGGCCAACAACATGGCCCCGGCAACGGGCGCGGCGATGATTAGGCCGTCCCAAAACATGGCGCTGCCCCACTTGCCGACGTGGAATAGGAGCGCCGGACGCACTACGAACCCACCGAGGGGGATTTTCTCGAACGTCCGCACCAAATGAAGCAACATGAGGTGGTGCGCGTCGGTGACCAACAGATACAAAACCGCGATGATGAAGAAATAGAAGCCGAAGATCGGAAACTGCGTTTCCATGGCCGGGTTAAACACGTTCATCATGCCGAATCCCGATTGCATGTCCATAAGCTGGCCGGCAACCTGGATGGCGCCAAACGCAATCGTCATAACGAAACCCATCATAAGTCCTATAAGCAACTCCCCTGCACCCATCACCGCAAACCCCAGGGGCTCGGTTGGGGTCGTTTCTTCCAGCGCCGCCACATTCGGCGTGACCAGCATGGCGCACAACGCCGCCAAGCCAATCTTGCCAATGGCCGGAAAGTTGCGTGAACCCAGCACCGGCGCGGACACGAGCAAACCGGCAAACCGCATCAGTACAAGAACGAATACCTTGAAGAGTTCGACCTCAAAAATCGCCATCAACTAATCCACCCACGCGCCAATATTGCTCAACAGCGGCTGCACGAAACCCAATATGGTCGAAATCATCCACGGGAGGAACAGCACGAACGCAACCATCACCATGATGATTTTTGGAACAAACGTCAGCGTTATCTCTTGAATTTGCGTGACCGATTGAAAAACGCTGATGATCAGCCCCACAACCATGCCGGACAGAAGCATCGGGGCCGCGGTCACAAGCGTAATCAACAGGGCGTGCTGTCCCAGAAACACGACATCGTCAGGCGTCACGACGCGGTTTTCCTTTTCATGTCTTTTTTCGCACTTTTATCGGCGCACATAGTGCCCGTCAAGCGTACCGTACCACAATATAATGGATTATGTCAATGCCCTAGCACCTTATAAAGTAGCAATCTGGCTGCCGCGCCCCCAGATTGTGTGCTTATGTCAACTAATAACCAATAACCGGCGCTCGTCTTGCCTCCCCCCGTTAACCAAGGAGTCTGGGGGCCTTTCTTCCTCGACTTGACAGCACATGTCACACGGATGATAATGCAAAAAGCGCCGCATGTGCACAGGCTTCAGTCCCACGCGCCAACGCCGGGAGAATGGCATTGCCGGTTTTTCTCCGAGGCCTTCGAGAGCGATTTTTCCCCTATGCGAATTGTCTGTCGGGGCGCACCTCAATGTTGGCCCGAATTGCGGCAATCTGAATTGCGGCAGTCTGAATCGCCGGGGAAGCAACTGTCACGCAAAAAAGAGGAGTGATTCTGCTTCTCTTTGCCTGTTACCGGAAATGTGAGGTAGTCTGGCGACGGGCACGAGCCGGTGCGAACGAAAGGAGAAGAGTGATGGCGGATATCGAACGCTCGGACGACGTGAGTTTGGACGGTCTTTTGCCGCCGCAGATAGCGGCAAAGGCAGCGGACGTTGGCGTAACCAAGGGCAATTTGCCGGTGCGGCAGAAGTTCCCGTTGGCGGTGTTGGCGGGCGCGTTCATTGGCATGGGGGCGATCTTCTACACGACGGTGATCACAGGGAACGGGGCGGGCCAAGCCATCGAGCTGCCGTTCGGCGTAATGAAACTGATCGGCGGCCTGGCGTTCTGCCTGGGCCTGATTCTGGTGATTGTGGCCGGGGCGGAGCTGTTTACGGGCAACAACCTCATGGTGATGGCCGTGGCGAGCCGCAAGCTTCCTATTCGGAAGCTGCTACGAAACTGGGTGATTGTATACGTGGGCAATTTCGTCGGGGCCGCCGCCACGGCTTACGCCATGTACCTGACCGCGCAGTATACCTTCGCCGGGGGCGCGTTGGGCATCAAGGCCATGGCCATAGCCGACGCCAAGTGCGGGCTCGCGTTCTTGCCGGCGCTGACCCGGGGGATATTCTGCAACGTGCTCGTGTGTCTTGCCGTGTGGCTCTGCTTTTCCTGCCGCACAACGATAGGCAAAATCGTAGCAATCGTTTTCCCGATCACGGCTTTTGTAGCGGCGGGATTCGAGCACTGTGTGGCGAACATGTATTTCGTTCCCGTAGGGCTGTTCATCCGAAGCGACGCGGCATTCTGGGCGGCCAACGGCGTTGACGTTGCCCAGTTCGCGGATCTCACCTGGGGCAGCTTTTTGGTTGCGAACTTGGTGCCGGTGACAATCGGGAACGTCATCGGCGGCACGATTCTTGTCGGGGCCGTTTATTGGCTCATCTACGGATATGCCGGCAGACCGACGGCCCAAGCGGTTTCGTAGAGACTACTTGTTAGGCCCTCTCAGGGGTAGCTTATATCGGGATCTCGTGCTATTCTGTGCGTGGGCCGTCATGACGCAGGGCGTGTTTTGGGCGGCGCACTCAATCCACGGTTGGGGAGGATGGGAAATGCATAGGATTCTATCCATCGCGCTTGCTTTTCTTTCGACAGCAGCGATTGCGGAAGAGCTAGTGGTCGACACCAAAGTTATCCCGCCGATGGTCATGAAAGAGAACGACAAGTTCACCGGGTTCTCGGTAGATCTCTGGCACGACATTGCGAAGAAGATGGACGTTGAGTATGTCTGGCGGGAAGCGCCCCTGGCACAGATGTTCACAGATCTCCAGGAAAACAAGGCCGACGTCGCGATTGCCGCGATCTCGATCACCGCAAAACGGGAAGAACTGGTTGACTTCTCGCAACCCATGTTGCGCTCAGGATTGCGCATTGCAGTGCACAACGAATCGAGCTCGGGGTTCGCGTCGACATTCAAGATACTCTCCCAGGGCACGTTATTGAAAACGCTGCTTTACTTTCTTCTGTTTATCGTCGTATGCGGGCATGTGCTGTGGTATGTGGAGCGCGGAAGAGAAGCCATCAACGACAGTTACTTTCCGGGGATCTTTGAAGCGTTTTGGTGCGTCTTGGCCACAATGACGACCGTGGGTTACGGCGACATTGCTCCGAAGAAGTGGCTCGGCCGTTTCGCGGCAATGCTGGTTATGTTGACGGGAATCAGTTTCTTCGGCTTTGTGTTGGCCCAGGTCACCGCCGGCCTCACCGAACAACAGCTTTTCAACATCAAGGACCACCATGATCTGCGAGGCAAGAAGGTGGCAACCGTCGCCGGCACTACATCGGAAAAGACGCTAAGGGAACTTGGCGCGGACATAGTCTCGACGCAGAGTATTGAGGCGATGCAGGACAAGCTCCTGGCACAACGCGTAGACGCCATTGTCTACGATTCGCCGAGTATACTCTATTTTGCCGACAGAGAGCACGAATCGGTCAGCGCCGTAGGCAACATTTTCGCAGAGCAATACTACGGCATTGCTGTCCAAGAAGACAGCCCGCTGCTCGAACCCATAAACCGTGCGTTGTTGGCGCTGAGGGATGACGGCACCTATGACACGCTGTACGCCAAGTGGTTCGGTACCCGCTAACGGCATATAGTCCGGCCGTAAGGCCGTGTTATCAGTTGCCGACAAGGCGCACGGATCAGCGGGGATTGAACAGCGGCAACAAGAAGATGGAGGGCGCGATGAGCAGTTCTCTTGCGGCGGTTCGACCGGGCGATTCAATCAGTCTAAACGGCGTGCCACACCGTGTCGAACAGATAGACTCGTACTGCGAGGACAGCGAGCAAGGCGTGTTCTGGTGGTGCGAACTCAAGCTCTCGGGGGAGGACGGCGCCGTAAGCTACCTCGAGTGGAGTGAACAGAAACCGGGGATATACCTCTATGGCACCCCCGGCGACCCCGAGAGCGTCGGCTTAGACGGCAACATGCTGGCCGACTTTGATGAGGAAGAGGAAGGGAGCTTTTCCTATGACGGCCGCACGTATTACTACGACGACAGCGGCGAGGCCGTATGTTTCGAGGGGCGGGCGTTGACGGAAGCGTACGGCGCGGAAGACGGCGAGGCCTGTTACTACTGGGACTTCTACGATGAATCGCGGCAGTTCTGCATCAGCGTCGAGCAATGGGAGTCCGAAATTGACGCGTACTTCGGCGTCCGCCTTGACCCAGCGGCGATCGAAGCGCCTGAAGGGGATTGACGTGTCGGAGATGACGACAGCGCCGCTCTATGTAGATCAGTCTGCGGATCAATTGATCTTGCGAGTATTCCGCTCGCATCCGCACAAGGGCAGTTTCAACGTGTTTGACGCGGCCGTGCTTGTGGACGCAGGCATCCGTGTCGAGGCGTTCATCATCGGCACGAGCCACGCCGTGCTCGTGACGTGTGGGCCGAGCAAGATGGCAGAAGTGTTTTCGTGTGCCGGCGTGGGGAGGGCGGAACCGGATTTCCACAAAGCGCTGGCCGCGCTGAACGGCAGCGTCCGGATTGCATTGGGGGGCATGGACTACCGGTTTGTCGCGGAGCGGATGGGCCTCTCGCCGGGGCGACGGCGTCTTACGGACCTGGAGTCGAAACCAAGAACGCAGCGACAGGCGTTGCTGTCCTATCGGTTCCCACAATGCGCGCAGGAAACGGCGCCTGCAACGTTCGTATCGGTTGGATTGCATGACAACGGGGTGTCTTGGGAGACGGCCCATTCCTATCCAAATGAAGACCGTATTGTTTTCACGAGGACTGAATTGGCCACGTAGAAAGAGGAGGAGGGAATCGGCATGCTCGAACGTAGAAGAAGCGGCTTACTTCTGCTTCTTTTTGTTGTACTCGCCTGTGCGCGTTGCGGTATTCCAGAGCCGACCCGGACAGCAGCGGAGGCCGCCGTACGGAAGGTCGAGGAAGTGCAGTCTGCGATTGAGCAGGAGAAGCAGAAGTACGCCGAATTGAAGAACTCCGGCGATTGGGCCTTCGTGAGGCCCTACGCAGAGCGGCGCGCGTGGGAACAGCGTTTCGACGCGGCCGGCGAGGATTTGAGGGAGGCCGAAGCGTCGAAAGAGAAACTCGAGAAACTGCTTGCATCGAACAAGAAGGCCGATATGGAGCGTGTGGGCACAGAGACGGCGGGTCTTCTCCAGACGCTCGATCGTGCGGAGAGGGCCGCGAAACGGCCCCTCGAGGCCGTCGCGCATTTGAAAGAGGTGCGGGATTCGAAAGACGAGATGATCGAGCAGGCCGAAACCCAGGCCGATGACGTCAACCGGAAATACGAGGGCCTGGTATTGGTCTCAGAGCAGGCGCAACAGGATCATCCCGATCGCGTAGGGGCCATCAACGATCGGTTCTATAACATCCGCTCGGCCCACGCGGACGTTCAACGCGCGCTCGATTCGGCCGAGAACGAAATCGCGTCGGCAGACCCAAACTATATGACCTTCAGCGACTCGTGCGATACGATTACGCGACATCACGCGGGATTCTCGGAGGCCGACGACAAGTTTCGGGCGCAGCTCGGCGAACTGGGCGTCTCCTATTCGAAGATTTTGACGGACATGCGCGTGGACAAGGAGGGCCGCGTCAGGAAATACTTCCACCAGTACGCGTATGTCGAAGATGGAAAGGAAAAACGGCGGGACTGGGAAGAAGTCTCCGCCCAGTTTTACCAAAAGCACGAAAAATCCCTGGGCATGGCGGTTGCCACAAAGCCGTATGGCTACTTCGAGGACGAAGTGCTCGACGAGGCCACCCCGGTGGGTTTGGCCATGGTCGACGATGAACGGTACGGGTATTGGGAACGCGACAATTACGGCGGGCACTACTGGCACTATCATCGCCCGTTCTTCTTCTATTCCACATTTTACGGCCGCAGCCATCGAGCGTATGACTATGATGGTTATCAGACGTGGCGAAACGGTTACCGGGGCCGGAGCGCCTTCCACGGCGGCACCGCGTCGAAACCGCTGTACGGCACGGACAGCACGTTCGCCAAGACCCAATATGCCGACTCAACCTACGCCAAGCGAGGTGGTTTTGCGAAAGCCGGCGCTGCAAGGACGAGGGCAAGCAGCACACAGCGCGCGGGCGCGTCGCGCCGCGGCGGCGCCTTCGGCCGCGGCGGCAAGTAGGGCGTTATAATTCGTCATAGTGCTCGGCTATCGTTGAAGAAAGGGGAGTCACGATGGAAGTCATCATTTCAATGCTTGAAGATAGCGCTTACGCAGTGATTGCCTTCGTTTTTATGTTTGTGGCGAAAAAGCTGGACGACTTCCGGACGTCGTACAACGAGGATCGCGAAATCGAGGAAGAGAGCAATCTGGCGCTTGGGTTCCGCAAGGCGGGGTTTTCCGTCGCGCTGGCCATCGGTTTCCTCGGCTCGATATCGAGCCTGACGGAGGAGTTTGTGCCAAACGTGGTTGGGCTGTTGATCGACGGCGCGCTGTTGGTCGTCATCATGTTCGCTGCAAGAATGGTCAACGATCTCGTGTTGCTGCGCAAGATCGACAACGATCAGGCGGTCAAAGACAGAAACGTCGCCGTCGGCATGGCCGAGTTTGGGAGTCTCGTGGCTACGGGCTTGGTAATGAACGGTGCGTTCTCGGGCGAGGGCGGCGGTATTCCAAGCGTCTTGCTGTTCGCCGTTCTGGGGCAGATTTGCCTTGTTGTACTGGCCGTCATCTACGAGTTTATCACGCCGTTCAAGGTCGGGGAAGAGATCAAAAAGAACAATCCTGCTGCAGGCATCGGCCTGGCCGGCATGCTGATTGCACTGGGCATTATTCTTCGCGCAAGCATCGCGGGCGACTACGTGAGCATGGTCGACGACGTGATAGCCTTTTCACTGTGTGCCGGCATGGGCATTGTGCTGTTGCTCATCATGCGTAAGGCCGTGGATATCTTCTTCCTGCCGCACACGACGCTGGCAACGGAGGTCGCCCGCGACCAGAACGCGGCGGCGCTGTTGGTCGCGCAAGGGGCTGTGGTTGCCGTGGCCATACTCATTGCCGCCGTGGTTTAGGGCGGCAGACTGCCTCACGACCCAGAACGATGGCCACAGTAACCACACAGGACACACCCCTCAGGAAGCCCCGGTTTGCCACGTTGATGCTGGCCGTCTCGATGTTCATGACGGGCGCATGCGGCCTGGTCGCGGAATACGTCATGGGCACGGTCGCGACCTACATCCTCGGCAACAGCATCGAGCAGATGAGCGTTACGATTGCCGTCATGCTCTTGATGATGGGGTTGGCCAGCCACCTTCAGAAGTACCTCACCGACGCGCATCTCATCGAGAAGTTCGTCGCGGTCGAGATCGCCATAGCCCTCTTGAGCGGGTTTGCGCCCGTTGCCATGTTCGCCTCCTTCTCGCTGCGTCCGACGCTGTTCGGCTTGGTGCAATACGGCGCTATGAGCGCCATCGGCTTTCTTATCGGCCTCGAGATCCCGCTGGTCACGCGGTTGAACGAGGCGTATCAGGGCCGCCTCAAAGCGAACATCGCGAGCATATGGAGCATGGACTACCTGGGCGCTTTCGTCGGCGCCCTGGTCTGGGTGTTTCTGTTGCTGCGATACGTGCCCATCACGAAAGTCGGGTTTATTCTGGGCGCCGCAAACCTGCTCGTCGCCGCGATGACGCTGGCCTATTTCTATCGGCTGGGCCTCGTGCATAAGCGCGCGTTGTCCGTGGCCGGCGTTTGCGCGGCAGGCATCGTGCTGCTGTTGGGCGTTGCTCGGGTCAACGCGTGGGCCCTCTCGCTCGAACAGCGCTTATACGTCCATCCGATTGTGTTCTCGGCCACCACGAAATACCAGCACCTTGTGCTGACCCACAGCAGACAAGCCGACGACTATCGCCTGTTCATCAACGGCAATCTCCAGTTTTCGTCCACAGACGAGGCCATCTACCACGAGCAGCTTGTGCATCCCGCAATGGCTTTGGCGCCGGACCACCAGCGCGTGCTCATTCTGGGCGGCGGCGACGGGATGGCGCTGCGGGAGGTGCTGAAGTACGACGACGTCGAGGCGGTCACGTTGGTTGAACTGGACCCCGAGATGGTGCGGCTTTTCTCGACTGACCCGAAGTTGCGGCAACTGAATCGGGACGCGTTTGCCGACGCGCGCGTGCATGCGGCGGCGAGCGCGGCAGTGGCCTCGGCAGGCGTCAGGCCCGTCTACGTCGAGGAGCAACGACGGAAGCCCAATCCCGCCGTCGAAAAAGTAGCCGAGGTCGAGGTGTTCACGCTGGATGCCGATCGTTTCATCGCGGAAATCCCCTCGCAATGGAACGTGATCCTGATCGATTTTCCCGACCCGAATGCCGTCGAATTGGCCAAGCTCTATTCGAAGGAATTCTACCTCAAACTCGGCAACGTGCTCGCGGAACACGGCGTTGTCGCGGTTCAGGCCACGTCCCCTTACCACGCAAAAGAAGCGTTTCTGTGCATTCTGCGCACGATGGACGCGGCGGGATGGAAGACGCTACCCTATCATGACAACGTGCCGAGTTTCGGCGATTGGGCGTGGGTATTACTCTGGAAGTCTCCGGTGTCCGAGCAGGCCTTTCGGCAGAAGATCGAGCACATCGAATTCAATGTCGACACGCGCTATCTGACGCCGGCCGTGTTTCAAAAAGCCCTCGTGTTCGGCAAACGCTGGCTCGACTCGGACGACGATGCGATCAACACACTCGCCTACCCCGTCCTTCTGCAAAGGTACACCCAAGAAGGTTGGCTGGTTCCGTGAACATGCGCCTTTTCCGGAAAGACGCCGCGCTGCACGGTTCCGTCAGACGGCTTGCACTAACTCTCCCTCAGCACCAGATTGTAGAATGGTTCTCTTCTGGCGTTCTTGGCGTCCTTGGCGGTTCGCCTTTTTGTGTTGAACCGCCGTCCGCGGCGGAAGTCCGGTTTGCGGCGCGCGTTGTCGGCTGCTACACTCCGCTGAGGTCGTCGGGCAACCTGCGGGAGGAGTTACATGGACGAGCGCGCGTACTTGGGGGAACTGGCAAAAAAGCCGTTCCTGGTGCGTGTTCCAGGCTACCTCAAACTGGCGGGGCCGGGATATATTCAAAGCGCGCTGACGCTTGGCGGCGCGTCGACGGCGTCCTGTGTGGTGATGGGATCGCTGGCCGGGTACAAGCTGCTATGGGTGCAGCCGCTGGGCATCGTTTTGGGCGTGTGCGTGCTAGCTGCGGTGGCAAAACAGACGTGCCACACCGGCGAACGCGCGTATCAGGTGTTCTGGGAACGGCTCCATCCCTCGCTGGCCATTCTCTGGGGCGTGAGCGCTTTGCTCGCCTCGCTGATCTGGCATGTCCCGCAGTATTCGTTGACGGCGAACGGCGCCATCACGCTGGCCGGCAGCGTCGGACTGGACCTGGACACGGTTCCAACGCGATTGCTCATCGGCGCCGTGATCCTCGGCTGCGGCTGCGGCGCGGCCTATCTCTATCACGTCGGTGCGCGGGGCCTGCGGGCATACGAAATCGGCATCCAGTGTCTGGTGTGGTCGATTGTGCTGGCGTTTGCGGTCGTGGGGTTCGCGTCCGGCATTCGCTGGAAGGCGTTCTTCCTCGGCATCACCGGCGTCTCCTTCGCAAAGGATGTTGCGGCACACGCCGTCGATGGGCGCGTGGTGAAGCCTATTGTGTCGGGCCTTGCCGCGGCCGTCGGCATCAATATGCTGTTTCTGTATCCCTACTCGCTTCTCAAACGGAACTGGGGCAAGGAACACAAGGAGTTGGCGTATTTCGACCTGTTTGCGGGCATGTTGGTCCCGTTTCTTATCGCAACCACGTTTCTTGTCATCGGCACGGCGAACACGCTCGGCCCAGATCCCGGTGAATACGGCAACGAAGTGCAGCGCGTAGCGGATCTCATCCCTGCCCTGAAACCGACGTTTGGGGACAGGCTCTCCACGCTGTTGGTGGGATTCGGCATGATGGCGGTCGGATTCTCGACCATTACGACCATGATGCTGGCCTCGGGTTTTATTTGCTGTGAGATGTTCGGTTTCGAGCACCGGGGCAAGGCTGGCTTGTGGTTTTCGTTTCTTCCGGGCATCGCGGTTTTCGGCGTGTGTTTCTCAAATCCCTGGTTTGTCGCCATCACGACCTCGACCCTTTGCGCGCCGCTGATGCCTATGGCGGTTATTTGTTTTGTCGCGCTGTTGAACATGAAGTCCTACATGGGCGATGAAACCCCGCGCGGCGGCAGAAGACTTATCTGGAACGGCGTCCTTGGATTGGCGGTTGCCGCAATGATCGTCTGGTCGTGTTTCAGCCTGTGGTCCAATTGGCAGGATATCAAGAGACGGCTCGAGCCGCGGCAGGAAAGCGTGGCGACGGCCTACGCGTGGCCTGTCGAAGAGGCGGCCATGGAGACAATTTGATCCCTTGCGCCGAATTCAGCAGGTAAAGGGACTATCCTCGCGAGTCACCGAGCAGGGACTGTCCCTTTTCCGCTTCGTCTTGCTTCCTTTGTTTCTGGCAGGCGGCCTTTTGGCCGACTGTCGTGATCGTTCTTCGCGGAGGACGTATTCCGAGGGGGTCGTTTGCGTGTCGCCCCCGTTATTCGTCCAGCGTGACGGTGACGGCCGAGTCGGTCGAGAAACCGAGTGCGTCTACCGGGAATCCTATCTCGACGTATTTGCCCAGGAAGCAAAGCGAATCCGGCGTCGACGCCGAATCGAGCATCATAAGGGTTTCACTGCTGCTCCCATCGGCGGCTCTTCGCGTCACGTCCACGCTAACGGTCGGGTACATGGTCGTTGCGCCTGTTCCAGGATCCGTGAACTGCGTAAAACCCGTCGGCAACCATATCGAATATTCATACTCGGGCGCGGCAATGTTCAAATAGCCAATCGCGCCCGAAGAAACGGTTCCCGTTTGATCGTATTCCGTTCGGAACTTCTGCTCGATGCTTACGCCCAACTCGAGTAAGACGAAGAGGTACGAGTAGTTGTGGGCGAGTTTGACGGTTTGCACGTCGTATTCCGCTTCATCGTACTCGAGCTCGGGTACGTCGAGAAACACGTTGATGCCGGCCCAGTCGACTGCTTGGCCGTCCACCGTGATTTCGGCGAAGGGGACAGGGCCCGCCTCCTGTTTCAATTCCTCTTCGAATGATTCCTCGATCTCCCGTTGGAGCACCGTGCCGAGAACGTCAATTTCTGGTGCGATCAGCTTCGTGAACAGGAAGTAGTCCGCCGTTAGAAAGCCAAAAACGATGAAGAAATAGAGCAGCAAATCGAGGAAGCCCATGTCGTACACTTTGTGAAGAATGAGGCCGATGAGCAGGATGGGCACAAACGACAGAAGACACGGGAGGATTGGGCAGAAACAAGTGGCCAGAGAGGTCGCGAGGCCCGCAAGCCACGCACCTATCGTAACCGGGGCAACACTTAACAGATCGGCGCCAAAACTTTCGTGCGGGAGTTTCCCTACAACCATGAGCGTAAGATAAAGGCCGGCGACTATCTCTACGACGAATAGAACAAGCATGAGTAGCAGGCGCCATCCGAGCGAGGATACCACGGATCGTATGTCGTCCACCCTCGTGTCTTCGCCGGGCTCGACCGGCGCCGCTTCCTCGGCAACGACAAGTTCCTCGGCCTGTTCCATTGGCTGGGTAGTGCGTTGCCATACGGCAAAGGCGACCACGATGCCGACGAACGCGATGACGACACAGGCCCCCACAATGAAGGGCGCCGAAAGAAAAAAGGGCCGTTGGGGCGGGGCGATTGGTCGCGGGATTGCGGAAGGGACCTCCTCGCCGATGTCGGGAATCGCGGCGATCTCCGGGGGCAGGTCGCCTTCACCGGCGGTCAACCTGTCCTTGAGCACCTTCGCCTTCGGATCGTCAAACTGCGCGATCAACTGATCGCAGAGGGCCAGCGCTTCGGCGGTGCGTTCGAGTTTCGCGAGGCACCGCGCCCGCGGAAACATCACGTTCTTCGCGTTGGGAAACTCGGAATCCAAGGAATCGAGCAAGAGCAGCGCCTGACCGTACCGGCCGTCGTTGTACATGCGCTCCGCGAGTTTGAACTTCCGTTGCGCCTCTTCAGAGTCCATAGGTTTCTCCTTCCGCACGCCCCTGGCGCAGTCTCCCCGGCATTGGCACGCCGCCGAAGACTTACCCCGCGCGGCCCTGACCCGCTACGGCCGCTTTCCCCCGGCCACAGTCTAACACGTCATGCCCCAAATGGCCACAACGAGTCCGGGTAAGCATGAGCGAAAAGAAGGGGCTGGCGCAAGCGAGTCCACCTGCGGCGGGCCGGAGGTGGGGCGATACGGGCCTGTCCCTTCACATCGAGCGTAGGCAGCGACGCCATGATGCGCAGCCTGACGGCCTGATGGACGACCTTGCCGATAACGGCCATCCAAAGTCAGAACTCGGTGTCGAGGACCACGCAACTGCCGCTTTGTTTGGCTTCTCTGGCGAGTCTGTAGGCTTCGAGATACTGATGCGCAACAATTTCCCAGGACACGGTGTCTTCGAGGTATCGCCGCAGATTCTCACCGAGTTCGAGTCGCAGGTTCTCGTCGGTTGCAAGCCGCATCACGTGTTTGCGCAGCATTTCCTTGGTGGTGAACAACAGACCACCCTCGCTCTCGAGGGTTTGCGACGTGAGCCCTTCCATGGGGGCGGTGGTAATGTAGGGTTTGTTGAGCGCGATGATTCGGGCCAGCGTGCCCGACTGGGTTTCGTCGACGGACGGCAGCACGATGAAATCGCATACGGCCATAAGTTTGTAATACGTGTCACCGCGCGGAATGAACTCGTGGTAATGGGCCAAGCCTTTACTCTCAAGGAACTGGACCTGGCCTTTCCACTGCTCGTAATCCCGCTTATGATTGGGATCGCGCATGGCG
>Ga0180437_10004614_pt1 | contig 19507 bp, 20 predicted proteins | sample SS_ome_4_FD_132410 | JGI IMG/M metagenome (GOLD analysis project Ga0180437, IMG submission 132410) | Hypersaline lake sediment archaeal communities from the Salton Sea, California, USA - SS_3_D_1 metaG | ecosystem: Environmental > Aquatic > Non-marine Saline and Alkaline > Hypersaline >... | reverse complement strand
CGAGATCTTCACCGCGTGATCCGCGACGCGCTCCACTTGGTCTGCGACCTCGTGGAAGTGGAGGAACTGAATCCGCGACAGTCCGAAGTCCTCCTCGAGCATCAGATCTCGGAGGAGAAGGCTGAACTGACGCGCCACGAGGAGGACCAATCGATCGATGTCGCTGTCTCGCTCCATGACGTCGCGGGCGAGCTCCTCGTCGTGTTGGCAGAAGGCGATGACGGCGTCTCCAAGCATATTCCGGGTGATGTCGAAGACGCGGCCCAACGTCTTGTCAACGGGGAAGTCTCGAACGTTGACCAGCGCATGGAGGGCAACCGTCTGCTGCGTTTCCTCGAAGATCTCCAGTCCGACGAGCCCCTGGGCGATCGCGCGGACGCTCCGCCGCTGCTCGGGCCGGACTCGCTCGCCTCGGATGAGGATCGTGTCGAAGCCGGCGATGTAGCGGGAGATGATCTCCCGCTGTAGCCGCTCGAATCCCCAATCCTGGAGCTCGATTGTGCATCGATTCCCCTTGGGGAGCGTGTCAGGGACGAGAAGAAGGGCCCCCGAACGGTTGGGCATCAAGGTAACGACCGAGCCCTGGGTGATACCTAGGCTCGTGGCCCACTCCTTGGGGAGCGTGACGAAGTACGTCGAACCGCCAGTCTTCTGGACTTTTCTCTCGTACACGATACCTCCGACGGCCAATCGGTAGTCATGCGCATCCTATGCAAAATCTTCAGCCGGTACAAAGATCTTCGTACTCTCTATTCATGAGAGGCCGTTCCCTCTTCGGAGACGGCGGCTGTCCCAAGGCCCGAGGAGTTCGCGGCAGGTCGACGGTTCGCGTTGCGGTTTCTGCGGAACAGGGGTTCTCGCTACAATGAGCGCGGCGCCATTGCGAGCGCGAAGTCATGGTGGGGAGAGGTACGGGTGCTCAGGGTCGGATACGGGCTGATGATGCTGGCCGGAGCCTGCCTGGTTGCGTACGCGGGCTATCACGTGGTCCGCGCGCTGGTGGCGAGCCCGGCCATTCCAGCGTTCTTCAAGGGGCTGATCCTGCTGGCGGGCCTCGGCGTGATCGTCACCTTGATCGGGCTGGTGCGTGAGAGACGAAGGGAGGAGAAGAATGCTCCTATCGACGACGGAAGCGATTGAGGGACGACGGGTCGCTGAGACGCTCGGATTGGTCCGCGGGAACACGATCCGCGCGCGACACGTCGGCCGTGACATCATGGCCGGGCTGCGCACCCTTGTCGGCGGCGAGATCAAGGACTACACCGTGATGCTCGACCAGGCGCGCGACCAGGCGATCCAGCGGATGGTGAAGCAAGCGGAAGGGCTTGGTGCGAACGCGGTCATCGCGGTCCGGTTTACGACCTCGCAGACGATGCAGGGTGCGGCGGAGATCCTGGCGTACGGGACGGCCGTCCGCCTGAGCGAGTAGTCGATTCTCAGCCGTTGCACAAAGCCAGCGATCGCCGATTCCGGCCAGCCGCCCATCTGTGACGGTTCGAATCCCTTAGGCTCCAAACCGCCGCCTCTATTCAAGTCTCCGACGTGTTCAACACGCGCATGCCAATCTGCCCCCGCAGACGCCAGTCCGCTGTGATTCCAACCTCGCGTCCGGACCGGATCCCATGGGAATGGTCAGACAGGAGAGCTCAGACAGACATACTTGCGTCTTGGCTTGCACGCCTATCCAATATAATATCTGCTGCTATGCGAGCCGCGATGGCGCACACCATAGGGCATGTCTCCAATCCGCCTGCTTCATACCATTCCGCAGCTTCCGCGGCGCTCTTGAAGTCATAACTGCTGCCAAGGAGTCCTTTCTGTATCTCCAGGCAAAGAGTACTGCCGATCTCCTCTTTGAACCTCGTATACAACTCACAAGAGGCCTTCATCGTGTCCCTGTAAGCCTGAACATCTGACAGATCTCTCTCGCCGAGCGCCAAGCCGATGGCCATAATGCCACCGGTGATCGCTCCACATGTCTCACCCATACGGGCGACTCCACCTGCCAGGGCGGTACTTGCCTGAAGGGCTTGCCCATCGCTGAGCTGAAGATGGGTTTCAAGCGCAAACAGAACGGATCGGGAGCACCCTTCGTAGACACGATCATTGTAGTAGGCTGCCCACGCTACACGATCAAGAAGTTTCTCTCTCGAACCCGGCTCTACGCACCGTCTATCATACCTAGCTCGCTCGATTCTCCTTGCAACGCCCTGCAAGTTCATTTGCAGAACCTCCTTGCGACGTTTCCACAACCACGTCTATGAACAAGCTCGACGTGTATTTGCCGATATCGGCAATCGCCCAGTAATGTTCAGATCAGTCTCCTTGGCGGTTTGCCCTCTGCTACGGGACGCGACCTTCTCTTGATGCCAAGAACCCAAATCTCTGACTGGAGCGTTCCACGTCCCTAGCACGGAGCCTGAGCCCCGTTCAGTGCGTTAGGACCCACTACTCTCACGCTACACTAGTGATTGCGCCATAGTTGCTATCAAGCAGTGCCCTTCCGCTCTTCCGTCCTCTCCCATCATCAGCGTACCACCAGAGCTCGGACCGCGACGCGCCTCATACCGGATGGTCCGTACCCCCTATTGCCACGGAAGCCGGTCGGATCCTCTTCTACCTATGATCGAAGAGCCGTCCGCATGGGTCATTCCCATCTTGCTGGCGAGGCTTGCGTATGCTTCCAGAAGAGTGTACTCAGCGCGCAGGAATACCTTGCTTGGGACCGATCCTGTGCCAGGCCTAGCAAGACCGTTGAGAATGTCATCAAGGCGTGACATCGGAATCGTGAACAGCAGCTCATCATCTTGACAGGAGGCGTACTGACGATCCCCCATGCACGGAATCGATACCACACACTGCCCGTTCTGCAGCGCGGGCACTACTGCAAAAACGCACCCTGCGTGCCCCGAGAGGTGGCATATAGGTTCCAGTCCGTCATCATATGAGCTCGCCAGCAGTAGGCGCGTGATCTGAATCGAGCGGCAGTAGACTAAGACCAGCTGGGGCTCAAACGGAGCAGCTTCAAGTGGTGCAGATAGCACTCCAACATACTCCCCTGGTTGGAGCCGAGGAAACGCCTCAGCCCATCTTCTTGCCGCCGTTGGGGTGGCAACGTCATCGGGAAACCGATTCCTGCCTTCGATGAACTCCCTCGGAGGACTGCACAATCCATACCCGATTACTGGCTCGGGACACCACATATCCTCTTTCAGCAGTGCTAGTCCCAGGTGGTTCTTCCTGGCAAGTGCGAATGCCTGACACTGTGCAAGGCAGATGCCGTGATCTCGTCTAGGTCTGTTGAGGTCTGCTGGGACTTCCGCCCCAGCTAGGACGAGCGATAACGCGATAGGAGAACTCGAGAGTCCGAGTTCGCGACGGAGCGCGTTGCTGCATTCAGGGAGACTGTACATGCCCGACATCTCCTTCCGGCTCGGTCCAGCACTAACGCTTCCCCGTACTAGAGAGATCTCCTTCTTCCAGCGCCTTGCGGTAGTTGTAGAGGGTAGCCCGCGATATCTCCAGTTGCTCCGCAACGTAGTCTACTGCTCCTCTCACCATGAAGGCGCCTCTTTCATCCAGAATACGAACGACCTCTAATCGCTGTTCCTTACCTAGTCCGTAGGGAGAAGCGCCTACAGCCCGGAGAGCACTCTCGACCAGAGCCTGCATGGTTTCCCCTACATCCTGACTGAAGACCTCACGCATCAGGCCTTCTTCTGGCTCAACGCGTTCGCCATCACTGCCCTGCGAGCGCTCACCCTGGGAGTTGCTGCGTATTCCCGTATCGATATTGATGCACAATGATGCGACTGGAAGGTGCCGCTCATCTCGCAATAGCAGCGTCGAGGAGCGCAGGACTACGCCTTCTGCAGTTCGCGTCTCGTAGTTGACGACATCTTTGGCTGAAGCTCCTTCGCGCAGCAAATACAACAGGAGATCAGTCGCTGGAGCCCCCACCTTTCGGTGTGTGAGGTCCCCCTCGATTGCTACAACTGAATCCTCCGGATGGGTCAGGTCATGCAACACGACTTCCGAATTCTCTCCCAGTACCTCATGGAGACTTGGGAGCAATCCCTTGAGACGATTGACCCATAGCGGTCCTGTCTCTATCCCATCAGCTTGTGTCATTCCACTCCTGTGAAATACCATCTCGTTATCCGCCGCTGAACACGTAAGCGGCTGATCCCATAAACGGCAGGTAGGTGGTTCTACAGCTGCGTCTGTGGGCCTCTTGCCTCCGCGTCTTGCCAACAGCTGTACGTTGATGTTCAGGACGTAGGCCCCGGCTTCCTGTATAACGCATCCTCGCGGCCCAGGATGTCAGGCCTGTAGACTCTTGCATCCCATTCATTCTGCGCTATCTCCTCTATGGCCACCGATACAGCCTCCTCGCTGCATTCCGCTATGCTAGCAACGTCCTTGGCAATCGCCTCGGCTAGTCGTCCCTTCGTTTCTTCGCTTCTTCCCGGATACATCTTAACAATGATATGCGGCATACCTTGCCTCCCTTCTTCCCAATGCAGTCTTTGCCAGCTTCCTGATTGCACTCCCAGTCTTCCTTCTGGTCACCCCCCCCATGACCACCGGCCGACCTCCGTCTCGCCGCGGTCTCGTATGAAGCTCTACACAGCTACCTACTTCTCCATGGTGCTCATTGCACGCGTGAGAGTGCCTCCTTCATCTTGCCAAGCGCGAGCTCGAGCGTACTTGGCGTGCAGGCGAAGTTCAGGCGGACAAAACCATCTCCTCCTGATCCGAAGTCGGCTCCGTCGCTTAACGCTACCCGCGCTTGATTCAGGAAGAATGCTTGCGGGCTCCCGGGGACTCCGATTTCCCGGCAGTCGAGCCACGCAAGGTATGTACCTTCTACAGGACTCATGCTAATAGGCTGGAGCTCCGTGTGAACGTACTCCGATAGCATGTCGCGATTCCTCTCCAGCGCCTTGAGTGCGGCTGTTAGCCACTTCTCAGATTCACGATATGCTGCAAGGGCGGCTGCATACCCCATGACATTCCCTCCGCTAACCAGTCCCCGTTGTGCCTCCTCTACCTGCTGTCGGAGGCCGGCACTCTGGACTACCGCGAATCCGAAGCGCAGGCCGGACAAGTTGAATCCTTTGCTAGGCGACATGAGAGTAACTACCCGGCTGGCTAGCTGTGGCGCGAGTGCTGCGAAGGGGATGTGCTGTCTGCCATCAAAGACAAGATCGCTGTGGATCTCATCTGAGCAGACGTAGATGTCATGCGCTGAGCAGACATGCGCCAACCTCTCGAGTTCCTCCGCCTTGAACACCCTGCCAACTGGATTGTGAGGGTTACACAACACAAAGACAGCCGGGGCCTGAGACAGGGCATCGCCAATGTTGGGTACATCCAGCATGTACTCACCGCCTGGAGTTCTAAGAAGCGGCACCTCAACGCCGCTGAAGCCCGTCTTGGCAGCAAGGTCGTCGATGTGGTGGTAGACAGGCGGACATGTGACTACTGTCCGCACTGCTGAGGACATACTGGAGCACGCTAGTCTTAGACCAACGTCAATGCATGGTAACAAGACAATGTCCGCCTGTGAGATCCTCCAGCAATACTCACTGTACAGCCAGTCAACGATCGCGTCGCGAAGCTCCGCAGGGTCCATTGGGTAACCGAAAACGCCGTGTTCAGCTCTCGACACCAATGCTCGAGTGATGGCACCTGAGGAGGGGAAGTCCATGTCCGCCAGGCTTAACGGAAGAACGTCAGCAGGATGTAAGTGCCACTTCTTGCTGTCTGAGGAACGCCTATCGACGTTCTCTTGGAATCTTCCAATTACGCTTTTCATGCACCTTCTCCTGACCATGGGCTTCTGGAGACTGTTCGCAGCCTAGTACCTTACCGATCCGCGGTGTTACGGATGTCGATTGGCACTACCTCTCGCCTCAAGCCCTCCAACCTGCCCTCGCATTCCGGCTTGGCGAAACAGGTCTCATCTAGATCCTACATCCAAGTATTGGACATTTTCGCCGCTGTGTCAAGCAGTCGGATGCTCTACGGGGACTTCAAATCGCTGTAGATCTTCTTTCCCTGAAAGGATTTAGAGGGTGGAGTTGCTGGCCTGACTACCCCATGAGAAGAAGCAAGTCGATTGGGTCGTGATAGATTCCTTGTCTAGGAGTTGCACGGACTGTATACTAGTCTCGGTTGCAGGCCGAGCTGCAGATGAGAAACCTGCAAGGAGGTGACTTCCCGGAGATCAAGGAGCAGGAAGGAGAATGGCACGAACAAGGTGATGCGGAGAGACGGGAGGTGCTTAGCATGAAGTGGTGGGCGTATGCCGTGGTACTTGCCACATGTTCAATGGTCGTTGCCCCGGTGCTTGGTCAGATACCAGAAGATACTCTGATTATAGGGATGAACCATGATCCTTTCATCGACTTCGCCCCCGAGCGCGTCTACGAGCTCGAGGGCATGTTCATCCTGGAGCAGGTTTACGACCAGTTGGTGAATTTCACTGGAGGAGAAGACGCATTCAAAGAGGTCAAGCCGGGGCTGGCGGAATCTTGGGAAGTCTCAGAAGACGGTCTAACTTGGACGTTTCACATCAGACGCGGTGTCAAGTTCCACTCTGGGAACGAAGTCAACGCTGACGCAGTTGTCTTCTCATTTCAGAGAGCTCTTGACAGGCATCAATCTCCAATCTGGATCATGGAGCAGTTCGTGCCAGAGAAGGACATGATTCAGAGAGTTGATGAATACACAGTGGCTATAACTACCAAGGAACCTATTGGTGAAATGCTCTTCAGCGCCGCGTTCGGCTACCAAGGGATCGGCTGTGTTCTTGATCCTCAGCAAATCCAAGAGCACGCTACCAGTGATGATCCTTATGCGGCCGAGTGGGTAGCAGAGCATGACGCTGGGAGCGGCCCCTTCAAGATTGACGAGTGGGTCAAACGTGACAGGATAGTCCTCACAGCGTATGAGGATTACTGGCAGGGCGCTCCCCAGCTTCGCCGCATAATCATCAAGGACCTTCCCGAACCGACAGCGCAGAAGCTCGCCCTGGAAAGAGGCGACATCGATGTCGCATGGAACCTACTGCCCGAAATGATCGTCGAGCTTAGAGACCAGGACGGCATCCGTGTGATTCAATCCAATTCATCGTTCGGTTACCACTACCTCGCGATGAACATGGGGTTTGAGGCATTCAGTCATATCGAGGTAAGGCAAGCCATTCGATGGGCACTAGACTACACGGCAATTACGGACGGGATCATGGCTGGTTCGGCCGTGAAGAACCAGTCTATCGTGCCAGTGGGCATGTTCTCTCACCTGGATCTCTCGTACGCACAGAACCTTGATAAGGCGAGAGAACTCATGGCCAAGGCTGGCTATGCTAACGGATTTGACGTAGAGCTGATCTCCAGGACCGACCAGCCTTTCACAGACATCGCCGCACAGATCCAGCAAGACCTGAAGCAAATCAACATCAACGTCAAGATTACGACAATGGTCTGGGCAGAGGTGTTGAGGGTCTTTCGAGCACGAACGCATCAGCTTGTTCTCGCAAGAGGTAGCTTAGACTACGCTGATCCCAGCGGAGCAGCAACGATGATGGCACACTGCCGCGTCCTAGGAGATGATGCGGAAGTCCGGCAGATGGCCTGGCGCTGCATGTACTGCCCGAGCGGGCTGGTTGACTGGGTCGAGGAAGCCGCCTCCGAGCAGGATGCACGAAGGCGCGAGGTCCTCTACAAGGCCATTCAGGCGTTGGTGCTGGAAGAAGGACCGTTTGTGATGCTACACAACACGCTGAAACAAGTAGCAGCGAGGGAATGCGTCGCGGGGCTTGAGATCCCCGCTTCGTGGACATATACGGAACTTCTTAGCGTATCCAAAGCAGAGTGACGGGGGGAGAGGGACTCCACTTCTGAGGTGTCCGTGAATCGGAACATCCAGGGTGGAGTCCCTCTGCTTATCGATGGTGACATACGTTGTGAGGCGCGTATTCTGGCTCCTGTTTGTAGTCTTTGGAGTTATGACGCTTGTGTTCTTCATTTCACGTGTTATTCCTGCCGATCCAGTTGCCGCGATGCTTGGAGGGCATGCGCCCCCAGAGTTGATTGAAGAGATGAGGGACGAGTGGGGATTGAATCGGCCAATCCTCGAACAATACCTAGCCTACGTGTGGCAGCTACTACAAGGCAACTTCGGCGTTTCGATGGCTACTGGAAGGCATGTTCTTCAGGATCTAGTCGAGTACTTCCCCGCCACTTTCGAGCTTGCGACAATGGGTGCAGCGATCAGCGTGGTGCTTGGTGTCATCCTAGGGGTCCTGTCGGCTGTGAGAAGAGGGAGGCTATTGGACCACGCTGCTAGAATCGCTGCTCTCACCGGGATCTCGATGCCGGTCTTCTGGCTAGCACTGCTCATGATGCTCCTCTTTTACTACGTTCTTGGCTGGCTGCCAGGTGGAGGACGTCTACCCTACTACATGGATCCCCCATCGCGCATCACCGGCCTGATCTTACTAGATAGCCTGATCGCTGGACGCATCGACATGTTTGCAATTGCCTTCAAGCACTTCGCAATGCCCGCACTCACTCTCTCCTTCTTCGGCATTGCTGCGATATCACGCGTAACGAGGGCAAGCATGCTTGACGTCCTTGGCGAGGACTACATAAGGACTGCCCGCTCAAAAGGGCTGGCTGAGAGACGGGTGGTGCTGGGTCACGCTCTTAAGAATGCCATGCTGCCCATCGTAACCATCTCCGGCATAGTGTACGGGAGGCTCCTGGAGGGAGGGGTCATTGTAGAGACCATCTTTGCCTGGCCCGGGCTTGGTCGCTATGCGACGAACGCGTTCCTGGCGCTCGATTTCGCGGCAGTGGTAGGATCCACGATGATGATTGCCCTCTTTTACTCGCTGGTGAACCTGGCTGTAGACATCCTGTATGTGTTCATCAATCCGAGGGTCCGGTATGACTAGACCATCTTATCCAGCAACTGCGATGTGGAGGACATGGCGGGCTGCAAAGGGGAACCCGCTGTCCCTTGTCGGCCTCGGACTCATTGTCGTCCTCTGCCTGACTGCGATCCTAGCTCCATACGTTGCGCCGCATGATCCATACCAAACTGACCCGCTCAGCAAACTTGGCAGGCCCTCATCCACCCACCCGTTAGGCACAGATCAGATTGGGAGAGACATACTGAGCCGACTATTATACGGCGCGAGGATATCAATCCGGATTGCCGTTCAGGTCGCAGTGATGTCTGGAACGGTGGGAACTCTAATCGGTGTGCTCTGCGGTTTCCTTGGTGGGAAGGTGGATGCAGTCTTAATGCGGATTACCGACATCTTCATGTCCTTTCCTCAGCTCATCCTAGCCATGGTGTTTGCAGCAGCTCTCGGCCCCAGTCTTCAGAACGTCGTGATTGCAGTCTCGATGACGGAATGGACCTACTTCGCTCGGCTGGCGCGGAGCAGTACCCTCGCGCTACGCGATCAGGCTCATGTGGAAGCGGCAAGAGCCATGGGGGCCAGCAAGACTCGCATTCTTCTTCGCCACATTCTCCCCCTTACGTTGTCGCCCGTAATCGTGCAGGTGTCACTAGAGATGGGTGGGATAATCCGAACTGCAGCTAGCCTGGGGTTCCTAGGGCTCGGTGCCCAACCACCTATCCCGGAATGGGGCGCGATGGTCACAGCAGGTCGGAACTATCTTCCTGCCAGCTGGTGGGTTTCGACTTTCCCGGGCTTGGCGATCTTTGTGACAGTGCTTGGATTCAATCTGCTGGGTGATGGTGTACGGGACATCCTAGACCCTCGGCTCCGTGGGAAGTGAGGTCGGCATTGTCTCCTAGTTCGAGGGAGGTCCTGCGCGGTCTAGTTCGTCCAGGCGTAGAGAACTGGAATCGGGAGCATCATTGATGGGAATCGAGGTTGACAAGTTGGGGCGAGTATGCTGCGGCAGCTCGTGCAGTGTGCCCGTCGGAAGCAGGGAGCTCTGGAAGTAACGGAGGATCAGATGGATCGCCAGGGATGGCTTCGGTTTGCTGAGTTGATGCTGAATCCTGCACCAACCGGTCGCGAAGACAGCGCAGGAGAAGTGTGGCGAGAGCAGATCAGGTCTTACACAGAGAGAGTTTGGAGAGATGCACACGGCAACTCCTTTGCGTGTGTCAACGAGCAGGGACGTCCCCGAGTTATGTTAGCAGCTCATGTGGATGAGATTGCACTTCAGATTACGGACATCGACGAGTCGGGATTCCTTCACTTCGTTGGAATCGGACGATGGGATACCCAAGGACTGCCGGGCCAGCGTGTGGACATCTTAGGCATCAAGGGAATCGTCAGGGGGGTTGTGTGCCGTAAGGCAACCCATCTTCTCACACCCAGAGAACGAGAGACCGTTGTTACCTTCTCGGACCTATGGATCGATATTGGCGCGAGCAACGCTTCCGCTGCAAGGCGTCGCGTTCGGGTGGGCCAACCTGCGGTGTTCTCGTGCGGGTTGGAGCAACTTAACAATGAAGTGGTTGTTGGCCGAGGCCTTGACAACCGAGTGGGAGGCTTCGTCGTTGCGGAGGCGATGCGCCTTCTGGCTGATCAGACGCCCCCTGCTGCAGTCTTTGCTGTGGCTACTGTTCAAGAGGAAGTTGGCAAGCGTGGTGCCGCAACCAGTGCTTTCTCGGTTGCCCCGGACGTAGGCATTGCAGTGGATGTGGGATGGGCGACAGACACGCCCGGTGACAGCGAAGCTAGGAAGCGGGTCGGTCGAGCCTCCCTGGGGAAAGGACCGATGCTCGCTTCAGGCTATACGGTCAACCCGCGACTACTGAACCTGGTAATCGAAACAGCAGAAAGCGAGGGCATCCCGTACCAGATCACTCCTGGGCCCTATGGTACTGATACAAGTGTGATCCAGATGTCCCGCGGCGGAGTTGCCACTGTGCTCATTTCGATTCCCACTCGTGCGATGCATTCCGCATCGGAGATTGTCCACTGGGAAGATGTTGAGCAAGCAGCCAGGCTCGTTTCCGCTGTCGTGAGACGACTCAACGTAGAGCACCGCTTCTCAGAGGAGAGGAACTCGTGAACGGAATGCCCCTTGCGGAATGCGAAATCTCCTAGAGTGGATATTCACCTTCACTGGGCGAATCGGCTCAGAAGCACGTGGGCGCCTGAACCGCCCTCACGGGTCATGAGCATGACGATCACCTGGTTGATAGGTTGACTAGCTTATCAACTTATCGCACCAAGACCAACATACGAGAGGTGGTGCGCCGCAGTGCTCAATGGATAGCGGATTCCGCTTCAGGGTACCTTCTCTACCATGCTGCTGCGAGGACCTGAGTTCTACATTCAGTCCCCCAGGCTCCAGAGAAATCGGCCAATCGCTGATGGTATCAGCACTTACCGCTCTTCGTCGATTCCGCCGTTGAACTGCCAGTTCTCATATCGCTAGACAGCGCCTGCGTTTCCGGGTTCGAATACCTTAGGCTTGCGTGATGCCAATCGAATTCGCCGGCTTCTGCCGGCCCAGGCCCTGGCTCTGTCTCTGGAGCGATTTCAGGTGGACACGTCAAGGCTCAAACCTCCATCAGAGTGACGGTCTTGCGGCCCCTACATGTCAATCGTATCGTTCTGATGATGTTATAGTGTCGCACAGATGAGTCCCGCATCGCCACAATCCCCCTCGCATCTGCAGCGTAGTGACACATGTTCATCGGCTAGTAGGGATTCGGCTATACTATGCGCGCTGGCTGGGAGCCAGACTGCAAAGAAGTGGAGGAGGCGTTGTGAGTGAAGGGAAGATGTACGGAGACCTAGAGGTCAGAGAGCTGGATCCGGGGATGAGGCTGTCTCGAGTCTGCCTCATCTATACGGGGGGCACAATAGGGATGGTGCCCAGTGACAGCAGCAACCCAGAGAGCCCATTGCGACCGGCTTCGCTGGAGGAGCTGCTGAATGCAGTCGAGGGATTGGGCGAGAGAGAAGGGATTGAGCTAGGCATGGTCTCCTTCCTGGATCCAGTGGACTCATCAGATATCTCATCGAGTAATTGGATTGGGATAGCGTCCGCAATCGAGGAGCACTACGAGAGCTTCGATGGATTCGTCGTTCTGCACGGCACAGACACAATGGCCTTCACGACATCGGGGCTCTCCTTCCTCTTGAACAACCTCACAAAGCCGGTTGTGGTGACAGGTTCTCAGCTGCCTATCATCGATCCACGCACTGATGCAGTGATGAACCTTACATCTGCGGTCTACATTGCTGGATATCGAGCAATGAATCTGCCGAAAGTCACCGAGGTGACTCTTTGCTTCCTCACGAAGCTGCTTCGGGGGAATCGCGCCACCAAAGTCTCCTCAACCGACCTGCAAGGATTCGATAGCCCCAATTTCCCGCCTCTCGGGGCGCTGGGAGAGCACATAGCAATCCGAAAGGATCTGCTATGGGCAGCTCCTCAAACGGAGCGATCGCAGTTCTACGTGGACAAGAAGCTAGCTGAGGACATAAAGATCATCTTGGTCAATCCAGGCCTGACGCCAGAGCATCTAGAACGCGATCTGCGTACAGAGGGATTGGAGGGAGTGATTCTTCTCACATATGGCGCGGGCAACATGCCCACGTTGCCGGAGTTCGTCGACGTCATACGAGAGGCAGTCCGTGGTGGCGAGGGGTACTCAAGGCCTCTGGTTGTCATGAATGTGACGCAATGCCTTAGGGGCACGGTAGAGATGGGTTTGTACGAAGCTAGCAGCGGGCTCCTTGAGGCTGGAGTAACCAGCGGTCTTGACATGACTGCAGAAGCGGCTGTTGCCAAGATGTACTGGGCTTTGAGGAAGTTCCAGGGCCACGATGTCCATACGCAGCTTCAGGTGGCACATCGCGGCGAGCAAAGCGAGAACCTCTCTGATTTGGCTTTCGATCCTGGGAAGGCGAAGTCGAAGCGGACGGCAGCCAGCAGAATACAGACAGAGGCACAGCTGATCCCGGGCCTTTATGACAGGCAAAGGCTGACTCGCGCAGTGGTACGCGTCCACGGGTTGGGCATTGATCCGGCGGAGGGCCCCGAAGATGCTTCTGTTCGCATCTTCATCAACGCTACAGCAGCAGACGAGACGACTTCAGTTCATGATCCATCATTCGTTGCTGAGATCCCCTTGAGTTCACTCCCGCTGGATGGCGATGTTGTTCGTGCTGCAACCGATGCAGCAGGGAGTGTTGTCTCTGCGGGGCAGCCGGTTTCAGTCACATTGGTTGGTGTTCAAGGACGGCTCTGGTGCAGATCGATACACGTTGGGTTGTACACGGAAGCGAATTAGGGATAACGGGAGCGAACTGTGACCGTACAGGACATGCAAGACAAGCGGGGAGACCACGACGAACTTGGCGAGTCAGAGAGGATGCACGGAGGTGTCAAGGCCAATGAAGCCCTAGACTTCGAGGTCGCGTACGAAGAGGCTCGCAAGGCCTTCGAGCGTGGCGAGTTGCGGGAAGCTTCTGAGCGTGCCGAACAGCTCCTGCAACGCGTCATCATTGCGATCATCGATAGCAACTATCGACGTCTTTCGCAATCGAAGCCGTTTGGGAACCGCATGGCTGAATTGACGCCCGAGGGGGAGGACAAAGATCTTGAGAGTGTACCGCTTCGTGATCTCTGTTCTCTACTTGACGACGATGAGATCGGTCTGTTCGCGCTTGCCAAGGGAGGCTATGAGAAATACGCGACCCTTCTGGGATCTATCCGATTCGAGAGACTCGCGGATCTCGCTTTCTACTCACATGACAACACAAAGGGCAAAGACGCGAAACTTGCGATTCAGCAGTTGCTGTGCGCCATCACGGCGCTGCTTCTTGCGCACGCTGACATTGAGGTAACCCCCTACCATCTGCTCGCGAACTTCACGGACATGACACGGGAGATCGAGAAGATCCGTAGCAGCTCAACGAAACTGGCAACATTGGAGTCTGAACTGAGCTATCTGAAGCCCGAGCGCGCTGAGAAGTCTGAGAGATCGTTCGTGTGGTTCAAGTTCAGGGGCATGCTGATTAACCAACACGATGGCAGCCGAAACATAGCCTTCAAGGTCGAAACGTTCGTCAACATGCTCATGACTATCTATAAGGGGATCGTCACTGCATTGATCGAAGCCAAGAAGGACACGCGCGTAGCCGAATCACTGGCTGAGAGTATTGTCCTGGAAGCTGGATATCGCAGTGGATCAAGATTTGGCTGGACGATGCACGAGCTATTCCAAAAGGAGAGCAGACCGCTAACCCTTTCGGAGAAGGTGCGCAAGTGGTGTGCATTCGATTCGGATGTCGGCTTTGGAATGCTCGATCTCGGTAGCGACATATCGGCCGAGGAGAAGGCCCAGGATGGCCATAGATACGAGGAGCTGGCTTTCGCCATCAAGCTCTCTGATAACTTCCTGGTTTTCAAGCAGGGAACGGAAGACCAGAATCTCTGCTGCTTCATGCAAGGATATATTCAAGGAGTGCTCGAGAAGATCACTGGTCAGCCACTCATCGTCACGCATAGCTCCACCGCATGCGAGCAATTCATCCCCGAGCAGAACTACTGCGTGTTTGACGTCAAGACTGATACAGAGAAACTCGTTGCGGCGTTGAGCCACATACAGAAGAGATACTCCCGCAGCATCGAGAGACTCGAGAGCCTGGCGGGCCTTCCGGATGCGTTCCTGCCTGAGGATGAAGCAGAACGCCAGAAGGACGAGAAGTAGGATGCCACCAAACCTGAGAGCAGAGGAGAGGAACCTGCAGAGTGTTATCGAGAGATCAAACCTGTCCAATGCGCTAAAGGACCAGTTATACAAGGAGCTTCGAACGGCTTTCGTTGAACTGGCAACTAACCGCTCGTCGGGGATCTCGCGGTTGCAGAGTCTAGCTGGGAGGTTGCCAAGGGACGAGCGAGACCCGTTCATTAGCTTCCTAGAAGCCCTCTTGTCCTCCAAAGGAGACGCCGCTCTCTCTGTGCAAACGAGTCGCTATGGAATCGACGTAGCTGTCTTGTGCGCCTTGAGAGACCCGGAACTTGAGCGTGTGCTGGATCTCATGACCTCCGTAGAGGAGATACAAGCAACCTCAAGAGGCGGGATACCGTCGAGGACGGTCTACAAGGGTCACCTTACCCCTTTGAGAGGCACGGGATACCAACCGACCATTGTTGCAGCCCACCAAGCGCGCACTGGCATGGTTGATGCCGCCATACTCTCTGCTGAGCTACTTATTCGCTGGAGGCCGCATCTGCTGGCAATGACAGGCGTTTGCGGGGGACGGGCTTCGGAGGGTGTGAGAGTTGGTGATCTAATCGTCCCGACAGAGATCGTGCTGTACGGATCAGGAAAACACACGGATGCCGGGTTTGAAGCTGAGCCGCAGGTCATCTCGCTCGAGCAAGGCCTTGCTCACCGGGTGAGCGCTGCAGCTAGGAGCATTGCGTTCCAGGTCTCTCAGGAATGGCCGGGTCCCCACCGCGATGCGATCCAAGTGCACACCGCCCCTCTTGCCTGTGGCGAGGCAGTAGTCGACAAGAAAGGAATGCTTGATGAGGAGATAGCGAAGATCCATCGCAAGATCGCGGGTGTGGACATGGAGAGCTTCTCCGTGGTGCGCGCTACCCAGATCTTGGCCGACAGCGAAACGGTTCCTTTCGTGGTCAAAGGAGTTATGGATCTCACCCACCGCAAGCAGCAAGAACAAGACAAGGAGTTCGCTGCGTTTGCGAGTGCTCGTTTCCTCTACCATTTTGTCCTTTCGGAGGCGGAGTGGCTGATTGGTTCCCAACAGGACACGAATGACGGGCGGAGAACGTAGCTGGAGATTCTCTCCCACTGAAGAACGATCTCCGTCATCGTTGTTGCGTTGTCCCCTCGGACAAGGGCTAGTGCTTTGGGTGACCTACCCCCTCTGTAGCCCTGGCAGATTTCACGAAGATGTAGCCGCCTTCTCGCGCGGGCCCTGATTTCCTTGCCTACAAGCGCGCCAACTTCTGTACAATACAGGGGCATCTCGGCCTGAGAGGCCGCTTGTCCAGCGATAGCTACAGATCGAAAGGTGGGTGTTGAATCGAATGAACTTCCTCTTCGGTATGCTTGCATCAGCTGCTTGGAGCCTGCTTATGCTTCTCGCGTCACGGCTTTCGCCGAGATGGCGAGCAATCGTTGTTCGGATTCTCAATTTGCTGACAGGATACGATGTGGAGTTCGTTTACGAATCCAAGTCGGATGCAGAGGTGGACCTGGTGCGCGACCTCGCTCGAGCAGATGAGGTCCTCATCCTGACGGGACGCGGGAATGAACTGCAGCGACGTGCGTTTGCGCCCCTGTTCCTTGAGCGAAAGGCCGCCCATGGTGCTCACGTCCGCATCCTGCTTCCCGCCATAGCAGTGAGTCCCAACAACGTGAACTGGCTGACTCAGCGGGAGAGAGAGGTCTCCCTCTTTGATCCTTCGTTCGGAGATGGCCTACTGGCACAGCAGGTTGAGGCAAACGCGGCCTTCTTGAAGCCCTGGGAGGACAGGAGAGACGTAGAGCTTCGTCGTTTCAACTGCCCGCACGTTGGCAGAGTTGTGGTTGCCGGAAGGCACGTGTATTTCACGCCCTATCTGAAGGATGCTCATGGGCGGGACTCAAGGGTCCTGAGGTTCGCGCGCCACAGTGAGATGGGCCGGAACCTTGAACGCCTTGTCGAAGTGCTTTGGGCGAACTCCTTGCCCGATTGACGAGGGCCGGACCGCCCCGGAGGTGACCTTCTGTCGACGTTGAGCGAATCCGTCAGGGTGAACTGGCAAGCGATTCTGTCAGTCCGCGCTCTTTGTCCTCCTCAAGTGAGCCCCCGCCGTAGATAGGTGGCCTGTCGAGCTTGACGTACCTCATGACTGTGCTGCGGGAGATTCCCAGTTCTCTGGCGATCGCGCGAAGCGGCAGCCGTCTGCTCTTCGCCTTCTGGATTGCGTCCCAGTGGGCTTGCATGCGCAGGGTCGGTTTTCGGTCCTCGACTGAACCGCCCCGGGATTGCCGGAGACCCCATTCTTGAGAGGATGGACTTCCACAGCCACCTCATGCGCCCGGCTCGTAAGCATTGCAGACACTATCATTGATATGTTGATCAACGTATCATCGTTTACAGAAGCCCCGAAGCCGCGGATCAACCATCAGATCCTGCTGGGAAGAGTGCTTGAATGCTGCCTTTCGGCTTCCTCTTCAGGGAACTTGCCAAGCAGCGGCCAGGACCTGAGTTCTACAATCAGTCCCCCAGGCTCCAAACCTGCGGATTACCTTAGAGGCACCCCGTGCGTCAGGTTTGGCGCATTCCAGTGCTCATAGGCTAGAATGGCAGACTGCCAGTTGCATCCCGAACAGAGGCCTTGAGATGATGCGATGCCTGGAACTCCTCAGCGCAGTCCTGCTCCTCTCTGTTTTCGTGAGTAGTCCTGCCTTCGGGTGCTCGATCTTCATGGCATCCCTAGATGGCCAGGTGTTGTTCGGCAACAACATCGACGATGGGAATCCCAACACCTACTACGAGATCGTGCCCACCAGCGACCCGAGCAGCTACGGCTTCATCACACTGGGCTTCAACCAACCGCAAGGAGGACTCAACGAGGCAGGGCTGGCCTTCGACACGAATGCCGTATCGCCCGCCCCCTTGAGACCGCAGCCGGATCTACCCAGTCACCCAGAGGGCCCGATCGGAATCGCCACCGAGATGTTGCGAACAGCGGCGACGGTCGAAGAGGCATTGGACATCGCCCGTAGCTACGCATGGGGTGAGGAGTTGCGGAATCAGTGGTTCTTTGCCGATGCCAGCGGCGATGCGGTGGTCATAAGCGCCGGAGCCGAGGGAGAACTTGCCTTCACGCGAAAGCCGTTTGGCAATGGCTATCTGATCTCAACCAACATCAATAGGACCAAGGAGGGACTCATCAGGGCCTGCTGGCGATACAGAACCATCGACCGGATGCTCAACCACCTAGCAGACCAAAGCGAGCTCTCAACCGATGCGTTTGCCGGAATCCTCGAAGCGGCCCATCAAGAAGCCGTCTTCCTCAGGGAGGGTGTACTCCTCAACACGGTCTACTCGAACATCTTCGACCTGCAGACCAGGCAGATCACGCTTTACTACTGGTTCCAGTTCGACAAGCCCCTAACCCTTGAGTTGGATGAGGAACTCACCCGTGGTCCGATGCGCGTACGCGTGAGTAGTCTCTTCCCGGATGCTGTGGTACAGCAAGCCAAGGAGATCAACGACAGCCACCTCGAGCGGATTGAGGGATGGAGATCGTTCCCGTGGCTCCAAGCTGCTATCGTGTTTGCACTGCTCGGAGCGCTTGCAGTATTGGCCCTGTCCCACGATTAGCCAGAGCGATCGAGGCTATCTGCGATGACCCAGCCCCCTGAGATCGGTCCAGAAGCAGAGCACGACTCCTTGATCGAGTGGATCGGAGGCAGTTTCGATCCAGAGCGGTTCGAGCGGTCAGACGTCGTATTCGATGATCCCAAAGAACGTTGGCGAGATGCGTTTGAGGAGTAGGGCAATGCCCCTACCTGCTGGGCATGCTTTCTGAGCGTGCTCCGAAGCGTCAAGGCCTAGGCGCGTCGCTCCATCCACCTTCACAGAGACCTTACGTACCTATGGCCCCCAGCGGCTTCCCGGTCTCGGCGGCTGCGGATGGACAAGCCGGGGCTTCACCTGCTATGGTCTGCGTATGGGTGAACACGAGAAGCTGTACGAGCACATCATGTTGCGGCGCTCGGACTCGAACGTCCCATTCAATGGGCTGTGTACACTCCTCAAGAGGCTTGGATTCGAGGAACGCATAAGGGGAGATCACCATATCTTCGCGATGAGCCAGGTGGAAGAGATCCTCAATCTGCAGCCAAAGAGCGGCCGAGCCAAGCCGTACCAAGTGCAGCAGGTACGCGGCGTGATCCTGAAGTACAATCTGCGCCTGGAGGACTAGCCATGGATTCGAAATACGAGATCATCATCTTCTGGAGCCGCGAGGACAACGCATTTGTCGCTGAAGTCCCAGAGCTCCCTGGTTGCATGGCCGACGGCGAAACCTATCAGGACGCTTTGTCAAACGCCGAGCAGATCATCCGGGAATGGATCGACACTGCAAAGGAACTCGGCAGATCTGTCCCCCAACCAAAGGGACGCCTTACCTACGCCTAGGAGAATCGAGTCGGAAGTCCTCTTCCGAAGGAGTTTCTGAGGCTAGCGATCGACCGGAGGCTCGCTCTCTCACCACGCGACTGCCAAAGCGTGAGTTCTACATTCAGTCCCCCAGGCTCCAGAACGCTGTTCTCTTGGCCTACCGAGTCCCATCACAGGGCGCCTTGGCTGTGTCGCCACCTGATGCGCGTGTGTGCCCTCCTCGGTAGCACCTGCACGAACGATCCCTTCCCCTTCCGCCGGCGGATTCCGTTGCTGGCATTCACTCCTACCACCTTGCCGTTGTAAGCTGTTCTCAGGAGGTTGAGCTTGGTGGTT
>Ga0180437_10004612_pt1 | contig 19511 bp, 14 predicted proteins | sample SS_ome_4_FD_132410 | JGI IMG/M metagenome (GOLD analysis project Ga0180437, IMG submission 132410) | Hypersaline lake sediment archaeal communities from the Salton Sea, California, USA - SS_3_D_1 metaG | ecosystem: Environmental > Aquatic > Non-marine Saline and Alkaline > Hypersaline >... | reverse complement strand
ATCAGTTTGCCAAGATAATGCGGGAAGAAGAAAGAAAATTATTTAAAAAAATTAGAAAATACGACCACCGGGTCGGTTTACGCACAAAATAATTTCAGTCCGTTTTTTCAATTAGGTAGGACTGATTTTTTAAAAAAAACAGAAGACGAACTTAAGATTAGAAACTATAGCACGAAAACTGTAAAAGGCTATTTGCGATGCTTAAAAGAGTATTTTGCTTTTCGCAAAAAAAGTCAAAAGCCAACTGGATAGGATATGAAACAAGACAAAATTAGCATTGTTATTCCAAGCTATAATGGTAAAGATTTGCTGGCGAGAAACTTACCAAGGGTAATTAAAGCTTGTAAGGGTTATGAGATTATTGTTGTTGATGATGCTTCAGTTGACCAAAGCGTTAACTTCATTCAATCAAAGTTTCCTAAAGTTAAGATTGTGCAGCATAAAAAAAACCAGCGATTTGCCGCTGCTTGCAATACCGGCGTAAAAGCCGCTAAAGGCGACATTGTCGTTCTTCTAAATAATGATGTCTCTCCTTCTCCAAAAGAGAATTTTTTAAAACCACTAATTAAGCATTTTAAGGATAAAAAAGTTTTCTCTGTTGGATGCAAAGAAATCTCTGTAAAAAACGGCAGAAAGGTCATTTCCGGCCGCACCGCAGGAAAATTTCATCGGGGGCTGTTTATCCACTGGCGGCCAAAGGACCAAAAAAGCCAAAATACCTTGTGGACTTTTGGCGGCAGTATGGCGGTTGACCGCAAGAAATACTTGACGCTTGGCGGCATGGATACACTTTTTTCACCTGCTTATTGGGAAGATGTAGACCTTTGCTTCCGCGCCAGAAAAAAGGGCTGGAAGATTTTGTTTGAAAAAAACTCTATTGTCTATCATAACCATGAAACAACCAATATATCCGTTTTTGGTAAGAAAAAAATGAAAATTTATGCTTTTCGAAATCAAATTTTGTTTGTTTGGAAAAATATCCGAGGTGAGCAACTTTTGGAGCATTTTTTTTGGCTGCCCTACCATCTGGTTTTCACTACTATTAGATCAAAGGGGTTATTTTTAATTGCCTTTTTAGCAGCAATCTTAAAAATCCCCAAGCTCTTAAGAAATTAGGTATGAAAAAAAATAAATTAGCTCTTATTTTAATCTTTTTCCTCTCTCTATTTTTAACATTTTTCAAAATAGGCTCTGTCCCCCCTAGCCTTAACTGGGATGAGGCGGCAGTCGGCTGGAATGCAAAGACTATTTTTCATACCCGGCGCGATGAGTATGGCACTAGACTGCCTCTTTCTTTTAAATCCTTCGGCGACTTCAAAGCCCCCCTTTATATTTACCTAACAGCGCCGATTGTAGGAATCTTCGGAATGAATGAAATTTCCGTCCGCTTCGTTTCTGCCCTTAGCGGACTTTTAAGCGTATTAGTCTTATACTTCTTAGTTAAAGAATTAATTCTCAAAAACAATCACATATCACATATCACATATCACATATCACTATTATCAGCATTAATGCTGATAGTTTCCCCATGGCATATTATGATGTCCCGTTTTGCTTCAGAGCAGACTTTGGCAAACTTTTTTATCTTGCTGGCAATCTTGGCTTTTTTTAAAAGCTTTAAAAAAAGATTTTGGCTGGTAATCTCTGCAGTAAGCTTTGCTCTTTCTTTTTATTGTTATCACAGTCCTAAGATTTTTGTGCCTTTTTTGGTTACTGGGCTTTTTTTAATTTTTAAAAAGAGATTGGCTGCTAAAAAAATAGTTCTTTGGTCGGCTGTAAGCCTATTAGTTGCCCTTTTGCTTTTATTGCCTCTTGGCAAATCTTTAATTTCCTCCGGCGGACAGACAAGATTTTCCCAAACCTCTATTTTTTATACAAAAGAGGGGGAAAGACAGCCTTTAAACTTAAACCTGATACAAAAGTTTGCCAAAAATTACCTAAACCATTTCTCTCCGAAATTTTTATTTTTAGGAGGCGATAAAAATCCAAGGATGCAGATGAAGAAAATTGGCCCGCTTTTGTTGATTGAAGCGCCTTTTTTGCTGTGGGGACTTCTCACTTTAGTTAAACAAAGAAAGAAAAAATCGGCTAAATTTTTACTTTGGTGGCTGGCAATTGGCCCTATTGCGGCGGCAGTAGGTTTTGAAGCCCCCCACCCAATCCGCGCTTTCCATTTGCTGCCGGCTTTAATAATCACCATGAGTTTAGGAATTTTGGGATTTTTTAGGTTTCTTAAAAATTTCAAGAAAAGCTTAAGATTAATACTGTTTTGCTCAGTAGCTATTTTTTTCTTTATAAATATTTCTTATTTCATCTATCGTTATTTTATTTTTTATCCCGTTTATTCCGCACCGGACTGGCAATACGGCCACAAACAAGTGGCACAAATAGCCCAGGAATATGAAGAAAAAGTCAAAAAAATTATTATGACCAGCCATTATGGCCAGCCGCATATCTTTATGCTTTTTTACCAAAAAAGAGATCCTCAGCAAGTTTTTTGGGGAGCAATGAGCAAGTATCTTTACAGGAATATTAAATGGGAGGAGGACTCTAACTTGAAAAATGTTTTGCTGGTCGGCACGCCTGATGAGATCCCGCAAGCTGCCGAAGGAAAAATTGCCGAGATTAATTTTCCTGATGGAAAAGTTGCTTTTAGGATTGCAAGGATTCAAAATGGCCAATAATTTTTTCAAAAAATTAAAAAAGTTTGTTAGCAAACACCAAGTTCCTTTGTTATTTCTGGCAAGCCGGGCTTTTATTTTGCTCTTCCCGCCTCCATATTACTCTGATGTCTCCCACGATTATGAGCGTTATGCCAATATGTGGTGGTATGGTTTGCCGCCTTATTTAAAACACTACTATGAATATCCGCCGGCTACGATTCCTCTACTTATCGTTCCTTTGCTTTTAGACCTTCACGGAATCGGGAGATATTATTTAAATTACAGATTACAAATTTTTTTAATCGATGCCTTGCTGTTTGCCTTTATTTTAAAAGCTCTAAAAAGGCTGAAATTTAAAAAGCGTTCCAAAAATTTATCAATTCTTTTTTATATTGCAGCGCCGGTGATTGCCAAAAACTTTTTTTATGAAGGGCTTGATTTGACATTTGCCGGCATTTTAACAATCGGCATTATTTCAATCCTTTTATATTCGCAAAAAAAGTTAATTAGGCGCATTTTGTTCTGGCTGCTTTTCTGGCTGTCCACAAGCATTAAGTTTATGAGCTTGCCTCTTGTGGCGCCTTTTTTCTACCTTAAAAAACTATCTTTTAAAAAAGAGCTCCTTAGTTTTTTGCTGGCTTTTTTAATTATTTGGGGAGCGCCTTTGGCGATTTTTCGCTCTTCTTTGTCTGTCAGCTTTGTTTTCCATTTAAAACGGCCTTTAAAATATGCCTCTTTTCCTTCTTTTTTAGTAGAAACAGCAAACTACTTTACGCAAACAGAAGTTCGTATTGAAGAGGCGCCGGATTTTCAACTGGTTGGCCCGGTCTCAAAGTTTATTACTCAGACTGTAGCCATTGTTTTCCCTCTAAGTATCCTTTTCATTTCTCTTTACTTCATCGTAGCTATTTTAAAAAATTCCCCAAAAGATAGCTTTAAAACATTGTTAAAAAGAGTCCTTTTCTTGGAAAAAATCAAACTTGACCATTTAGACCCATTTGTTTTCAGTTTAAAAGTCTGTCTGATTTTTATCTTTACCTTATTTTCAACCGGCAAGATTTTTTCCCAGCCATTTCATATCTGGTATATTCCCCTTATCGCCCTTTTCCCCTTCAAAAGTATTAAAAAAAAACTCACTTTTATGGGTCTTGCCACCTGGCTTCTTATTAAAGACACGACTCCCTGGGTTGTACTCAATGGAAATAAATTCTTTATCAAGCCTATAAAAGTCAACTTTATAAGCTCGCTCATGCGTTTTATACCGATGTTTATCTTATTATTTTTATCCTTTAAACTGCCAAATAAAACAAAAGTTAAAAACTAAAAATAAAAAATCAAAAACACAAACCTAAAAGTGGAAAAACAAAAGATATCTTTGTTAATAATAACTATTTTCTTAGCCGTTTTTTTGCGGTTTTATAAATTGGGGAAAGTTCCTTCTTCGCTTTACTGGGAAGAGGCGGCCTTAGGATACGATGCGTACTCTATTCTAAAAACCGGCAAGGATTTTCATGGAAATATTTTTCCAATAGTTGCTTTTGAGTCCTTCGGCGACTTTAAACCCTCCAGTTATTTTTATGCCGCTGCTGTTTCTGAGTTTTTTTTAGGACTTAACCAATTTGCAGTAAGACTGCCTTCTGCCTTGGCTGGTATAGGAATAGTTGCGCTTAGTATGCTTATTGCCAAAGAAATTTTTGGAAGCCAAAAGCATAAAAACTCGCTAATTGTGCTTTCCGGTCTAGTTACAGCCCTTTCGCCTTGGGCCTTGCAGTTCTCCCGGACTGCTTTTGAAGCAAACCTGGCTGCCTTTTTTTCCTGCCTTGGAATCTGGTTGCTCTTGATGGCCATCAAAAAGAGGCCTTTTTACTTTCTGCTTGCTGCTCTTAGTTTTGCCTTTTCCATATATACTTACCATTCGGCGCGCATATTTGCTCCTTTATTGTTAATCAGTTATGCTTTGCTGTTTTTAAAAATTGTAAAAAAACAGTGGAAATGGGTGCTTGCCAGCGCTCTTTTAGGAACGGTTTTAATTCTGCCAATAATTTTTAGGATAAAAGATCCCCAAATTAGCCACCGTTTTCAGGAAACTAGCGCTTTTACCAAAGTTGCGCCGATTGTTGAAATCAACAAAAAAAGAGAGGCTGACGGCAACACTATTCTTTCAAGAATCCTCCATCACCGCTACTGGTATTATGGTGAAACATTTTTAAAAAATACCCTCTCTCATTTCGACCCTAACTTTCTGTTTATAAAAGGCGATGAAAACATGCGCCATTCAACCGGGCAAGTAGGAATTTTTTATCTGCCCGATGCTTTATTTCTTTTAGTTGGGGTTTTGTTTTTAGGCACAACCCTTTCCAAAAAAAAAGGTTTATTCTTAATCATCTGGTGGTTGTTGGCTTTAGTGCCGGCCGGCCTGACTAAAGCAGTCCCACATGCCTTGCGAACTTTGCTGGCCGTGCCGGCGCCGCAGATAATCCTCAGTTATGGGGTCTGGAAATTCATTAGGCGAACCTGCCCGCCAAGGCTTACGCCATCAGGCGTTGGCAGGCGGGTTAGGCATATTAGGCTGATTAAAATTTTTATTCCGGCAGCGGTTTTTGCTATCTACGCTTTTTTTGCCTCCCGCCATCTTTATGATTACTTTGGCGATTATCAAAGAAGAGCAAGCTGGGACTGGCAATACGGCTACAAAGAGATGGTCCAGTTTGTCTCCAAAAACCAAAAAAATTATGAAAAAATATATATCACCCGCAGCTTAGGCCGGCCATCAATGTACTTTTTTTTCTACAACAAAATTGACCCGGCAAAAGTCCAACAAGAAGAAAAAAAAGCACCAAAAGACCAAGAAGAAATGCTTAGGTTTGAAAACATAATCTTTGGCTTGCCGGATAAGGTGCTAAAAGGCCAAAAAAGCTTACTGGTCTTAGGCCCTGGTGAGAAACTCGAGGGTCAGATCTTGCAAGAAATTAAAGATAAAAATGGAAATTTAGTATTTAATATGGTAGTTAACAAATAGAATGAGCAAAAAAAATAAGATCTTTTTAGTCATTATTTTGGCAGTTGCTGTTTTCTTAAGATTTTATCGCTTGGGTTCAATCCCTCAAGGGTTTTTTTCTGATGAGGTGGCGGTTGGCTACAATGCCTACTCTCTTCTTAAAACCGGCCGGGATGAGTTTGGCAAAACCTGGCCTTTGTTTTTCACTTCTTTTGGCGAAGGCAAACTGCCTCTTTATGTTTACCAATCTCTTCCCTGGGTGGCTATTTTCGGGCCCAATGAACTGGCTGTCCGTTTTTCCGGCGCTTTTTGGGGCAGTTTAACTGTTTTAATTTGGTTTTTTACGCTCCAGGAATTTTTAAAATTGTCCAAAGTCAAAAAGAAATATCATCTAGCGATTGGCTTGGCAAGCGCTTTTGTTTTGGCAATAATGCCCTGGCATATCCATTTCTCAAGAGGTGTTTTTGGCCAGGAATCGGTTTTTTGGATTATTTTAGGATCATTCCTAATTTTAAAAGGCGCCCGTTTTAAGAAAAAAGTGCTTTTATTTTTAGGATTTTTAAGTTTTAGCGCCAGCCTTTTAATCTACCATGCCCCAAAAGTTGTTCTGCCTTTGTGGACGCCAACAATTCTTTATTTTGCTTTTAAAAAATCAAAGGAAGGGCTTATCAATTTTGCTAAAAACCTCCTTCCCTGCCTTTTATTGTTAATTGGTATTTGGAGTCTAATGGGTTTTCATCCCGCCGGCTTAGCCCGCTCCAAAGGAATTTCCGTTTTCAGCATCCACTCAGGTGTTTCTGCCAAAATTCATGAATCTCTTTTAGAAGAAGGAGAGTTCAACCGGCCGGCCTGGTTTTCTCGTTTGCTTCACAACAAACTCGAAAGCTACGGCCGGGAAATTGCTGGCCGATACCTTTCCCACTTTAACCCAGACTTTCTTTTTGTTTCAGGCGATCTAAAAAGAGCCCGCTACCGAGTGCCCGGCGTTGCCCAAGTCTATCTGGTTTTTTTACCATTTGCCCTGGCTGGTCTTTATTACCTTTTAAATAAAAAGGCCTGGTTAATTTTAATCTTGGGCGGTCTTGCTCCTCTGCCGGCTGCCCTCACTTTTGAAACACCAAGCACTGTCAGAGCCTTGCTTCTTACTATCCCCTTATCAACAATTATAGGAACAGGTTTGGTAATCAGCTTTTCTTATATAAAAAGTTTTTCCAAAAGAGTATTTTGGCCGGCTCTTGTTTTATTGGCCGTTGGCCTTTTTTACCAGTTTATTTACTTTCTTAATTCTTATTTTTACCTCGCCCAAATCCACAAGCCTTATGCCTGGCAGTATGCCTACAAGCCTTTAGTCAAAAGAGTAAGCGTTTTGCAGGAGAATTATGACCGGGTTGTTGTAACCGGCATGGGCGGGCCGCCTTACATTTTTTTCCTTTTTTACCAGCTTTATGACCCGCTAAAATTCCAAAAAGAGGCCCACTCTTGTATTGGTGAAACCGACCCTTTCGGCTTTATCCACATAACTGGCTTTGGAAAATACAGGTTTCCTAAAGAACCTTATCCATTTGATGAGGAAGCGAAAAAAACTTTATTTGTTTGCCAGGGAAAAGTAAAAAAGGAGCACGAAAAATATCTAATTGAAGTTGTTTATTTTGCCGATAAAACCCCGGCTTTTACTATTCTAGATCCGGAAGCTAACAGATTATAAAGCTAAATTTGAAAACAGTATGAAATTTAAAAAATTACTATTAATGCCTTTATTGATTCTTTTTTTGCCGCGGCTTTACCGCTTTGGGGTTTTACCCGAAAGCCTTTATTGGGACGAAGTCGCCATTGGGCTAGACAGCCGCTCAATTATTCAAACCGGCAAGGACTTAAGCCAAAACCATTGGCTGCAACCGCTGTTTTATTCTTACGGCGACTACAAAGCGCCGGTTTATATCTGGCTGACAACTACTCTGGGAGCAATTTTGGGTACTACAGAAAAAATTGTAAGACTGCCTTCTTTACTTGCCTCTTTTGGCATAGCCATTATCTTATGCCAATTAACCGCTCTGCTTTTCCCAAAAAAACCTAAACTGCCGCTATTTGTCCTTTTAAATTTTTTGCTAATGCCCTGGTCGTTTCACTTTTCCCGCACTGGCATGGAGTCACACTTATCTTTGTTTTGGCTTGGCCTAATGGTTTGCCTGCAAATTTTGGGCCTTAAAAAGCAAAAGCCGTTTTTAATGATACCGGCCGCGCTTGCAGGAAGTTTAAGTATTTATAGTTATATCGGCGCCAGAGTAATTACCATAATTCTCTATCTGGCAGTCTTTTTAATATTTGGCCTGAAAAAAGCAAAAAAAAACTCTATAGGTTTTGCTATTGGTTTTTTGATTTTGGCAGTCAGCATGGGAATTTTGGTTAAATCACCGTATTATAAGGCCAGTCAGGACTATCGGTTAAGCAATGATAACCTTCTAAAAACAAGTGAACATATCGAAAAATCAGTGCTGGCCCAAAAGTTTCATGACTACTCTTTTTTATCACGTTTATTTCACCATCGCTATCTCTACTGGTTTCACTTTTACTTTCAAAACTTTTTTACTCACTTCACGCCTGATTTTTTGTTCTTTGAGGGCGATAGTAATCTGCGGCACCACTCAGGTTTTGGCGGAGAGGCTTTATTAGTGCAGGGGGTTCTGTTAATAATTGGGATCGCGCCATTATTTTGTGGTGTCATAAATGGCACCGCTACACTCATATTGGTTTGGCTTTTGGCAAGCCCTTTGGTTTCTTCTTTAGTCAACAATGAAGCACCGCACGCCTCCCGGGCAATTTATATGGTAGTGCCTTTAAGTTTTTTTTTGGGGCTGGGCATGGAAAATTTATATCAAAAATTGAAAAAAGTGCGTTGGGGAAAATTACTGCTTGTCGGCTTTAACGGGCTTTTATTGGTTAACTTTGCCGTTTTTTTGCATGACTACTTTGTCCACTATCCGACACGCTCAAAGGTCGCCTGGCTGGCTCCCTATAAAAAAGCCGCCCAGCATTTTAAAGAAAATCCACCGGATAAAAAAGTATTTATAACCGACAAGTGGTACCAGCCGGGCCTTTATTTTGCCTTTTATGGAGATACTAAGGCTTCTTTTTTGCAGGATTCTGCTGGCCAATATCTAAAACAGTCTGATAACTTTACTTTTCACTTGCCGCCAAGCTGCCCGCCTGATTCCTGGTGCCTTGCCCCGCCTGATTGGCAGGCTGAAACCACAAAAATTGTTTCTAAAATCCCGGGAACGGATAAACTGGTGGTAAAAGAAAAAAAGGCAATTTAACTCTGGGCGCAACAAATATATTAGTTCTCTCTTAATATTATTTTCTCAGGCAAGAGGCACTTCTCTTTTTTGCAGTGTATTGTGCCATACCTTAGACAAACTAAAATATAGACTACTACAAAAAAAACAATAAAAACCCTTGTCAGCCAAAAGGCAGGCCGGTCAAAGACCCCGCCGGAAAACAAAAACTTAAACAAAAAAACACTAAAAAAACCAACAGTTAAAAGCCGCAAAAAAGTGGAGCTTAGGTTAATGTCAAGCAGGTCAAGCCCGGTCAGGCCAAGCAAAAAAAGCGGTGCTACCCAGAAAATATTATTTTTAACCAAAAGCTTCTTAAGATAATAGCCGATAGCGATAGCCATGAAAGGCAAAAGCGGATAGCGGTACCAGGGCGAGTTGCTGAAACGCCCGCAAAGCAGAAACAAAACTAAAAGCCAGCCTATAAAAAACCAGCCAAAAAACTTCACTTTCTCTTCTTTATGCTTTACTAAAATCAAAAAGAAACAAAACAAAAATCCCAATACATAAAAACCGTCATTAAACTGGCCGTAAAACTCCGGCCGGGTCAGTCCGAAGAAAAATGAACTTGCAAAAGCGCCGCGCCCTGTCTGGTTTAACAAGGCTTTAAGAAAAATCTGGCTATCAGCCGCCAGCCCATAGAAAAAATAAGAAGCAATAGAAGCAAAGCCTATAAAGACAAAAGCAAATCCGGACTTAACCATTTTTTTAAAAAAAAGCCAGCCGGCAATCATAAAAGGGACAGCAAAACCAGCCACCTTAATCCAACCGGCTAGAAAAGAAAAAAGCAAAAGAAAAACAAAGGTATTTTTAGATCTTTTTTCCTGAAAATCTAAAAGAAAAAGCAAGCAAGCCAAGAACAAAGGGGTTAGAAAATTTTCCAAAAAAGACTGGCGGTGGGCAATCACAAAATAGGGAATAGTTGCAAAAGCCAAGAGAGACAAAAGAGCTGTTTTTTCCCCAAATAACTTTTTAGCCAAAAGATAAGTTAGAAAAAGCGTAAAAATGCTGGCAACAAGGGCCGGATAACGAACTAAAAGGTGGGGAATAGGCTCCAGGTTTTTGTATCCTAAGATCCTTGCCGGCAGAGAAACAATCACTGTTCCTAAAGGCGGGTGGTCAAACCAAGGACGGACGATTTTCATACCAAACCTTTCAACCGGCAAATAGTCTTTAAATTGGGAACGCCAAATTAAGCTTTTGTTTTCTTTTTCAAAAATAGAGTGGCTGACCGGAGAAAAAGGATTGTCTAAAAATGAGCTGCCGGTCCAAACATAAAAAAGACCATCGTCATTGTTGTCAACCGGAAAGGTGTCCGCTTTTGCGAGGCGTAGAAAAACACCTAAAAAAACTAAAAGCCAGACTGAAACAAATGATATAATTGCCTTGGACAATCTCATAATGTCTTGATTATATACCATTTTTCTCATGTCTTCCCAAAAAAATAAGTTAAACAATTTGCACCTTTTAGGCTTCTTCTTATGTTTTATAACTCTAAACATCCTTGTCTTTTACCAGCTATTTGTTGACGAAAAATATTACCGAATTCCCCCGAAAGTTTTTTTAAACCCAAAAACTCTAAAAACGGCAATTAAAAGCCTTTCTGCCCAAAAAATTCCACCAGACATTTCACGGGTTTTTTTTCTAGAAAATGGGGGTTTTTATAAAAACCCCTTGCATCCAGAACCAATCATTAACATAAAACACGATATTTATGATAATCAGGTCTTTACTTCGCCTCAGAATGATAAACTGGCTTTTTTAACAAAAAACAATAGCTTAATAATTATAAAAGACGACAAGCCGCAAATAATAAAAGAGTTTCCTGAAAACCAAACCGTTCAAATCATCAATTGGGGCCAAAACAATAACGATCTTTGGCTGGCTATAAAGCAAGAAAATTGGTCAATTGTGAAACTCACAGGCGAAAAAATAGAGGTTATCAAGAAAAACATTGTTTTCCCAAACACTCCCTTAACAAAAAATATCTCCTATATCAAAGAAAAAATCGTCTATCCCGATTGCCGGCAAACTTGCCAGTTTATGATTTTTGACATCAATACCAATGCCACCCAGGAAATCCCCGCCTTAGTTGACAACAATCCTGATACGCGGATAAAAGATCTCCTTTTTGCCTTTTACGATGAAAAAAGCAAGCTTATCGCCTACCAGCGTGTACCCGGCGATGAGCCTTTTAAGTTTTATGTGGTAGGCTTTGACAAAACACTTCTCCAAACCATAAACCTTGACTTGCCGGAAAAGCAAATAGAGTTTGTCGGCTATTATCCTGAAAGCCAAGAAATGCTTTTTGTCTCCAAAAATAGTCAAGACAAAAATCAGGAGCTTTTTGCTTATAAAGCCAATAAGCCGTCTCTTAAAATCTTGGGCAAAATTGGTAATAATCAAACTGTTGAGGCCATTAGCAGTGGTGGTTTTTATGAAGTTGATAATACTTTAAAAAATATTTTTGATAAAGATTTCGGCTTTGATCTTGGCGATAAAAAAATAATCTCAGTTTTATGAAAAAAAATAAAAAACTATCTGCTATTTTCTTTTTTGTCCTTTTATTTCTAGGTTTCTTGCTAATTCTTCCAAGCCTTACCCCTCTTTTTAAAAAGAACTTTTTTAAAATGCACGACTACACCCATGTGGCGAGGCTTGCTGAATTAGACATCGCTTTAAAGGAGGGCCATTTGCCGCCGCGGCTTTCAAAAAACTTAGGATGGGGGTATGGCATGCCTCTTTTCCAGTTTTATGCTCCCTTGCCCTATTATCTCTCAGAACTTTTTCACTTGCTTGGGGCAAGCTTCTCAAATTCCATCAAGATCTGTTTTGGATTAACCTTTTTTATTTCTTTTTTGGGGATGTTTTTTTTGGCCAAAAAGTTCTGGGGTAAATGGGGCGCTTTTTTAGCCTCCCTTGCTTTTGTTTACTCGCCATACCGCGCTGTTGATTTTTATGTAAGAGGCGCCTTGGGCGAACTTTTTGCTATTTCTTTAATCCCTTGGGTCTTGTGGGCACTCACCGAAGTTGTCGATAAAAAAGGCAAGAAAAAAACAGTTTCAGCTAGTCTTTTGCTTGGGTTTTTCTTGCTCTCACACACCGTTTTAAACCTTATCTGCTTTCCTTTGTTTTTGCTTTTTAGCGGCTTTTACATGATAGTTACTGAAAGGTTTAAAAAGTCTTTCACAAGAGTTATTTCAAGTTTTGCTTTAGGGGTTGGACTGGCTAGCTTTTTTCTGCTGCCTGCCTTTTTTGAAAAGAAATTCAGCCAAGTTGACAAATTGATTGGCGGCTACAGCCATTATTCCCACCACTTTCTTTATTTTAGGCAGTTTATCTGGGGCAATTGGGGCTATGGCGGCTCGGTTGACGGCATTGAAGATGGGCTCTCTTTTCATTTAGGCAAAATCCATCTAGGGTTGGCCGCTTCGGCAGTAATTTTTTCCTTGCTAACTATTTTTTGGACAAGAAAAATCAGGAAAAAAAATCTGCTGGTTGCCTTTTTTGCCACTCTCTTGGCTGTTTTAGCCTTTTTGTCCACCTACCGTGCAAAACCCGTATGGGATGCCTTGCCTTTGATGGTTTTTATCCAATTCCCCTGGCGGCTAAACTCCTTTATCATAGTACTGGTTGCCTTTCTGGCAGGCGCTAGCATATACTATTTGGCTAAACTTTTTCCTAAACTTGCTTTTTTTGTTTTCTCGGCAGCAGCTATCTTGCTCTTGCAGACAAATATCAAGTACTTCAAACCTCAGGAGTATATCACTCCTTCAGACTACTACTATACAAACCAAGAGCTTGTCAAAAAAGCAATGAGCGACATAATCCCTGATTTTATCCCCATTTGGGTAGAAAAAAAGCCAGAACAAATCGCCCTTGCTGACTATGAAATTATTTCAGGAGAACCGGAAATTGAAGTGGTAGAGTCTAAAACCCACAAACTAGTTTTAAAGGTTAAAAAACAAAAGCCGGCAGACTTGCAAATCAATAAGTTCTACTTCCCCGGCTGGAAAGTTTTTATAGATGACAAAGAAGCCCTTTTTAAATACAAAGAAAATAATGGAATAATTACTGTTTCCTTGCCCGAGGGGAAATATACGTTGAAGCTAATTTTTACCAAAACGCCAATAAGAAAATTAGCAGAAGTGGTTTCCCTTACCAGCCTCTTTTTAGTTATTATTCTCTACTCTCTGCCAACAAGCTTGTTTGTATCAAAAATTTTAAAAGCAATCGGCTCCTCATAAAAACGACTAGCTGTTTTTACAACGTCCAAAGGCGGCAAATTCTCCGGCGCCGGCCTGTTCTCAGTAATAACCAAAGTATTTGGCAGGTAAAAATCTTCAGAGGAAATCTGCCTAAACTCGATCTTTCCTAAATGCGGTATGCGTTCATTAAAGATTCCTTGCTGGTCGGGTTTGACAACTTCCTGCTGGTAAAAATTGGGGTCAATAGGTGTGAAAAAGGCCACAAAAATATGCGGCTGGCCATAATGGGTGGTTGCAACCACCTTGTCAAAGCGACTTTCATGTTTTTTAAGCTTTTCTACCATTATCTTGTGGCCATCCTGCCAAAAACTCGCACTTTCTTCCGGGTAAAAAAGAAAATAGCGCCATAAAAAATAAGCAAAGCCGGCAAAGTAAAAAAGGCCGAAAAAGGCAAAAAAGGGAACAAGCAACCGGCGTTTTTTAAGCCGAAGATAACGGTAGCAAATAATTATTCCTTTGACAGTAATAATCTGCAAAATCGGTATCATCAAAAGGCTCCGCAAGGCATGCGGCGAATCAATGGTCAAACTTGAAGGCAAAGGCGCCAAAAAAAGCCACAAAGCCAAAAATCTATCCGTCCTTTTCTTGCTTTGGAGCATTTTATAAAACCCAAGAAGCAAAAAAGGCAATGAAGCATAATAAAGCTTGCCAACTTTTTCAATGCCAACCCGTGGAGTAACATCCTGGCCCGAAAACAAAAATTGCGGCGAGAAATGAGCCAGATACTTATCCAAAATCTCTTTGCCATAAAAAACAACCTTGTTATTAAAAAACCGGACAAAAGGCAAATCCGAGACGGTATGTCGGTACATGTCTTTCATAAACTCGCTTTCCACTTCCTTGTTGCCAAATATAGCAACGTCTGAAGCCCTAGAAAACCATTTGCTTTGCCTCATTGAGTAAAAAAGCGGCAAAAGAATAAGGAGACCAATTACCAAGCTTATCAAAAAAATCTTTTTCTTTTTTAAAACCTCTTTTCTAAAAAGAACCGCATAGGAAAAAAGCAAAAGGGGAATAACCATGCGCAAAGCGTGATAAGAATAAAAACTTGCCGCCAAAAACAATGCCGCTAGCGGCATCAGTTTTCTTTTCTTTCTTGAAGCCAGCAAAAAGGCAAAGCCTGCAACTGCCAAGGCTAAGCCAAAATACCACTCTAGGGCAAACCTTGAAGTATGCACTGCCCAGGGAGAAATTGCTACCAAGCCGGCAACTAAGCTTGCCGGCAGTGCTTTTTTAAAAACCTGCAGGGAAAGATAAAAACCGGCAAGGATTAAAAAGCAACCAAAAATAGCGTTGGGCGCTCTTACTGCAAAGATGCTTAATCCAAATAGCTTGATCACCGGCACCAAAATCATGCTGTAAATGCCGGTTTTGTATTCTCCAAAAGCCTCTAAAAAAACCGGCCAGGGCCTGCCGAACTCATCTTTCCCGGTTGCCAAAAGCGAGTATCCGTTATAGCCGACAGAAGCCTCATCCCAATTAAACCCCTGGGGAATTTTGTCAAGAAAGGCTATTCTTAAAACAAGGCCTAAGGCCAGAAAAAATACCAACAAAGCCCAGTCCAGCCGATCTTTGGATGAAATTTTTCTAAACATCTTTTTTATTATACTTATTCTAAAAAGAGTTTACATGATAAACTTGGACTAAACCCTGACGAAATTAGATAAATCTTTGCTATATGAATCGCTATAAACTTAGCCTGCTGTTGCTAACCATTGCTTTTGTCCTGTTTACAAGGCTTTGGCAGATTAACTCCTTGCCCCCCCTAAACCGCGATGAGGCGGCGATTGGCTACAATGCTTACTCGCTTTTGGCAACCGGCAGAGATGAATGGGGAAAGTTTCTGCCCTTATCTTTCAAATCCTTTGGCGACTACAAGATGCCCGGATATATTTATGCCACCCTCTTGCCTGTTAAAATTTTCGGGCTGACAGTTTTTAGCACCCGTTTTTGGTCGCTTGTTTCCGGCCTGGCAGCAATTATTAGTTTTTATTTTTTAAGCCTCTTTGTTTTTAAAAATCTACAAATCATAAAAAGCAAAAAAAAACCAGCCGCCCTTTTAGCCGCTCTTGCCCTCGCTCTAAACCCCTGGCATTTTTATTTTTCAAGAGCTGCCTTTGAAGCAAATCTTAATTTAACCCTTTTTTTAGTCGGTTTAACTACCTTTTTTTACGGATTTAGCAAAAGGTGGCTTTTGTCCCTTTCTGGTTTGTCTTTTGGCTTGATGTTTTATACCTACAGCAGCAGCTTTATATTTTTGCCTTTGCTTTTGGTACTTTTAGTCATAAATTTTAGAAAAGATTTGGTGAAAAAAGGGTCTAGGTCTGCAAAGTTAAACATCTATATTCTGATAGGCCTGGTAATATTTTCCGCCCTCACCCTTCACGCCGCCTGGTCTGTCTGGCAGGTTTCAAAAGCCAAAAAAAACATTACTATTTTTTCCGACCCGGGGATTTTAGACAATTTCAATAAAATAAGATCTCAAGCTTTTGCCCGCTCGCCTATTTGGGCTAGAACCTGGCTAAACAAACCTTTTTTCTATTCTCGAATCTTGGCCACAAATTATCTGTCAACTTTTTCTCCCAATTTTTTGATTTTAAACGCCGGCAGCCACCCATGGCACCAAATTCCAAAAATGGGCAATTTTTACTGGACAGACCTGGTTTTTATCTTATTGGGGCTCGGAGCGTTGGTTTTTTTAAAAAACAAAAAGATCAAATGGCTCATTTTAGCCTGGCTTTTGATAAGCCCCCTGCCTTCGGCAATCACTGTTGACGCCCCTCATGCTACCCGCATGCTTCAGATAGTACCAATTATGGTTATAGTTATGGCTATAGGATATATTAGACTGTGGACTTGGCTGGTTAAAAAAAGCCCAGCGGTAAAAAAAACTGTTTTATTTTTACTGGCTGTTTTCTACATCCTCCAGGCAGGCCGGTATTTTTATTTATACACAATAGATTACCCAAAAAGCTTGCCTCAAACCCTAATGCCGGGGATTGAAAAAGCAATCAGCTGGATAGATGAGCAAAACAACAAAAGCCGCTTAGTAGTTTTCTCAGATCCTCTTGATTTCCCTTATATTTATGTAGCTTTCTATGCAAAAATTAGCCCGGACTTTTTTCAAAAAAATGCTATTTGGAAGCCGCCTGGCCCGGCCGGCTTAACAGCAGTTGAAAAAGTAGGCAATTACCGCTTTTGGGAGGGGTTGCCGGAGACAAACAAAAAGGCTTTTTATGTCCTGCAGGGTGAAACAAAAGCACCGGCCGGCTTTTCTCTAAAAACTCGAGTTAAAGAAGCCGGCCAAACCAGATGGAGCATCTACGCTAACTAAGCCCCGAGGTTTAATCTGTTTTCGACCTCCGAGGTTGAATACTGCCCCAACCTCGGGGGTAAACCTTTTTTTCATTTTTCTTCTCTTTTTATTAATTTTCTGTACTGGCAAAACTCGCAGTCAGGGTCAGCTGGAGAAATTTTGTCAGAATCAAGGCATTTTTTAATCGCAAAAATAGTCGGCTTTACCCAGGAATCATCACCCTTGTAGGCTCCTGGCCGGGCCTGAAAGAAGAAAAGTGAAAATGGTCTTTTAAAACTTTCTGCAAATCCATTTTTTTGATTGGAAAAAATTAGCAAAAGTTTTAACCCTAACTCCACACATATGCTCTTAATTATAGCACCATAAACTTCACCACAATTCCCGCTGTTTTTGCCGCCAGATTTTTTATTCCAAGCCTTCTCTTCCAAACCGACCGCCGAGCTGGCTATTAGTGGCTGAGATACTGCCGTCAGAATTGGCTTTCCTAAAAAGCCACCACCTGCTCACCAATTTCAAGACCATTAAACGAGCCCTCAATCGCCTTGTTTATTTCTGTTTCAACTATCTATCTCGCCAGCAGACAGGTTTAAATCATTAAATTAAGCCCTATAAGCTCTTTTAGTTTTCCTCTTATAAATGATAAAATAAGATAATTTGTGGAATAGTGTAATTGCGGGGTCGTCTAATGGTAGGACAATCGGCTCTGAACCGATTAATCGGGGTTCGAATCCCTGCCCCGCAGCCAGAACGGGCACCTCAAGCGACCGAGGTGCCTAAAATATCCCCTATTATCTTGTAAAAAGCCACTTTTGAAAACCAAGAATTCGAACCACTTTTTACCCTTAAAAATATCCACGTTCGAGTCCGATTTCTACCAAGGGAAACTACTTGAGGATGTTATCGATATAACGCCCAATTATTGATATTAACCTAGCGTGCTCCTCGTATTCTGGTCTTTCTTTGAGAAGATTCCACACCATCCACATTCCTGTTTGTGCACCAATCATCTCTCGATCTTTTCTTTCCTCTCTGCTGATAAAGTCTAGGTAATTTTCGACAGCAGCTGGCAATTGTGGATGTATAGAAGTACACGCCCTTATAACGTTATCCTTATCTAGCTTACTATTTATAGTGAGAGAAAAGCCAACGCCAGCGGCCGTAAAGAGCACATCCCAATCTGCAGTAGTAGTTTTACCCTTTTTCATAACCTTTTCCAAGTCTGGGCATCGATCCAAAATTGGAGTAAATGATGCTATCGCAGTAGTGTTTATGAACTTAACGAATTGATCTACATCCATTACTTTTTAATTATATTACAATGGACGATTCTAAATATGGTTTTAGCTAATTGGAGATGAACAAACTTCCTTGTTATTAATATAGAGCGTTTTGTCAAATACTTTTACTAATTCTCTCTTTTCCTCGTCTGATCCTTCATTGAGTACATATCTTGCATATTCAGTAAAAGTAACAGGTTCTTTATCGGGATTAATATCTTTAAGCAGTAGGACCTGCTCCCTGATTTTTCTATATGTTTCGATTCCAATTTTAATTTTTGGTGTTATCTTGATTGTTTGCGGATGGTGCATGCTCATAAAATTGATATATCTGGTTAAAGCTCCGATTAACCATTTCTCACTAAGCATTGGTTCTTTGCACTGTCTATTTCTTGCTTTTGAGCATTGATAGTAAACATGTCTTTTTGGATCCTGACGTTTTCTTTTTCTGAACTTTTCTTCACCAGTGATGGTAGCCCTGCAACTAGCACACTTGAAGGTGTTCCTAAATAACACATTTCGACTACCCCATTTAGATTTGGGAGGAACAACTAGTTTCTTTCTTGCTTCATTAAAAATATTTTTGGTTATTAAAGGTGGGTGTGAGCCTTTATACCAAATGCCGCTACCAACCGGATATTCAAACTCGCCATGATAAAACGGATCCGCCAGCATTTTATATATCTGGCTTAAGGTTAAGGGTTTTCCTGATTTGTTATTGAAACCAGCCTCATCAGCCCATTTTTTTATTTGTCTACCGCTTTTACCCTCGATTACTTTTTCAAACATTTGCGTTACAAAATGTCCTCTGTCCGGATCGATGGCAATATCTTTCTTACCGGCAAAGGAACGGTTGACAAATCCAACGGGGCAAGGTCCTGGCCTCCAGCCCATTTCGCATTTTGCCCTGATACCTCTTTTAACATTGATCCCTTTTTGATCATTCTCGAGCTTTGCTTGTGAACAGAGAATCATTAGCAAAAACTTTTCATTCGGAGTGTTAGAAAAGTTTTGGGAAAAGGTTTTTATTTGTGTTAATTTTCCTTTATCCATCAAATCAACCAGCATGCCTAAATCTCCAGCATTTCTTGAAAGTCTATCGGGAGCCCAAGTTAAAATACCGTTAAACTTGGCCTGATTAATATCTAGAAGAAGTTTGTTAAAGACAGGCCTTGATCCTGAAATCTTGGCAGAATGGCTTTCCTTATAAGTGTCAATTATCTCCAATTTGTCCCTTTTGGCCAAAGTTTTCATTTCCTTAATTTGCGAGTCGATTGACATTGTTTGTCTTTCGTCTGATTCGGAAGATTTTCTGGCATAAAGGCAGTATTTTACTTGGGCTAGTTCTTCCATTTGGAAGAGAAGGATACCGAAAAGGGGTTATAAGTCAAGTTGAAGTTAAATAATGTATATCTGAGGTTCAACCCGGTTCATTTCTTCCATTAATTTCAGTATTAAGATAGAAAAAGCATCAGCCAGGTCATCATGCTTTTCAAATCCAAAACCTACTAATTGCTGGATTAGTTGTTCAGCGAGCGGTGGACCCCAAAATTCGTACCAGTTTAACCTCGTTTAGTTCTTCAAATTCGGCGGTGTTTTTGCCAATTTTTTAAATATGTTAATGGGCTTTTATTGCCCAGCGATGAATGTCTTCTTT
>Ga0180437_10004611_pt1 | contig 19513 bp, 18 predicted proteins | sample SS_ome_4_FD_132410 | JGI IMG/M metagenome (GOLD analysis project Ga0180437, IMG submission 132410) | Hypersaline lake sediment archaeal communities from the Salton Sea, California, USA - SS_3_D_1 metaG | ecosystem: Environmental > Aquatic > Non-marine Saline and Alkaline > Hypersaline >... | reverse complement strand
CATCCATTCCTGCGTTCTCTGCAAGCGCCTTTGGTATGGCTTCAAGTGCGTCGGCAAACGCCTGTATGGCAAGCTGCTCCCTTCCGCCTATCTCGCCGGCATAGTCCTGAAGCACCTTGCTCAGCTCCATCTCAACGCTGCCTCCGCCTACGACGTATCTTCCGTCCTCAAGGGCGCTGGAAACAGCTCCGCGTGCATCTATGACCGCCCTTTCGACCTCGCTCACGACGTGGTCTGTGCCTCCGCGCACAAATACTGTCACGGATTTGGGGTCCTTGCACTCTTTCACAAAGACCATTGCCTCGCCTGAAACCTTTCTCTCTTCAACAAGTCCTGCATCCCCAAGGTCCTCTGGTTTGAGGCCCTGCAGGCTTGATGCTATGGATGCTTTGGTAGCGCGAGAGAGCTTCTCCATGTCGCTCTTCTTGACACGCCTCACTGCCACGATGCCTTTCTTTGCAAGGAAATGCTGGACAAGGTCGTCAATGCCTTTCTGGCAGAACACGACGTTGGCTTCTGTCGCCGCAATCTTCTCGACCATCTCCTTCATCATCTTCTCCTCCTGCTGGAGGAATGCCTCCATATTGTCAGGAGAGCTGATTTCTATCTTGGCATCTGTCTCGGTCTTCTCTATCTCCAGGGCTGCATCGAGGAGAAGTATTTTAGCCCCCTTGACCCTCTTGGGCATGCCGCTGTGCACTATTTCCTTGTCGATGAGCACGCCTTTTATCAGCTCTGTGTCCATGACCTCTCCGCCTGCCTTCTTCTCTATCTTTATGAGGTCGAGGTCAACGCTGTGGTTGCCGTTCTGCTCATTGGAGACCTGTATGACGGCATCTGAGATGATTTCTGCAATCTTCTTCTTCTCAGAATCGCTGCCGATGCCTTTTGAGCCCATCGATATCAGGGATATCTGCTTCAGGACCTCCTTGTCGGAAGGGGTGACAGGCTCTGCCACCTGGTTCAGCGCCTCCTCGGCCTTCCTCGAGGCAAGCTCATACCCTTTGATGATGACTGTCGGGTGGATGTTCTGGTCAAGGAGTTCGCCTGCCTTCTTGAAAAGGTTGCCTGCAATCACGACTGAGGTCGTGGTTCCGTCCCCGACCTCCTTGTCCTGGGTCTTGGCTATCTCAACCATTAGCTTTGCAGCAGGATGGTCGACGTTCATCTCCTCCAGGATGGTGGCACCGTCGTTCGTTATGACGATGTCACCGAGGTCAGAGACAAGCATCTTGTCCATGCCTTTAGGACCTAAAGTGGTCTTCACAATATTGGCTACGGCGTAGCCGATAGCAATATTTATTCTCATCGCATCTCTTCCCAGTACACGCTGTGCCCCTTCAGGCAGAACGTACATAGGTTCTCCACTGACTTGTTTTGCCATTCATTTCACCTTTTGAAAATAACAACTCATCGTGTAGACTTTGTCTACATAAGAAGTAAGCAGATATGTCATAACAAATGTTTAAAAAATTACCTAGGAGAGCTTTAGCGATGGGACCTGTAGAAAATGCAAAACCGGCATTCATAATCCTTGCCCTTGTCCTGGCGGCCCTTGCATATACGCTTGACCTGCCCCTCACTGAACAGGCCCATGCCATCATGGTGATAACGGTCTTCATAGGCGTGATGTGGGTCACAGAGGCCCTCCCTCTCCATGTGACCGCCTTGATGGTCCCCATCCTGCTTATCGTCTTTGGAGACATAAGCACAAAAGACGCCTATTCCCCGTTCTTTGCATCCACGATAGTGCTGTTCTTCGGAGGCTTCATGATTGCAAGGGCAATGCAGAAGCACAGCCTCGACAGGCAGATAGCAGTGAGCTTTGTAGGGAAATTCGGCGATAAGCCCGCCTATTTCCTCCTCGGAGTGATGATTATCACCGCATTCCTCTCGTTCTGGATAAGCAATACCGCATCGACGGCAATCATGCTCCCGATAGCATTGTATGCAATATCAAAATCCAATATCAATCTCAAGAAATCAAACACCTGCAAGCTCATTGTCCTGGGAGTGGCGTTCGCCGCCACCATAGGGGGCATAGGGACCATCGTAGGGACCCCGCCAAACGGCATAACTGTTGCAGACCTTGCAGAGCACGGCATAGATGTGACATTCATAGAATGGATGTACTATGGCATGCCGTTCGTGATACTGTTCCTGCCTGTAGCGTGGTTCATACTGACACAGGTCTACAAACCTGAGATAAAGAAAATCTCAATGCAGAGGAAACATGGGAAATGGACCGCAGAGCACAAGAAAGTCATTGCGATAGGCACTTTGACCATGCTCCTCTGGGTATTCTCATTCCTCCATGGGGTATCAGATTCGGTCGTTGCATTGTTTGCAGTGGTGCTTCTCTATCTTTTCGGCCTTCTGGAGACGAAGGATGTGTCCAAGATACAATGGGCAGCGCTCATCCTGTTCGGGGGAGGTCTGAGCCTCGGTGCTGCAATCGATGTCTCAGGCTTCTCAACATACTTAGGCGATCTCCTAGGGGGAATGGTTGCAGGCCAGAGCATCTTCATGCTGTTCCTTTCTGTAATCGTATTCGCAGTGCTGATGACACTCAGCGCAAGCAACACAGCGACAGCAGCACTGATTATCCCTGTTGTAATCCCGCTTGCTGCTCTTATGGGAGTTGACATAAAGAACCTGGCCATAGCTGCAGGAATAGGGACATCGCTGGACTTCCTTGTGCCTGTAGGCACGCCGCCCTCAGCCATAGCATATTCATCCGGTTACATACGCGTATGGGACATGATTAAGGCAGGGGCATTCCTGACAGTCGCAGGAATCCTGATGCTTGCCTTCCTTGCCTGGTTCTACTGGTAGGAATATAAAGACGTGGTATGAGAGGTAATGGTATGGAGTTCGAACTCATCGGGAGAAAGATAAGCGTCGGGGCAAAGCATATATGGCTGGTCCTGGCAGTTATGCTGTTTTGGACTATTCTGGTGGCGGTGCCCACTGCTCTTTATGCGTTTGCCTTCCCCCTAGATGAGCAGGCATCATTTGATGCGAACCTCCTTCTTGCAAGCATTTCGGTTTCATTTTTGCTTGGCTTAATATCACAGCCCTTGCTTTCATACTTGTTCCTCAAAGCTGCGCCGTATTTCAGATTAAAGGCAGACGTCGGTTTCTGCCGTTCCATTGCAATGGCGAATTTCATCGTTTCTAGCATATTGATTCTGCTGGGATTTCTCGGGCTAATTCTATTGGCTTATCTGATGGGGGACATCATAATTGGAAGCATCGCTGGTATACTTGAGGCCGCCGTTGGTGCTGTACTGGTCTATCTTTGGATGTTGTTTTTCCTCAAGTCTGATAAAGAAAAAACAAAAAAGGCTGCAGAGTATGCAGTGATTTTTGCCACCGCCATGATTTTGATTAGATCTTTGACTACGTTCTTTGTAAATTATAATATCAATGTGTTGTATACTGTTGGATTTGAACTGGAGTTATTATGGCAGTTTATTGCTTATTTCCTTTTTGGCTTCATCCTGCTTTACCACATACCAAAGAAACATGGTATAGAGTCCTACTTCTTTGCAGGTCTGTATATTGCTCTTTTCCTCTTTTCTGTTCTGGTGAGTATTTTTCTCTTTGTAGTTGAAGGAGACAGTATCGTCGGCCCTGTTGCCACATCAGACTCAATGCTTGATGCCTTGCTCTCACTGGGGGCATTATTCATTCTCGGTAGAACAATGCACGGCAACATGGATTAGTATAATATAAAAAGCTGTTCTCATCACTAAGGGTACAGAATGATAGCTGATTTAGGGAAGAAACTAAGGCAGTCATTGTCAAAACTGACGGGCAAGGCCTATGTTGATGCGGATGACGTGAAGGCCCTTGTGAAGGACCTTCAGCGTGTCCTGATATCATCTGATGTCAACGTGAAGCTAGTCCTAGAGCTGTCGAAGAAAATCCAGGAAAGGGCCTTGAAGACAGAGAAGGTCGAGGCCCTCTCCCTCAAGGAGCACGTTGTCAAGGTTGTCTATGAAGAGCTTGTCGAGCTCATGGGGAAGAGCTATTCGCCCAGATTGGACAAGCATAAGATACTGCTGTGCGGGCTTTATGGAAGCGGAAAGACGACAACATGCGCAAAGCTGGCGCATTTCTACAAGAGCAAGGGGCTCAGCACTGCCCTGGTGGCTGCTGACGTCGACAGGCCTGCTGCACAGGAGCAGCTTGAGCAGCTTTCGAAACAGGTCGGAGCTGCTTATTACACAATAAAGGAGGAGAAAGATGCATCAAAGATTGTCGCTGATGCACTCAAGAAATCAAAAGAGGACGTCATCATAGTTGACTCTGCAGGAAGGAGCGCATTTGACGGGCATCTTGTTGAGGAGCTGCGCTCTATAGCAAAGACGCTCAAACCTGATGAGAATTACCTTGTAATAAGCGCCGATATAGGACAGATAGCAGGAAAACAGGCAACAGAGTTCAACAGCGCTGTTCCTTTGTCAGGAGTAATAGCCACGAAGATGGACGGTTCTGGGAAAGGGGGTGGAGCACTGAGCTCAGTGGCTGCCTCTGATGCCAAGGTCGCTTTCGTAGGCATAGGAGAGAAAATAGGGGATTTCGAAACCTATAATTCTGAAAGGTTTGTCGGGAGGCTGCTCGGCGTCCCTGACATAGAAGGGCTGATGGAGAAGGTCAAGGAAATCTCCAAGGAGACAGACATCAAGAAGATTGAGACTGAAGAGCTCACCATAGAATCCTTCTATGAGCAGCTCAAAGCCGCGAAGAAGATGGGGCCGCTGGGCAATGTGTTCTCAATGCTCGGAGCTGCTGACATACCAAAGGAGATGGTCCAGCAGAGCGAGGAAAAGCTCAAGAAATTCGAATCAATGATAAACTCCATGACCAAGGAGGAAAAGAAAAATCCATCCGTTCTCAAAAGAAGCCAGAGCAGGATGGAAAGAGTAGCAAAGGGAAGCGGATGCACAGAAAAAGAAGTGCGCGAATTCTTGTCCCAGTTCGAAAAAATGGAGAAGATGCTGGGCAGGTTCAAGAGAGACCGGGGCTTCAGGAAGAAGATGGAGAAGATACTGAAGGGCGGGGGCGCTGACCTGAAGATGGTCGGCTAATCTTAAGAAGTTTGATTACAACAAGAACAAATTTCTTGTGTCCATTGAAGCTTTGCTTCAATTGGAAACTTTAACCTGAGAAAAAGATTGGGAAAGTTTGGGTGAGGGACATAGTCTGCCTTTTGTGTTTAGGCAGCATTGGACTACCTCTTGGCAGATTGCTCTGCCAAAAGTCCTCAAAATCCTTGCGGATTTCAAGGAGCGGGGTAAACCCTTGCACGCTCACAAGGATAAGGAACATCCGTTGCATCCCCTGGGGGTATCGTTTCTGTTACGCTCCTCTGGCCCTTAGAGCCGCATCCTTCACGTGGGCAGAACTTCCTCAGTTCAAAGAACCGTTGGCTGCCTGCCCCTCACCCATCATGAATTCAGTGAAAACATATTTTAAAACCGACTTGCAGGATATACACCATGATACTTTCAGATAACGACATCAGAGAGCACCTGAAGAAAGGAACGATAAAGATAGAGCCGCTTGAGGATGCCCAGATTGGTCCTGCGAGCATCGACCTTACCCTGAGTAATGAATGGCATCTCTTCAAGAAAGAGCTTCTCAACGGCGCCGTAGACCTGAAAGAAACAGGATTCCAGGATTCCTACACTATCGAAAAAAGCGAATCAATAACACTGGAGCCAGGGGAGATGTGCCTTGCGAAGACTGTGGAGAAGATAACACTGCCTGACAATGTCATGGGAAAGCTGGAGGGAAGGAGCAGGTTCGCAAGGATGGGACTTGTCATCCACCTCACCAGCGCCCTGGTACAGCCAGGCAGCGACAACCACCAGGTACTGGAAGTGATGAACCTGGCGCCGTTCCCTGTGAAACTGCATGCAGGCATGAGGATTTCACAGGTGCTGTTCGAAAAACTTGAAAGCAGAACCAGCAAACCATATTCAAAATTCGGGGAGATTGCAAAAGAGCAGTGAGCACTATGAAGGATGTCTTCAAGGATGCAAACAAGACCTACATCATAACGATAGTGGCATTCATAATAATCATAATCCTCTCTCTGCTCATTTTCAAGCCAAGGCTGGAGAACCCGGTTTTTCTCTACAAAGAAGCGCCTCTTGACAAGAACAGCAAATTCCAGCTGCTGCCAGGAGAGGAATACAGCTACGCCTATCTAATCAACAACACGCAGATCAACATAACATACAGGATATACAAAGGGAACAACTGCACGGTAATACGCCTGATGGAGAACATGAACAGCACAGGTGTATGTGTTGATGAATGGGGCATGGACAGCACAGGCTCCAATGCGACCCTCCAAGACCCGACAATACTGCTTTTCAAGCCATGGATGCTTGCCCTTGAAGACAGGTGGAAATGGAATAATTCCCTCTATGTGGATGTCGGCGGTACTGAGGAGCATCTGGCAGACACGACATACAGGGTCATGAGAAGGGAAAACTACCGCGGAAGAGAGGCTTTTGTTGTCGAGATAAGCTCTGAGGCAGGGCCTGAGGAATACGAATGGATTGACGTAGAAAAAAGAGTGCTGCTGAAAACAACGGGAGAGACTTACGTAGTAGAGATTACAGAGGGCCTGCCACTTGATTAATTTTCCTTGAGGACAGCAAGCGGGGTCACTTTCTCATCAACCTCCTGCTGGGCGATGTCTATGAAAGTGGCGCGTGCGCTTGTCACCTTTATGAGCGGGGGCGCACCCATGGAAAGCTGGAGGGCCCTGGCACCGATAATTCTTGCAAGTTCATATTTGCTGAGTTCCATTTAGTCACCAGAATACGCATTGTGATTTAACTTACAAAACAATATAAATACTGCCCTTTCTCCCAAGGGTCAGGGCTGTCTCCCCTGAGAACTTGAAGGTCTTGGCCAGACCTTTCACAATCTTGATTTTCATGCCCGGGCTCACTATAAGGCCCCTGTCATCGAAGAGGTAGACCACCCCCTCATTGCCGTCATCATCGTTCACCAGCAGGCGTGTCAGTGTCGCCTTCAGCTTCTTGGTCCTCTGGTACTCCATGTTCTCCACTGAGACCACTGTCAAAGGCTCTGTGTTTATATTCCTCATCTTGTCTTTGACGTTCGTGAGGTGGGTTATGTTGGCCTCCTTGAATTTCTGCTTTGCGAGCTTGAATGCAAGTGTGATGTCCTTCTTTGCAGCACCAATCATGTTTTTCATCTCCTGGCGCATGACCTTCTCATCGCCGTCAGAGAGCATCATGACCTCATATGCCTTCTTGAAGTATGTGTCCGGGAGGCTCCCTATCTGCTCCTGCTGTTTGGCCTCCTCCATGTGCTGGGCCTCAAGGCTTGCGATCTCTGCCGAGACGCTGTCAAGCTTCGCGGGCGTGCCTAAGCTCTCGATGCCCTCATTGAGCTGCTCCTCTGCCTCAATCTGCTGTGCAGTCTCTTCAATGCTTTCCTCTGCGCCACCCCCTACTGTATCGAGGTCTGACATGACCTCCAGGTAGCTTGTGAGGAATTCCTGCATCACCTTCTTGCCGCTTTCAGAATCCTTCTTCTTGTCTGCCTTGTGGGTTATGGCCTTCAGGTAAATCTTCTCTATGGTGGGCATCATCCGGCTTTTCATAAGCTCTGCCTTTTCCTTGCCAAGGCGCTTCTCGAATATCCTGGTGATGGGTATGAGCACCTTCTCCTTTGATTCGGAGGGAGTCCCTCTGTCCTTCTGCTCTGATTTCTTCGCTCCGCTGGAGAAGATTTCAGCAAAGGACATGAGCTCGGGCTCTGATTTCTTCCTTTTCTCCAGCTGCTTCTGGGCAAGCTCCCTTACTGAGGGGTCCTTGTCATAGCTGAGCTCCACCAGGGCAAAGACGGCAGCCGGGTCGTCAAGCCCGCCCAGCATCTCTGCGGCCTGCTTCCTTACGTCGGGGCTCTCATCGAATGATAGCGATACTGCCTTATTTATATCCTGAACTGCCTGGTCCATTTTCATCCGTCCAACGTATGTGTGTTAACCTATTTAATTATTTTCTCGATTGCATCCAGGGCAGCCCCGATATCTTTGATGTTGAAGTTGCCCATATGCGCAATCCTGAGGCCCTTCTCCTTGAATGCATCCCTGGAGCCCACGATGCGTATGTTGTAGTCCTCCAGAAGCCTTGAGCGTATTGTCTTTGCCTGCTCTGCGCTGCTGCAGACAAATCCTGTGACGGTATTCGACTCAAAGCCTTTCTCTGCTATCATGCCGAAGCCCATCTCCTGCAGCCTTTTCCTTGTGTATGCGGCGCCCTCGGCATGGCGCTTCACGCAGGCATCAGCGCCTCCTCCCATGTCAATCACGTCAAATGCCTTCTGCAGTGCCCAGAAAAGTCCGATTGCAGGGGTGTTCGGGGTCTGGCTGTCCTTCTCTAGCCTCTTCTTGTGGCGCTTCAGGTCGCAGTAGTAGCTTGGGACAGACTTCCTCGAGGTATATTTCTCCACTGCATCCTTGCCAAGGCCAAGGAGAACAAGGCCAGGGGGAGCCCCTACTGCCTTCTGGCTCCCTATCGCGATGCCGTCCACGCCGAATTCCTTCATATCCATATCGGCGCCGGGCCATGCGGAGATGGCATCTATGACTGTGAGCATGCCTTTTGATTTCGCATACTTGCAAATCTCTTTGATATGATTGCATACGCCGTAGCTTGTCTCATTGTAGACCATTGCAAGCACATCAGCGCCGCTATTGTCAACAGCCTCCTTGGTACGCTCAAGGTTCCAGCCTTTGCCTCCTTCTATCGTATGTGAGATGTCATTGGTGTGCACCTTGACCGTCAGGACAAGCTTGTCGCCGAAATTGCCGTTGGGAAAGCAGACCGCCTTCCCCTCTTTCTCGCAGAGGTTCACGACCAAGGTCTCTATGCCAAGGGCCCCTGAGCCGGTTATCACATAGGCCTCCTCTGCATTGAGATAGGAGCGCAGCCGTTTTGTCAGGTCGCCGTAAAGCTCTGAGAGGTCTTTGGACCTGTGTGTTATCATCTCTTTGCACTGTGCTTTAGATATCTCATCCAGGACAGGTACTGGGCCGGGTGTAAGCAACATGGATAACTATCAGCAGCAAACACTAAAATGGCTTTCGAGTTTAAGGACTAGAGAGCGGCCATAAGCGCTGCAACATCGGAATCAGAGCTTTCTATAGAACAGTCAAACACATCTCTGAGGCTGCGCGCAAGGCTCCAGAGGGAAAGCTCCCCTTCACCGACGCGTGAATTGTCCTTGTCCGAATGCTGCTTCAGTGCTTCTTGTGCCTGCGCTCTTTCATCAGATGAGATTAGCGGTGTCTCCTTTGAGATAACACCTTCATAGACACATTGTAGGATATCGCACATTTTACGGCTTGTCAGCAGTATGGAACCATCGTCGGCTTTTCTCTTGGAACCGGCAATGTTCTTCAATTCATCCAGTACCTGGGAGGTGATGATTATTTCAGAGCCGCTTTTTCCCTTCAGCCTTTCAAGGGACTCTTTGACAGGATAATCAGAGCGGGCGAGTGAGATGAGATAGCAGGTATCGAGTAGTGTGATTTTTGGCCTGGGGCCTGCTGGGGCATCCGTAAGGGGCTCTTTTGATGGGATTCTTGGCTTGGAAAAGGCCTTCCGGGGGCCCATAATCCTCCTTGTCATGTTATAATATATGCTTAATTGTGTATTTAAATATATGTTTTCCACCATTTTTAATCACAATTTAAAAAGATTATCTTACAATATCCTCACTATGGAGAAATTCACATACCCAAAGGCACTCAGATTGCTGCCCTCGAGGTACAAGAATGATAAAAAAAGCCTCTCTAAAGAGGATGCCCGCTACCTTCTTTCCGGGAAGGCCATCATCGAGGAGAAGATGGACGGAAAAGAGACATTGGGGAAAGCAGAGGGATACATAGTCTGTTGTGAAGATCTCAAAGTCAGGCATTCGATAGCCTACCGGGTTCCTGCCAGATTTGCTGTTTTTGATATTTTTGATATGGAACGCGAGGTGTTCCTAGACTCAGAAGGAAAGGCAGAGGTAACAGCATTCTATATGAAGAACCTCCACCTGGTCTCAGAGCCGCTCTCAGGAGGGATATTCCCGGTGAAGCAGCTTGGCAGGGGGAAGTTCAGCATAGAAGAGCTTCAGAGAATCACGGAATCCATATCAGACTATGCTTTCGACCCGGTAAGCAGAGAGCCGGAACAGATGGAAGGCATAGTCGTGAAACCTGACCGTGAGCTGCGGTATGGGGAGCATATAAGTGGAAAGATAATCAGGGACGAGTTCGAAGCCAGGATAAGCATCCATTACATCAGAAAACCGAGGGTTCTGAATGAGATAGACCCGTATATGGTTGAATAGCTTTTTCTAAGGTTATAAATAAGTTCTGCACGCATATCCTGCCATGAAAGTAGTTCTTTATTCGACGCCTACCTGTCCCCACTGCAACAATGCTAAGACATATCTTACTGAAAGAGGCATTGCCTTTGAGGATTACGATGTCTCAAAGGATGAGGAGAAGGCACGGGAAATGATAAAGAAGACCGGCAAGGGGACAGTGCCTGTAATGGACATAGAAGGCACGATAATAGTTGGGTTTGACCCTAAGAGGATTGAAAGGGCTCTGGCTGGGCCTGTGATGAAACTGGACAGGGATTCAGTTATGAGCAACCTGATTTTCAGCCCGTTTGACTAGTAGATTACTATAACAGGCTCGTAGTATTTCCTCACATTGCCGCTGTAGGCCCTGTGGTTGAGCATCCTCTTCAGCTCATCTTCAGCGCTTTCAGGGGAATGGTGGAGCCAGCCGAGCCTCATGTTGAGCCGGATTATTCTTCCTGGTATGAGATGCCTCGTCGACTTAGGAGGGAAAGGCGAATGGGCCTGGGCTGCCTTGATTATCTCTTCCTTTGTGTAGGCCCTTCTGAAGAATATGGATTTCCCTGCATCAAGGAGCTCTTTGGTCTCCTCTTCAGGGATATAATCGACTTCTTTTTTCTCAAGCAGGGAGAGTATGTAGTTCTGCTCCTCTACCATTTCCATAAGCTTGTAGCTCCCTGGATTTAGGAGATAGCTCTCTTCCTTTGTCGCAAGCATGAAAGGCGCTTTCAGGTTCTTGACAGCTTCTCTTCCGGCGCTATGGTCTACCTTCTCGTATTTGATATTGTCAAGCTTGAAGACCTGTTCCGGCTTCAGCGGAACAGCAGGATACCATGTGCCCACCGTTATGTCATCACGGCTGTAATCAACAGCCTGACACACGGCATAAGGGCACTCTATTATGTCAAGGACTTTTTTCCTGTGGTTTCCGTCAAGGATGACATTGGTCTTTGTATCCACTACGATTGGGTCGACCAGCTGCCCCAGGTTAAGCATCGACTCCTTGAGCCTCTTCAGGTTGTAGGAGATTGTCTGCTCGTGGGTGAACAGGTCCTTTGTTTCCCTTACGTCTAGCTGTCTCAGCATTTCTTCCACTAGTGCGCCCATGAAATCACTAAGGCTGGAGGGGTTTAAAAACTATCGGACTTTGCTAAGACAGACGACGAAAATTCAGATGCGACAGAGGCAACTGGAAGTTCCCTTGTCTCATTGAAACCTGGCAGGATGCTGGAAAAAGTTTCAATGCGACAGAGCGAAACAAAGCTTCGCATGTCCCATGAACTTAGTTCATGCGACCGCCGGGAATTGAACCCGGTCCGCCAGATTGGCAATCTGGAATCATAACCGGTAGACTACGGTCGCTAATTAGAGCAGGATATTGGAAGTCGGTAAAAGAATTAAAGAATATCGATAAGCTGAGGGCTTTAGTTACAAAAAACCACTTATATGAACATTTTAAAAGACTTTATAGATATAGTTAATGTAGATTGATGGTGATGTTATTGTCAGCGGCAGTCAAACGCATAGGTCGCACCCTGCTTGGGGAGATGGGCATTTCCCTGCCAACAGACGGCATGGTTTTCAGGCCTAAGAAAAGGCCCATCGCTGAAGCAATAGAAAAGGTCAGAGAGGCGACTGTCCTTAAGATGGGCAGTGCAGCAGAAAGGACAAGAATCACTGATGATTGCGACGTGCTGTTTGATGCGAGAGGAAGCCAAGGAGGCATGGGCTGGGTATCGTTTATTGCGAGCCATAAAGAATCGCAGACTTTCAGTCCCATAAGAATCAGTGATGCGGGCGGCCCCCACAAACTGATAACAGACGGGGGGGAGCTCATCAGCATAAGCTTTGACGGCTATGAGGCAAGGGCAAAGATTGAGCCGGGAATTTCAAAACCAAAAACAGATTCTATAGGCCCCAGCGGCATAATGGGAGCTGCAGGGTTTTCAGCCGCCAAGGACACAGGCATGCATTTCGAAGACAGGACAAAGGAACGGCTTGCAAAAGGATACTCTCTGTCCGGAGACCGCAGCTATTATGCTATCGATAACTACCATCTGGGGGTACATGAAAAAACAGTAAGCTCTCCTGACGGAAGAATTGCAGGGAGGAACTTCTGGATAAAGGAAAGGGAAGAATCAAAGGGAAGGTTGATTTTCGTATCGTTTGGGGAAGAGAGAACAATCGAGATTAGAGGCAAGTTCGCTGCAAAACTGCAAAGCATGAAAAAAGGAAGCAGAATAATCGTTGAAGATTCTTTCGGGCTGGCAAAGATTCCGGTCAGCAAAGACAAGGTAGGAGCAGAGACAGAATTGACTCCTGGCTGTTCGATGGTTTATCAAGGCCCTTCCAGATGGGGGGAAGGATTCCTGATAAAGCACAGGAAATCAGGCTGCCAGCAGAAAATGGACCTCTCGCATTCAAGAGCCGGGCAGCTCCTTATATCGGATGAGGGCTCGCTGATTGCGATAAAGGCAGAAGGCGATAGGATATGTGCGAAGGTAGGAGCACCTGTTCCTGCTTCCGCCACATGCCTTCCTACAGCTGCAGACATGAAAAGAAAGAAGGCAAAAAGGCAGGCATTCATTTCTGAAACCGAAATAGAGCATGCATGCGAGCTTGGCTCAGGATTCATGTTGGCAGGGACGAGATCCGTCACAGAGCTTGTCAAGCATGAGGGCAAAGCAGTTGAGAAGAAATGGAGAACCTATTCTATCCTCCATAGAGACCATATGCATTATGCCAGAGAGTTTGAGATGGCCCACGTAGAAGGAGTGAGAGAGGAAAAAGTGCTTAAGCTTGGAGAGGGCATAATCTTGGGGCTCTCCATGAAGGCCGATGGAACAGAGGTAAGCATCGCGGAAATCAGCCCCCGAAACTGATTTTAATTATGGAAGAGACATGGCTTCATGGGAATTGGAAAGGGGGCCTATCTCAAGAAGATTACGTCCGGCACAATGAAGTGGAAAAGCATCGATGTCAATGAGAAGCTTGACGGCAGCTCGCCCCCTTCTGTATTCATAGGCAGCTACGGATACCCGAAAGTGGCTGTAGGCCCCATGCTCAGCCCTTCTGCCGGAGACACATTTGTCATGGACACTCCTGAATCCTGGATACCCAAAAGGCTGGGCCAGGAGGATATCATAAGGTTCAGGCTTGAGCTGGTGCGCGGGAAAAAAGAGGTCGGGATAAAGGACCTGGACAACCGGCTTGTGGGAAAGATGCAGGAAATCTCTCTTGCATCGAAATCTGTTGAGAGCGAGGCAGAGTTCAGGCATAGGCCGAGGGGCGTGACATTCAATGAGGAGCACATGCCTTTCGGCCCCAGCGCTGCTTTGGGCAGGTTTGACATAGGAAATGTGAGCTGGGAGAGGAATCTTGAGAAGGCATATTATGACACTGACTGGAAAGCTGCAGATGCGGTATCTGAACTCTATAGCGATGGTGTCCTTTTTTCCCAGATGCAGAAGGCATTCTCCACAGGGACCATGGGCATCGGGAAGAACAGGAGGCTTGTCCCTACAAGATGGTCAATAACAGCCGTGGACAGCATACTCGCGAACCATCTCTATGACCAGGTGAAGTACTATGATGCGATTGAGAATTACAGGGTGTATGAGTTCTCCAGCCTCAACAATTTCTATGCTGTAATCTTAACGCCTACCCCATGGCAGTATGAATGGATTGAGGCATTCATACATGTGCTTGGTAAAGAAGAGATGATTTTCGCAGACCAGGAACAGCTGAGGCCGAAGACAGAATACTCATCAGTGGGCGGGTGCTATTACACATGCAAATTCGCTGTTCTTGAAGCTCTTGAAAGGATGAAGAGGCAGGCGGGCGCAATCGTTCTCAGGGAAGCATATGAAGGCTATGTGCCGCTCGGCGTCTTCAACGTCAGGGAGAACGTAAGGAATGCGATGCAGCAGGCTCCGAAAGAATTCGAATCCTACAGGGCTGTGCTCAACTATGTCTCCACAAAGCTGAAGCTCCCCATATCACGGTTCATGAACCGGGGAGTGCTCATGAAGGAGATGCTGGAGACAAGGCAGACTACTTTATCCCAAAAATTCTGAAAAAAGGACTAGGCTCTCCAGAGAGCATACTTCTTCTCTATGTTAAGGAAAGAGAAGTCCACTCTTGAAGAGAATGCAGTGAGCATGGTGTTGACCGCATAGTAGAACACTGTTATGCCTCCTGCGAACAGAAGCCTTTCGACAGGGGTCACAAGCATCAGGCCTGCCCATTCAATGGCAGGGATATTGAAGGCATATAGATATGCGACAGAGCCGATGGAATGCGCAGAGAAGGTCGCTCCAAGGCTTCTGGCGAATATGTTCTGCTTGTAGAAAGATGCTGCAAGCGGAATCAGCCAGAATAAAGCATAGTACCATGCCTGAATCCCTTCAGGATGCAGCCAGAATGCCGCCATGCATAGCAGAGGCACTATTGCAGCTTCCTTCCTCTTTGTGCCGAAATATATAGCGGCAAATGAAAGCGTCACTGCGCTGACAACGACAGGCAAGCTCAGCGCCTGCCCTGTGAGAAGGAAGCTTGATGCCGCAACCAGGAGTACAGCGAATACCCCTCCGGCAGCTCCCAGAATTCCTCCTGCTATGGGCCCTATGAACTGGATATATGTGAAATAAGGCTGGGGCTTCAGGACTGCTCCGACAATTTCAGAGAAATTGAACTGGTGCAGCACAAGAGCCAGAGCTGCAAAAATCAAAATGAAAGCAATTTTCCTGCTGTTTAGTTCTAAGCCAAAGATTCCCATTTGTCCACCTGAATTTTTTCAGTAAGGTTAAATTTGCAATCTACCATTAGACAGTAGCGTTTTAAAGTATAAGCCTGGACAGCAGTGTTTGAATATGGAAAATAACATTTCGGCATATCTCTATTCCCTGAGAGGTAAAGGGGCAAAACTAGGGCTTGGAAGGGTCCGGAGCCTGGCAGAGGCCCTGGACAGCCCTCAGAAGGAATTCAGGTCAGTCCTCATAGGGGGAACCAGCGGAAAAGGCTCAACTGCTGCCATGCTCTCATCAATCCTGAAGGAAGCCGGATTCAGGGTCGGCACATTCACAAGTCCGCATCTCTCAAGCCTTACAGAAAGGATTGCAGTAAACGGAGAGCCGATAAAGGAAAACGAGCTGGGAGAGATTATAGAGAAGATAAAGGCCGCAGTAGAAAAGATGGAAGGGGAGCATCCGACCTTTTTTGAAGTCATGGCAGCAGCTGCATTCTGCTATTTCAGGGAAAAGGAAGTGGATTTCGCTGTGCTGGAGGTAGGCCTTGGGGGAAGGCTTGATGCCACGAACATAACAGAGCCTGCAGTATCGGTCATAACAAACGTTTCATTGGAGCATACCAGGGTTCTTGGAGACACGATAGAGAAAATAGCAAAAGAAAAGGCAGGCATCATCCAGAGCAACGGCATCCTGGTAACGGCAGCACAGGGCAAAGCACTTGATGTTCTTGAAAACATATGCAGGGAAAGGAATTCTGCAATAATCAAAGTTGGAAAAGACATCACTTTCAAAGGATTGGAATCAGCTGCCAGGGGGCAGAGGTTCTCAGTAATGCTCCCTGGAAAGAGCTATGAGCTCTTCGTGCCGCTTTTGGGAAAGCATCAGCTCATGAACGCTGCCTGTGCCGTAGGTGCTGCATATGCTCTGGAAAGGCAGGGAAGCGGAATTCCTGAAAACGCTCTCAGGCAGGGATTGAGAAACGTTAGATGGCCCGGGCGCATTGAGATTGTACAGGAAAAACCGCTTGTGGTGCTGGACTGCGAAGGATGCAGAAGCGATGAGGAGCATCAGGGAAACCGTAAGCGGGATGGAGCATGACAAACTCATCCTGGTGCTGAGCATATCTTCAGACAAGGACATCAGATCAATGGTCGGTGAGTTAGTTCCTGTTTCTGACATGGTTGTGATTGCAGAGCATAAGGTGATGGAAAGGGCTGCAGAGGCTGAGGCCATTGCAGAAGAAGTGAAAAAGCATTCCAAGGATTACCTGATTGTCAAGGATGTCAAGGATGCATCAAAGAAAGCCATGTCTCTTGCAGGTGAAAAGGACCTGGTGCTCATCACAGGCTCGCTTTTCACGGTAGCAGAGGCAAGGGAGCTTTGGTACGGCCAAGGAAAGAAAAAATGGGGAAAGGACTTCAACGAGAGAGTGAACAATTTAAAGCTTGGCATTGTATTATAGGCCGATGATTTGGCGTTATGGATTGCTTTTTCTGCTGTTGCTTACAGCCGCATATGCAGAATGTATAGGGTATCAGGAAAGTTTCGATGTCCGTGTTCTGGATGGAAAGCAGAGGCCTGTTGAAGGAGCAGAAGTGTCCATAACCTATGACAGGGGAACAAGCTTTGGAGAGCAGTATTTCACAACACCACCTGTATATACCAATTCTGAAGGAAGGGTCCATTACAGCATCATCAACCAGGGCACCACAACAAGGGAAATCGACTGCGACATAGATATTTCGGTTTCTGCCGGGGGGAGTGCCAAGGAGAAGACAGTGGTCGCAAATGCACATGGGCCTACTGTTGATGTGATTCTGACTGATGTTTACATAGTAAGATTCTATGTCAGGGACCATCTCAATGCGCCTCTTGCCAATGCAACAGTAGGCATTGGTAAGAGAACCAACCTGACCAATGAGGACGGCTATGTAAGGTATTACCTCCAGACAGGCGACTATGAATATTTCGCAAGCTATCTTGAAGCAAAGGATGCAGGCATCTTAAGCGTTGAAACAGAAGACGTGGACTACCAGGTGACCTTCCCCTACTACAAAGTTGTGATAGACGTCATGGATGATTTCGGAGAGCCTTTGGATGCTCTCATCACAATGCAGAATGAGACATTCCAGCTGGAGAACGGGCATTTTGAGAACAACAGGAGTTTCGGCTCGAAGATACCCTATGAAGTGGACTACAAAGGCCTCATAACAAGCGGCAGCATAATGACTGATGTCGACCCCACTGCCACAATAATATACGACATCCACGCACCCACCATAGAGAAGGTGGAACCGGAAGTGACACCGGCCATCACAAAGCTCGTCCTGACAGTATCTGAGCCTGGTGAGCACCCGAGCGGGGTGGATGTGAACACGATAAAGGTGAGATACAGGCTTGAGCCTGCAGACCCTACCACACCCTGGAATGAGGCGGTGGTATTCGCATCAGGCTACAACATGTATACGGCCCAGTTCTCAGACCTGCCGCCCGACAGCATAGTCCAGTTCACTGTTGAACTGAAGGACCTGGCAGGGAACAGGGCTTCCAGAGAAGGTAAGTTCTCGACGCTTACAGTCGAAGAACCACCAGCCAATGTCACGCAAAACCAGACAATCACACAAGAAGATGAGGAAACAGAGCAGGAAATACCACTTTTTTACATCATAGGTGGTGTAATTTTGGTGATTTTAACAATTTATTTGGGAATTCGGCTAAAATCTAAAGGAACTGAGGGGATGTGACACAAACAAATGTTTATAAATTGTGTGTTTTATAGTATAATGTATAAACACGTAGATTCACAAACTATAAAAAATAGGTGTGTGCCATGCCTAGAGGAAAAAAAATTATTATAGAAACGGACGTCGATGACGAGCTTGTGGACAGATTCAAGTCCATAGATGTAGAGGACATCAGGAAAAGGAGAGACAGGACCGAGAAAGGACTTTCAAGCTCCATAGCAAATGTCTTCAAGGTAGCGCAGAATCTTTATCGCCAGAAAGCAAGCGAGGATGAGTTGGAAGGCAAGCATGAGCTCTATTCAGTGCGTTCTGCTTATGAATATCTGAAAGGTAATGGTGTTTATATATCGTTCAGGGCCTTTGGGGGGAGAATCGAACGTGGCACAATACCCTTCGTGAAGGTAGGAAGAAAGAGGTACATACCGAAAAGCGTCCTGGATGATATAACCAGAACAAAGAGCGACTTCTATACGGTGAAGGAAGCCTATGAGGAGTACAAAAAATCCAACCCGAAAATCAACTTTAGGGCTTTCATCGGAAGGATAGAGAAGGGCTCAATCCCCTCAGTTAAATTTGGCACAAGGAGATTGGTCCCAAGAGATGCAGTTGGTGCCTTGACGCATATAAGCAGCAACTACTACTCAGTTAGCCAGGCTATCAGAGAGCTGCACAAGGAGGGCATCAGGATAAAGAGGAACGCGTTTGAGAGGCGTCTTGACCGTGGAAGGGTCCCGCATGTGAAGATTGGAGGAAGGAGATTCATCCACGAAGATGTCCTGAAAGAACTCGTAGACAAGGAGATCAGCCTTAAGAAATAATCTTTTTCTTAATTTTTAGTGGCAGAAGGCAAAACGCAGTGGTCAGTTATAGAAATCACTTTTATTATCCTTCTTTTATCATTTAAGCCATGAAAAAGAAAAAGGCTTATTTTATCGATGCCAGTTATGTGGTGAAAAATAACAAGACATATGTATCCCTCATCCTCAAGGGGAAATCCACTGTAAAGCTCTATTACCAGTACGACCCTTATTTCATCGTGGATGCCCCTCTGGACAGGAAAGACGATTTGATGGGCATAAAGGCATCAAGAAGAGGAGAACGGATAGCACCCCTCCGTGTTGAGGAGATAGAAAGAGAAGTGGGGATGAAGAAAAGGAAGATGCTCAAGCTCTACTGCAGGGAGCCCTCGCATGTGCCCGTGATAAAGCATGAGGTGCCCTTCCCCTGCTATGAGTTCAGCATACCCTTCGCAAGGAGGTTCATATTCGACATGGGGCTCTCTCCATTCTATGTGATGTCCTATGAAAGGGAAGGCAGGCTGATAAAGAAGATACACTCTGTCAAAGAGCCCTCAGAGCCCCCTGAGATGGACACCATGGCATTCGACATAGAGACCTACAACCCCATGGGCATCCCAAGGGAGGAGAAGGACCCTGTGATAATGGTGAGCTACTGCGGGAGGAAGAAGGGGGTCCTTACATCCAAGAAATCAGGCAGGAAATATGTCGAGACCCTGAAAGGGGAGAAAGAAGTCATAGAGAGATTCAACAGCCTGGTGGCAGAGGAGAACCCTGATGTGCTGTTTGGCTACAATTCGGCCAATTT
>Ga0180437_10004610_pt1 | contig 19521 bp, 29 predicted proteins | sample SS_ome_4_FD_132410 | JGI IMG/M metagenome (GOLD analysis project Ga0180437, IMG submission 132410) | Hypersaline lake sediment archaeal communities from the Salton Sea, California, USA - SS_3_D_1 metaG | ecosystem: Environmental > Aquatic > Non-marine Saline and Alkaline > Hypersaline >... | reverse complement strand
TAGAACGAAATGGAGAGGTCGATGTGGCTTTCTGTGTCGGGAATACCCCAGAAGTGCTCATCGCTGCAGCGACCTCTGTTGAAACAGGAATAAACGAGCTGCATATAGCGAATGCTCTCAAGCCCATTAAACTTACGAAGGCAAAGACTGTTGATTTGATGATACCGGCAGACTGTGAGTTTGTACTTGAAGGCAGAATGACTCTTGAGGAAAGACATGATGAAGGGCCTTTCATTGATTTGACTGAAACTGTGGATGTGATAAGACAAGAGCCTATATTCGAGGTGAAAAAGATAACCCACAGAAAGAGTGCTATTTGGCAGGGCCTACTACCGGGCCGTTCAGAACACAAGATTCTGATGGGCATGCCTCGAGAGCCTACAGTGTTCAAAAAAGTGAAAGAACGAGGAGTTGAGGTTCTTGATGTCTATATCACTCCGGGAGGCGCCAGCTGGCTACATGTCGCCGTGAAGATACGAAAGAAGAATGAGGATGATGGCATTCAGGCATTAGAAGCGGCTTTTGCAGGACATAAGAGTGCAAAACACATCTGGGTATACGATGAGGACATTGACATCTACTCAGAGGAGGAAAGAGAGTGGGCAATGGCTACTCGATTTCAGGCAGATGTTGATTTACTCATTAAAGATCGGGAAGCTGGAAGTTCTCTCGACCCTAGTGCTGAGCCTGATACCAAGTTGACCACAAAATGTGGGTTTGACTGTACAAAGACTCTTGATACAAAAGGAAAAAGCTTCGCCAAAGCCAAGTTTCCAGAAGTTGATCTTAAGAAGTTCATGGGTGACTGAGATGAAACTCGAACTGACCAAAGAAGAAAATGAGATGCTTGAAGGTAAGCAGGGAAAGGCTACAAGAAAGGCGATGGAGATAATCACGACACTGGGAGAGATTTATGGAGCTGAGAAACTGATTCCTGTTTCAAGTGTGCAGATTGCGGGAGTGTCCTATCACAATCTGGGGGAGGCTGGACTTGAATTCCTGTCTGAGATGGCAGAGGATGGTCGTACACGAGTCTTGACCACTCTGAATCCTGCAGGAATGGACATGGAAGAGTGGAAAAAACATGGAATCAGCGAAGACTTTGCCTTAGATCAACAAAGGGTTGTAGACACTTTTGAGAAGATGGGAGTAATCACAACTTGTACCTGTACACCATACCTGATAGGGAATCTACCTCATTATGGAGAACACATTGCCTGGGCGGAGTCCTCTGCTGTCTGCTTCTCGAACTCAGTTATTGGAGCCTTGACGAACAGAGAAGGAGGGCCTAGTGCACTTGCATCAGCATTGACTGGGAGAACCGCAGAGTATGGGCTTCATCTTCCAGAGAATCGAATAGCGGAGGTAAAGTACGAAATCGATACTGATCTAACGGAAACTGATGATTTTGGCCTACTGGGTCATGTTATTGGAGGACGAACCGGTAGGATGATTCCATACATCACCGGGATTCGACATGCAACCATGGAGCAGTTGAAGTCATTCAGCGCTTCAGTGGCAACTTATGGTGGCGTTGCGATGTTTCATATCGAGGGGATTACTCCGAACCGAACTACAATTCCAGAGAGAACTGAAGTCATCACAAGAGAGGACCTGAATAAAGCTAGGGCAACGCTTGATGATGAGATGGCTATTATTGACTTCATCAGCGTGGGATGCCCTCATGCAAGCATCAAAGAGATTGCTGAAATTGCACAGATGCTTGATGGCAAACAGGTGACTGAGGGTAAGACAGTTTGGATTACAACAGCAAAGCCGACCAAGGATCTTGCCATAAAGATGGGGTACTATGACAAGATAGAGAGAGCTGGGGCGTTCTTAGTGGCTGATGCATGCTGTGCGGTAGCCCCACTAGAAGGGAGATTCACTGGACTGATGACTGATTCAGCGAAGGCATGCTTCTATGCCCGAGGAAAGAATAAGTTCAAGACAGAGATACGGACTGTTGCAGAATGTATCAAGGAGGCGTTGTCCTAGTGCAGGGCAGGAAAATCTTCAAAGGAAAGGTGGTTGGGGAAGCATTGGTGACTGGTGAGGACATCTCATTCTACGGAGGATGTGACCCTGAAACGGGAGAGATTGTTGAGAAAGGTCATCATCTTGAGGGTAAGTCTGTTTCAGGGAAAATCCTTGTCTTTCCAACAGGGAAGGGCTCGACTGTAGGCTCGTATGTTCTATATGCACTCAAGAAAGCTGAGAAAGCACCTTTGGCAATAGTAAACAGGACAACAGACCCTGTTGTGGCGGTAGGTTGTATAATCTCAGAGATTCCTGCAGTGGATCAAATTGATATTAGTAGGCTCGAAACAGGTCAAAGAGTGGAAGTGGACGCCAATAACGGCGTCGTTTCCATAGTTGAGTAAAACTTAGAACCGTTGGACCTGAGGCTCAAAGTCCTCTGGAGTAAAGGCGGTTTCACCTTCCTCAGGCAAATCCCCTCTTTCTCGAAGTGTCTGAGAGGTTAGAAGGTAGTACACCAACGCTAACGACTTGCGGCCTCGGTTATTGGTAGGTATCACTAAATCTACGTTTGTGGTCACATTATCAGTGTCACAAAGCGCGATTACAGGAATACCAATCTTTGCAGCCTCGGAGAGTGCCTGTTGATCAGTCCTCGGATCTGTGAGAATGACTACGTCAGGTTCGATGTAGGTTCGTGGACCAGCTATATTGGGATTGGTGAGTGTTCCAGGTACAAAGCGTTCGGTGAATGAATTGGCTCCAATATAGTAGGCAAATGTTTCAACTGGCCTTTTACCATACACTCTCCCTGAAACAACCACAATTTTTGAGGGGTCGAATCGGGCAAGAAACTTGGCTGCCACTCTAATTCTCTCATCGGTCTTCCTGACATCAAGGACATAGAGTCCAATAGGTCTCTGTCGATAGACAAATGGCTCCATGTCTTGGGTCTTGACCTGGGTTCCAATATGACAACCAGCGGCCAGATATTTGTCCATCGGGGTTAGGAGTTCGAGATCTGCAACTTCTATCTCACTCATTTCACTTAACCTCCGCAGTTTCTGTTGCAGCAAAAGCCATGAAGCTGTCAATAATATCGATGTGTGCAAGGAGCATCCTTCTGCAACAATACCGGGTCAGTCCAATGTTGTCCAGTACGACTGCAGGGTCTTCGCCTTGTCGTACTTCACGTTTGAATTGCTCAAACTTGTCTGCAACTACTTTGCCACAAGTGAAACATCGTACGGGTATTATCATTGTATAGTCTCCTCACCTGTATGATTTTTGGTATCGTGAACGTGCTGAGGGACCACCGAACTTCTTGGGCTCTGTTCTTCGAGGGTCTCCAACCAGCATGGTTCTGTCATGTTCAATCATCTTTGAGCGCGCTTCAAAGTCTTGGCTCATCCGGAAGAGTCCTGTGGCTATTGCCATCCGTACAGCATCAGCTTGACTCATGAAACCGCCTCCACGACTTCGTATTCTGATATCATATCGTTTCCATCCTTCTCCAAAGAGAATTAGAGGCTCCATGATACGCATACGGGCGAGCTCGGGTTGTAAAATTTCCAAGGGGCTTCCATTAATCCTGATTCTTCCGGACCCATCCTTTATTGTCGCTTTTGCAAGACTGGTCTTCCTCTTGCCAGTAGTAACTACTACTCTCATTCTATTTCACCTCTGGATTTCTCCAACCAAGTTCATGACTCAGGTCAGCCACAGTGATGTACTTCTGCTTCATGCTCCGATATTTTGCGCCTTCGAGCACTATCTTCTCAGACTCAGCATACTGTTGAGGGACTCCGATATACACCTTGATGCGTCTGTAGGCAGCCTTCCCGCGTGGGGTAGGCCATGGGAGCATTCCTCGAAGCATCTTTCTGACCATCTTATCAGGTCGGCGCTCATGGAATGGACCCCTGCGTGGATTATAGGAGGTTCGGATGTTGAACTTCTCTTTGAAGGATTCAATAACCGTCCTGCGTCTGCCTGTGATTATGGCTTTCTCGACGTTGACGATTACTACCGTGTTACCAAGCATCGCTGCCTTTGCAGCCTTCGCTCCAAGTCTGCCAACAACCATGTTTTCAGCATCATAAACTTTGACGTGTTCCATACTCATCAAGACCACCTACACAATTATTGTAACTCCTTTCCCCTTGGGAACCTGTGTGAGTAACTCATCAATTGATATCAATGACCCACCCGCTCCCACAATGACTGTCCTTGCTGAGGTCGATGCATTGAGGGCGGCTACTGTGACTTTGTGTGAGAGAACCCCAGACCCTAGTACCTTACCAGGTACTACGATAATATCTCCAGCTCTTGTATGGCGGTTGATCTTTCCTATGTTCACTGTAGCACGCTGTCGAGCTGGTCGAGCAATAAGCTCAGCAACTCGTTTCCATATACCCACATTGTGTTTTGCAGATGTCTTTCGTAGCGCATTGATGAGTGCACGTGTATTGGGGTCAGTAGATCCGGATTTGACTGATCTTTCCATGTTGTCACACCTCATAGTGAATTTGCATAGTCGAGAGCCAGCCTGATTCTCTCCTTCAGTAGCTCAGAGGCCTTCTCAACGATATCCTCAGGATTCAGTGCACCTGTTGATTCAACTTTGAAAAGGAAGGCGTCTTTCTTTGAGTCAATTGTGATTGCTCCAGGCTCGCACACTTCAACACAAGCCTCACAGAGGCTGCAGTCCAGAGTGTTTTGCGTCGAGATTGTGTCTCCATCAATCACCAAGATGTTCTTTGGACAGACCTCAACACAGTCTCCGCACTGGTTGCATTTCTCCTTGTTTACCTCAACTATAGGTACATACTTGTATGAAACGGTTGATACTGGCTGAAACTTGGCATTCTCCACACCCTTTCCCAGGCGAGCGTACGCTTCGACAATCAGCCGCTGGTTTGGGGCGAGTTTTACTAAGGGGATGTCCCCGGATGCTGGTACTACTTTCGGGTCTTGTGAAGTTAGGTCACGGGAATAGATTATCTTCTCTTCATCGCCTGTTTCTTCCTCTAGGGTGAGTGTGCACTGGCAAAGACTGCATCCTTTTCCTTCGCAGTCACAGTCTTCTGGCAGGTTGTAACTTTCAAGGTCTGTCACGAGAGGTAATAGACCCAATCTGTGAGCGAGCATCTCATCGTACATGACGCTGGTGTTTTCAAGAACAAGCACTTCATCTATTGCCATTGCTGGCAATCTGGTAAGCATGGTTCTGCGTAGTGCGTTTGCAAACGCCACATCCACTCCTTCCACCAAAAAATGAATGATGTTCTCCTGTTTGTGGATAATAGTGATTTCCATTGACTCACCCGACCGTTATCTTCAGTCCATACCCAAAAGACATGTTATCCCGGACGGACTCGCCATTCGACCAGAACGGTCAGATGGCTCACTCGCCCATGTCCTGGGCATCCTCGCCTGTCTTCCTTGACCATAAAAGGCTTGTCCTACGTCTATCTATGTGTCGGAAATGAAATGATGAGGGTCTATGCGGCAACTTGTATGATGTCACGTAAACCATTCACTATTAGTTTGTAACCAGTAAGACGCTGCTTTGGATCAATAGCGACCATGCCGACTGTTGGCACACCTAGCAAGTCCTGAACAGACTCTGGTCTCATTGAACCAGGAAGATCCTGCTTATTTGCTACTGCGATTATCTTCATACCGTTTAACTGGTTTTTATACCTCTCAAGGAGTTGGCGAGTTTGAAGAACAGCCTTTGGATTGCTCTCAGTGACAACAACAACCATCTTGCTTCCCCTCATGAAGTCCGACCACAGAAACTCAAAATGAGATTGACCACCCATTTCGATTAGAGAAACCTTTGTACCACTGTCGATGGTGATTGTTCCACAGCTCATTCCTGCAGTGGGTTGATAGTTGGCCTCCAACTTTGGTGCCCTGTCAGTCAGGAGTTTAATCAGTGTGGACTTTCCGGCATAGCCAGAACCCATTAGGGCAACCTTGACATATTGTGTCATGAGAGTTAGCTCCATGTTGAACGTGTTCAGAGAGAGTATAGGTTGGAGTATTTCGTGTGTAATACTCGCTATTGAAAACACGCCCCATCCGAATCTCTACGTAATGCTGGTGCATCAGCAGGGCGTAGATTGTTAAACAGCATGGGATAGAAGAGCTTAACAGGTAAAATGAAACTGCAAGTCAAGAGATGATGAGATGTCCTCTAAGGGTCCAAAGATTATAGCAATTGAGGATGGGGCCCTAGACGAACTTGAAACATTGATGAAAAAATACACCAATCCTATCTGCGTGACAGATGACCTGATTCGTTCCGAGTACTCAGAACTCCTCGAAAAGGCGGTTGGAAAACCCTGCAAATGGTTGATATCTTCCACCTATCGAGCCAATACAAATACAGTTCTTGGAAATATCGATATCGTGCTAGGATTTGGTGGAGGAAGTAGTCTAGATGTAGCCAAATTAATTTCAAGAGACACTGGCATCGACTGGATATCAATACCCACGGCAGCATCTCACGATGGCATAGCAAGTGAGGTCGCATCTGTGAGTCATAATGGATACAGATACTCAGAGAAGTGCAAGGGACCACTAGCTGTGATTGCTGACACCTCTATCATTTCAAAGGCGCCTCCCAGACTTAGGCTCGCAGGGCTTGGAGATATAATCTGTAAGACCTCAAGTTTAGCTGAGTGGAAACTTGCCCATGAGGTGCAAAATGAGCCATTTGATGCTGAGGTTTATTCGATCGTAATGAAGGCATTGGAGTCTGTTTTCAAAAGTAATCGTCTTGAAACTCTAATCAGTGCTCAGATTGATGCGGGTCGAGCTATGAGCATCTTTGGTAGTTCAAGACCATGCTCCGGAACAGAACATGCAATTTCACATGCCTTGGACAAAGTATGTGCAGACCTTCACGGATTACAGGTTGCCTTTGCTACACCAATATGTCTTCACTATCTTCAGGAAACTGGGTGTACAGAATACAAACCTGGTGACATTATGGGCTTTATGTTAGATCGAGGAATGCCAACAACTCTTGTTGAGATGCAAATCACTGCAGACCAGTTTCTTGATAGTATACATCATGGCCTACAGATTATGGAGAAACGAGGAAGATACTCTGTCCTGAAACACATGCATGCTGATACCAACTCATTAAGGACAGTACTTGTTGAACTTGGCTATTGACATACTAATACGCTTCGACAGTTTTAAAAGAAACTAGACTTTCGGCGCAGAAGAGTCTATCCTGTGATGGATGGAGTCGAAGCATATACCGATGAAGAACTAAACTGAGGTAGAGAATAATGCCAAAGCCAAGTTTTGTAGAATGGGAGCCTACTGAGGAGCTTCAAAAGAAGGCTCTGGAGGCTCTAGAGATAGCAAAGGACACAGGTCGTATCAAGAAAGGGATTAATGAGGCGACAAAGAGCATTGAGCGCGGAATAGCACGCTTAGTACTAGTTGCTGAAGACGTTGAGCCCCAAGAAGTGATTATGTACCTACCTGGTCTTTGTGATGATAAGAAAGCCCCGTACATCTTCGTGAAAAGTAAGACTGACCTTGGAAATGCTGCAGGTATCGACCGACCCACTGCGGCTGTTGCAATCATTGTAGAAGGTAAGGCTAAGGATATAGTTGACGATCTTGTTGAGAAAATCAATGGTCTTCGTAAGTAAGATTTAGGTGATGGCCAACAATGAGCAAAGAAGAAGAGGCAACACCCTCCATCCCGGCAGAAGTTATTCAACTCCTCGGGAGAACTGGCGTCACAGGTGAGATCACACAAGTTCGTGTGAAAATCCTAGATGGCAGGGACAAGGGGCGTGTCCTGACACGAAACGTGAAAGGACCTATCAGAATGGGGGACATACTTATTCTGAGAGAAACTGAGCGTGAAGCCCGTAAGATGAGGAGGCGTTAGTCATGGTTGGGACTATGCGATGCTCTTTCTGTGGAAAAGACATCGAGCCAGGAACGGGCTCTGCTTTTGTGCAGACAAAAGATGGAGCAGTGTTGTGGTTCTGTTCAAACAAATGCAAGGTCAATAGACTCGAGCGCAAAATGAAGCCTCGGGACACGAAGTGGACCTCAGATTTTGAGAAGGGTGGTAAGATTTCTCGTTAGAGATATTGAATCAAGAAAATAAGTGGAGCCAAAGGTGGTCTTTGTCACCTTTGGTTCTTTCTACGATTTCCCTACTTCTTCCTTCACAAAATCAAAGATTGCCAATGCGAGAGCATTAATTTCTTCAGCAGCGATTCCCTTCGAATCTTTTCCTAGAAGTTGAATCAGGGACTGGAGAACGTTATCTGATGTGTCATGATTTTCAATCGCTTTTTTAACAACACTTCGAATCTCCATTGTGTAATCGGCTTCGCCTGAACTGTATTTTTCAATGTACTCTCTAGCCTGTTCCTCAGCATCAGAAGACTCCACCAGACCTCCTTCCCAGGTCCATAGCTCTATCTCTTTCTCGGCTGTTTCAGGAGCGTCGGATGCGTGTGCAATATTCACACCAGCCCAAATTCCATACTTTCCCCGGAGTGATGTTGGATCAGCTTTCTGGACAAAGGTTGCACCAAGAGTGTCACGGACACCTTGAATCACATTAGGCCCTTCAAAAATCATGGTCAATACTGGAGCTGAAGAAATGAAGTCAACCAGCCATGGAAAGAAGGGTTTCTCCTTGTGAACTGCATAATGCAGTTTGGCTAATGACTTGGGAACTTTCATCTCACGAAAGGCACGTATCTTGTAGCCCTTATCCAAAAGTGCCTTCAAGACTAATGCGCTTACTCTTCGCCGAATTGTGCCATCTGGTTTGATTATCACCAACGAACGTTCCAACTGTCTATCACCTGTTATTTTCTTGATGGGAAGTTATGCATAATTGACCATCGCGGGGCATGAGGGGAATATAACACATTTCATTTGACCTGTTTTAACTAAAGCGACACTTTCATAACCATAACCCGCTGTCCCACAGCCAATTCCTTGTAAGGTGCCAGCTATGACAGAGAACACGAAGTTACGTTCACCCATTGTGACTGTCTTGGGACATATTGACCATGGAAAGACCTCACTCCTAGACAAGATGCGGGGAACCGGTGTTCAGGAAAGGGAAGCAGCTGGCATCACTCAACACATCGGGGCTTCGTTCTTTCCCACTGAAACAATCCTTGCAATCTGTGGAGACCTCTTGAAAAGTGTCAAAACGGAGCTCACTCTTGATGGACTACTCTTTATTGATACCCCGGGGCATGAGGCATATCTCAACCTTAGACGACGAGGAGGGGCTATAGCAGACATAGCGATTCTTGTTGTTGATATCAATGAGGGGCTTCTCACTCAATCCTATGAGTCACTCAAGATTCTACAATCCGGAAGGACTCCTTTCTTGATTGCAGCAAATAAGCTAGACAAGGTTCCAGGATGGAGAGAGAAACCTGGTATGACTCTTTTTCAGACCATCAAGGCGCAAAATGAATCAACACAGAACGAAATAGACAGACGTCTCTATGAGATTGTAGGATCTCTTTCTGCTAACAAGATCCAATCAGAACGGTTTGATCGTGTAGAAGATTTCAGAAAAGCAGTTGCAATTGTACCTACCAGCGCAAAGACAGGAGTTGGAATCCCTGAGCTCTTGATGGTTCTCTCTGGTCTGACTCAACAGTACATGAGAGATAGACTAAGAGTTTCTGAGGGACCTGCAAAGGGAGCTATTCTAGAGGTAAGGGAGGAAACAGGGCTTGGAATCACTCTCGACACGATAATCTATGAGGGGGTGTTAAAGAAGACTGACACTGTCGTGATTGGTGGTCTAGATGAGGTAATTGTGGCTAAGATTAGGGCTCTATTATTGCCAAAACCACTGGATGAGATTAGAGACCCTAAAGAGAAATTCACTCATGTGGACAAGGTTCACGCGGCGGCAGGTGTCAAGATAGTTTCACCCGACATAGAGGGGGCTGTGGCTGGTGCACCAGTATATGCTGTCGCTGATTTAGGCAATCTTGAAGCAATAAAACAAAAAGTACGAGACGAAGTTGGTGCAATCCGGATTCAAACAGACAGGTCGGGAATTGTACTAAAGACAGACACCTTGGGATCACTTGAGGCTGTGACAAAATTCCTACAAGACCGCAAGGTACCTGTAAGAGCCGCAGATGTTGGAACAGTTGTGAAACGGGACATCATTGAAGCCCAAGCATCAGGAGACACCGACCCGCTAAATGCTGTCGTTCTTGGATTCAACGTCAAGCTTGGACCAGACATTGAAGACCTGGCTGCAGAGTTAGGTGTTGAAATCTTCCTGAATCAAGTCATCTATCGGCTTTATGATGAGTATAATGCATGGCTAATTGTCAAGAGAGAACAGGCAAAGGCAGACTCTCTTAGTTCCATAATCCGACCAGGAAAGATTGAGCTGATACCAGAGTATGTCTTCAGACACAGCAACCCGGCTGTTGTCGGGGTAAAGGTGCATGGCGTAATCAGACCTAGAACTGGTCTGATAAACGAAGAGGGAAAACGTGTTGGTATGATTCTTCAGATACAGGACAGGAGCGTCACAATTGATGAAGCAACACAAGGTATGGAAGTGGCTGTCTCAATACGAGGGCCAACGATTGGTCGACAGGTGAAGAATAATGAAATACTGTACACAGATGTTCCCGACAAGCACATTCTGTCGATAAGAAAGAATTTCATGGAGGACCTCTCACAATCCGAATTAGAGGTGCTTGAAGAACTAACGGCCATCAAGAGGGCTAGTGGAGCCTTTGTATAGGACAAAACTACCATTGGCAACGTTTTTAGGCACTCTTGAAGAAGACCTCGGTGCAGCGGGCAGGATGGACCGTTTGCCGCGGTCGAGACCACATGGCACTAGTGGCATCAGTAACCCCGTGGAGGATGAAACCCAACTGCGGAGAGTTTCGCTGTGGGACTGTGATGGGCAGTCTCTGGAGTCTGTCACGGACCTAGCAACAATCGTAGGTTTGTTGTGATTGTCTCAGACTTTCGAATTGGGTCAGGCCCTGGCGGGAACAGCCCTAAGGAAGAGTGGTGGAGCCCCAGAGGTAGCTGCTCTGAGAAGCGCAACGAGTATACTCGACGTGGAAAGGACATTCGATACATCGGGAGCCGCTGCACCTTTTTCTTCTTATCTGCGAACTGAGTCAAATCTAAGCGTAGCATGGAAGTATATAGCAAATGAAAACGGCACTAAAGAAGATCATAATCTCATTCTTCATCAATCCAATCCAGTTCTTCGGAATAATGCCCATATTTTGAGACAATCTTCATTCCAAATATATACTGAATAGGAACTGGACCTGCATATCCATAGTAGAAGTTGAAAAAGAATGGAATATGTAACCATGCCAGAAACAAACCCGGGAAAATTAGACTTAGTACACCAGCATAGAGTACTCTATTTCGTGGTGTTTTTCCATTGATAGATCTAATCACCTGTATCATGAATAGAAGGCTTAACGGAGCAACAAGTGGAAAATAGACAGACCAATACTCTGTGCCAGTAAAGAGTGTGATTCCGTCCGCTATACCTCCATAATCATAAGCGAGGATTGGGGTGAGAAACACGTAACCAATGATGACTTCTTCTGAGATTGGTGACATGGCAATTGGGCAGAAAAAACTGACAAATACGAAGATTATCACTGAAAAGAATCTTCTATCGATCTTCATCGCCATTCTCTATTCTTTTAGCAAAATTCCTGATTTATTTTTAGACTGTGAAATATTTGTACCACATAGGATACTAAATGAGCTAACATAGAGAATAGTCTACGGTAATGTTTAAGAGAAAATCCTAGTCCGCAAATCAACAAGCTGGGGTATCCAAGCTTGGTATGGAGCTGGATTGCTATAGGTAGCTATTAGCAGTCCTGCAAACATCCAGTGTCGTAAGACTCGAGGGTTCAAAAGGTGTCATGAGTCCCATGATACCGGGAGATCCCTCCCCCAGCGCCACTTCTCCTTTTCACTAGGACAGATGAAGACGAGTGCCACAGAATGGGCACTGAAACACATGCTCATCTACAGGCATAGCGTTAACAGGTGAGAAAAGATTCCCACAATTTGGACATCCATAGGTATCAGGGTTAGAAGTGGCTTGGGCTGGTAGTGCATGTTTTCTCATAGGCTCGAGGATTCGTTCATCCTCTGATACATCAGTTGGGGCAATGGATTTGCCCTGTGCCCAACGATAGGTGGCATAAAGCCCGAAGACTATCATGGGGATGTAGAAGACCATGTAGAGTGGTACCATATCAACTGGCATCATGCCTAGACCAATCATGCCAATCAGACCTATAATGAGAATCAGACCAAAAACAAGCCATCTTCCTGTTGATGAACCGGTTCTTTGTTGATATGGATCATAGTAATCGTCATTCATCATGATGTGCACTCCACAAGGGATTAGGGCGTGAACCCTTCTAACCTCTTCTATCGCGACCTTGTATGATAACAAAAATAGAGAAGAAACACGGGCCTTACTGGCCCGGTTCTTTGAAACTATACATTACTTTCTCGGTGTGACTTTCTGGACAATACCGACCGCTACGGTCATTCCCATGTCACGGACAGCAAATCTACCGAGCTGTGGAAAGTCCTTGTAGCTCTCAATGACCATTGGCTTCAAGGGGACCAGTTTGGCAATCATGGACTCACCCTTCTTGACAAAGTCAGGGTTCTCCTCAATGACCTGACCACTTCGCTGATCAAGCTTCTGGAGGATTTGGTCGAACCTGCAGGCAACCTGAGCAGTGTGAGCATGAATGACTGGTGTGTAGCCAACTGTGATTGCACTTGGGTGCTGAATGACCATCACCTGACCAGTGTAGTCGGCAGCGACTGTGGGTGGACTGTCAGTTGGACCAGCGACATCTCCACGACCAAGGTCCTTTCTCTCAATACCTCGAACATTGAAACCGATGTTGTCACCGGGTACTGCCTCAGGCAGTATCTCGTGGTGCATCTCAATGGACTTTACTTCTCCAGTCTTGTTTGGCGGCATAAAGACAATCTTCATTCCTGTCTTCATGACACCTGTTTCAACACGACCAACTGGTACTGTGCCAACACCCTTGATGGAGTATACATCATTGATTGGCACTCGTAGGGGTTTGTCTGTTGGTTTTGGTGGAAGCTCAACTAGGTCAAGTGCTTCAAGAAGTGCGGGACCATCATACCACGGAGTGAGCTTTGGAGTGCGCTCCTTCAGGTTGGCAGCATCGAGGGCTGAGGTCGGAATGAATGGAATCTGATCGGTCTTGTATCCGATGCTCTTTAGGAATCCACCTACTTCCTCCTTGACCTCCTTGTATCGGTCCTCGCTGTACTTGACACTGTCATCATCCATCTTGTTGATACAGACAATCAAGCTTGGTACACCAAGAGTCATTGCAAGATACGCATGTTCTTTGGTCTGACCACCAGGACCAACGCCTGCTTCAAATTCACCCTTCTTTGCAGACACAACAAGTAGACCAACGTCAGCTTGTGATGCTCCAGTAATCATGTTCTTGATGAAGTCCTTGTGTCCAGGAGCATCGATGATGGTGTAATAGTACTTGTTAGTGAGGAACTTGAAGAATGCAATATCGATGGTTAGACCACGCTCCCGTTCCTCTTTCAGACGGTCCAGCGCAAAAGCCCATGCCCAGCTGGGCCGCCCAAGTCTTTCTGCTTCGGCCTTATGCTGTTGGAAAGTACGCTCGTCAACAGCGCCTGTTTCGTATAGGAGCCGGCCTGTCATGGTGGACTTACCATGGTCGACGTGACCGATGACCACCAGGTTCAGGTGCTCCTTATCTTTCTTGGACAAGGCATAATTCTCCTTATTCTGTGTTAGTCGGTCCCCTAAGGTGGGAACCTGCTTGGCTGTCACCTTGTGGGATGCTTTTAATCGTTTCGACAGGTTCACTTGACCAGCGGGAAAAGGGGGTTTCTATCAGACAAAATAGGCGAACATTTTTACTAGATTTGCAGGTCTGGTATCGAGTCTGGTTTTTCACTCAAAGCTCGCATATTTTTAATGGGAAGCCATCCTTCTTCTCCGAGTGTAGTTCGCGCCCATGCCCATCCGCTGTCTTCTTCCAGTACAAGGACTTCTTGACCTTCTTCGATTGTCAGTTCTCGTGAGTTGTAATCTTTTAGAAATTGAAACTGTCCGGAATCTGATGTCCTCTCTAGATACGTTTCTGGCACCCAGGCGGCAACTCCATTCCGGTTCTGACACCAGAGCCAGCCTTCATACTCAGTATCACGTTTCTCTCCTTGTACAGTTTCACCCTTTAATGCTATCAACGGAACATGAAACTCACTCTTGTGGCTCTTGATTACTTTCAATATCTTCATTTGATTCACCTGACTATTGAACAAGTCCTGTGATCCAGTCGCGAATCATATCCCAGTCACGAAAGTCAATCTTCTCGGGAATTTCTGCATTAGGAGGATATTGATTCTTTACTATGTTCTTCACTAGAGCCCGAATGACAAGATTGTATTTCTTGAACTCGAACACCCCTCCGATTAATGCGGTCGAGATTGGGGACAGTCCGGGATATTTCTCAGGCATGCTGTCTAGATATTCAGCTTGCGCCTCTGCGACCTTGTCTGGATTTCCTGCATATCCACTCACTACGAAGAGAGCCACTTTGGTCTTGGAGAGAGATTTTAGTTTCTGCTCAATGAATTTCAGTGGTTCCTTTTTCCATTGTCCTGCACGAATACCGCTCCCTATGATTACTAGATCATATCCTTCAGGTTCAGGAAAAGGAGTTTCGTTTTCTAAATTAACAACATCTACTTGGACTCCAAGTTCTCTAGCGGTCTGACTCATCTCCTGAACTACTTCAGAAGTAGAACCATAACGTGTTCCATAACAAATCAGGACTCTGTTCATCATTATCAATCATGAGAAACAGTGTGTATTCTCACAAAATGCTTTCGACGTGGTGTATTTTTCATCATAATCCGCGGATAGTTTTACTAGAAATCAATCAGTTTAGGTTCTTGCGGAATTAGGTTGAAATATCGAAACAATGTACTTCCAGCTAACCATAGAGATAGAATAAGAGGCATGGCCACCCACAGCAGTGGTTCAGATATCGCCTCGAGAAATGATCTATTTTCCCAAGCGCCGGAAATTAAAATGAAAACAAACCCCCCTATTGGGAAAAGAAGACTTCTCAGTCTAACTAGAGGTTGATTTATTATTTGTTGAGAGAATGAGGAACCCCATTCAAAGAAGTATCCTGCACCTATAAATGTAAAAAGCAATAGAAGTCCTTTGATTGAATCTGGCAGGACAGGAATATATGATAGAATACCAAAGATGATGAAAACAACCATTAGATAGTGGATTCGTTTTCTCCACTTTGTTCGTTTCACAGTGTACTCCTCATTCCATCAAGATTTAGCTTTTCTGATCTGTTGTGAACACATATGCGATATTGGCTCCCGTCTGAACAGCCTGAAGGCTGCCCGGAGTTCCTAAGATATCACCACATGGATAAGCCCAGATATAGCCATCAACGGGACACTCTACTCTTTCTAATACATCACCCCAGAGGTCATAGATCTCAGCAAACACCTCTCCCTTCTTCATGAAATCGCCAGGTGTCTTTAGGAATCGGATGAGACCGCCTCGATTCGATCGTGCAATTCCATGAAATGTACAGATTCCAGGAATGATTATGATGTCTTCCTGAGGCTCGATATCACCATCAATCATATCAAAGGCTTTCATGATGTTGAGAACGCCTCGGACTCCGACGGTAGTTGACGGTTCAGAGATCCATCGACCATCAATAAACTCGATGAGAATGTCAGGAACTCCATTCTTCACAGCTAAGTTAGCGAGTGTATCTGGTGCATCATCTGATATTGGTACATTTTCAACAACATTGGTGACTCCAAAAGCCTTAGCCATCTTCTCAAGTTTGTCCTTCGTCTTGGGGTTTCCGATATTGATCTCCGTGAAGAACAGGGAGTCTGGTCTGACATTAGTGTGCATGTTGAGGACCATGTCAGCCTTACTCCAAGCCTCTTGCCAGAGAATGTACGCCAAACGTTCAGTTGCTGTGCCATGTGGTTTGTCAGCAGTCAGGGGACTAGCACTGCCACCTCCACCTAGATCTTGATTGTCAATCCAAGATAGATACTGATGGTGCATGAAAGCCAAGGGGTTCTCAACAGGGATTCCAATGATGGCTCCTCTGAGTTCTTTGGGATTCACTCTTTCCCTCATTATCTTGTGAATCACCTCAATGCCCTGAATCTCTATGCCATGTTGTGTTGAAACCATGAGCATAGTTGGTCCATCCTTTTCGCCATTCATTACAAGAATAGGGATGTCGATACTGGTTGTTGTGTTTAGTTCGATTCCCTTGATGACTCCTTTCTGAAGTTCACCTCTTCTTGCAATCGCTGTACCCACTTTGAGTTCTGCAGACATTATGCTTGCCTCAACAAACTCTGGTCAATATGGTGGAACATATCCTTTTTGGGAGCAAGAAAGGTTAGATAATATACTGGTTTCATTATTGAGATAAAAAGCATAGACAGAGTCATGACATGAGATGCAGGAACAAATATCTCACTCAACAATGACTGTCTAAGAATCGCTGAAAGGATCAGGCATTAGACCTTCAGCCCACTCGCGGATTTGATTCCAGTCACGGAGATCAACATACTCTGGGGGTTCCTCACCCTCTTCAACAAATGATTGGACAAGTGCTTTCATGATGGACTTTGTCATGAAGTTCCCTCTAGTAGGGTCAATAAGACCACCAAAGAAACCCAGAGAAATTGGTCTAATCTCAGGAAATTCTGAGACTATTTTGTCAAGGTAGTCCCTTTGCGCCTGCTCGCAGGCTTCTGGTTTAGCTACTGACAAACAAGACACAAAGAATGCTACTTTCTTATGAGAGAGTGCTTCACGGTTCTTCCTGATGAGGTTCAGGGGTTCTTTTGTCCATCTTCCCATCTGTATTCCACTACCAACCACTACAAGGTCATAGGCATCCAAGTTACGGACCCGACCTTTCTTTAGGTTGACAACCTCAACTTCAGCTCCACGACTACGCAGGACTTCAGCAATATTTTCAGCAATTTCTCCAGTAGAGCCATAGCGTGTGCCATAGCAGACCAAAACTCTTTCGTGCATTCTAATCGAAGAGGGGGATGTTTCAGGTGTTATAAGGTCTTCAGTTGGTCTTGCTGGAGCAAAGAAGTTGCCGTATTGTTATCGTGGATGGATTGGTAGAGCTTATCTTGCAGAACGAGCCACTCTCTCTCTCTCTTCCTTCCTAGCAACTGCAAAGCTGCCTGGGTCGTTCTTATACGCAAGTAGGAGTTCATCCACCAAACACTCTTCGAATGACTTTGCATTCTTGTGTGCTGAACGAACAGCACCAACAGAGAGGTATCTCAGAGCAAGGTCGATTCTTCTCTGGGGAGAAACATCTACAGAGCGAGGATAGGCCATACCACCATATGATATTCGCGTTGTTTCCTCTGCTGGGGCTGCATTCTCGATTGCTGTGACTAAGACTTGAACTGGATTCAAGCCGGTCCTGTAGTTGATGATTTCAAAGACACGTTTGAGTGTGGAGATAGCTCTTAGCTTCTTGCCAGCGCCTCTGCCAGTTCGAGTCTTCTTGTCCTTTCTACGACCAGCGTTAATCATCTTGTTGACGAACCGCTCAACAATTGGAATTTGTGACTTGTGAAATCGTTTGTGAGCGTGTCTTCCTGATGTATGAGGAATTAGGACTGGTTTCAGAGTGATATACCGGACAAGCCCTGCATCGTTGATTTGTATATTAGTTGAGTCCCACTTACCAAACAAGAGAAGCTCAGGTGGTTCATAAGGAGGGATTTCCCCAGCAACTGGTTTAGCGGTTTCCTCTTCAGACATCTCTTACCACCTAGCGAATTGGTTTCTCCTTCTTGCCGTAAATCAGCGATTCCAGAGAAACTCCATTTACTTTTCTGACCTGCCATCGGACTCCAGGCAAATCTCCCATCGCACCACCCATAGCGCCACCAATCCCCTCGACAATAACAGCATCATGTTCGTCTATGAATTTCAAACCACCATCCCCTGGTATGAATGCTGTGATTTGTTTTCCGTTTTTGGAGAGCTGAATCCTCACAGCCTTTCTAATAGCTGAGTTTGGCTGTTTTGACTCAATACCAACTTTCTCAAGCACAATACCTCTTGCCTGAGGAGCACCCTCTAGGGGATCGGTCTTCTTCTTTAGTTTGAGAGTACGCCTCTTGTAGGTGGGTTTCTTCCAACGAAACTTCTTCCTCTTTCGAAGGAGAGGTCTTGCTGCGAACTCGCCCACTGGGGATTTTGAACCGGTCAAGATAATATACCTCATAGTGATTGAGGCACCATTCATGGTGCACTCTACATGGTGGTTGTCGGCTCCGGCCTGTTGTAACCTTAAAAGGATTGTGAAGAGTATTTTTCCGAAAACACTTCACGCTATCACTACGTTGTTCAAATCGAAGTGACGTCGCACAAGAATGCGTGCTCGTGCAACGTTTCTACCTTCTCGACCTATTGCTATTCCACGGTCTTCGGTGTTGACAGTCACTGAAGCAACCCTTGTACCATCACGGTGCTCAATAATTTTCACATTCTCGACCCTGGCAGGTGCAAGAGCGCTCATGACAAAGGCTTCGGCAGTTTCAGCCATCTCTACAACATCAACCGGGCGTCCAAAAGCCTCCGACGCAGCCTTCACATTAATTCCACCGCGACCAATTGCTTTTCCAAGTTGTTTTGGCCGGACTACAACAATGATTCGTTCCCCTTCATCGTCTCGGATAATATCAATTGCTGCAGCACCTGTGATTTGCTCAAATTTGGCGATGAGTGCCATGTCCTCCATGGAGAGCTTGACTCGGCCCAATTGACTCGCCTCAGACCATCTTTAGTATCTTTGAGTCACCAGGTTTAATCACGGCTATAGCAGAAACCATGAACGGTTTACCTACAACCTCACCCAAGTCCCATGAGGTGCCTTCAAACTTTTGAACCTTGATATCTGCGAGTTTTGCAAATTGCACTATGTCCTCTAGTTCGTCTTGTGGGCAGTTTGCTGCGACAACGATAAGTTTAGCTTTACCATTCCTGATGGCTTCAATTGAGGACTTTGCCCCAATTTTACACTCCCCTGTACTTACTGCGCTTGCTATTGGTTGATTCAGGCTCATAATATGACCTCGTTTGTGATTTGTTGGTAAACCCGAACTGGTTGCGTCAAATGACATTCTGTTTTAATGTTTCCGTCGTGACCTCTGTATTAGTCCATTATTTCTTAGTCTTTTTCTTTGCCGTTGGAAACTGTGGATTCATGAGAAGATCAATCGCTCCAGTTCCAAGAGGAATGAGTTGGCCAAGAATTACGTTTTCTGTTATTCCTCTAAGTGGATCTCGTGTGCCTGCAATTCCTGCACCTAGGAGATGCTTAATTGTGACCTCAAATG
>Ga0180437_10004609_pt1 | contig 19524 bp, 16 predicted proteins | sample SS_ome_4_FD_132410 | JGI IMG/M metagenome (GOLD analysis project Ga0180437, IMG submission 132410) | Hypersaline lake sediment archaeal communities from the Salton Sea, California, USA - SS_3_D_1 metaG | ecosystem: Environmental > Aquatic > Non-marine Saline and Alkaline > Hypersaline >... | reverse complement strand
TTCTCAATGAGGAAATCAACTGGGACGCGATCCTTTTTGGGGCGTCTGAATACGTCAAGGACGGCTTGATGCCGATCACGGAATGGATGGGCCCCACGCCGTGGGAGGATCGGATGCTCGAGTTGCTGTACGGTATCTGGAAACATGCCCGGGAAGAATCCCCCGCGGGTCCGGTGCCTACGAACAACGTCGAGGTGCATGGCGAACTGTTGCAGAGCATGAGCCGTATGTATTGGCGGACCGGCGACGAACGGTTCAAGACATGGTGTTTTCGTCTGGCCGACCTCTACCTGCTGCACGACTATCTGCTCGACCACAAACAGATACGGTTGCGTGACCACGGATGCGAGGTCATCAGCGGTTTGTCCGAGGCCTATGTTATCGCGGCGCGTGAAGACCCGGCGCGTCATGCACGTTATCGCAAACCGTTGCACGGTATTCTCGACGATATCCTTGAATATGCGGCGACAAAGGACGGCATGATGCCTAACAGGTACCGTCCGGGCAGTTCAAAAGGAAAGGATAAGAGGATTAGTGACGGGTGGGGTTACGTGTATAACGCTTACCTGACCGTGGCCGATATCGACGATATCCCGCGCTATCGAGAGGCGGTACGGCATGCCCTGGAGAACATTCACAAATACCTCGACGCGGATTGGGAAGGCGGCGGCGCGGACGGTTATGCTGATTCCGTGGAGGGGGCGCTCAACCTGCTGAATCGGATACCGGTGGCATCCGCTTTCACCTGGGCGGACCAGTCGATCCGGAAGATATGGGAGAAACAGCGCGACGACGGTATCATTGAAGGCTGGTACGGCGACGGCAACTCGGCGCGCACCAGTCTGATGTATGCCTTGTGGAAAACGCAAGGGGTGGCCCCTGCACCCTGGCGCGACGATCTACGCGCCGGCGCGGTACTGGGCAAGGACGGCACGCTCTACCTGCTGTTGCACAGCGGCGATCAGTGGTCCGGCGTCTTACGCTTCGACCGGCCGCGTCATAAAGATTGGTTCAATCTGCCGATCGACTATCCTCGCATCAACCAGTTTCCGGAATGGTTCACCGTGGAAGACGAGACCGGGTACCGCATACAGATTGATGACGATGCGCCACTCACGGTGTCTGGGGAAAAGTTACGCTGCTTCCCGCTCAGGCTCAAACCCGATCAGACGGTCCGTGTCATGGTGTGCAAAGAAAACGCGGAGTGAGCAGGGAATCCATGCGCGAGCACGACGCGCGTTGAGTAGCGCAACTGAACGGAAACAGGCGTGGTGTCCCCGGAGTTTTGCGGAATTTCCGATCAGTATTTGGAGCTTCTTTCTCTATTTACTGCTTGTCGTTCCCCGTTTGTCCGGCGCCCGGTGTTCCTTCATCCCGATGCTTACGACCACCCTGTCGTCCATCGAGCCGCCCGAACACGAAATAGAAACTCAAACTCATGTACGCGCAAAGGACTGCCCACCTAGACCAACTTCCCTCCTCGCCGATATCAAAGATGCGCACTGTCGCAGATGCAAGCAGTCCGGCCACGGAGAAATACACGACGGCCCTTATCAATAAGCGCTTCACGGCAGAAGACATTTATGAGTTCACCTCCGCGCCTGCCGAACGAAGAGAATTGCCGAGACTAACGAGGTTCAGCGCCGCGTTATGTCTACTGCGCTTACACTCTCCAGGGGGAGCGGTAGTCGCGCGTGAGCCATTCCGGTTTGCCGCTGCCTCGTGCAAACCGCATCTGCTTCGGCTCCCACTTGATGACCGCATGGTTATAGTAGGCCTGGTTCATCAAGTGGCAGCATATCGCCGACCGGCCGCCGACCTCCTCATTGGTAATCGGTCTGGTGCGCGCTTTGACACAGTCCAGGAAGTCGCGAAGATGGTTCGTGCTCCTGTACAGTTTGACCTTCGCGTCGCTAAGGAACTCTTTCTCGACAAAGCTAAGGGTTGACGGCAGGGAACCGCCCTCTTCGCGATTGAACCCCGCCACCTTTTTCCCGTCGAGATAGAATTCGATTCTTCCCCGGTTCACCTTGACTTCACCATCGCTGCCGAAGAACTCTGCACCGAAGCCATTCGTATGAATGACCCTGACACCATTGTCATAGACAAGTACGGCACCGTTTTGTGCATTTGGATCATCGGGCGGACGCACCTCAACCGGGCCGCTCTCATCCATCCCCAGACCCCACTGCGCGATGTCGAGATGATGGGCGCCCCAGTCGCAGACCATGCCGCCGCCGTACTCCTTATACGATCGCCAGTCGGGGAAGTGATTATGAACGCCACGGGGACTGAGTACGGAGTTGTATGGACGCATCGGCCCGGGACCGACCCACATGTTCCAGTCCAACCCGGGTTCCATCGGTTCTTCCGGAAGGTCGCAGGGTTTTCCCGGTGGGCCAAAACTGCATTCCACACGGTGGATCTTGCCGATGGCACCGTTCCGCACCAGCTCACACGCCACGCGGAATTCCTGCGAAGAGCGCTGCATAGAACCGGTCTGCAGTACCCTCCTGTTCGCTTTCACCGCCTTCATAACTTCGATGGCCTCGTGGATGTTGTGTGTCAACGGTTTTTCGCAATAGACGTCCTTACCCGCTCTGAGCGCTGCGATGGTGGGAATGGCATGCCAGTGGTCAGGAGTGGCTATGCAAACAGCGTCGATATCATCTCGCGCTATGATTTCTCGGAAGTCGTTATACGCTGCGCAGTCGGCCGAACCGAGTTCCGGTTTCTGCGTATAGAACGTATTCACCAGCCGTTGAGCGTCCTCCCTGCGCGTCGCGTCGACCTCGCAAACTGCAACGACGCGGCACGCTTTGAGTTGGAGAAAATGCCGAAGAAGCCCCCGGTTCTGTATGCCCATCCCGATGAAGCCCATGACGATCCGTTCGCTCGGCTCTTTCTTCACCAACCGGGCACAGGATTGGAAAATAAGCGGAGCGGCCGAAACAGCCGTAAGTTTCTTGATAAATGTTCGACGGTCGGTTTTCATAATTATCCCTTTCTTCTTGTTGGATGGTCGGTCTCGATGGTTAGAGTATACTACGAAGCACCGGCCGGTGGCAAGCACTCAGACATGTTTACTGTGAATTCGGGGGATGCCACAAATAGGTGCCTGTCCCCAATTTCCATGTCCCCAATTTCCATTTCCATTCGTAAAGAGTTGGGCCTCTTTCATGTCCACAGTGTACCCAGACTTTCATCAGTCGCATGCATACCCGCCGCCTAACGTCATGGCGCGTCAGCCGCGGCCGTTGTCCATGGTACTCCACGCGATAGACAACGCCGGATGTCGGCTGCACGCGCTTGTTAGGCAGCCGACGCTGGCGGCTCAGTGGGGTGACGTCTGAAGACGTAGATCGCCCACCCGATCGTGTCTCGACCCCAGCGAAGATAGGCTGCCTTCTCATCGCCAACTCGCCGCACGATCTCCGGAAGATCCGGGTCGTCCGGATGTGAGCGAGCGTGCTCGGCCGAAGCGAACCACTGTAGTCCTTGGTATCTGTCCCAGTCGTCACCGTTGCTTACAAGAGTGTGAACAAGGTCGAGCCCCCGCTTCTCCCCCGCCTCGACATTGCCGATGTGGGTCCCGAACGCCTCCTTCGGAAGATCAAGAACCTTGAGGTGCTCCTCGCATGGCTCCTGCAGCCAATAGGGCTCACCCGTGACCACCCAGACGCCGGGCGCGACCATGTATGTCAGCGCATCCAGCGTCCCTGCATGCCCCCCGTAGATCCAGCTGGCGCCTAGACAGGATGCCACGGCATAGCTGTGAGGTTCCTTCGGCTCGAATTCGGCAGCGTCCATCTCCCTGAAGGTGACCTTCGCCTTGGGCGCCCGGACTTCCAGTCGCTTCCGCGCCTCGGCAATGAAGAGCGGCGAGAGATCGATGCCCAGGCAATCGACGCCGTAGGCCTCGGCCAGACGAATGAGAAATTCTCCCTTTCCGCAAGCGATGTCTATCACGCGCGCACCGGCGGGAAGCCGCAGCTGTTCCACAAGGTGGCCTAGCTTCTCCCCACTCGTAGGGTTGCAGATTACGTGCTCGCGATGGGTGATGTCGTAGAATTTCCGCATGTCCATGGATCAGTTCCTCAGCCTGCCTAACTACGGCTTACATGGTTTCCGTGTAACACCTTTATCTGGCGATTTTGCCGTGTAAGACGCAAATCCGGTTACGGTGTAAGCTACTTACGACGCTGCCCTTACGCATGCGCCAGCTCTTGGGCTGCGTCTTACATGGTTTCCGTGTAACACGCACTTAGGAACCGCCTCACAGCGCATTGACAGAGCCTCGCAGGCCGTTCCCATTCTTCCGCATTATTATACACCAAACACCGCGGGATTATTCGACAATTTTGGAAGAATTTCCCTTGATGGAAACGAGTTCGGGGGACGGCACAAATGGGTGCCTGTGGAACCGTTGAAAAAGTCCGTCGCAACCATTCGGTGTCATTCTGAGCGTAAGCGAAGAATCTGCTTTTCTCAGCCTTATCCGGAAAAAGCAGATCCTTCGTCCGCTGCGGCGGACTCAGGATGACAACAAAGGCCGTCTTTTTCAACAGCCCCGTGCCCCCTATTTACTCAACGGACCTGCCACAAACAGGTCTTCAAAGCACTGTCAATACTATGGTCCCATGTGGTAGACTTTTTCAACAACCCCACAGACACCTATTTCAGGGTTTCGACGCGAGCGTGTCGAATCGATTTGTATCGGAGAAAGGAGACAGCAATGAAGAAGGGCCTTTGGGTGGGCGTCGGCTTGGCGCTTGTCGTGATTGTCGCATTACCCTTGTTGCTGGGGGAACGCAGCGAGCGCCCGCCGGGAGAGCGTGGTCCTGGAGAGAGCTTTTTGACGCCCGATTACGCAAAACGTTTGGGCCTGCAGGAAGTCTCTTGGGAAATGCTCCGTTCATGCGGCACACGGCTTACTTATGAGGAGGTGGTGCGGCGGCTTGGCGTGCCGGGCGTACAATTGCAGGACAAGGATGACCTGCCGCCCATTCCCTTCGAGCACATGCGCGACATTTGGAGAAGCGCCATCGACCACCCGGAGAAGGAGGTCTATGCCTGGGTCACCACCGATGGCGAAGTCATGACGATAACGTTTCTTAACGGCAAATGTGCGCATGTCTACTACGGACAGCATCAATAGGGGACAGGGGGCCTGACCCCCTTTGCTGAATATCACGACTGTTCGCAACTATTGAGCTGCGCTGTTAGCTGGTGCAACGATCGTCCTCTTGATCCATTCTCGTATTTGAGCGCCAGCCACACTATGGGCCTCATAGACCCCGCGATAAGCTGCACCTGGCTTGGTCGCATAAGTGCGAGAGCTGACGGTTCCGTTTTGATCGCGCACGGTGATTTGACACGTTGGAAAATCGATTTGGTGCGAGACCCCACCACCAGATGGTCCGCGTTTAACCGCGTATGCCGGGCCGGGTTTCCAGCTTACGACAACTTGCACGTAGGGCAGTCTAGGATCGGGCTTACCTATTTCCACCAATTCGTTTTCGTGAATGTGAACCCATGGAAGGTAGCGCGTGCGTTCGCCAGGCGGCCGTATTGTGTGATGATCCAGGCACCTCTTGAGAAAATCGCCGACTTCCGGGTCTCTTGTCCTCTTCCTCTCGTATTCTCGCCGAACAAACTCCTCGTTGATAGTAACGTTGAAGCCGTTATCCGTAAGTGCGTGGACGATTCCCGGCAGTGCATGATCCGAAGGATCCAAAGAGCCGGGCCGAAGGTTCTCGTAGCCTATGTCCAGAAAGATTGATTCGGCACGGACATGCAAGGGGACGTGCGCGGTGAGACTTGCGCACCCGGTCAACCCAAGACAGATCACGGTGAAAAGAATCCGACTCCTGCACTTTCTCATTTTGTTCGTCCTTTTAGTGTTGGTCCGCCCCGACATTACGCGCATCAGCGGCTGTCAGCCCCCTATTTTGCCGGTCTAATGCCCCGGTAGTTGCTCGCCCAGATAGTTCCCGTACGTCAAGATCAACACCGCTGCCACCAACACGGTCAGCGCAAGAGCGATCGCCGCCCGGGTACGCCGGCTGCGTCCGTGCCATTCCTTCATCGCTAGACCGGCAATGGTGCTGAATAGAATCAGCATGGTCATGTGAATCGCCCAACTTGAGAACCGGAAAGCCCCCATGCGAACGTGACCGAGACCGTAGAACAGGAACTGGGCGTACCACATGCATCCGGTGAGCAAGGCCATCATATAGTTCAGGGTCAGCACCCTCGACCCGTGACCATTGACCTGTCGGAACTCCCCAAATGTCTTGTTCCGCATGCCGAGCCCGATTGTGTACAGTGCCGTCGTCAGAAAGGCCCCACTGTTCACGAAAATGTACACTATGTTGGTTTGCCAATGGCCCGCGCCGAACTGTGCCGCCGTGTCCGCGATAGGTTTGCCGGTGTCGTTGATCGCGATTCCGTAGATGCCCGACAGCACACCGGCGATTAAGCACAACGTGAGACCCTTCGTCAGCATGAACGGCTGTTTAGCGTTCTGGTCTCTCTCCAGTTCCACTTCCTTCATCCGGCCCGCGAGCCCGCACAACAGTGTGCCGGCCAACCCGACAAACACCCCGGCCATTACCCACCCGAAACCGGGCTTGTCCATCATGCTCCTGAGAGTGCCGCTCACAACCGGTCCGGTCAGCGTACCCAACACGCAGGAGATCCCGATGGCGATGGCATAGGTCAGCGAGTATCCGACATACCGTATGGCGAGACCGAACGCCGTCCCGCCGATACCGTAAGCCACGCCCAGTAGAAAGGTAACGACCATCGCGTTTTTCGGCGCTGCTTGCAGTACCTGGATAGTATCCGGGATAGTCAGGAACGCACCGATAATCGGCGCGATAAACCAGCAGATTAACGCCTGGCTGAGCCAGTAGGTTTGCCAGGACCATCCCTGAAGTTTCTGCTGCGGAGTGTAACACAACGCCGCGGTCATCGCGCCAACGGAAAGCAGTGCTGAACCTAACAAAGGACTAGCCGGTATCATCTAAACTCCTCCCTATTTGCCCCTACAGCTGAGAAAGACTTGCCTGCTTACAATGTAAGGCTCCAATTGCTTTAGCGTGCTACTGTTCATCGAGTCCTGTATTGTCTACTGCATAGGCACGCTTGACATTGGGAAGACTCATTATGATTATTGCAATCAGGCAATAGGCTATAAGGCCACCGGCGTAGTACCACCAAATATGAGGATTCGCCGCAAAAGTGGTTTCGGAAAGCGGTACTACAAGGCGCGCGGTTATCTGGCAGGAGCCATAAACGATGCCCATCCCGGCTAGCACCAATGTCCAGTATCGGCCGCGCGGATTACGATGTAGGAGCCCCAGGCCGGAAGCAAACGCACAGATCGCCAGAAACATGGCAGGCCAAACACTTAGAGTGTACCACTTGAATGAAGGCAGTACTTGTGAAAACTGGAGATGAGATAGCTTGTACCATTGCCAAACTGTGAAGATGCAGCACCATGCCAGGGGGAATACCGCCGCTCCACCAATAACCGCTTGAGCCAGTCCCAATGCTATCGCCAAGACGGGCAGTCTCGTCATGCTGGGCGTCTTTTCGTCAATGACCATGATACACTCCTGTGTAGTAGAGACCGCCGCCGATCTGCAAAGAGCTAACTACGGCTTATATGGTTTTCCGCATAACACGCACTCAGAAACCGCCTCACAGCGCATCTACGGGTCTTCGCACGCCGTTCCTATTCTTCGACAGCATTATACACCAACCACCGCGAATTATCCGAAAGTTTGCGATAACCGTCCTTGGTAAGAATGAATTCGCGGTGATCTGGGGCTGAAGTAACTGGAAATAAAGTGAGGGTTTGACTTATGATCGCTGGCGGATGCGTGGGGGCGAGCTCCGGCGAAGCATCACTGAACGTGCAGAATGCGAGGAGGACCGAGTCGTGGAGATTCAACCGCTCACCGTGGACCAGATCGACCCGTCGCTGCGGGATGATGTCAACCTTATCGTCAACTGGTACGGCCAACTGCCCAACCTCTACGCGGTGATGGCTCATGCCCCTGAGGTCATGCGGGCGATGTGGCGGATGGGTATCGCGGTCTTCGCGGGAGGCGCTCTGGACGCGGAGACGAAGCGGGCTGCGGCCATCGTCGCCTGCGAAGCCATCGGTTCACGCTACCTTCTGGGCGGCCAGACGTACGCCATGTACATGCATGGCTGGAACAGAGATGAGGTGCGCGGTCTGCGTTCCGGAGACTACCCCTTGCGTGCCACTCCCATGGTGCGGGCGGCGTGCGAGGTGGCGCGACGTACCGCTGTGGACGTGACCGCAGACTGTTCGACTGAGCTTGCCGCGCTGCGCGATGCGGGCGCGGACGACGCGGCTATAGCCGAGTTGCTCGGCGTGATCGGATTCATCCGCTTCGACGCCACCTTCTCGGAACCGCTGGCTTTAGATCCCGACCCCAAGGTAACCTGAATTCCCGGTGAATCGCCGTGAATTACCCCAATTACACCACGCGTTTTTTTCTGGACATACGCTGATAACACAGGGTAACATTGTGCAGTAGGTTCAATACGTCGGGCTAATGAAACAACAGCGCAACGGCAGAGCATTCTTGGTCGTTTAGACTGGAGAATGCTGGGGTCGAACGCGCCGGCAGCGATCCGCCCGAGAGGAGGTGATGCTCGAACGAAGCGAAGACGGTTTGCGTATGGTGGTTCGGTATTGCAGCATGTCTTTTCGCTTGTCAGAGGAGGTGCAGACCATGTCTAAGAAAAAAGGTTTTACACTGATCGAGTTGCTGGTGGTCATAGCGATCATCGGGATTCTGGCGGCGATCCTGCTGCCGGCGTTAGCGCGAGCGCGGGAAGCGGCGAGACGCGCCTCCTGTGCAAACAACCTAAAGCAGTTGGGTCTCGTCTGCAAGATGTACGCGATCGAGGCGCCCGGCGGGAAGCTGCCTATGCAGAAATACGTGGACGAGATCTCAGGCGGCGACGCGTGCCTGGATCCAAAAGTGGACTTCTCGATCTCGGGAATGTCGATCTTCCCGGAGTACCTGACCGATGTGAACGTCCTGGTTTGCCCGTCGGACGCGCGTGCGGACACGGACAACTGGCACGCAGGAGGCAATCCGAATGCCCCGATCGTCCCCTGCCGGATCGAGCCGGTTTCGTACATCTACTCGGGTTGGATGTTGACGTCGGACGTCGTCCACGGGACAGAAGACCCGAACGACCCGGCCATTCCGACTGACGCGTTCGCCGCGGCCGCGGCCGGCTACTTGAACGCGCCCTTCGTGATCGCGGTGTACGACATGGTATTCCGGTTGGACGATGAGCCCGCGGACACAGCGGCAAACGTGGCCATCGCGTTCGCCGAGCAGGACCGAGACCTCGACCTCAGCGCCTTCGGGAGCGATCAGACCGTTTACCGTCTCCGTGAAGGCATCGAACGGTTCCTGATCACCGACATCAACAACCCGGCCGCGAGCGCCAAAGCACAGAGCGAGATCCCCATCATGTGCGACCTCGTGTCCACGGAAGTCGATGACTTCAGCCACGTACCGGGCGGCAGCAATGTGCTGTACTTGGACGGTCACGTCGAGTTCGTGAGGTTCCCGGGCAAAGACTACCCGACGACCCGCGCCGCCGCCGTGCTCCTGTCCGCCGTACAGGGTACCTGATAAAGGTAGGACGGGGAAAAACCTCGGGACGGTCTACGGGTCTTTAACCTGCCGGCAGTCATCCGGCCTAGAGGGGGTGATGCTCGAACGAAGCGAGGACGAGTTGGGTATAGTGGTTCGGTGTTGCAGCATGTCTTTTCGCTTATCAGAGGAGATGCAGACAATGTCTAAGAAAAGAGGTTTCACACTGATCGAGCTGCTGGTGGTCATAGCGATCATCGGGATCCTGGCGGCGATCCTGCTGCCGGCGCTCGCCCGCGCAAGAGAGGCGGCACGACGCACCACTTGCGCCAACAACCTCAAGCAGTGGGGGTTGGTTTTCAAGATGTACGCCAACGAGTGGAACGGTAAGTTCCCGCCGCGAGCAGCGGACCGCCGACAGCCAGTGACCCTCATAAAGGGATTTACGCGGCGCCTTCGGGCAAATCATTGTATCCGGAATACCTGACCGACCCGTGGATTGCACTTTGCCCATCGGACGGCGAGGCTCATGCGGGCAAGAAAACATCGGAAGACTTCATGAGTGAGGATCGAACAGGGGGGCTGTATCTTCGTCTACCGGGACTCAGTTACGCTTACTACGGGTACGCGCTTGATGAGAACCTCGCAAACCCCGGGTGTACCACAGACATTGACTGCTTTTTTCTGAAAACGTTCTTCGGTATTAACTCGGACTTCGGCGATTGGACGAACGGAGCGCACGATGATGACGTGTCCGGCATCCGAGCGCTTGATGGGGACCTCCATACGGTCTACCGGCTGCGAGAAGGTATCGAGCGGTTCTTCATAACCGACATCAACAATCCGGCGGGCTCGACCCAGGCTCAGTCAGAGCTTCCGGTCATGTGGGACACAGCACGCAGGGGTCTTCCCGGAGCGACCGAAATGTACGAACAGTTCAACCACGTTCCCGGCGGGTCGAACGTGTTGTTCATGGACGGTCACGTCGAGTTTGTCAGATATCCGTCAACGAGCGTCTGGCCTCTCGGGTACGACGCAGTCAACGCAGGATGGTGGTAGGCTGAAAACCGGCGGTGCACCGTGTGCAACGAGCGCGCGTGCTGGAATGCATTGAACCTTGCGCGCGCGGTCGGGTTTGGTCGAGAATCCCTGTCTCAAGGCGCGCTTCGTCCGCCTTTCTGGTAGGACTCGAGTAACCGTTGCAGCCGGGCCACCACCTCCGGGCGCTCCGTGTACAGGTTGTTCTTCTCGGCGGGGTCCTGTTTCATGTCATAGAGCTGCCCCGGCGGGTCGCTTTCCTTGCCGCGCCCGCTCCATCCGCCCGATCCCCGACCCTGGATCAGCTTCCAGCGGCCCTGCCGAATGGCAAACATCCCTTCGCTCGAATGATGAACCAGTGCCTCCCTGATAGGCTTGTCAAGCTTCTGCGCCGTGAGTGCGGGCAGGATGTTGTAGCTGTCCTCGCCGGCGTTTTCCGGCAGTGAGTAGCCTGTCACGGCCGCGAAAGTCGCCATCAAGTCCAAGTGTCCGATAAGCTCGACCGATACCGACCCCGGCGGGATCCGGGCCGGCCAACGCGCGATGAAAGGTACCCTGTGACCGCCGTCCCAGATATCCGCCTTGATGCCCCGGTAGATGTAGCTCGGATTGTGTCCATATTTCCGGACCGAGTTGGGTGGTCCCGCCATGTTCGTACCGTCACGGCCCGGCGAACCGTTGTCGCTGGTGAATATCAGAAGCGTGTTCTCCGTCTGGCCGGTTTCCTCGAGTGCCCGCATCACCTCGCCCACCGTCCAGTCCACCTGGTAGACATAGTCCCCATAACGACCCGCCTCGCTCTTGCCCTCAAACTGTTCTGCAGGCGCTATAGGCGTGTGCGGCGCTGTGAGCGAGAAGTAGAGGAAGAAGGGACTTGCTTGGCGTTTGTGGAACGGTGCGGCACCAGCCTCTGCCTTGATGAACTCCACCGCTTTCCGCGTGATAGCCGGCATAACCGCCTCGAGTTTCCAGCCCTCGACCATAGGTCCGTCCGTTCCAAACATATCCTCCGGTTTCCGCGCGGACGGCACGCGCAGAACCCGGTCATTCTCGATGAAACAGTACGGCGCGAAGTTGGGTACATCATCGCCGAAGTAATAGTCGAACCCACGGGTCGTCGGCCCCCCGCCAATTGGTCGCGAAAAGTCGATCTTGTCCCCAAAGGGGTCGCGCACCTTCGCATTCCATTCGCCAATCGCGACCTGCTCATTCACGGTCGAGCCGTCCTCGGTAGGCCAATCCCACCCCAGGTGCCATTTCCCGATACAGGCCGTCGTGTAGCCCCGGTCTCTCAGCATGTCCCCCATGGTGAGCCTATCGGGCTCAATCAACGGCTCGTCCCACGGCCAAAGCACCGAGCTTTTCAACCGGCTCCGCCAGGCGTATCGGCCGGTCAGGATCGCGTATCGCGTTGGCGAGCAGACCGCGCTCGGCGAATGCGAATCCGTGAACCGGATGCCTTCTCCCGCAAGCCGGTCAAGATTCGGCGTCGGGATCTTCGAGTCCGGGTTTAAACATCGCACATCCCCGTACCCCAGATCGTCCGCAAGAATCAGCACTATGTTCGGCAGTACCTCGTCCCCGGCCTTCGCAAACGTGGCACGCGGCAAGGCCACAGAAACAGCACCGAGCCCCATTGCGCGCAAGAAATCACGTCTTCTCATCGTAGCCATATCCGAAACACCTCCATGCTGCCGCCTCCGAGCATGCGTGAGATTCTAGACGCGCCCAGCTAGGTTCCTGCAAATTCCGGGTAAATTCCGGGGACAGCACACCTGTTTCCAACGTCGTCAGATGTCTGGTGCAGATCACCGTTCGCGCCGTTGCCACTCCTTAGTCCAACGGTATCACATCGGTGCCCTGCGATTTGATATCTACTATACGTTGGCCGTCCACGAGCGCCTGGTAAGCGACGCCTTTCTTGGCTCGGATTTGGGCTTTGCCGTCGCGGATCGTTACAGGGAACGGAGCGGCCACACGGTGTCCGGCTTCGACGTCAACCGACAGGAAGTCCACCTCACCATCCAGCAGCATACGCAGGCTTACCAGTGCACACGGGTTGATCGACGGGCCGGCGCGGCGTTGTGCGGCAAGGAAGAACACGTCCGGCAGACAGCCGACGAGCTCTCCGTCGGGATACTGCATCTGCTCTCCCGCTATAAGTATGCCTCGTGCGAGCCGTTTCCAATCGAGCGTCTGGTCGTAAGGTGCCAGTAGCCCGAGCGCATAAGCATAGACCGACCCGCACCACTGCACCGGAAGTCCAATCCAGTTGGGTGCACGCCAGTTCGTCGCACCGTAAACGGGGATCGTTGCGTAGACCATCGTCGGGTACCGGCCCCAGAGGTACACGAAAGGTACACCGCTGAGCGCCCAAGCGCGCGCACGGGCCAGATATTCCTCGTTGCCGGTGAGTTCGTATCCGCGCACATATGCCCACACTAGGCGTCCTGAGGCCAGAATGTCGGGTGTGTGCAGCGACAGCTCCCACGTCTGAGCACCGCGCGGCGTGCGAAACCGTTTCATGTACTCGAGCGTTCTCGTCCCGGCATCGAGCGCGGCCTGGTCGCCGGTGATCCACGCGTAATCCAGCAGCATCATCGCCCTCTGCGCGCAGAACCCGCTTGCCGTGTCCTCGAAGTGTCCGCGTCGGTACTCGCCCTCGTACCTGAACGATCCGTCCGGCTTCTGGCTGCGGATGATCCCCTCCACCTCACCCCGCTTGCGCTGAAGCCATTCGTTTACGCGCGAGGTGACGAAGTAGATGGTGTCGTTTCGGATGTGCGCTCCGCCGCCAGCTATCTCAGTCATCGCAGGAACCTCGCCGGTCAGCCGCCATATGGTCGACGCCATATCCGCATGGGGCCCGCGCGTCCATCTCGGCTCGGCGCAATGTCCCCATCCCCCTTCGCCTTTGATCGGGCCGTTTATCGATGCCAGACAGAGCTTCCACTGGGCCTCGCGGTCGCGCGGCGGTTCAGGGAGTGGAGGCAGCCCGTGCTTGTTCACCGCCCACAGGATAGTTTCCTCCAAAGGTACGCGCCGAACCAGTATAGTCGCTTCGATCTTCGTCCCGCGAAGCGACATGCGGTGGTCGGGTGTACCGTCGAAGAAGTTCGGTGCGGCGAAAACCGGCTGCAGTGTCATGTCGGTCCACGTCATCGCCGCTGCGCCCCGGTTCGTCACGCACGCCATCAACGGCATGGTAACTTTGAGCGGATCGGGCGCGAAACGTATGCGTTCGTCGGTCTCTATATCCAGATCCGACGAGGATTTCTCGCCTTTGCCAAGGTATTCGAGCCCGGCGAATAACCCTTGCTCCAGATTACCTATTGCTCGGAGCACCGGTCCTTCACACGGCGTCTGGCTATCGATCGAGACGGATACCTCGCCAGCTTCCATAGTCAGAGTGGCTACAACATCCTCACCCCGGAAGACGAGCGTATCACCCTTCTCCTCAAGCTCGAGTTTTGGGGCGACCCCGTCGCGCTGCACCAGTGGGTTGATTATAGCAACGACCGAGCCGCCGGTCTCGATCCGCGCTCCCGAACCGTCACGGGCGACCCGCAGCGTGACACCCTCCGACTCGCGTGTCAACCAGTCGCCTCGCGCTTGCGGCCGGTAAAGAAACACCGTCCTTTTGATAGCGGGAAGATCTTGCGACTGCACCTCGATGGGGACTGTCGCGAACGGGGCATCCCCGGGTGCGCTGAGCCGGACGCTGGAAATCTGTTCGCCGCCGACCGTGAACGCTTGATCGCCAATACGCGCATCTAAGTCTTTGTCAGAATGGTTTCTCACGTCCACAGCGACGTCGTACTCGTGGGTATCGATCTCCACGATTTCCAGCGGATGGAGCACGGCCCGATTCAGCCCAATCGAGTCCACCTCGATACTGCCCGGCGCAGTGCCGGGGTCCAGACGAACCCTCGTGAGCATTTCCGCGACATCGAGCGGAATATGGTACTCATGCCACTTCCCGTCGTGCACCAGATCGAAATGCGTGCTCCTGCGCTCGCTCCAACCGGGCGATTTCGTCGTCGTCCAGAAGATCTGACCGCGTCCTCCCGTCGCACATTTCGCCTTTAGGCTGAGCGCCACCGGCGGCGCGATTTCAACAGCCGGGCCAATAACGTACGGGTCGCCTCCCGTTGATGTGATCTTAAGTAAACCGCCAGCGGCCGAGACAACGCAATCGTTGGCAGCCGTCCATCCTGCGCCGCCCGACTCGAACGTCCACTCATGGAGTGTATCCGTACCGATCAGTTGGCGTGGGTAAGGATCGATCTGTTGCGCGACCGCTGTGCTGCAGACTCCAAGGAACAGCACGAACATCCAAACAGCCAGCTTCTCTCTTCTACTCATTTCTCGTCTCCCACGGGTAAACAACACACTTTCCCCGGCAAATTGTGCCCGAGCAGCTCTCCGGCGCACGATGTTCCCCTCCAGCATATTACTTAATACGCTTAAGCTCCCTCCGATTCCCATCGTACATCGAACCGATGTCGTAACGCAAGTTGGAGACAAAGCGACGGAGAGGTTTTCACCGGGGTACTTGGTAGGGGCGAACCCGTGTGTTCGCCCGTGACTGAAAAAGGGCAGACACGCGGGTCTGCCCCTACGGTGGCACACTCGCCTCGGCGACTCTCCGAAGATAACAATCACCCTACCGTACGTAGGGGCGGTTCGCGAACCGCCCCTACCCCATGAAGACCGTGTAAAGTAAGTGCTGTAAAAAGGTAAAAGCGTGTATCCTCTAGGATCCCGAGTTGCGTCGGACCGCATCGGGCTGGTATGATGGACTGTTGTCGGCGGGATTGGGGTCAATTGTCGGGAAAGGAGGGACTGTCATGGTTGGATCGGTTGCTCGGTTCAGGTTTATCGGGTTGTTTCTCGCGGTATGTTTCGTTCTGGCGGCGGCACCGCACACGTCGTTGGCCGCTCAAGGCAGGACGCTGCACATCATCGTGTTCGGTGCGCATCCAGACGATTGCGAGATCAAGGTAGGCGGTGTCGCGGCTAAATGGGCTGCACTGGGTCACAAGGTGAAGTTCGTCTCGGTCACCAACGGCGATATAGGCCATTACGAGATGGCCGGCGGACCGCTGGCACAGCGTAGAACCGCCGAGGTCAAAGAGGCCGCCCGGATACTCGGTATCGAGACCGAGGTGCTCGACCATCATGACGGCGAGCTGATGCCGACACTCGAGATCCGGAAAGAGCTCATCCAGCTCACGCGCGAGTGGAACGCCGACATCGTGATAACACACCGTACGAACGATTACCATCCGGACCATCGGTACACGGGGATACTCGTGCAGGACGGCGCGTACATGGTGGCTGTACCTTTTATCTGTCCGGACACGCCGCCGCTCCGTAGGAACCCCGTCTACATGTACATGTGGGACCATTTTCAGAAACCGTATCCTATTGAACCGGACGTTGTGGTGGGCATTGACGATGTGATCGAGAAGAAGCTCGAGGCACTCGGCGCGATAACGTCCCAGTTTGCGGAATGGGGACCGTGGATGGGCGGGTACCTCGACAGAGTCCCGAAAGATCCGGCAAAAGCGAAACAGTGGATCATCGACGGGTTCAGGCCGCGTATGATGGGGCCGGTGAAGTTGTACAGGGAAGAGCTTGCAAAATGGTACGGCGCGGATAAGGCGAAGACCATAAAGTACGCCGAGGCGTTCGAGGTCGGCGAGTACGGTCGTCAACCGTCCGAGAAAGAGCTGCGCGAGCTGTTCCCCTTCTTCCCTGAGAAGTAGCAGCTAGGTAATTGAGGATAGTCTGTTCGGGGGAAACCTTTCTAGGCAGAAAGGTTCTCCCCCGGACCCCCTTCCAAAGACTTTCCAGGTTGGCCGAGAGGGTAACGGCGGAATACCAGGCAGGCGACCAGAGCTATAAGACCGGCCAACGGGCCTGCCAGGATAACGCCCAAGTGCTGTTCGACGCTGTATCCCAGCACACTGAAGAAAACTCCCACCGACAACGCCGATATACCTTCGGCAAACTTCGTTGCGAGTCCTTCCACACCGAAGTATATGGCCTCGCGACGATATCCGGTTCTCTGTTCGTCATAATCCGCCAGCTCAGCGACGATGGGCCTCCATAGACTCATCAATGCGGCCACGGGAACGCCGAGCAGTCCGCACATGATCAATCCCTGAAGCTTGGGTGAGAATATGCCCCAGCGGCCGACTGTCGCGAAGAAAAAGCATATGACCGCGAAAAGGACAAGGCTGCGGAGGTAGAGTGTCTTAAGTCCCCAAGCACGTGTCAAATATCCCATTAAACCGAAAAACAACACTGCGACGATCATTATCAGTGCGAGCCCCCGGGCCCCGGCCAACTCATCCGCGCGCATCGCCGTTAGCGCCATGTACGGGATCATCATCAACACGATGTCAACGGAGAGACGCAGCAGCGCTATCGTAGCAAGGTAGATACAGAACGGCCTGTTTTGAAAGGTCAGTCTGAACGCGTCCAGAAACCCGAACGGTACTTCCTTCGCGGCGCTCGGCGGCTTCTCGCGCACCCATAGAATCGAGAAATAGAAACCGAGAAAGGTCAAGATCGCTATAATCAGCGCCGCAACCTGGTACCCGCTTGTCATGAATCCAAGTCCCTGCGCATACCTTTTCAGTATCCCCCCAAGTCCGAGCTGTACCGTGACGTTGCCCACGACCTCGAATATCGCCTGCCAGACGCTTATGTTCACGCGTTCGTCGGTGACGCTTGTAACCTCAGCCCCCAGAGCGAGATATGGCGCTACAACAACCGTGTAGAAGAACCAGATGAGACCGAGCATCAGCGCCGCCCAGAGGACATTGAGTATCGATTCTCCCTCAACCGGTGGGAACCACAGCAGGTAGAAACAGATGCTTAACGGCAAGGTGCCAATGAAGATGAACGGAATGCGTCGGCCCCAGCGCGTCCGAATCCGGTCGCTCCAGAATCCTATTATCGGGTCGGCCAACGCATCTACCAGACGTCCGAAGAATCTGGCGACCCCGAGCAGCACGATCGGTGCAAACACCATCTTGCCCGAGTCCGGCGGTGGACAGTAGAAGACCATGACCCAGGCAATGATCAGAGCCGGAATGATCGTCGATGGGTAGTTGCCGAACGCGTAAGAAAACCGTTTCCAGAACGACAGTTCCCAGTTCTCTTTCACGTTCCTCCTCCACATAGGAAGCCAGTCGACGGGGCACAGCATGCTTACTCCCCGAAGAGACGCGATATCATACCATGGCGAACAGGAGCGGTCAACGCTCGGGCTCGACCTGATACGGGCGGTTCGCGAACCGCCCCTACCAATTCAGCCGCACAGACGCACGCGCTGGCCGCTGACAGACAGGAATGTCTGTCCCACCATCGAGGTTAGTCTGTGCCAAGGCGAGACTTCCGTCCCTTTTTCCCTTGACCGAGGTCGGATCAATGGTATAATGACCGGAAAACCGGCGAGAATCGCCGTTTGGCGATAGGAACTGTTGCTGTACTGAAAGGATTTGACGTTGATTATCAAACGGTTCATGGTCGGACCGATAGAGACCAATTGTTATGTGGTGACCTGTCCCGAAACGCGCGAGACCGTGGTGATAGATCCGGGCGGTTACGACGCCCCGCTGGCGGAGTACATCGAAGATCAGAAGCTGCCGGTGAAATATATCATCAACACCCATTCTCATTTCGATCATACCGGCGGCAACAGGAAGATCAAGGAGGCCACCGGCGCGCCGCTGCTCATACACAAGACGGAGGCCGGAGCGTTGTCGCGGACGAGCGCGCTCGGTCTGATGTTCGGGATGCGGATCGACAAGTCGCCGCCCGCCGACCAGTTCATCGCTGAGGGCGACGAGATAACGTTCGGCACCATCACGCTGAAGGTGACGGAAACGCCCGGTCACTCCCCCGGCAGCGTAACGCTTTACACCGACAAGGTGGCGTTTGTCGGCGACGCGCTTTTCGCCGGCTCGATAGGCAGGACCGACCTGCCCGGCGGGTCTTACAACACTCTTATCCAGTCGATCACCGAGAAGATACTGCCGCTCGGCGACGACACCATCGTATGTTCGGGTCACGGACCCGAGACCACCGTCGGTCAGGAAAAACTCTACAACCCCTTCCTGCGATGAGTCGGTGACGGTAAAAGGATGAAGAGGAGCACTACTTCGTTCTCAGCAGTGCGACGACCCTCTCGATGACGCGCTCCGCCAGTTCGCGTTTTGTTAGGAGCGGCAACTGATCCACTTTTCCCGCGCGGTTGATGAGCGCCGCCGCGTTCGTCTCGACGGCAAATCCTGAGCCGGGTGCGGTGATATTGTTGGCCACGATCAGGTCGAGATTCTTGTCGCGGAGCTTCTTCTTGGCGTTACGGACCAGGTTCTCGGCTTCCGCGGCGAATCCCACCAGGACCTGCCCTTTTTTCTTCTTCGCACCGATGGAGGCGATAATATCCGGTGTCGGTTCAAGCTCGATGGTGATCGATCCGCCGGTTTTCTTGATCTTCGTATCGGACGGGTCGGTCGGCGCGTAGTCCGCGACCGCCGCCGCCCCTATAACAAAATCCATTTTCGACGCCTGTTTCTTGCAGACTCGATACATCTCTTCCGCGGTGGTAACGCGCGTCACATTGACGCCGAAAGGCGGCTGCAGATGGGTTGGTCCGGTCACAAGCGTCACGTCGGCCCCGCGGCGAGCCGCCGCGGCGGCGAGCTCGAATCCCATCCTGCCGGTTGAGCGGTTCGACACGAACCGCACGGCGTCGATCGCCTCGCGGGTGGGTCCAGCGGTGACGAGCCCTTTCTTTCCGGCCAGTTCCGTC
>Ga0180437_10004606_pt1 | contig 19532 bp, 24 predicted proteins | sample SS_ome_4_FD_132410 | JGI IMG/M metagenome (GOLD analysis project Ga0180437, IMG submission 132410) | Hypersaline lake sediment archaeal communities from the Salton Sea, California, USA - SS_3_D_1 metaG | ecosystem: Environmental > Aquatic > Non-marine Saline and Alkaline > Hypersaline >... | reverse complement strand
TGGTGTTATTGTACCATATCAAACTTCACTTTTAACATTTGAGAGACAATAAATATATAAATTTATATATAATGGTAAAAAAAGATAAATTATCTAATCATGCAAAATTAATAGGATATTTAGAGGGGTCAAATGGTATTCGGCTTGAGGGATAGTAAAATATTCCAGAGAGTGCATTTACATCACCAAACTATTTTTTTTTGAAACATTTTTGTTTCATTTTAAATGTTGGTCGGTGTAATATCAAAAAAATATAAATATATATAAATGGTAAAACATAGAAAGAAAACATTTAGAAAGAAAGTTAAAAAAAATCATACGAGAAATAAAAAAAGTAGAAAAGCTGGACTTCCTAATGATCCATATCAACCAACTCCAAATTATACTGGTGCATTAAATCCTGGATATGTTGTTGGAACACAACAGGCTCATCAAACCCATATTGTTGATCCACAAAGACAAACTGGTACATATTCTCATGCAACAGTAGTAGGTGCAAATGGAGTTAGATACCATTATGGATTTCAAAGACGCGGTAATCAATTTGTAGGACCCAATCTTTGGTCTAATCCTCCAACAAATACAATTCCTGAAGATGTTTTAGCTAGACTATTGCAAATTTGGGAAAATATGCCCAAATAATATATAATTATAAAATTTATATATTATTTAATTAGTGGCACTTACGTTTGTGTTTTCTTGTTCTGCGTCTTCGTCTTTTTCCACCCATACTATATGGGCACTTGGAACCACCCATTTTATTCATTGTGTATCCGCCACGCGAAAGTCTAACTGTTCTAGCGACAGCATTAACAGGTTTACGAAGTCCAACAGTTCCTAAAACAGCTCCGAAACCACTTTCAACTCCACTAAAAGCTTTTCCAAGACGGGAACGACTAGCTCGGCGTTTATGCGATCTTCTTCTACGACCTCCAACAAAAGCCATTATATATATATATATAAAAATATATTAATTCCAAGGAATTTGAATATCTCTCATATTTTTCCTTAAAAATTTATTTAATTCAATTAAATCTTGAGAAGAATAATTATCTGATAAATATAAATAGTCTAAATAATCTTTTATAAATAAATTATATTTGTAATGTCCTTTTTCATGTATAGGTCTATTATTATGTAAATTTAATTTGCTAAAACCTAATTTTGTTGGTAAAAATTGAAAATTATAACCATCTTCAATATTATAATTACAATTTAAAATAACTGGATGATTTTTATGTTGTCTTGGAATTAAATGATGTATTTCTACTAAATTATTTAATTTATATCTTTTACGATAAGATTTAAACTTACTTTTGGTAAAACCTGAAAATAGTAAACATGAATAGGTTAATATTTTCATGGCTAACATATTAAAATTTTGATAGAAAATAATTATTACAAAATTTTTAATCTAATTTTCTTTTTAATATCATTCTCTCCTAAAAATACAAATAATTTAAATAATCTACTCGAATAATTATCAATTTCTTCATTAATTACTAATTTGGAAACTAAATTTAAATCTTCTAAATATACAGAATATTGAAATAAACCATCATTTCTTACTAATTTATCAAATAAATAACCCTTGTATTCTTTGTTTAAAATTTCTGGATCCTTAGAACAATTATATAATAATGTACAATTATTTTGTACTTTTTTAATACTTCGCATAGTTGTATTAATATAATCTAAACGAGCTAGCCAATTATTATAAAAATCATTTGAGGTTGATTCTAATGTAATCTCTCCCAAATTTTCTTGAAACTTAATTAGATTTAATAAATCTACCAATCTTCTTATTGGACTTGTTATATGTAAATAACAACTATCTTTATCAAATAAAAAATTATGTTTACTTCTTTCAGAAAAATTACTATAATAACCACTTAAACTATTAAATATTTTAAAAAAAGATATAACATTATTATCTAAATGATCTGGAAGTTTAGGCTCAGAACCAGCAATTACTGATCTAAATATACCATTTTTATATTTTTCTTGAAATTCAGCAACTTTATTATTCATAAGAAGCATATAATATGATACTACATCATGACTATCTTTAACTTCTGATATAAACCTGTATTTTTTAGATATTTTTTTTGTAAATAAATATAAAGATTTATACTTATCATTTTCCAAGTTGTTAGCTTCACTATAAGTTAAATTAACATTTACATTTATCAATACATTTTTAAATTTAATATCAATTAATTCTTCATTTTTAAAAAAAAGATCTAAAGAAATAGCAAATCTACTCTCTCCTGCTTTTAAACTGCATAAATTATCAGAGAGAATAGTAGGTAACATTGGTCTTTTTCTATCTGGTAAATAAATAGTAGATACTCGTTCAGAAAATTTATCCCATAAGTTAAGAAAATCTAGGACTATAGCTACATTTGAAATATAAATATTAATTATAGTTGTATCATTTAAATATTTTATTGAAAAAGCATCATCAAAATCTTGACAGGATGAAGGATCAATAGAAAAAACATATTCATCTAATCTATTTTCTATATTTTTATACTTATTAAATATATTATCAATTAAAAAATTTTGACTATTTTTTTTTAATTTAAGGGAAGTAGCTTTTGTAAAATCATTAATAGAAATATTTAAATTTTTACTATATAATTGATATTCGAAAAAATTAATAATATTATCGGTAGGCCCTAATGTTTGATTTAAGACACCGATAGGATGTTTATCATTCCATTCTTGAAATTGAAATGTTACATATTTATTTTGAATTTTTTTATCGAAACTTTGATAACTTGTTTTTTGCATTTTAATTGGAATTAAGAATTCAGGCAACCTTTTGTCGTGTGGAAGACATTTATAATAAAGTTTATCTTGATTATTTCTTCCATAACTTTTATTCATAATTAAGACCCCTGCTATATTTTTATAATTTCGTATTACAGAGTGATTAATTTCACATTTATTTTCACTAATATTATATGTAAATACATCTTCTGTAAATAATTTAAAAATTGCAGGATTTATATTGTTTTCAAGATTAATTTCTTGAAAAGAATCTGCTTCATAATATTTCCAGTTTGTATAATTTTTATCCTCTATCAAAACTTTCATCTTCATTATTGCTCTAATAATTATATATTTTTACTTTTAAATATAATCCTAAATATATTTTATTTTTATAGAATAAAAATTTGCTAGATAATGCTCTATTTTTAATTTAAGATATAATTTTTTTATTACCAAGTATGGTAATGGTTTTATTTTTGTTACGATAACAGTAAGGAAAAAAGAATAACTTTAAACTTTTTTAAAAAAATTTTTTTCAATTCTCAAATCGAAATTTCAAAAATGGACATTTATTTTTGTCCATTTTTCAAAAATGGATTTTAAAATCTGAAAAAAAACCAAATTTTCATTTTATTACGATAATGGTTTAATTTTTAAAAAAATCATTGAAAAAAGTGTTACCAACTGAAAAAATGCAAAATTTTCTCGTGGCTGGAAATGGTACAAAAATGGTACAAAAAAAATGACTTTTTTTTTTCATAAAAAAATTTCTTATTATATTTCGTAAGATTTTCGCAAAACTCTAAATTTTTTTTGTGATGAATGGTACAAAAAAACAGCCGAGCTTGGCTGGAAATGGTACAAAATGGTACAAAAAAAATGAACTTTTTTTCAAGAATAATTTAGAAACGATATTATAATAAGAAATATCTTGTATTGAAAGTATAGATAAGAGCAATGGTACAAAAATGGTACAAAAAAAATGACAAAATAATATAAATATATTAAATATAGATAAAATATGGATATTGATAATAAATTATTAAAACCATATAAATGTGAAACTTGTAATTTTGAAACAAATAAAAAAACCAACTATGAGAATCATTTACAAACTAAAAAACATAAATTAAATTTTGGAAAAGAAATACCTAAATTTAAATGTGAATGTGGAAAAACTTATGCTTTCTCTCAAGGTCTATGTAGACATAAAAAAACTTGTATTAAAATAAAATCTGATCAAATAATTAAAGTTCAAGAAGAAAAGATAAAAATATTAGAAGAGGCTAATAAACAACCTATAATAATTAACAATGACAATAGTATAACAAATAATAATACCATAAATAATCAATTTAATATAAATTTATATCTTAATGAAAATTGTAAAGAAGCATTAAATTTATCTGATTTTATAAAATCAATAACAGTAGAGTCAAGTGATTTAGATTTTACTTTAAAACATGGTTTGATAGAAGGAATAAATAGTGTTTTTACAAAACACATAGGACAATATAAATATACCGATAGACCAATTCAATGTTCAGATATTAAGAGAGAAACATTATATATAAAAGATAATAATAAATGGGATAAGGAAGATAGTAAAGAAAAAATAAGACAAGTAATAAATACTGTTACAAAAAAACAAACTGATGGGATAAATGATTATTTTGATGACAAAGATCCTAATTGGCGAGAGAATGGAAAAAAAGTAGAAGAATGGACGTGTTTAGTAAATACTTTAACAACAGAAATAGATAGAAATAGTCAATCAGAAAATAAAATTGTAAAAGCAATTGCAAAAGAAACTATTATAGATAAATAAAGTAAAATAAATATTATTAATAAATATATAATGTCAACAGTTACTGAAAATATAACTAAAGATAAAATTGAAATAACTAGAGATTTGGTAAAAACTGGAATTATGGTGAATGCTGGGTTATCAAGTGTTATTATTTTAGTTTTATTAGTCTTAGTCTCCGGTCCAGGTGGTGCAAAATCGCAAATATCCAAAGCTAGTGATTTTTTTTCAACCCCATGTATACCAACTGGGAATGGAACTACAGGTTTTAAACAATTACCTGGAGGTGAGATAGAACCTTGTGACCCATCTGGTAATGAGTCAACTCCTGATATAATTAATAATTTATTGAATGGTACAGCATCAGCAGATCTTTCAGGTAATACAATAAACATTGGTAAAATATTAATTACTATAGGTGTAATTTCAAATATATTATTTATATTTAGTCCTTATTTAGCATACATACCTAGAACTATATGGTTATGGATTTTAAGAAAAAAAGCAGAAAAAACTGTCGATGACGAATTAAACCGTACTAAAGAACCTATTGAACAAGCCTTGAAAAAATTAAAACAAGATCAGAGTCCAAGGGCTATAGCAGAAGTTAGTGAAGATATAAGAAGTAATAGAGAAAGAGATATAGGTATTGAATTTCAGAAAGAATTGGGAAAGACAGCTGAAGGGATAGAAGGTAGTCCCATTCAAAGAGGAGGTGGTAATCCTTATTTTAAATTTGTAACAAATTTTGCAGGATTTATAGGTGGAGATAAATGTGATTCAGGAGAAGCAACAAGATTTTTTATAGGTGCAATTCATATTGTTATATTTTTAATATTTGGAGCATTATTAAAAGGAGATCCATTATCAATCTCTCCAGGATTATTTGGATTATTTTTATCATTCCTTATATTATTTAGTTTACTTGGAAGTCTTATACCATCTAGTGGTTCAATGAAAATATTTTATGCAGTCGGAGGTCTTGTTTCATTTTTAACTTGGTTAATAATCGGATTTACAGATAAGAATCCAGATAATCCTTTAACAATTTCAAGTATAATAAGATATACTACAGGTATTTTATCAATTAGTCTATTCTCATATTTTTCAGCAAATCCAGAAGATTTTACAAATAAAAAGAAATTAGGTTGTCCAAGTCAAGTAAAATTACCAGAAAAATTTACAAGTCATTTATCAGAAGCTACACAAAAACTAGGAAATCTTGCAAGTAAAGCAAGTAAAGATACAGTTGAGGCAGCAAGTAAAGATACAGTTGAGGCAGCAAGTAAAGCTACAGCTCAGACAGCAAGTAAAGTAGGAGGAGGTTCAGATGGGGATGCAGAATCGATTGCTTGTTTAGTTTATAATTTCTTTAGCACTATTAATAATTCTTTAGCATTTGGAGTAGTTAAAATAATAATAATATTATGTGGTTTAATTTTTACACCTAATTATGGTAGTTCAGTTAAATCTATGATGGATTCTTTATATGGTTCAAGATTGATATTTTTTTATTTATTAATTTTATTATTTGTTTTGATATGGGATTTTTTTCCGTTATTAAGATGGTTTACAGAAGCTTCAGAAGCAAAACTTGATAAAGAAGATTTGTTCAAAAAAGCTTCAGAATTAGCATTTTTATCAAGATGTCATTATGATCCAACATCAGAGCCAGGTGCAGATGGTAAAGGGTGTGTAATACCAGAAAAGTTAAAAGAAGAATTATTAGATGTATAAATTAATAAATATTTAAAACGCTGACTTAATCCAAATATTTTACAAGTCTGCACTTGGTTTTTAAATGGGATAAATAATAGTTAACTGCTGATAATTTATAATCACTACTTTTATGTGTAGTCATTATAATATAATTTAACTATTTATAAAAAAATTGATTTTAAATTAAATTTAAATTCAATTCTTAATTTACAATTAAATAACACAATATGTCTTCCAAAGAAACTACCAGTCCAATAGAAGTTGGAGAACAACCAGCTAAACGAATAAAGATTAAGTTTAAATTTACACTATTTTTAAAGAAACACTACTCTTGTATCAAAATTCAAGCATGTTGGATGGGATATAAATCTCGTAAACATTTTAAAAAACAAGATGACAAATACTGTTTTACAATTCTGAATAAATGTTTGGATAAATATTTAGCTGATTTAGATTTTAATGATCAAATAAATATACTTATGTCACAAAAAAAAAGAAGGAATGAAAATTTCCCATCTGATATATCTGAAAATATTGCTAAATTTGCTATTTATAAAAAATACGGTATTATGCCGTGTTGGGATACTAAAAAAGGAGATTTGAATATTGATAAATCAAATATTTTTAAGCAAATAGAAGTAAAGGGATTTATGTCAACAGGGCCTTCCTCATTTGGACCAACTGAGACATGGGATTGGATATATTTTGTGGATGGATTAGATGTACGAAATAAAAACTTTAAAGTTTATGAAATAAAACTATCTAATAGAAGTGAAGCATGGAGATCTATTAAAATAAATGAAAAAGAAACCTATGGCGAAATTGCTGATAAAAATCAGAGAGGTAAATTAAGAGCAGATTTTTATAATAAATTTAAAACTCAATTAGGTAATCATTGTAAGTTAATATTTGACGGTCATATCTCTAAATTAGATAATTCTCTTTAATTTATTTACTATTAATTCTACAACTGGGACTGAAACCGCATTCCCTGCCAATTTATATAATTCACTATCACAAACATCTGGAAGTTTATAATCTTTTGGAAATCCTTGTAAATTAAAACATTCTCTTGGAGTTAATTTTCTGATACCCTTATCATCTTTTAGAAGAGGAACATTATGTCCTCCTCCACCCATATTAGCGGTTAATGTAGGACAGCAATTACTCTTATTTTCTCTTACATAAAATCGTCTATATTGATAAAGGACATTTTCGGATATATTTTTAGTAATACCTTTTTCTATTTCATCAAATACTTTAAATCTATCCGAATAGTAATATTTATCATCAACATTTTCTTCTAACATATCACATATTTTCCCTTGTTCTTGTTCTGGAAATTCAAAGTTAAATTTATGATATTTTTCTTTATCACGAAACCCTATTATATATATTCTTTCGCGATGTTGTGGAATATTGGTAATCTTATTAGTATCAAGAATAGCAGTTTTTATATGATAACCAATTTCTTGTAATTTTTTCTCAATAATTTTATATGTATTTCCTTTGTCATGTGATTTTAAATTTTTAACATTCTCTAAAATAATTATTTCTGGATTGTGTTTTTCTAAAATTTCTACAATTTTCCAAAATACATTTGATCTTTTGTCATCAAACCCTTTTTTCTCACCAGCTATACTAAATGGTTGACAAGGGAATCCACCACATAAAAGATTATGTGAAGGTATATCTAATACATTTATAGTATTTAAATCTTTAAGAGTAAATGTATGAGTCGGATTATTTAGTTCATAAATTTTTTTGGAACTTTCCATCATATCATTTGTAAATACACATTTTAATTTATTACTTTTTTCAAGTGCTAATGTAAAAGCACCTGTCCCTGCAAATAAATCAATAAAGTTAAACTTATTATCAATAATCTTAAATTTTTTAACTTCTTTTGGTTGTTGATTTTCCATTATGTCTGTATTAACATTTATTTCTCTATTTTCAAGAATCAATTTTTTATTATTCAATTCTTTTAATTTTTCTTCAACAGATTTATCTACAAGTGCCTTAATTTTATCAGCATTATTTTCACAAAGCGTCTTGCGTCTATTATGAGAATCATAGTGAGATTTTTGAGAAAATCCTTTTCCACATCGTTCGCAACTATATTTAACCATTTTCGTTATATATTGTTAATATATATTTAATTTTAATATCAATTTTAAAATTAAACTTAAAATGAACTGCCAAAAATTCCACCTAATGCTTCATTAGCAGCCATTAAAGGAGATGGATCCAAAACATCATTTTGTACTTGAACTTGTTGTTGTTGATTCATAGGAAGATCAGATATAAGAGTAGTATTTCCAGGATTAATATTTTGAGTAAATTGAGGTCCCATATTTAAAGTATCAGCTTGACTAGGCATGTGTTGAGGATATTGTGGACCACCACCAACAATTGGTTGGGTGACTTTGACTTGAGAATTAGGTTTTTTACCAGATTTTCCAGACCATAATTCAGTTAATCTATCAAGTAATAAGTTAATTTTAGCGCCGAGTTTAGTTTGCATTGTGATTAAAACAATTAAAACAGGAATAATAAAATTAGTTTCATTAAATTTAAAATAACAGACACCACTATAAGTAGGAACAAATCTAATCATTTTATCGATAAACCAAATACTTAAAAAGATAACAAGAAGTTGTATAATAACTTCGACTAAAACTTCTAAACTAGGTTTTGATTCATCATCTTCGGGAATGTAATGTTTAACTAATTTAAGTAAAATAATTACAGGTATGATAGCAAGTAAAGTATATTGCATCATATTTAACATACCGGCTTTATTATCTTCATCAAAATTAAAAACAAAAGAAAAAAAATTTTGATCAACTTTATTATTTTCTTTTATTACTTCATTTACTTTTTCCATTATATGATTTATAGAAAGAAATTAAAAATAAAATAATATAATAAATTATGCTAAAAAAGGCTATAAGTCATCTTAAATGGAGAGATGATTATTTTCATGATGAAAATCAATATATTTCTTTAATTGAAGATATTTTAGAGGAAGGAATTTTGGAAAAAACAAGAAATGGATATGCTAAAAGTATATTTGGATCAGCAATGCATTTTAGCTTAGAAGATAATACAATTCCATTAATCACAACAAAAAAATTAGCATGGAAAACATGCTTAAGAGAATTACTTTGGTTTATTAGTGGTAAAACAGATAATGAAATTTTACAAAAAAAAAATGTAAAGATTTGGAATAGTAATGCATCTAGAGAATTTCTTGATTCTCAAGGATTAAGTAATTTAGATGAAAATGATTTGGGGCCAGTATATGGTCATCAATGGAGATTTTTCAACGCAAATTATAAAGATTGTAAAACAGATTATACAAATTGTGGTATAGATCAATTAGCAAATATTATAAAAGTTTTAAAAGATCCAGAACAAAGATCTAGTAGAAGAATAATTTTAAGTTCTTGGAATCCATGTCAATTAAAAGAAATGGCATTACCTCCGTGTCATGTGCTAATGCAATTTAATGTAAGTGAAGATAAATTTTTATCTTGTTCTTTATATCAAAGAAGTGGAGATGTAGGATTAGGGGTACCATTTAACATAGCATCTTATTGTTTTTTGACACATTTATTAGGTAAACATTGTGGATTAGAACCAAAAGAATTTGTATATTATTTAGGAAATAGTCATATTTATGATGATCATTTAGAAATATTAAAAGAACAAATTTTAAGAAAGCCATTAGATTTTCCAAAGTTAAAGATAAAGAATATATATGATGAAATAGAAGATTATAAAGAAGAAGATTTTGAAATATTGAATTATAATTATCATGAAAAAATTAAAATGGAAATGCGTCCCTAGAGTCAATATATTTTATAAAATCATTTTATAGATGAGTTCCGCACAAGCAGCATCTAGAGCAAAAGCTAGAAGAGGAGCAACGCAACCAAGTGAACCAGGAAAGGTTACATTTGGAAGCACACCCACAAATGTAACTCCGGAAATTAGTCCAAATCAATTACTTATGAGACATGATTATAAATTATTTGTTTTCGAGAAGAAACTTAAAGAATTACATGAAAGAACTAAAGATGTAACTAAAGATGGAAGTAATGAAAATTTAAATACTATAAATGAATCTATGTTAAGTGAAGCTTTACAATCAATGGATAATAGAATGGATAATCTTGAGGAAGTATTAACAAATATGGATAGTACAAAAAATAATACAGAATTAAACTTAAAGATTAACAAATTAGAAAATGAACAAAAAGAATTAAAAACTTTATTGTTAAAAATTCAAGGAACTGTTATGGAAACTCAAATGCAAATGATGCAAATTAAAAATAGTGGTAAAACAACAACTACAAATTTAAATGAAGAAGTAATGATGGAAAGTTTGGAAGGAGATGTAGTAAATGAAGAAGTAGGAAAAAAGAAAGGAAAAAGAAATAACTAATATGGTAAAATCTGTAAAATAAAATCAATAAATTAATTAGTATGGAAATATTAATTAATTTGATAATATTCATAATCGTATTTTTTTTATATTTACACATTTCTTTTCAATTAAAGATAAATAATGATTTAGAAGTTTTAGAGATAGAAGAACCAACAAAAGGTCAATTAGAAGAAATTTGTGATCTAAGACAACCAGTTTTATTTAATTTCAAAAATAAAATTAGCGAAGAAATAAAATTAGATAATATATTTGATAATTATTCAGCTTTTGATATAAAAATTAGAAATAAAAAAAAAATAGATAAAGAACAAGAATATTATTTACCACTTTCATTAAAAGAATTAAAGGTTTTATTTGAAAATGATAAGGAAAAAAAATATATTAGTGAAAAAAATCAAGAATTCTTAGAAGAAACAAGTTTAATTAAGAATTTTCAAAATAATGATTTATTTTTAAGACCTGAATTTGTTTCAACATGTAATTATGATTTATTTTTGGGAAATAAAGATTCAGATACACCATTTAGATATGATATATATTATAGAAACTATATAGTAGTTACAGAGGGAAAAGTTACAATAAGATTAACTCCTCCAAAAAATGAAAAATATTTAGATATAGATAAAGATTATGAAATTTTTGAATATAGATCACAAATAGATATATGGAATGTACAAGATAAATATAAATCTAATTATGAAAAAATAAAATTTTTAGACATAACTTTAGAGAAAAATCAAATATTATATATCCCAGCATATTGGTTTTATAGTATAAAATATTTAGAAAAGTCAGCAATATGCAATTTTAAATATAGTACTTTTATGAATTTAATAGCAATTTTACCAGAGTATGTAATGCATTTACTACAACATAATAATACTAAAAAGCAATTAACAAAAATAAAAAAAATAACAGATAATAGAATAATAGATAAAAAAACAATAGAAAAAAATACAAAAGAAGAGAAAACTAACTAAATTTGTTACCACATCTAATAGCACATTTTCTAGTGCATGCATCAAAAAATCTTGGATTTAAATCTTGATCACATTGACTATTACAATTTTTAAAACATAAATCTAAATTATCAGTAGATTTTTTTGGTTTTTTAGTTGGTTTTTTATCTTCAACTCCAACTTTAATTGCAATTATAATAACTAAAATTAAAAAAAACATAATAAATAAATTATTTAAAAATCTCATTTTATATATAAAAATATAAAATTTTAAATAAATGTGTTTAGAATAATAAAAAATATTATTTATATATATGTACATCCCGAATTTTAGTTATTTCTTGTCTAGAAGAAATGTTATATTTACAACATTTTTAATGTCATTAAATCCGACTCCATTAAATGATGATAATATGGCTACAAATTCTCCTCAAACTTTAATAACAAAAACAGATAAAGAAATTTATTTTTATGGGCCATTAACTGATGAATCTTGTTTTAGATTACATTATACACTTGAAGAGTTAATAAAAATAAATAAAGATAAAAATAATGAAATAAATTTATATTTGCAAACTGGAGGCGGATCAGTTTTACCAACATTTCCTGTTGTAGATTTGATAAAATCTTCTGAAATTCCAATTAATACAATAATTAAAGGTTACTGTGCTAGTGCAGGTACGTTAATTAGTGTAGCAGGAAGTAAAAGGTATATGACAAATAATTCATTACTATTAATACATTCTTTAAGACAAGAAACTGGTGGAGGAACATTTAATAATATTAAAGATACATTTGAAAATTCGGATGTTATTATGAAATTAATTAAAAATATTTATTTGGATAATACAGAAATACCTGAAGAAAAATTAAATTATTTTTTTCATCATGATTTATGGTTAACTTCTGATGAATGTCTAAAATTAAAAATAGTAGATGCTATAAAGAATTAAAAAAATCTATTAAAATATAAATAATATTATATTTTAATAATGGTTTTTGATAAAGAATTTTTAAAAAAAGCATTAGAAAATGAAAATAATGAATCTATTATAAATTTAAGTATACAAGAAATTAAATCAAAAAAAAATGATATTTTACAGAAATTGAATTTAACACGAGAAGAACATAAAGAAAATTTAACCAAGTTAAAAGAATATAGATATATTGATAATATAAATGATCTAAACTATGGATCATTTATAAGATGTATAAATTTAAAAAAAATAAATAATCTATGTTTAAATAATGGAGGATTTGTTTGTGATATAAAAATTAATAATGGAATTGAAATTTTATGTAGAAATAATTATAATAAATTTTTTCAAATAAAATTTGATGAAAATTTAATATTCCAGAAACTTACAGAACAAGAAAAAATAATATTAAATGTTTTAAAAGATTTAAATTAACGTCTTGTCAATTTATTTTTATTTTTTTTAGACTTATGCAATTTTGGTCTTTTTTTACATGTAAATCGATTAATTTTTAGTCCTTTTTTATTAACTATTTTATTTGTACAAATAGCAATAGCTCTTGATTCATTTTGTAATTTTGGATCAACCTTTTTAATACAAGAACATAACTTTAAAGCAATAATTTCTTCTGCTTTGTTTTTGATTTCTTTGTAAGATAAATTACTTATATCCTTAATATTATAAAATTCCAGGATATTAATATAATCATTTTTTGTAAGTTTCATATATAGATTATATATATATAAAAATTAAAAATATTATCTATATATAATGGGAAAGGATAATATACCTAAATACATAGTAGTATTTGATATGGATGAAACATTAGGACATTTTGAACAATTAAGTATATTTTGGATGACTCTAGTTAATTATTTAAATAAAAAATCTATTAAAATTAAAAAAGAATTATTATTCGAAATTATAGATAATCATTTTAATAAAATTCTTAGACCAAAAATTATTGATATATTAAAATATTTACAATTACAAAAAAAAAATAATATATGTGATAAAATTATAATATTTACTAATAATACAAGTCGTAAATGGTCTAATTTAATTAGTGATTATTTTAGTTATAAATTACAAGAACCGATTTTTGATCAAGTTATAATAGCTTTTGCTTCTAAAGGTAAAATATTAGAACCAGATAGAAGTCAATATGATAAAACATATACAGATTTATTAAGATGCACAAAATTAAATGATGATACTAAAGTATGTTTTTTAGATGATATTTCTCATCCTAAAATGGAACATCAAAATGTAATGTATTTAAAAATTAAACCATATCAATATAGTTATGATTTAGATAAAATCTCTCAAGATTTTTATAAAAATCATAAAGATATAATTAAAAATCGTGAGGAATATATAAATTTTATGAAGAAAAATATGGAGGAATATAATTATAAACTAATATTCAAATCAAATTTAGAACAAAAAGTAGATAGTATTATTAGTAAAAGATTACGACATTTATTAGAAGAATTTTTAGAAAATAAAAAAAAATTAGTTTATACTTTATAAAATTTCAAATAATTTGTAATAATATTATTTAATAAAGTAGTAGTTAAAATAAATATACCTGCTTGAAATGCTATAATTCTATCAAATTTAGAAATTTTTCCTGATTTACTAATTATTCCCCATGGATTAAATTTAATGATTAAAAATAAAGATATATATATTCTTAAATAATGTTGTATTTCATCAAAAAATTTAGAGCCAAATTGTGATAAACCAATAATTGAAAATATATACAAAATCCAAGCTAAATAATAAAAAAATAAATATATTTTTTCATGCCATTCTCTACCTTTAAATTCTTTATATAATAAATTCATATATATATAGATATTATTATAATGTTAAACAGCAGAAACTAATAGTTTATTATAAGTTTTTAAAGTTCTAGCACTAGCATCATTTGCTTCAACAAATTTAGGCATCCAAAAATATGGAATTAAATGACCAAGATTTCTGAAATGTTTTTCATATAAAAAACGATAATAAGCCTTTTCTAAAGTATTATCTTCAGTTAAATAAGGTTTAATTTGTTCTTGAATAAAATTAAATTTATATAAATATTTTACTTTTTCATCAATAATTTCATACCATGATCTATTTAAAGAACTAACTCCATCACTAAATGCTTCTTTATTTCTCCAAAGAATATCTTCTGGTAAAATTTCAGGTTTCAATCTTTGGAATGCATTTCTAAATAAATATTTCTCTATTTTTCCAGCTTGAAAACGTTGATTTGGTTCTATAGATAAATAAGCATTTACCCAAGTATAATCTAAAAATGGAGTCCTGGGTTCTAACCCATGTGTAGAAATACATCGATCAGATCTTAAAACATCAAAATAATGAATATCATTAAGTAATCGTTTACATTCTTTATCAAATTCACTAGAATTTGGACATGAATTAAAATATATATATCCTCCCATTAATTCATCTGATCCATCTCCATTAAATATTACTTTAGCTTCACTATTTTCCTTTATATATTTTCCAATTAAATAATTTCCAACACTTGCTCTTACAGTAGTAGTATCATAAGATTCAATAGCATATATAACTTCAGGAATAGCTTGAAAAAATTCAGTTTCACTAACAATAACATTTGTATGCTTAGTTCCCAAAAAATCTGCTACTAATTGAGCATATTTTAAATCCTCTGAACCTTCTAATCCAATACTATATGTTTCAAGGTTATTATTACCATAATATTGTGCTACCAATGCACAAACTATAGAACTATCTAGTCCTCCAGATAATAAACAAGCAATAGGACGATCTGTAGTATCTACTACCCGTTTTTTAATAGCTTTTTCAAAAGAATCTACTATATGATGATTAATTAAAGATTCATCTCTAAAAAATAAATAAGATGATGGATAATTATAGTAATAATCACTACAAAAAAATTCATAAACTCCATGATTATAAATAAATTGTTTATAAGTTCCTGGTAGAAATGTATTGATTGAATTATTTCTACCTGCTTCTAAATTTTGAAGAGTTTCATTTTTTTCAGATAGATTTTTTAAAACTTTTACTTCACTCGCAAATCCATAAATATCAGTATCTTCTTCATTAATTTGTTCAAAAAGTGGTCTTACTCCAAATCGATCTCTAGCTACAAAAATATTTTTATTAATTTCATCTAATAAAATAAAAGCAAATACTCCATCTAATTTTTTTAAAGTATCTACAATTCCAAATTTTCGATATAAATGTATAATAATTTCGCAATCAGATTGTGTATTAAGTTTTATATCAAGTAATTGTTCTAATTCTTTATAATTATAAATTTCTCCATTACATATAAGTTTACAATTTAAAAATCTTAATGGTTGAGAAGATTCACTATTTAAACCATTTATAGCTAAACGATGAAATCCAAAAATATAATTATCTTCTTTTTTACCAGCTACTAAAACAGAATCTTCTGGACCTCTATTTTGACCCAATAAAAATGCATTATATATATCATTATCTATTTCTTGATTTAAAAGTGCAAAAATTCCACACATTTAATGTTATTAAAATAATATCTTTAATTATTTTAAAGATATTATATATGAATCTCAAAAATATTGAAGGATCAAACTTAGAAATTTGTAATTTAAATCCAATGACCGGATTTAATCGAGATGGTAAATGTAGACCTGATAAAGATGATAGAGGTAAACATTTAGTTTGTGCAAAATTAGATAAAAATTTTTTAGAATTTACAAATAATGACGGAAATAATTTAGATTCATTAAAAGAAGGAGATAATTGGTGCTTATGTGAAGATAGATATTTGGATGCTTTTATGGAAGGTAAAGCACCTAGAGTTATAAAAAATGCAACATATTCGGGTGTAAAAGATAGTGTTAAACAAGCAATTATGAGTGGGGGGTCAAGACAGTTACCAAAGTTAAGAAAGATAAATAGATCAAAAAAAAAATATTTATATCATTTAAATGATAAACAAAGTAAAAGAATATTAGCAATAAATGAAGATTTAAATAAAATTAAAAGTAAGACAAAAAGAAAACATGCAGCTAGTCAAAAAAAGAAAAGATTTAATGTTTTAAGACTCTATAGAAAGTATAGAGATAAAAAAGGATGTAAAAAATTAACAAAAGACATGAAATATCTAGATAAAAAATATGGATTAGGAAAAACCAAAAAAATATGTTAATAATTAACTTTATAAATATTTTATGAGAAAATAATAATTTAAAAAGAGTAAATAAACATTAAAGTAATATAAAAAAGGATAAATCCAGTTAAAATATAAATATTATTATCTAATTTAAGATAATCGAATAAATAATAAAAAATTAAAGTACTAATCAATATAAGTTGATCATAAAATAAAATACTAATTTTTCCTTCTTTTCCATATCCCTTAAAAACATTTAAAACTTCTGACTTACCTTTATACTTACTTATAAAATATCCAAATGTTAAATCGTGGGCTAGTTCAACTAAAATAATTATTAAAGATTGTAAAATAAAATTATTATTAATTAATAAAGCAAATAAAACAGGAGCCATTGCAGATAAAATATCCATAAAAAAAGCACCAATCCTAAAATTATTATACCATTTTGCTATAAATTTACCTTGATTTTTTTTAAAATATACAATAATAACAGTTATAGTTTCTACAAGAGTAGCAGCAAGTAATAAATAAGATAAATTAATTTTCACCATTAATATATTTATATATAAAATAAGTTAGAGAGAAAAGAATTCCTCCCCATAAAGTATCTATTATAACAGTTTGATAATCCCAATCTTTAAAAATTGCCATATTAGTGGTATCATAAACTCCATATATTCCTAAACCTAAAAGAAACGCATCAAAAAAGCATCCATTTTTAAAAACAATAAAATAATATAATGTAAAAATTAAAAATATATAACAAAATAAAGTTGGTAAAACTTTTAATTGAAGAGGTGATTTTTGAATTTTACCAACAAGCTTTGAAAAATTATTTTTCATTAAAAAAAGATATATAGCATCAATAATTGTAAATATTAAAGCTAATTTTAAAATATCAAAAAACATTATATTATTGATTTATAAAATTATTTAATAAATATATTATTTAAAATATAAATAAATTGTTCAATAGATTCTTCAGCATGATATCCATGCTGAATTGTTAAAAAATTAAAAGATATATTATTATTAGTTAAATAGGTTAAACAATATTTTTGAAAATCATAAGTATATATTTCATCTAAAAAATGGGATATTATATTAATAGAAGTTTGACATTCTTTAAGATTAATATAATTATACATATAAAGACTATCTATAATAAAAGATTTACCAATAGGATACTTTAAGTATTTCAATATATTAAATATTAAAGTTCCTCCCTGACTAACACCAATTAAAAAGATATTTTTATTATTAATAAGTTTATTTTCTTTATTTATAATTTTTAAAATTCTTTGAGTTGATTTTTGGAAATCATCTTCTGAAATTTTATCTATTTTTTTAATTCCATCATATTGAGTATAATAATCATACCATGCATTACAATTAAATATGGTATTATTAGGATAATGTACATCAATTATAGGACTTTGAGGAATAATAAATTTTACAGAATCATAATAATGCTTAAAAAAAATATTAGATTGAAAAAAAGTTAAAAAATTATTAAAGCTATCTATATTAGAGCCCATACCGTGTAACATAATAAATGAATATAAATGTTTCCTTTTTGGATAAATAATTTTAGATTTATTCATATTATATTTATAAATATAAAATATTTATTATAATATAATATAATATGTTTGGTGTAAATGATAATGTGTATTTTTGCAATATGGATAGATTAGAAAGTATTAATAGCCAAATAAGAAATAGAAATATACCAAGTGAACCTTTAAGACCTGAATTTTCATTAAGACCTGTAGCAACTCAACGATGTGTTTTACCAATAGTTGATAATATTAGTCCTTCTTGTGTTGCATTAAAAAAATATGATCAATTTAGTGTAGAAAAAGTATTTAATCCAGGAACTGCTCAAGCACCATGGGATGGATTTGCAGCTAATATAAATATAGATTCCTTACTAAGAAATCAATTTTTTGCATTACAAAGATGTAGTCAAGCAGAATTTGTTCCATCAAGTAATGGACCATTATTTGTTCATCCTTTAGCATTAAATAGTAGTGAAAGAGCAGTAAAAACTAGTGTTGAAGATTTAAATTCTGTTAGAAACTGTAAGATGCCAGAACATAGTGATAGATTTAATCATAGTACAAGATTTCATAGAACAACAATAAATAATAATAATGATAAGTGAGAAATAATTAAAAAATATTAATATTATTATTATATAGATTCCATGAATAATATTAATAAAATAGATAAGGTGACCTTAGAATATCTTATAAATCCAGATTTATTTAATAAACATATTATAAAATCCCGAAATGTAGATAAAAAAGAATTTGAATATGACAAGCAATTTTATAGAAAACGAATAGTTGGATTAGTAAAAGAAATGCTAAAAGGTAATTTTGAAAATAATAATCTTAAAGATAATTTTAATAATTATATTGAAAGTTTAATAATTTATTTTAAAGAAATAGATAGAAAAGATTTACTTCAAGAATATTATTTGGATTTATCTTTAAATTTTTCTAATACAAAAGAAAAATTAAATACTATTCCAGAGGAAAAGGATATTGATAGTTATTTATTTAATAAAGATAAGTTAGAAATCAATACAATAGAAAAATATATTAATGTTAAAAAAATTAATAATAAAGAATATTATTTACCAGAAAAGAGAGATGTT
>Ga0180437_10004604_pt1 | contig 19538 bp, 11 predicted proteins | sample SS_ome_4_FD_132410 | JGI IMG/M metagenome (GOLD analysis project Ga0180437, IMG submission 132410) | Hypersaline lake sediment archaeal communities from the Salton Sea, California, USA - SS_3_D_1 metaG | ecosystem: Environmental > Aquatic > Non-marine Saline and Alkaline > Hypersaline >... | reverse complement strand
GGCTTCCACGGTTCCTGGGCTAAAAATCGAGCGTGCCATGTTAACCAGAGCGCAAGGCTCACGGGTGCCGCGGCAGTCGACCGGAGAGGTCTGCTACCGCGATAATCTCCTGTTTATAGTTGGAATTCCAAGGTCCGGCACGACTTGGCTGCTCTCCATTCTGGAACACCATCCGGACTGTCTGGCGGTGACACCGGCCATGCTCGACATCTCTGTCCAGCACCCGACAAAAGAAACGGGCCTTTTCGTGCGCGGTTTTAGCGACGCGCAAATCTTAGAAAAGGTATCTCAGATGCCTGAAGATAAGTTGTTGGTGGAAAAAACCCCGTCCCACCTGCTCGAACTCGACCGGATACGAACACTGTTTCCGCGGTCGAAAATCGTCTTGATCAGGCGGGATCGGCTCGACGTCATCTACTCGATGTTACAGGCGAATTCCTTCTGGAAAGAATCGCCAAAGAAGCTGTCGGAGGCCGTTGCGCTTTACAGGAAGTTTGCTGATGCGCAGGCAGCGTTTACAGACTACGATTACGTCATCGAGTACGAGGAATTGGTGGAGGATCCGGTTGGGGAAGCGGACAGGTTGTTCGAGCATTTGAACCTGGGCCGCGATCTGACGAGCTCGATAGTCGAGGAAACGAAACGCGGGCGCAGTCTGCCTGCGGAGCTGAAAGGGGTTTTCCGCAAAGGAACGCCCGGCGAGGGTTTACGGGACTTCGCACCTGAACAGATCAGCTATATCCGCAACCAACTGGGAGATGTGTGTGAGTGTGCCACACCACGGACCAGACGGACTCTTAAGAAAGGCGACGGCGGCATGAGAGTGTTGTTGAGCAATCACATCCTGCTAGGGCATACAGGTTCTGAGCTGTTCACGTATACAATAGCCGATTTTCTGAGAAGAGAGGGACACGAAGTTGTCGTGTACTCGAGATATGTTGACCGGACGTTCGCAGATTTCGAGGCGATAGACGTTCCCGTGGTTCGCGATCTTAAGCTGATAGAGGGAGCGAGGTTCGACGTTGCCCATGTCCATCACAATATCAATGCACTAGAGATAAGATCCCGTTTCGAAAAGCTCCCGATTGTATTCCTATCCCATGGTGTCCTCCCGTTCCTGGAGCAACCACCTCAAATAGATCTCAGTATCGCAACGTTCTTGGCGGTCAGCGAGGAAGTAAGAGATAACTTGATGAGCAAGGGTGTTGATGGGGAATGCATCGAGATCTTCAGGAATATTGTGGACGCTGACAAGTTCTGTCCGACAGGCCCGATCAGGCCCCAACCGAGGACAGCGTTGGTTCTGAGTTACAGGGTGGGTGTTGATGAAGAGTGTGCGATCCGCGCAGCCTGCGAGAGGCTGAACATCGAGTGCGCTTTTGTGGGAGGCCGATTCGGCACGGTAGGTCAGGACCTACTGCCTCGGTATATAAACGAGGCCGACATCGTGTTCTCGCTGGGACGAGGCGCAATCGAATGCATGCTGTGCGGTCGTATACCGATCATCTTCGACTATCAGGGCGGCGACGGGATGGTTACGCCCGATAATATCACCGAGCTCATGAAGTGCAACTTCTCGGGCAGAAGGTATCGGATTCATTACACAGTCGATCAGCTCGTGGACGAGATTTGCAGGTACAGAGCTGAGCACGGCGGTACCTTGCGCTCAATTGCCCTCCAATACTTCGGTGCTGGACGCAACGTTAGTAGATTGGTCGGAGTATATGAAAAGGCTATGAGGTGCACTGTGAAGACGCTCGATCCAACACGGAGAGGGCTGCTGGAAGCGTTCGTAAACACCATTGAGAACACCAGAAAAGCTGTCTCCGACGAGTTGGCAGCGAAATTTGAGCGAGAGCAAGAGTGCGGGAGCACCCTTGAGTATCAGCTTCAACTCAAGCAGCAAGTCATAGAGAATGCCGAGTCGCTGATGAAGCAGAATCGCTGTGCGGACGCGAGGGCGATTCTTGAGAGCGTGGTCCAGTTTGATGGGTACTCCCTGGCGGCGCTGAATGATCTTGCCGTGCTGGATCTCTTGGAAAAGCGACATGAAGAAGCATTGGAGCGAATAAGAAGAGTTCTGGCGCTCGACCCGCGCAATGCAACAGCTCGGCAGAATCTCGAGTATTTGAGACAGGAACTGAACCTCGCTGACCGGCACCAGGTCTCTGGTGAGGCGAATGCCGACGGCACGTGCAGTGGCGATGCTGGCGGGAGACTGCCCTGATGGGTTCGATCGAGGAAAACCTGAGGCGCTGGTCCGCGTCCTATGGATGGCCAAGAAACGGCGACGAGTGGTCCGCAGGATGGGGCGGGACGGAATATCTGTGGTATGGGACCATATTGCCGCGTATCCGGTCGTTTGTGCCGACTGAGAGCATACTGGAGATCGCGCCGGGGTACGGACGGTGCACCCAGTATCTGAAAGATCTGTGTCGGGAACTTACGCTTGTCGATCTGGCTGAGAACTGCATTGATGCTTGCAGGAAGCGATTCGCTTCGTGTTCGCACATCAGTTACTTCGTCAACGATGGCAAATCGTTGGACATGATAGAGGATGAGTCGGTTGATTTTGTTTTCAGTTGGGACTCGTTGGTCCACGCCGAGAGCGGCGTGTTGCGTTCTTACCTTGAGCAGCTTGCCGCGAAGCTGAAACCCGGCGGATACGGTTTCATTCATCACTCGAACACCGGGGCGTTCAAGGACGCCGCCACCGGCGGGTTGACAATCGAGAATCCCCATTGGCGCGCAGAGAGCATGACGGCCGAGTTGTTCCGACATTACTGTGACGATGCCGGGCTGACCTGTCTTTCGCAGGAGCTTGTCAACTGGGGGTGCGAAAATCTGACCGACAGTTTCTCTCTGTTCACCCGTAACGCTGTTCAGAGCTACGGAGATCCTGTCAGGACCGAGAATCCGAAATTGATGGAGGAGGCGCGGCGTCTCAAGAGACTTTCAGGACTTTACGTTCCCGCCGCGTTGTTTGAACGGAAGGGTGCGCAGTTGGAGAAGGCGGGTGAGACTGAACGGGCTGAGACATTGTTCAAAGAGGTTCTTCGACACGGCCCGGAAGCTACCGGGCTTCGCTGCCAGTACGCCTTGTTGCTTCATTCCGACGGGAGAACGGAGGAAGCAATCCGTCAGTTCGAGAAAGTCGTTGCCCTGGCTCCGGATAATTCTCGAGCGCACAACGATATTGGTGCGCTGTACTACCAGTTGGGGCGGAAAGAGGAAGCCCTTTCGCATTTTCAACGGGCGGTGGCTCTTGATGGAAATGATCTGACTGCGCGGAAGAATCTTGCCGATCTCTTCCTGGAGCTTGGGCAGGCGCAGGAGGCGGTCAGTCAATATCAGGCAGTCCTGTCTCAGGACCCTGAAGACGTGGATGTTCTTCTGTCGCTCGGGAACGTGTGTTTAGAACTCGGACGGGGTGAGAAGGCAGCGGTGTTCTACACGAGAGCGCTGCGGATCGATCCAGGGAACACTATTGCACGGAGGAAACTCGAGAGTCTGAGCCACTCCGGGGCGGCCGATACGAATCTGGATACAACCGAGGTCGCTTCTTATGAAGCCTACAAGGAACACGCTGCTGGAATGCAGTCGGAGTGCGCTGAACGGCGACGGTACGAGAAGGGCCTGATCGTGGATTCGAAGCCGTTCACAGTTCCATCCTATTGCTATGTCTGTAAGAGGGAAGCCGACTTTCTGGTGGACTACTCATACTCGTACGAGGTCAACGGGATTCTGACACCGAATTGGAGAGAGCGTCTGGTCTGTCCGTCGTGCGGGCTGATCAACCGGATGAGAGCTTCCATCCATCTGTTTGAGCAACTGTTGCAGCTTACCGATAAGAGCAGGATCTACGTTGCGGAACAGAGGACGCCCGTGTATGCGTGGCTTTCCAATAATCACCGGAACATTGTTGGAAGCGAGTACTTGGGGGAAACCGTTCCTTTCGGGGAGACCGACGCTGATGGAGTCAGAAATGAGAGCATTACGGGGCTGTCATTCTCTGGTGACGAGTTCGATTTCGTGCTCACTTTCGATGTTTTCGAACACATTGCCGATTATCTGACGGCTTTCCGGGAGTGTTATCGCGTCCTGAAGCCGGCCGGAACGCTTTTCTTCACGATTCCTTTTAACGTTGACTCAGAGAAAAACGGTGTTTGCGCTGTGTTGAAAGGTGCCGGCGAGATCGAGTATCTTCTACCTCCCGAACACCATGGTCCGTGGCTCGTTTTCAACAGGTTCGGATGGGAAATGCTCGACCAGTTGCGAGCGGTCGGATTTGATGATGTAAAGGCGCATCTATTCTGGTCAAAGGAACTGGGTTATCTCGGGCACGAGCAAATGGTGTTTGTTGCAGGAAAAGGCTGTGGCGAGCGCGAGTTTCAGGGCCACGAAGTCGAATCGCGGGCAGACGCAGACGTTCCGCTGGCTGGAGAAGGAAAGTCGTCCGAACGTGTGTCGAGGACTGAACGGACTGCGACGAGCGCGAAGAAGGAGGCGGGACTGATCTGCCTCAGCCCGTTCTACTGGATGAATTTCTTCTATGAGAAAGTCTACTGTTGTTGTCCCGGCTGGTCAAAGATGGCCATCGGCGACATCAGGGACAACTCCATTGCCGAGATATGGAACAGCGAGCAGGCGCGGTACATCCGGCGAAAGATGTATGCAGGAGAGTGGCGTGAGATATGCAATCCGATCTGCCCAACCATAGCTGCTCACAGACACGACGGCAGGCTTATCAAGTACAGCGAACTGGAGAAGTCTGATTTCCTGACGCCGGAGCTTGTCGAGGAGATAAGATCCCGCAAAGAACGTCTGGAATCGTTTCCCACCCTGTTCAAGCCGGACAACTCCAACGTGTGCAATCTGTCGTGCATTATGTGCGATAAGGACGTCTACGCGGACGACCGCGAGCTGATAGGCAAGACGGCGGACGATATGTCCAACTATCTGTCGACCGCCAAAATCATAGTGCTTTCAGGAATCGGCGACCCGTTGGCCATACCTTACGCGCGGGACTGGCTGATGAACCGCAAGAGCGACGGTTTCGGACCGAGGTTTGATCTGATAACGAACGGGTTGCTGCTGCCCAGGTACTGGGGGAGAATAAAGCACCAGAAGTTCGGCCGCATCCAGGTATCCGTCGACGCCGCAACGAGGGAAACATATGAAAAGATCCGCGTTGGCGGTTCCTGGGACGATCTCCTGCGCAGTCTCTCCTTGCTCCAGGAGAACAGAGACGTGTTCAGTCACGTCGGAATAACCATGGTCGTGATGAAGTTCAACTACAGGGAGATTCCGGCATTCATAGATCTTGCCGAGTCATACGGTTTTGGGGCGTCCTTTCAGAAGATCGTCGGTACTTATGGCGACCAGAACATTTTCGAGACGGAAGATACGCTCGCGCTGGACGAGCTGCGCCATATCATTGCCGATGAGCGGTCGAGGGAAAGAAGCAGAGGGGTGTGTTGGAACAACCTCGTTGATTTGGTGTGAGAGAAGACAATGTGGCACAACTCATGACCGTCGCGGAGCTGGCGTTCGCCCCGGCGCTGGAGAATTTGGATAGGCTCAAGAATGCAGCAGAAGACCTCGTGTCCTAAAGATCTGACCAGTACCTTGGCGCGATACATTGACATCACCGATGCGCCGGTAATGGGCAGCGGCCACATTGCCAACCCGCAAGTCAGCATCATTCTTCCGACATTTTCGCGAGGACGAACCGGCACACTCCACATGGCGATCGAGAGTGTGCTGGCGCAATCGTTCGGCGAGCTTGAACTGATTGTCATCGACGATGGAAGCACCGACGGTACGGCGGAGGTGATTCGGCGTTATGCCGAACGGGACAACCGCGTGGTTCACGTTCGCTACGAGCGGAATTGCGGGTTCCCCGCCCCGCGAATGAACGCGGGTATGCTCATTGCCCGAGGCAAATACATCGGGTTCGTGTTCGATGACGGCCTCCTGTACCAGCACGCTGTCGAGAAACTCTATCTTGCGTGCCGGGAGCACCCTAACACGGTCTGCTACGGCCTCTGCAACGAGTACCGCGGCAGCAACGTGATGACATGGGGATTCGCGTTCTCCAAGAACCTTCTGCGTCATAAGAACCTGATACCGAATAACGCGGTGCTCTTCCCGCGCGAAATCGCCGAACAATGCGGCGGCTACGACCACAACGTTCTGCTCAAACGCGTGAACGACTGGGATCTATGGCGGCGGTACTCGCAGGCGGTCTCGTTCCATCGCATATCGGATATCGTGGCGGAAGAGCACGGACCGAACCAGGCGGACAGCCTTGAGAACGCGGTCACTTTGCACCACGATATGGCAGCCCGTCTCATCCGGGTGGACCGTGGCGACAAGCTGCTGCTGTCCGGCCTTTCCGAACGCAACGTGTACGGGCTCGACGATCTCGGCGAGAACCCCAGCGTTGAAGATCTCGTGCGCGCTTTCGAACTGTTCGCCGAGCATGCCCGTTCGACGCGTGACGAGGAAGCTGCTGAGTTTTTCGAGCAACGGCATAGGCAGGCGGCGTCATCAATGGCCGCAGAGAAGGCGGTTCTAACAGTGCCTCCGCGTACGCTTCGCGTCTGCCACCTGCGATCCGGTTCGGAGGAGGATCTCACAGCGGCAAACAGGGCGGAGGACGCCTTTGAACAACTCGCGCAAGAGGGCGAACTGGAGTTTCGGCGAGTGGCGCAGCAGCGCGCGCATCATTTCTTGGACGCTTTCGATTGGCTCTCGTTCGATATATACGTGTTCGATTGGCCGGTTGACGAGATGGGTCTTGCTCTGATGGAAGGTTTGCACCGGTTCGGTAGAGCGGCTCTGTTGAACTTGGAAGACCCAGGTGAACTGACGCTTCCGTGGACTGAACGTTTTGCGGCGGCGGTCGAGGTCGGCGCTGCCACGCTCGTGCCGAATACGGAGTCGGCTGCTTTGGTTGCTGATCTGAAGGCCTTCCCCTCGAATTCTCGCGAATGGCTCAAGCTTCTGCAGGACTGTGCGGGCAACCATTCCCGGCCACGAGATCCGGCTATGTTCAACGGTGGGTTACGAGGCGCGGTTGGGCCCAACCGTTATGCGGCCCGGGAGGAAGATCAAGTAACTGTGGGCGATTTCATTTATCAACAGGCACGTGAACTTAACACGCTAAGGGACCATCGGGGTGAACTCGGCGCGCTCAACTACATATTGCGCGTCAACCCTGGGCACATACCGGCGGCGCTGGACAGAGCGGACCTTCTGCGAAAAGCGACCAAATTCGGCGTTGCCCTCGAACGGCTCAGACCGACGCTGGCGCTGCACCCGGAAAACCATGACGTTGCCGTGCGCGCGATGGAATTGGCGCTTGAGTTGAATGACCGTCAGCAGGCCGCACGGGTTTTCAGTGAGTATCTTACTAAGAACCTCGAGGGCGTTCGCGGCGGTGAGCCCGAACCGGCAGCCGCAAGTGCCGAGCGTACTTACGATGACGCAGAACCGAACCAGGGGAAAGCTGTGCGGCAGTTCAAGGACGAGGCGTTTTCCATGATGGAGCGTGGCGATTCGGCCAAGGCACGATCTGTCCTTCTCCGGGCTTTGTACGAGCATCCGATGCAGCCGGAATCTTACGTCCTGTATGGTGACTACCATTTTCGGGCGGAAGATTATGACGCGGTTGCACGGGGCTATTTCGCCGCCCTGTGTTTCGGTCCCGAAATCGAGAGTGCTGCGAGCAGTCTGCAAAAGGTAAACGAACTTCGCGGCGAACAGCGCGGGATCCCGGTCCGGGATGAACCCGAATTCAGCGTGTTGATAAACACCTGGAACCGCGCCGGCTGGTTACGCAAGTGTTTGGCCGGTTACTGCGTCCAGACCTTTTCGCCCGACCGGTTCGAGATTGTCATAGTGGACGACGGCAGCGAGGACGATACGCGAGCCGTGGTGGAGTCTTTTCAGCCGTACCTGAATATCCGGTACGTTCGCCATGAACACTCGGGTATGGCCATATCCAGAACGCTGCTCGTAAAGCATGCTCGCGGCCCGTTGGTTGGCTTCTTCGACGATGACGATGTTGTCGCGCCAACGTGTGTGGAGGAGCACTGGAGAGCGCACCGGGAGCACCCGGACCCCCAAGTGGCCGTGCTGGGTTATTCCGAGTGGTGCCCCGGCCTGAAGGTTTCGCCACTCATGCACTATGTGACAGGCGTCGGACGCCAGTATGTGGATTATCCTTCGCTGACCCACGGCCAGTTCTACGATTTCCGATGTTTCTGGGGCGGTCGTTCGAGCTGTAAGAGAGCGCTCATCGAGAGCAGCGAGTTGTTTGATCCGCAGTTTACCTGGGGCTACGAGGACATCGAGCTCATGTACCGTCTGTCGAAAAGAGGGCGGCCGGTCCGCGTTTTCTACAATCAGAACGCGGTGCACCGGTTCATGCAGCCGATGAACCTCGAAGCATTTCTGGGACGGAGTGAGCGGCAAGGGCGTACCGCGCACTTCTTCTTCAGCAAACACCCGGATACTACGATCAAACAGTATCTGCCGATCGATGATGCGGCGATGAAATGGGCTAATCTGGTTCCGGTCTATGACGAATGGGTCAAGTTGGCGCACAAGTTGGAGCGGGTTGTAGCGGAATCGTTTTCGCAATCATTTGACAGCGAGATTTGCAGAGAACTCTTCCTCGTCTACGGCAAATTGCACGACGCGGCGTGGGCTCGCGGTGTTATCGCCGGACGAAAGGAGAAACTCGAACCAGAGATACAAGAAGCGCGGACGAGCAGGCAGGGACCGCGCATCCTCATTCTGGACGAGGTTTTGGCTGTACCGGACAGGACGGCCGGCGCTCTGCGCATGCACCACCTTGTCGAACTTCTCAGGTCGCTGGGGTGCCGGATCACGTACGGAGCCTATCTGGCGCAGGGATTCGACGACCATGCCGATAGGCTCAACAAACTCGGCGTGCGCACCGTCTATCTGGGCGGCGCGTGGGGCAACGCACGAACCGGTGGCAACAACGAGACGGCAAGGGCGCACGAGGCAATTGAGGAGATCAGCGCGCTCGACGAGACGTACGATATCGTATGGATATGTTTCCACTGGTTGGCTCGCATCTATTTGCCTCTTATCAGACTAAACTTTCCCGAAGCGAAGATCCTCGTGGACTCGGTTGATTTGCATTACATCAGAGAGGCTCGTGCCGCGCGTGTTGCGGGCGGCCGAAAGGAGACCATGAGCGCTTATGCGACGCGCGTCATGGAGTTGACTACGTACGCGTGCGCTGATGCCGTTGGTGTGGTCACTGACGTGGAGAAGGAACGTCTTTCGCTGGACCTGGCGCGGACGCGCGTGTTCACGCTCCCGACCGTCCACGACCCGCTCGAGGTCACGGCGGGCCGTTCGGGTCGGCAAGGATTGGTGTTTGTGGGCAGCTTCTGGCACGAACCGAACGTTGACGCGATGGTCTGGTTTGTCAAGGAGGTATATCCGCTCATAGCTGGGCGGCATCCCGGGATCGATCTGTATATCGTCGGCCAGGAACCCCCGAACAACGTCAAAGCGCTTGCCAGCCGGCACGTCCACATCAGAGGCTGGGTACCCGACACTGCTCCGCACCTGAATCGAGCCGCCGTCTCGATCGCGCCTCTCCGTTACGGTTCCGGCATGAAAGGGAAGATTGGCGAAGCGCTTTCGTTCGGCGTTCCTGTCGTCACGACGTCTGTCGGTGCCGAAGGGTTCGGTATTGTGAACGGTGTCCACGCGCTGGTGGCGGATACGCCTGAAGAGTTTGCGCAGGCCGTGTGCCGAGTGATGGGTGATGAAGTGTTGTGGGAGCGCCTTTCGGGCGGCGGTAAGCAGTTGCTTGAGGAACGGTGGAGTTCAGCACAGATGCGCGAGCGGCTTGAGACGCTACTTTCCGAGCTTCTGACCGGCGCGAGAACCGCTGCCAGCGTTACCGCACAGGTGCGAACCGGCGGTTCTCTGGATGAACCTGGCCCCGAAAACCCACAACAAGCCGTCGCGTACAAGGAAGCGCTGAACGCCGCCGGATCAGGCGAGATGGATCGCGCAGTCCAATTGCTCACTACTCATCTGAACGAAAGATCCGACCATGCCGGAGGATGGAGCGATCTCGGCGTGCTCCTCTATCATAAAGGGGATCATGACGAGGCGCGGAGATGTTTCGAGACGGCCCTGGTGCTGCCGGGTGGATGGCGGACGCTTGCGTGCGAGAACTTGGTCGAATGTCTGCTCGCATCGAACGAGCGTGAACGGGCCGAGCTTCTCGCGCAGCGTTGGATCGACAAGGGGGCGGGGATGCCGGAAGCCTGGCTGCTCTGGGCGCGGTTCAAGAATGAAGAGGGGGATCTCGTTGGAACGAGAGACGCTGTCCAACACGCGCTCTCAATTGATCCGGCCAACGAAGTAGCTCGATCGTATCTCGCCGAGATTGATCAAGCGGACGGGTGCGCCAGTGCGGTGACCGAACGTACCAGCGCACCATCCGCAGATTCCGAGGAGTAACTCGCACTCCTTTTTTGCTATCTCGTTCTTCGTTGGTTGACACTCTGGAGAGAGGCGCTCTATAATTGTGGCAGTGATAACGTGTTCTTTTCGCTAGTTTGGAGTCATGCTATGCGTGGTGCCGTATGGACTCTTGCTGTGTGGTTGATGGTAATGCCGTGTATCACAGGGTGTGAAAGAAGTAAGCGGGCGTTCAATCAGGTTCTTACCGATTTCCGGCTGCGTCCTCAGGAAGAGACCGGCAAGCCGGATGTCGACGTGGACGCGTTTGCCAGATTGACGCAAATTGGCGAGCGGGAACTTGAGCGGTTGAACGCGAATCCGGTCAACGCGGAGGTTGAGTTTGAGAAGATACCCAATAATCCGCTTGAACTGGGCAGTTTTCATAAGACGCTGAAGGTTTATGAGAAAGCGTACCCTCTTGAGGTTGAGAGGAGACGCGTAGGACAGGTGCAGCAAGCTCAGACCATTCGCAAGCCGGGGTATCGAGGGCGGGTCGAATATCGGTACCGCGTTTACCGCAGCGAGGACTATCCGACCAGGGTCGAGGCGCGAGACAGTGTAGCGGACAAGAAGACAGACGAGAGCGGCCGCGAGATATACGTGTACTATTTCGACGAGAACGGTGTGTGGGACGGTGAGCCGGGTAAGCTTGAGCGGAGTAGCAGGTCAACGGTCGAAACAAGCTCATCATTGGGAACCGGGGGCCAAGGTCGCGATGACGGGGAGGGTGTCGTGGAGCGGATAACGGTGGGCGGGACCATCAGGGTGCGTGGCGAAACGCGGGACGTGATCGATGATTGATACGAAACCAGGTTTTCTGTCATGGGGTCGGGAGATGCAGGACGGGAGAGGAAGGCGGAGAAAGCTGAATACCGCCGCAGTCTGAGGGGGTGACCGGATACTATGTGGCAGGGAAAAACGCTCAGGGTTAATCTCACAACGGGGGACATCTCCCGCGAAACGGTCGACAGTTCCATCGCAAATGACTATGTTGGCGGTAGAGGCGTAGCCACGAAGGTGCTCAGGGACGAGATAGCCGCCGACGTTGACGCGCTCAGCCCGGACAATAAGCTGATCTTTGTCACCGGCACTCTGACCGGGACAAGAGCGCCGGCGGCCGGCAGATACATGGTGGTGACCAAATCGCCGTTGACAGGTACGGCGGCGTGTTCGAACTCCGGCGGGTTCTTCGGGCCGCAGATGCGGTTCGCCGGCGTTGACATGATCGTGTTCGAGGGTAAGGCTGAGAAACCGGTTTACCTCTGGATCGAGGACGATAAGGCGGAGTTGAAACCGGCGGGGCACCTCTGGGGCAAGAATACGCACGAAACGGAGGACGCTGTTCGTGCAGAGACTTCGGACAAGGCGCGAGTTGCGTGCATAGGACCTGCCGGCGAGAAGCTTGTGCGTTTCGCTTGCGTGATAAACGACAAGCACCGGGCGGCCGGGCGATCGGGTGTCGGCGCCGTCATGGGGTCAAAGAACCTGAAAGCCGTGGCGGTGCTTGGTACGGGTAAGGTTCAGGTTCACGATGAAGCCGCGTTCAAGAAGGCTGTCGAAACTACCAGAAAAATGTTGGCCGAATCGCCAACGACTTCGGAGGGTTTACCGTCGTTCGGCACTGCGGTGCTGGTGAACGTGATAAACGCGTCTGGATTCTATCCCACGCGCAACTTCCGCGAGTCACAGTTCTCGACGGCTGATAAGCACAGCGGGGAGCACATGGCGGAAACGATCTTGCTGCGCAAGTCGGCATGTTTCGGATGCCCGATAGCCTGTGGGCGTGTCACGAAGGTCGAGACCCCGAAGAAGTATTGCGGCGAGGGAGAGGGGCCCGAGTACGAGACCGTGTGGGCTCTGGGTGCGGCGTGCGGTATTGACGATCTCGCACCTATAGCGAAAGCGAACTATATCTGCAACGAGCTCGGTATGGACACCATCGACGCCGGTGCGACAATCGCGTGCGCTATGGACCTGGCGGAGTCGGGATATCTGCCGGAGAGCGACACGGGGATGCCTTTGCGGTTCGGTGATGCGGACGCAATGGTCGAGATGATCGCCAAAGCCGGTGTGAGAGAAGGGTTTGGCGACGCGCTGGCCGAGGGCGGGTACCGTCTTGCCGAGAAGTACGGTCACCCGGAACTGTTCATGGGTGTCAAAAGACAGGGATTTCCGGCATATGACGGTCGAGGCTCGCAAGGTATGGGATTGCAGTACGCCACGTCGAACCGGGGAGCATGCCACGTGCGAGGTTACATGATCGCGGCGGAAGTTTTCGGTGTGCCGGAGAAACTCGAGCCGGCCGATATCGAGAGTAAGGCTGCTTTCAACATAGCTTTTCAGAATCTTACCGCGGTAGTGGATTCTTCCGGGCTATGTCTGTTCAACACGTTCGGGTTCGGCGCTGAAGAGATCCTCGAGCTGCTTAATGCAGCGACCGGCCGCGGTTACACGATGGAGAGTCTGTTGGCGGCCGGTGAGCGTATATGGAACCTGGAACGCCTCTTCAACTTTAAAGCAGGTCTGACGGCGGCCGACGATACGTTGCCGCCTCGGATATTGTCAGAGCCCATTCCCGAAGGGCCCATGGCCGGCAAGGTGTGCCGACTTGCAGAGATGTTGCCCGAGTATTACGAGTTGCGCGGCTGGACGGCTGATGGCAAACCCACCGAGGAGAAGTTGATGCAACTCGGTTTGACGTAAGGTTGGGCGGACGGCTCGCGCGCCGTTCGCGATACGTGGAGATTGTTTGGAAACCCATGAAGATTTCTGTCGCGCTATACGCAACGTTACAGAAGTTTCTACCTGCTAACACCACGGGTCGCAGGTGCGATATGGAGTTGGAAGACGGCTCCACGGTCGGCGATTTGCTTAAGCTGCTCGATCTCCCTCCAAAGCTTGCGGCACTGCGACTCGTTAACGGTGTTCAATCCAAGCCCGATAAGCGGCTATCCGACGGCGATAAAGTGAGCATATTCCCCCAGATTGCCGGGGGGTAAGTTGGCGTGGGCTCGAGAGCCGTCGCCGGCAAGATGGGCTTGTGGCGCGTTGTCTCGTGAGGCGCGCACTTACGAACTTCAGGCTTCATACTCGCCATTTCGCAACTGGCCGAACCTGTTCCTGCTTTGACAGATCACACGGTGGGTGATAAGATCTGTGGGTCGAGTTTGGATGGCTTCTTGGGGTTGTGACCTTGTAGGATCGCGATATGATCGGATTCACGAAGCTTCTATGCGGAACGGCTACCGTCTCGGAGGCGGTGCGTCACGATGAGACGTGCAGCGGTGTGCCGCCGCATATGCTCCAGTTCACTACGGACAGCCGACCGCTCGTCGTGTGGAACGTGACGAACAGGTGCAACCTGCGATGCGTGCACTGTTACGCTGGAGCGACGGAAACCACCGACCCACGCGAACTTACCGCCGACGAGGGTAGGAAGCTGATAGACGATCTCGCCGACACGGGATGTCCGGTCATCTTGTTCTCAGGCGGCGAACCGTACCTGAGACAGGATGTTTTCGAGCTTGGTTCGTACGCTGCTCAGCGCGGACTTCGACCGGTGGTCTCCACCAATGGTACGCTCATCACCCGGGACGTTGCGGTGCGGACGCGCGACGCCGGGTTCCAGTACGTAGGTATCAGTCTGGATGGTCTCGAGGACCGGCATAACCGGTTCAGGCGCGACAATGAAGCGTTCGGGAAAGCGCTCGACGGTTTACGCAACTGCATGGCGGTCGGGCTCAAGGTCGGTATAAGGTTCACGGTAACGAAGGACAATCTCGTCGATCTCGACGGTGTGCTCGAGCTCGTCGAGCGGGAGAGGGTGCCCCGGTTCTGTCTCTACCATCTCGTTTACTCAGGCAGAGGCAGGGAGCTGATGGAGCGCGACCTCACGAAAGAAGAACGCCGACCGATGGTTGAGCACTTGATCGAGAGAGCGTTCGATTGGAACGAGCGCGGTGTAGCAGCGGAGCTTCTGACTACGGACAATCACGCGGATGGAGTAGTTATTGAACAGCACGTCCGCGAGCATCAGCCCGAGCGTGCGGGTGAAGTGCGGGAGCTGCTGGTGCGCCACGGCGGCTGTTCGGCCGGCCGTAAGTTCGCCTGTGTGGACGCGCACGGCGAGGTTCACCCGTGCCAGTTCTGGCACCACGTCTCGCTCGGGAACGTCCGTGAACGGAAGTTTGCCGAGATTTGGAACGATCCGGACAACGAGTTGCTGAGAAAACTAAAAAATGTCGCTGGGAATCTGACCGGCGAAAGGTGCAGCAGATGCGGTTACAGGACGATCTGCGCTGGATGTCGCATCCGGGCTGAAGCTTCGTGCGGCGATGTCTGGGGGGACGATCCAGCGTGTTATTTGCGTGATGAGGAGATCTTCGCGCGCGATGCGGAACTGTGTAAGGAGGGAGAAAGCAGTGCGTTATCCGATTTATAGACCGCGAAGGATGAGAAGAACGGAAACTCTGCGTCGTATGGTTCGGGAGACGAGGCTTTCGAAAGACGATCTGATATTGCCGCTTTTCGTGTGTCCGGGCGAGGGAGTCAAAGAGGAGATATCGTCGATGCCGGGCAACTTTCACCTGTCGGTGGACCAGCTTGTCGCCGAGATCAAGGAGGTGGAAGCGCTTGGTATCCCGGGTGTCATACTGTTCGGTATACCGCAGAACAAAGATCCTGTTGGAAGCGAGGCGTATTCGCCGGACGGTATTGTTCAGAAGGCGCTTCGGGCCATCACCGCCGAGAAGCCCGGCTTGACGGTCATCACCGACGTGTGTTTGTGCGAGTACACGGACCACGGTCACTGCGGGGTGGTCAAGAGGGACGGCGAGTCGTTCACTGTTGAGAACGACGCGACGCTCGAGCTTCTCGCGAGGACCGCGGTATCGCATGCGGAAGCAGGAGCCGATATGGTAGCTCCCAGCGACATGATGGACGGTAGAGTAGGAGCGATTCGCGAAGCGCTGGATGAAGCCGGGTACGAAGAGGTCGCTATCATGTCGTACAGCGCGAAATACGCCAGCGCTTTCTACGGGCCGTTCCGGGAGGCCGCAGAATGCGCGCCTCAGTTCGGCGACCGTTCGGCTTATCAGGCTGACCCGCCGAATTCGGATGAAGCGATGCGTGAGATAGCCCTGGACATCGAGGAAGGCGCCGACATCGTCATGGTTAAACCCGCGCTCCCTTACCTTGACGTGATTTACCGGGCCAAGCATGAGTTTGGCTATCCCCTGGCCGCGTACAGCGTGAGCGGTGAGTTCGCGATGTTGAAGGCCGCTGCCGAACGTGGATGGCTCGACGAGAGACGCGTCGTCATGGAGATGTTGACCTCCATTAAGAGGGCCGGCGCTGACGTCATAATCACATATTGGGCGAAGAACGTATGCAAGTGGTTGGCGGGAGCAACCTAGGCGTCCGGCGGAGCGTGCGGCATGGTTCCACCACACGAGGATAACCTGTTCCAGTTGCGTATGGTCGCGTGGGAGGTGACGAGAAGGTGCAACCTCGCGTGCGTCCACTGTCGGGCGTCAGCGAGCGACGAACCCTGCGACGATGAGCTGTCCACGAGAGAATGTTTCGCGCTGCTGGACGAGATCGCGTCTTTCGCGCGACCGGTGATTATACTGACAGGGGGAGAGCCGCTTCTTCGCGAGGACATTTTCGACATCGCCGAGTACGGGGCCGGCAAAGGTCTACGTATGGTGATGGCCCCGAACGGTACCCTCGTCGATGTGGAGGTGGCCGATAAGCTCAAGAGGGCGGGAATCGCGAGAATCAGCCTCAGTCTCGACGGCGCAAACGCCGGGGCGCACGACTCGTTCCGGCAGGTCGAAGGCGCTTTCTACGCGGTGATTAGAGCCGCTCGCGCGGCCAAGGAAGCTGGACTCGAGTTCCAGATCAATTCCACGGTTACCTCGATAAACGTGTCTGAGATCCCTGATATAATGAATCTGGCGGTCGATATGGGGGCAAGCGCATTCCATGTGTTCATGCTCGTACCGACAGGTCGCGCGAAAGGTCTTGAGAACGGGATGATCGGAGCCGAGGAGTGCGAGAGTTTTCTACGGTGGCTTCACGGGGAGACGGAAGCTCAGCCGATCCCGATCAAGGCGACGTGCGCTCCGCACTTCTATCGGATCGCGAAACAGGCGGAGCGAGACGGCGCTGCAGGCGGCTGCGCAGGCGTGTTGGATAGGACTACGCGCGGCTGTCTAGCCGGTATGGCGTTCTGTTTTGTCTCGCACGTGGGAGACGTCTACCCGTGCGGTTATCTCGAGCTGAACTGCGGCAACGTCAGAGATGAATCTATCGAGAACATTTGGACCACCGCAGAACCGTTGCTCACTCTGAGGGACTTCAAGAATTATCGGGGCAAGTGCGGGACGTGCGGGTTTGTGAAGGTATGCGGCGGGTGCAGGGCTCGGGCGTACGCCGTCACCGGGGACTACCTTCAGGATGAACCGCTCTGCACGTATGGCGGGGGTTCCTGAATCATGAAGAGCCGGGGGGAGGCAGAGACGCTCGGGCTTCTGGAACGTAAACTGCTGGATGAAGCGCAGCGCGCGTTTCCTGTATGTCCTCGTCCTTACGCGGAACTGGGTGCGCGTGTCGGGTGCTCTGAACGGGAGGCCTACGATACTGTCCGGAGTTTGCGAGAACGGGGCATCATACACCGTGTGGGGGGGATATTCAATTCCGCCGCGTTGGGGTACGCCGGCGAGCTTGTTGCAATGAAAGTCGCTGCGGAGCGCTTGGAAGAAGTCGCCGGCATCGTCAGCGACCAAGAGGGAGTCACTCACAACTACCAGCGGCAAGGTGAATACAATCTGTGGTTCACGGTAACTGCTAAGACGAGGTCTGATCTGGATCTCGTCATAGCTCGCATCGTGGAACGAACCGGCGTCGAGGACGTGCTGAGGTTGCCGGCATCGCGTGTGTTCAAGATCGGTCTGATCCTGCCGGTCAAAGAGTAAAACAGAGGACGTTATGGAGTTCAGCGAAATTGACCGGACGGTCATCAGCAGATTGTCGGGTGATCTCCCCTCGGGAATGACGCCGTTTGCGGAGGTCGCGGCCGATGTGGGACTGGACGAGAACGAGCTGCTGAGAAGGATCGAACGTTACGGTAAGGAGAACGTGTTGCGGCGGTTTGCGGCAATTGTGGCGCATCGTAGTGCGGGTTTTGTCGCTAACGCGCTGGTGGCGTGGTGTGTGCCTGAAGACAGGGTAGTCGAGGCGGCAGAGACGATGTCGGCGTTCGACGAGGTGTCTCACTGTTACGAACGATTGTCATATCCGCGCTGGCCGTATAATATATACACGATGATCCACGGTCGCGATCGCGATCAGTGCATCGATGCTGCAAAGGAAATGTCCGCACGCACCGGTGTGCGCGATTACAGGCTGCTGTTCACCGTGAGAGAGTTCAAGAAGAAGAGTATGCGATATTTCCACGAAGTGACGGATAATACATACGAGGATGGCGAATAGAATGCGGAACAGTCATAAGAATTGTGAGGAATCGTGGGCGCAAGCTCAGAAGTTCATACCGGGTGGTGTTAACAGTCCGGTTCGCGCGTTCAAGGCGGTTGAAGGTACGCCGGTGTTTGTAGATCGGGGCGAGGGATCCAGGATCTACGACGTTGACGGCAACGAGTACATAGATTATGTCTGTTCGTGGGGACCGCTGATTCTCGGCCACGCGGATGCGCGCGTGGTGAAGGCTGTCTCTGGCGCTGCCGGCAGAGGAACATCTTACGGTGCGCCGACGCAGGCCGAAACCGAGCTTGCAAAGCGTATCGTTGGAGCCGTTCCCTCTATTGAAAAAGTCAGACTCGTGAACTCCGGAACGGAAGCGACAATGAGCGCCATCCGGTTAGCGCGGGCATTCACGGAAAGGGATGTGATTGTGAAAATGGCGGGCTGCTATCACGGCCATGTGGACGCGCTTCTCGTGAAGGCAGGTTCCGGGGCCACAACGTTCGGTGCGCCGACAAGTCCCGGCATAACTGTAGGATCCACGAGCGACACTGTGCTCCTTCCATTCAACGACATTGCGGCGGCGGAAGAGCTGCTCGGCGATAAGGGCAACTCGATAGCGGCTGTAATTGTAGAACCTGTCCCGGGCAACATGGGTGTCGTGGCTCCGGACAAGAAGTATCTTGCCAAGCTGCGGGAGCTGACTAGCGCAGCGGGAGCGCTGCTGATTTTCGACGAGGTTATAACCGGGTTCAGACTTGGGCTCGGCGGAGCGCAGAAGCTGTATGGGATCGTGCCGGACCTGACAACGCTGGGCAAGATTATAGGCGGTGGTCTGCCGGTCGGCGCATACGGTGGTAAGGCCAAGATCATGGATATGCTGTCACCGACCGGAGATGTGTACCAGGCGGGCACTCTGTCGGGGAACCCGATCGCGGTCGCAGCGGGTCTGGCGACGCTCGAAGCGGTGTCTGAGAAGGGATTCTACGCCCAACTGGAGAAGAAGGCATCCGCTCTGGAAAAGGGGATCATCAAAGCCGCTGACAAAGCAGGAGCCAAGATATTCCTGTCGCGCATCGGCTCGATGTTCACCATATTCTTCTCCGACGAGCCGGTGCGGAATTACAAGAGCGCGCTTGCTGCCGACACCAAGAGATATGCAGCCTTCTTCCATGCGATTTTGGATAGAGGGGTGTATCTGGCGCCGTCGCAGTTCGAGGCGGGTTTTGTGTCCGCAGCGCATACCGACGAAGATATTGCAAAAACGGTCGAGGCTGCCGCCGAAGCGTTTCGGGTTGTTGCGACATCTTAGGGGGATTGCTCGGGCCTTGAAGCTAACGGTCGGGGCGTAGTGAGAGAAGGGAGGGAGTGCGATTTCTACCGGATTCGTTTGTCACGCGGACTATCTTGAACACGACACTGGACCGTACCACGTCGAGACGGAGGCGCGTTTGCGGGCAATTCTCGGCGCTTTGAGAAAGGAGGGCCTCTCGAAAAAGCTGGTCGAACTTGAGGTGAAGCCGGCCGAG
>Ga0180437_10004603_pt1 | contig 19539 bp, 17 predicted proteins | sample SS_ome_4_FD_132410 | JGI IMG/M metagenome (GOLD analysis project Ga0180437, IMG submission 132410) | Hypersaline lake sediment archaeal communities from the Salton Sea, California, USA - SS_3_D_1 metaG | ecosystem: Environmental > Aquatic > Non-marine Saline and Alkaline > Hypersaline >... | reverse complement strand
CTCGCCGATGTTCATCCAGATGTCATCCCGTGCGGAGCTGGCGCCGGAGGCCGGACAACTGGCCGACGCCGTGCTCTCCGCCGCTGCGGCCGAGCGGGCCGATCCGAAGCGGCTGGCCGCGCTGGTGAGCCAGCTTCAAGACGCGTCGCCCCAAGTCCGCTTCCTGGCGATGGACCAGCTCCGCCGCGCCCACGGGGTGGCCGTGGCGCCGCTGCTGGAGGTGCTCGCCGATCCGGCCAGGACGGACGAGCACGCCAACGTCCGCGCGGCGCTGGTGCGGCTCGGTGCCGATGCGACCGGTCCGCTCCTGGGAGCCGTGGAGGGGGGCGATGCCTCGTTGCGGGCGGAGGCGATCCGCACACTGGGCCGGATGAAGGTGCGGCAAGCCGTCATTCATCTTCTCGCTCCCTTCGCCGGCGAAGGCAGCGACCCGCAGGTCCGCCAGGCCGCCGAGGCAGCGCTGCTCGAAATGCTGGGCGAGCTGCCGAGCCGGCGCGAGGCTGCGGTTGTCCTTGCCAAGCGGGCGAAGCGCTATCTCGATTTCAAGGAGCCGCTTGCGGCGGACGAGGAAAACCGCGTCGAGGTCTGGACGTGGGACGAGGCTGCCAAACGGCCTCTGGCGAAGTCCTACCTGCTCAACGACGCCTATCGGCTCTACGCCGCCCGGCTCGCCCGCGACGCCCACGCCATCGATCCCGCCGACCCCCAGATCCGGCTGCTTTGGCTGGCGGCGATCTTGGAGGAGGCGGCGCACGCGGGCGGACTGGACCAGCCGCTTTCGAGCGCCGCGGGCGCGGCGGCCGCCGTCGCCGCCGGCTTTGGTGTCGACCTCCTCGAAGAGCTTTTGAGTTACAGCATGGAAGGCGGCTACTCGGCCGCGGCCACGGCTGCCGCCCGGCTGCTTGGCGAGCACGGCACGGCTGCCAAGTTGCTCTACAACCGCCCGCAGCCCGGCCCGCTGGTGGTCGCCACCCGGCATGCCGACTGCCGGCTTCGCTTTGCGGCCGCCGAGGCCGTGATGCGGCTGGGCCCGGCCGCACCGTATGCGGGCTCGAGCCAGGTGCTCGACGCGATCGCCTTCTTCGCAGCCACCTCCGGTTCGCGGCGGGCGCTGGTGGCCGGGCCGGTCACCGCCGAGTCGCTGCGGGTTGCAGGCTATCTGGCGGCGATGGACTACGAAGTCGACACGTCGGTGAGCGGCCGGGGGCTGGTCCGCCTGGCGCTTGCTTCGCCCGACTACCAACTGGCCCTGGTTGACGACTCGCTGGAGAACCCCACGCCCGGCATGTTGCTCCAGCAACTACGGCACGACGGCCGCACGGCCGGGCTGCCGGTCGGGATTCTGGCCAAGGCGGACGGGCGCTATCGGGCCGCGGACATGGCGGCCGACGATCCGCTGGCCGAGGCCTTCCCGCGACCCCACGACGACCAGTCCGTCCGCGCGATCGTCGCGCGGCTCTTCGAGCTGGCCGGCCCCGCGATCGTCCCGCACGAAGAGCGCCGCAAGCAAGCGGCGGCCGCTTTGGGCTGGCTCGCCGAGCTGAGCGGCCAGGGCCAGCGGATCTACGACCTGCGGCGGGTCGAGGATGCCGTGCTGGCGACCGTCTACTTGCCGGAGCTGGGCCTCACGGCGGTGGACGTGCTGGGCAACCTCGGCACGCCCAAGAGCCAGCAGGCCCTGGTCGAGGTGGCCAGCCGCTGGACCTTGCCGATCGAACTCCGCCGCCGCGCCGCCTTGGCGCTCTCGGGCAGCATCCCGAAGCACGGCGTCCTGCTCACCTCCGCACAGATCCTTCTGCAATACGAACGCTACAACAAAAGCGCCAACCTCGACGTCGACACCCAGCAAGTGCTGGGCGCCATCCTCGACGCGATCGAAGCGCCCAGCCGGATCACGGCGGAAGGCGGAAAGGGGAAAGGGGAAGAAGACGAGGCGGCGGGTGTCGCGGACCGCAAGGACGAAAAACCCCAGTAACGGGCGGCCGAAGAACTTGGGGACTGCCCCGATTTTCCCGCAGGGAAAATGGGACTGTCCCCCTCCGAACCCGAAACAGCCATGAGTCGATCTTCCCCCATCGCCGCCGGACGCGACAGCGGCCCGCCCATTCCCGGGCTGATCGGCTCCGGCCCGGCCATGCAGGAGGTCTATCGGCTCACCCGCCAGGTCGCACGCTCCAACGCCTCGGTGCTCTTACTGGGCGAGACGGGCACGGGCAAGGAGCTGATTGCCAAGGCCATCCACCGCCTGAGCCATCGCGGCAGCGGCCCCTTCATCCGCGTCAACTGCGGCGCGCTGGCCGAGAACCTCTTGGAAAGCGAGTTGTTCGGCCACGTCCGCGGGGCGTTCACCGGCGCGATCGCCAACCGCACGGGCCGCTTCGAGGCCGCCCACACCGGCACCGTCTTCCTCGACGAAATCAACTCCACCACCGCGAAGCTCCAGGTGAAGCTCTTGCGCGTGCTGCAGGAGCACGAGTTCGAGCGGGTGGGCGACACGCAGACGATCCGCGTCGACACCCGCGTCATCGCCGCCAGCAACCGCGACCTCTTGGAAGAGGTCGAGGCCGAACGGTTCCGCGAGGACCTCTACTACCGGCTCAACGTGGTGACGATCTACCTGCCCCCCTTGCGGCAGCGGCCGGAAGACATTGCCGAGCTGGTCGGCCACTTCCTCCGCTACTACAACGAGGCCAACAACCGCCACGTGCCGCACGTCCAGCACAAGGCGATGGAGGCGCTCTCAGCATACGACTGGCCGGGCAACGTCCGCGAGCTGCAAAACTACGTGGAGCGGGCCGTCGTGCTCGCCCCCGGCGACGAGCTGACCTGTGACCTCCTGCCCGAGGCCGTGCTCGGCAAGAAGCGGCCCCGCTTGGGCCGCAGCCGGGCTGCCGACCTGGAAACGCTCTGCTTCGAGCTGGTCGAGCAGGGCGTCGCCACCGCCGGCCCACAGGAAGACAACCTCCACGGCAAGATCGTCAGCCGCGTCGAGCGGGAGCTGATCGCCCAAGTGCTCGCCGAATGCGGCGGCGTCCAGACCAAAGCCGCCACCCGCCTAGGCATCAACCGCAACACGCTGCACAAGAAGCTAAAAGAATACGGGCTGGAGACGTGAGGGGCAGCGGCTTAAAATGAACTGAAGGGAGGCGCCTCCACTCATGCATTCAGGCAATGGCCGACGCAAGGATTCGCAAGTGCTCCCGCTGTCACCCGCTGATGCGCATCTTCCCGGCTGAACTATTGAGATTCCTTAACCGTGCGGCGTACAAGAACGGGGGCTTTACATGCGGGGGCAGATTTCGTAGTTAGTGTTCTGGGGAGCTTGGCTTTCGTCTACCGAACCGTGTTTCCTCCTGTCGGGGTGTGGGCACACCACCAGGACGATGGAGCTGGGCCGTAGGAGAGTGCGGCCGGTGAGTCGGAGCCGGTCCTGGCAACAGAATGGACAAGATCTTGCAGTTAGACAATCCGCCGGTCGTACAAGTCGGAATCGACTTCCGATTTGATCCCGACCCCGAAAAGCAGTCATGGGATCTGCCGGTAGCAATGCCGTTTGTCGAACGTTTCAGGGAATCGTTGCCCTGTGTTGAAGTCGTTCGTGCAGAAGAGATCCGAATCGAAAAGAGGTCGCCCCAAGGACTGCCGGAAAGACTATCGGGGAAGATAAGGCTTGACCGTGTGAGCGCTCACGACGAGGCGGAACGGCACTGGCTTGAGGTCGGAGACGATCGAATGGGATATCGACTGCTTCGCGGCGCAAAGGAGTATCCTGGCTTCGATGCCGTCTTGGAAAAGGCTTTGAGTGTCTTGGGTGAGTATATAGAGCACTTTCGACCAACCGCCGTTCGTCGAACATTACTCAGTTATCTGGATATCGTGACGATCCCGCGAGCTGCGCGAGAAGGCATCGAGTTGGATGACTACTTTCGACTAGGGCTGAAGCTGCCCGAGGATCCTTTCGGACCACTTGGTGCATTTGTGATTCAATTTGTTTTGCCGCCAAAGCCCGGCTTCGATGAATTGAACATGGTATTCGCCACAGAGCCGGTAACGGACGACAACGATCTCCGTTTCAGTATGCGCTGGCAGTCGCGATGCGATGGAATTGACTCATTGGATGCTGCCGATCTACGTTGCCGCCTAAACTCAGCTCATGAGCACCTAGTCAAGTGCTTCTTCGCCTGTTTCACTGTCAAAGGACTTGAACTTTTTGGCTCAACAGGATCGGAGTGATCATGTTCTACTTCCCCGCTAGCTCACCTCACATCGATCACGGGTTTGCCAGCGTTGTCTTCGAAGAACGAGTGGATCAGCGGTCGTGGGCGCCATCCGGCTTCATTCCAGGGGGCGTGATTCCGCTGAGTGAGATTCAGATTGGCGAAACGTGTTATCGTCTTCGCGATTCGATCCGAGGAAAGTTTCTGCCTGCGGATGAAGGAACGTGTGTCTTTTGGGTGAAAGGCTTCAGTCCACAGTTCATGGGTAAAGGAAGTCGGGCCCATGATGCGTATCGCGACTGGCGCGACCAAGTCCATGAGGCGTTTCAGGAGTTATACGGAAAGCGATCATTTGAAATGACCGAGGAAGAACTGGCACGCTGGCAGATATTAGAGGACATGATTGACGTGGTAGGCTATCACAACGAGACTCCGATCGTCGTTCGCCAGATTGGACAGGTCATGCAAGCCAGGCCGCTTCCGCGCCGGATCAAGTGGATTGATGGTACGACCGAGCCGATTAACCTGGAGGATATGCCTGGGGAATTTGCTCGTTACAAACCTGGGCAGCCGTTTGAGGCTGATGTAGAGCGCGATCCCGTGACCTGGAAGATACGTAAGGTGCGCTTTGTCCGGAGGATTGGCTCGGTACCTGCTCTGGCCGCCGCCGATCTGCAGAAGTTTTGGCAAGGACTACCTGCAACCAACTCACTGCCAACTTCTAATCGCAAATGGACCGAGGAGTGACCCCACGAGAATCGCCGCCGAATGCCATTTTCTGGATGTCGGGCAAGGTACAAGTAGTGTTGTACTGCTTGGTGGGCGTCGTGGTATTGTGATTGACTGCGGGATTTCTGGTCGCGTCCCGTTGTTGTTGCTGCGGCGTTACGTTGACCACATTGAGGCTTTGATTGTATCCCACAACGATCGGGATCATCATGGTGGAGCTTCCTCAATCGTTGCGGCGTATCCCAACGCGATCGGGCGAGTGTGCTTTCTTCAAGACAGGCCTGTAGAGTGGATTAAGTTGTACAGTGTTGTGAAGCGGGCGCTGAATGAAGGGCGGCTCTCCTCTGAGCCAATTCGGTTAGAGCGTGATGATGCCCCTCGCATTTTGTTCTCTGAGCCCGAACGGGACTTGTCGCTGGAACTCTTCTTTCCCACGTTCCAAGACAACCTTGATGCGCAAATCACGGCCCGTCCGAACGAAACGAGCGCTGTGCTCGTCTTGTTCTGTGGTTCTCGGAAGATTGTATTTCCGGGAGATTCGTCTATCGCCGACTGGCAGAGGGTACGCAATCGTCTTGGCGCGCCGATCGTTACCGATGTGCTGAACGTGCCGCACCACGGGGGAAATGTTGCCGGAGAACAGCGGCGTGGTGAATCTCCCGCCGAGTACAGAATTCGCATCGAGAAAGAAATGCGGTGGCTGTACTCGGAGGGCGTGCGATGCAAGCTTGCTGTAATATCCGTGGGAACGAGTAACCAGTACGGGCATCCCCACGTAGCGGCTATTTCGGCTCTTAGATGGAGTGGAGCCAGCATCATTTGCACGCAGATTACGCCTCGTTGCCACGACGACCTGGAAAGACTTCGTCCAGGGGTGAGGAGGGCTGTATACCCTTCGCAATCGCGTGGCGAATGCGATTTGACGAGGTCGGGCAAGAGCCGAAATGTGGCTTGTGCCGGAACAGTCGTTTCAGAGATCCGTCCGGATGCTGTGATCATTCGTGAATTCGAAGAACACGGAAGAGGGGTGGACAGTGTGTTGCGTTTGGCAGGCGGCCATCCCCTCTGCCGCGAGTGATCCTGAGGGTCTCGGTAAATCGAAGCGTCAGGGTTTTGGGGTCATTGCATGGCTGTCTCACCGACATTGAACCGAGCCCATGTGTTGGTTATCGGATGCTTGATCCATCTGACACCGTCAGCTTCGGTTGGAGCGAGCCCAGAAAATCAGTTTTCTGGGGCGGCGGTCTATTTGCAGTTGGCCGACGAGATCGAGTCGCATCTGCTCGATGACGTTTTGCCGCTCTGGTATCCGCGGTGCGTGGATCGGGAGGGGGGCGGGTTCTTGCCGCATTTTCGCGAGGATTGGACGCCGGGGGACAGGCAGCAGAAGACGATCGTGTTTCAGTCGCGGATGACCTGGCTGGCCGCCACTGTGGCAGAGCGCTATCCCGAACTTGCCGCCGAGTATCGCCGCTACGCCCGGCATGGACTCGACTTTCTGGCCGGCACGATGTGGGACGCCGAGCATGGCGGCTTCTTCTGGGGCCTCGATGAGGAAGGCAAGATTATCCCCGCTTATGGCGACGAAAAGCATCTTTACGGCATGGCGTTCGGCATCTACGCGGCTTCGGCAGCCTACGAGGCGGCGGAGGACGAGCGGGCCCTCGACTTGGCCAAGCGGGCGTTCGCCTGGCTCGAACACCACGCCCACGACGGCACAAATGGCGGCTATTACGAGGCCTACACACGCTCGGGCGAGAGGATTCTCGCACCCTGGACCGACGCCAGCGGCCGCCGCCACACGACCGACTCGCTCGGCACGCTCTACGGCTACAAGTCGATGAACAGCCACATCCACTTGCTGGAGGCGCTCACGGCGCTTTACCGCGTCTGGCCCGACGCGGCGGTGCGGACGCGGCTCGAAGAGGTGCACAAGGTCGTGCGGGACAAGATCGCCGTCGAGCCGGGCTGCCTGAATCTCTATTTCACTCCCGACTGGCGGCCGGTGCCGGACCACGACTCGTTCGGGCACGACGTCGAGACGGCCTACCTGCTGATCGAGTCGGCCGCCGCGCTGGACACGCCCGACGATCCCGCGACGCTCCGTATGGCCCGGCTCTTGGTCGACCACGCCTTGGCGTTGGGCTGGGACGAGCGGCATGGAGGCTTTTACGACCGCGGCTCGGCGTTTCATCCTGCCTACAGGCTGGAGAAGGTCTGGTGGACGCAGGCCGAGGGGCTCAACGCCCTCTTGCTCGCCCACGACCACTTCGGCGGGGGATCGAGCCGCTACTTCGAAGCATTCCTGAAGCAGTGGCGGTTCATCGCCGAGCACCAGATCGACCATCGCTACGGCGGCTGGCACGCCACGGTCGCGGCCGACAACACCGCCGAGCCCGGCCGCGACAAGGCCACGATCTGGAAAGCCGCCTACCACAACGGCCGGGCGTTGATGGAGGTCTCCCACCGGCTGCGCCGCCTGGCCGGAAAAGGCCGGCACTGACGCGACCAGCCGGCCGCCGCATTGGCCGGCCCCGGTCCGTGGGAGCAGACCGCCGGCGTTCAACCACTTTCTGCGAAACCTTGGTCCCTGAGCGGGGTTTGAGAGGTCGTCGATCCCCGGCAGGCGACCGCTGCAGCGGCGTCGCTGCCGCAACCCAGGCAGGACCACCCATGGCCCGTATCCACGGCTTTCGTGTAGCACTCGAGATGTTCCTGATCGGCGCCGCGGGCGTTGCGTTGGGGACTGAAGAGCCGGGTGCCCAGCCCCCTCAGTCCGAGGCGGCAGCGGAACCGGCTGAGGTGCTTGAAGGGCCGCCGATCGAAAGCGGCTTCGTGGTCTACCAGGGGCGGTATCTCCCGCCACCTTACGTCGTTCAACAGCGCGGGGACGAGGTCTACGTCAACGACCGCTTCGTTGACGTGCAACGACTCGCCGGCATGCCGGAAGATCACGACAGGCGAAGAGGACCGCCGGGCGGCTGGGCGGCACGCGGCGGCATGAGATCGGGCGGCCGCGGCGTCCACTCCCTTCGAGTCGAGCGGCAACTTGACGACAATGGTCTGCTGCTTGTCGAGGACGGCTTGGTCGTGTGCTTGAGAGAGCTCGAGGCGATCTGCCTGCTCGACGTCCTGCTTTCGGAAAAGGCAACGGAGGCCAAGGTCCGAACGCTCGTCGACGAGGTAAGATTGGGGCTGAACGAGAAACAGTGGGCCTCGATCGTTGCCGGTTTCGAGCCCACCGACGAGCTGATCCGGCGGACGTCTCCCTTGCTCGACATGTATCGGCCGATTTGGATGGAGAACCGAAGGTCTTCCCAGTGGCTCATTCGCAGCGCGCTGCTCCGCTCCAAACCGGTAAAGTACGGCATTACCCTCGCGGCAATGGCCCTGGCGGTCATCGCCGTGGGAACGCTCTTGACTTCCCGCCCGAACCAGCAAGGACGTTGGCGCGACGTGGACGACGCCCGCGAATCCAAGGCGATGGTGGTTCGCAACGTGGTGCTGCTTGCGGCGCTGGGCGGCCTCGATCTTTTTCTCACGCTGGCAGCCCAGCAAGCCGGCGGCTTCTTGGAATTGAACCCGTTAGGGAGCCTACTGGCGGACCAGCCGCTCTTGCTCGGCGGATTCAAGCTGTTGAGCCTCTCGGCCGCCTGCCTGATCCTGGTAATGCTCCGCCGCTACCGCGGTGCCCAGGTGGCCTCATGGTGGCTCTGCCTGTTGTGCACGATGCTGACGTTCCGCTGGGTGACGTACAACTCGCTGTTCTTCACCTAGGCGCACCGGAAGTACGGCGGTACGGTCGAAATTCACGGGAAACGTGCCGTCTCCGGCCGCGCCCGCAAAAGTGCCTGATGCCTGCCGCCGAGACGTCGCCGGCATTTGCCGGCATCTTGGGAATCTCGCCTCCGGACGCGCTTGCCCGCCAGCAGGGGGGGCAGTGGCCTGGAAATTTCTGGACTGCGCGTTCCGGGGGGTGCTTTGAACGGTCGCATGGATGGGGTATGCTACCAGCCGGGCCGGCCAAGGAACTTCCCGGCCCTGCCTAGTCTTGGTGAAGGAGAACGCCATGTTCGGTCCGCTGCCGATCCTGCTGGCGCAAGAGGGCATCAGCCCCTGGGTCTTCGTCGGAGGGGTGGTGCTCGTGGGGTTCGCCGGCGTGCTGACGATCATCGTGCTCTTGTACGGAAGCCTCTGGTTTCAGGCCTACATGTCCAGTGCCAACGTGAGCATCTGGAGCCTGATCGGGATGAGCTTCCGGCAGGTCAACTCGAGGGTGATCGTGCAGGGCAAGATCATGGCGATGCAGGCGGGCATCGGCCGCGAACGCGAGACCGGCATCACCACCCGCCGCCTCGAAGCCCACTACCTCGCCGGCGGCAACGTGCCCAACGTGATCCGCGCGATCATCGCCGCGCACCGGGCCGACCTGGATCTCGATTTCGATCGCGCGGCGGCCATCGACCTGGCCGGCCGCGACATGCTCGAGGCCGTGCAGACGAGCGTTTATCCCAAGGTGATCGACTGCCCCGACCCCAGCAGGTCGACCCGAAACACGCTCAGCGCCATCGCCAAGAATGGCGTCGAGCTCAAAGTCCGTGCCCGCGTCACCGTGCGGACCAACCTCGAGCGGCTCATCGGCGGGGCGACGGAAGAGACGATCATTGCGCGGGTGGGCGAGGGCATCATCACCGCCATCGGTTCGGCCGAGACGCACCTGGAAGTGATGGAGAACCCCGACAAGATCTCCCGCGCCGTGCTGGAGCGGGGGCTGGACGCGCAGACGGCGTTCCAGATCGTCTCGATCGACATCGCCGACATCGACGTGGGGCAGAACATCGGCGCCCGCCTCCAGGCCGACCAGGCCGAGGCCGACACCCGCGTCGCCCGCGCAAAGGCCGAAGGCCGCCGCGCCCTGGCCACCGCCCGCGAGCAGGAAATGAAGGCCCAGGTGGCGAAAAACCGCTCCCTCGTCGTGCTCGCCGAGGCCGAGGTGCCTAAGGCGATGGCCGAGGCCTTCCGCAAAGGCAACCTGCAAGCCGCGGGCTTCGACGGGGCGAAGTAGGCGCTTCCGGCGCGGCTTCGACCGCGCGCGAAAACCCCGGAGGCAAAACGATGGACCCTTCCCCCTCGATCTCTCCAAACATCCTCGCCCGCGGCAACGCCGCCGAGGGCGACTCCCGCCGCCGCTTCCTGGCCAAGGCCGGGGCACTCTCGGCCGCCGCGATGGCCGGCCGCCAAAGCTCCACGGCGGCCGCCGCGGCGTCGCAAGCCGCGCCGATGCCGCAAATCCGCCTCGGCCCCTATTCGCTCTCGCGGCTGATCTGCGGGGCCAACCCTTTCAACGGCGGCTCGCACCTGTCCGTCTTCGTCGACCGGCAGATGAAAGAGTACTACACGCCGGAGCAGGTGATGGCGACCTTGCGGCGCTGCCAGGATGAGGGCGTCAATTGCTGGCAGTCGGGCTTGGGCAATATCGATCTCTACCGGCAGTACGTCGATGCCGGCGGCCGGATGCACTACATCGCCATCGATGCCGGCGGCCCCGAATCGATCGCCAAGCTCAAGGCCGGCGGCTGCATCGCCGTCGCCCACCACGGCGAAGTGACCGACCGCCTGTTCAAGAGCGGCCAGTTCGACGAAATCCACGACTACCTGAAGCAGGTCCGCGAGGCGGGCTTGCTGGTCGGCGTCTCGACGCACATGCCCGACGTGGTCGACGCCGTCGAATCCAAAGGCTGGGACGTCGACTACTACATGACCTGCGTCTACGAGCGGCACCGCAGCGCCGAGGAGCTGGAAGCACTGTTGGGCCAGGCGCCGATTCCGGTGGGCGAAGTGTATTTACCCAACGATCCGCCGCGGATGTTCAAGGCCATCCGGCAGACGCAAAGGCCCTGCCTGGCGTTCAAAATCCTGGCGGCCGGGCGGCTCTCGAGGCGGACGCAGTGGGTCGAAGAAGCGTTCCGGCAGACGCTCGCCTCGATCAAGCCCGGCGACGGCGTGATCGTCGGTATTTATGACCGCTACAGCGATCAGGCGGCCGAAGACGCCGCGCTGGTGCGGCGCCTCGGATCGATCGCATAAGGGCCATCGACCGCTTGCTCACTCCGCCGGCGGGGTGGCGAAGAGATCGGCCGCCGCGTCCCCTGAGCTGCTCGACCCCGCCGGAGCGGCCGGCTCACCGCCCTCGGCCGGCGGAGCGTCGGCCGGCTCGGGCATTGGCTCGGCCCCCGGCTCCTCGACGAACGGATTGCCCCCTGCCGCCGGCGCGAAGGGATCATCTGCGGCGGGCATGTCGGCCGGCGCCGGAGACTCGCCTGCCGGCGCGGCGGGCGCAAACGGATCGTCGGCCGAAGTAGCCGGCGGTGCCGCCGGAGCGGCCGGCGCAAACGGATCGTCGGCTGGAGCAGCCGGCGGTGCCGCAGCCGGCGCGGCGGGTGCGAAGGGATCATCTGCGGCGGGCATGTCGGCCGCCGGAGGCTCGCCTGCCGGGGCGGCGGGCGCGAACGGATCGTCAGCCGGAGCAGCCGGCGGTGCCGCAGCCGGCGCGGCGGGTGCGAAGGGATCATCCGCGGCAGGCATGTCGGCCGGCGCCGGGGGCTCGCCTGCCGGAGCGGCCGGCGCAAACGGATCGTCAGCCGGAGCAGCCGGCGGGGCCGCAGCCGGAGCGGCCGGTGCGAAGGGATCGTCGGCCGCAGGTGGCTGGCCGCCGATGACGGCGTCTCCGATTGCTCTGCCAACGGCTCCCAAGACGCCTGCGCCGCCCTCATCGGCCGTCGGCGGCGCTGTCGGCGGAGCACCGAACGGGTCGGCGGCCGGGGCCGCCGGCGGCGTGGCCGGGGCCGCCGGCGCGAAGGGATCGTCTGCTGCGGGCGGAGCGGCGGGGAAGGCGTCGGGGCTATCGGCCGGAGGCATCGACGGCCCCGCCGGCTCGGCCACCGGACCCGAACTGAAAACGTCATCCGCCGCGGGCTCGGGCGTGGCCGGCATCGACGGCGGCGCATCCGGCGCGGCGGCCGCCTGCTCCTGGAGCACGCGGGCTTCCTCCTGCCGCATTTGTTCGTAGCGGAGCTGGCGAAGCTCCTCCGCCCGCTCGTAAGCGAGCATCCGCGCTTCGGCGCGGTGGCCTTCGAGCATCATCCGCTCGCTGCCCTGGATGCGTTCCAGCGCCCGGCCCACGTTGTAAAAGCGGTTGACGTCCTCCGCTTCCAGTTCGGCCCCTTGCGCGAAGTCTATTTCGGCGTCTTCGGGGCGACCCAGCTTGAGCAAGGCCAGCCCTCGAAAATAGTGCGCCCGCGGATCGACGCTGCCGGCGTCGATGGCCGAAGAGAAAGCGTCGTACGCCTCGCGGTAGTCCTGCGAGAAATAGGCGTGCACGCCGGATCCGTACAACTGGTCCAGAACGGCGTTCTGGGCAGCCGCCGGGAGGGCGGCCAGCAGGAAGACTGCTGGGGCCAACAGCAGGAGTCTGCGGTACATGGTGGGAACTCCTCGCAAAGAAACTCGACGAACCGAAGCGGCTTAAGCCGCCTTCGGCAAAGTGATTTGCGTGCCGATGCCACGGTCGGAAACGCACCGAACCGGCAAGCCTCCCGGCCGGCGCACAGGGCAATTGGGCGAACACACTGCGCTAGGGTCCATCCTAGTTCGCCGCCTGAGGAAATTCAAGCAATCTGGCTGGCAGGGCGGTGTCCGAACCCGGCGGACGCGGAAAAAGGGCCGGAAGCCCTCTCGCCCGGGCGTTGCGGCCGGCCGGTGTGGTCGGACCGTCGTGAAGCGAATGATATCCGAGCGGAAGCGTACTTGCGAAGCGGTCCAGGAGAGACCCCTGGTACCCCCTCTGGCGGGGTGCAACGAAGTATTCGTAGGCGGTACCGCCTCGGGGCATGATCGTCCCCGATGTGAGGCCCCCGGCATGCGACAACTTACGGCAATTCACTGACCAAAATGCCGTAGGAGTTGCCTAGATGCCAAGCGTAACGGTCATTATGTCGTGTTTACACGTCAATTTGACAAGTGTCCTTTACATTTCCTGGCCGACGGAGTAGGATAGAGCGTGACAGATCAATAGGAGAGCCAGGAGCAACACGCCGTGCCGGGTTTTCGCCTTTGCAACCGCTTGAAAGTCGCACGTGCAGAGAAAGGTCTTTCCCAGGAGCAACTCGGCTTGCTGGCGGGAGTGACTCGTCAGACCATCAGTTCGATTGAAACTGGTCAGTACAACCCCTCGGCCTTGCTGGCCCTGGTCCTGGCCCGACGCTTGGACAAGCAGGTCGAAGACCTCTTTTTCCTGGAGGACAAATGATGACTACCCACCAAACCGTGCAGCGGGACGAGCGGACGGTGGCCGTCGAGAATGCCAGCTATCGGTGGGCCTGTACTTTTGTCACCTTTGCACTCCTCATAGATGTGATATACCGAGGTGCAGTTCATAACGAGGCTGCTTGGGACTTGATGGCCTTGGCCAGTGTGCCTGGAATCATCTGTACGATATATCAAGCCCGCCACAAGACAGTGTCAGGCTGGTTGGCGGTGCTCATGGTGTGCAGTGCGGTCGCCGTTGCAGCCTACATCGCAGCCCTGTATCAGTTCCATCTCTTACATTGACCAAAGCCATGTGAATCTCGTCAGTTGGCCTAGTCCGAGCCGATCGCCAGCAGGTGCTCGGTGGTGCGGATGTAGATCCGCCCCTGGCTGATCGCCGGCGAGGCGCGGCACTCTTCGCCCAGACGGTTCTCGGCGACCACGTCGAACTGCGGCCCGGGGCGGACGATCGTGGTGACGCCTTCGTCGGAGAGGAAATGCACGAGCCCTTCGATCTCGACCAGCGACGTGCTGTAGTGCGGTCCGATCCGCTCCATCCAGTGGCGCTCGCCGCTGGAGGCTTCGAAGAGGCTGGCGATCCCCTCGTCGGAGACAACCAGAAAATACTTTCCGTCGGCCGAGGCGATCGGCGAAGGAACGTACGCACAGCCTTTTTGCGTGCGCCACGCGACGTGGGTGTCGGTGACGTTGCCGTATCCGCCCGGCCGAATCGCCATGACGTGGCGCTCGGGGAAGCCGGCGGTCAGAAACAACAGCTCGCCGTTGTAAACGAGCGAAGCGACGAACTGCTCCGTCGGCCCGTCGAGGATCCAGTGTCGCGAACCGTCGCGAGGGTCGTAGCTGGCGACGCACAGGCTGCCGGCGAGGATCATTTGCGCGCGGCCGTCGATCCGGCGGATGATCGGCGCGCAGTAGCTTCGCGTCTTGTTTTCCCGCGGCGTTTTCCAAACGGTCTCGCCGCTTTGGCGATCGAGGGCCGCCAGGTAAGCGTCGCCGTCGTGGTCGCCGTTGACGATCACCAGATCCTCGAAAAGCGTCGGCGAGCTGCAATAGCCGTGGACACTGGAAAAGCGGCCAGGGCGAACCAGCCAGCGCCGGTTGCCGTCGAAATCGTAGGCGGCCACGACCATGTCTCCCGGCGTGGCCTCCTTGCGACCGCCCGGCTCTTTGAGATCGTCCAGCCCGTAATCCGGATCGAGAAACGTAACGTACACCAGCTCGCCGTCCGTCGCCGGAGTGCTGGACGCGAAACTGTTGAGGCCGTGCTTTTTCTCCAGGGGAGCTTCGAGCACGGTCCGCTGCCAGAGCGTGCGACCCGAAGTTCGCTCAAGGCAGAGAAGGATTCGCTCCCGGCGGTCTTCCAGCGCGGTGACGAGAAAAATGCGGCCTTCCCAGATGATCGGCGAGGCGTGGCCGACACCCGGCACGGGGACCCTCCAAGCGATGTTCTTCCCGCTCGGCCCGTCCCAGGTGGTCACTAGACCGGTCTCCAAGCTGCTGCCGTCGCCGCGGGGGCCTCGCCAGCAGGGCCAGTTCTCGGCGACCGCCGGGCCGCAACAACCCACTGCCATAAGGAAACAGAACAAGACGACGGCTTGTTTTTGGGGGCTTCGCATGACACGCGGCGGGCTGGTAAAATGGGGAAGGAATGTCGAAGCAGGCGGGAACGCCATAGGTAATCGGTCTTGGTCGGGTCAGTCAAGTAGCCGGGCCCGAAAGCAAGGCCGCGACTTCCCTCCGGCGGCGCGGCGTGACGGCGGCCGCAAAGGCCCGCCCACGCCGCCAAGACCACCCGCATTGCCACCCTAATGGGGGAAACGAAAGCCTTGACGCGGCGTGGACCGGGTAATTATAGTAAACTATTCAGCCGCCGGGGTTTTCTTTGCCCGGCGGCCGCCGCGTCTTGCCCCTTTTTGATCAACTTGATCAACCGAGAAGCCATCCGATGAAACGGTCGCCTTACCTGTGGTCGTGGTGTTTTGGGCTGTTGGCGGCAATTGCGGCATTCGGCATCGTCTCGCCGCTGTCGGGCCAGAGCGATGCTCCGCTGGCCGCAGCGCCGGCCGGCGAAGGGGGGGACCGGCCGCTGGCGCCGGGCGTGATGAAGAAAGTCGAGCCGCGCGCCGAAGTGGCCGAATCGGTCAGCCGCCACGACGTCGTCGAATTGCTGGCGGTGGATCCCAGCCTCGACTTTGCCAAGGACGTCGCCTTCCGCCGCGACATCTGGTACCTCGAGTTCCAGTTCAAGCCGGTGCGGATGGTCTGGGTCGACACACCCCAGCCCAGCGGCCAGCTCCGCCGCCAATTGATCTGGTACATGGTCTATAGCGTGACGAATCCCGGCAAGGCGTTGCACCCCACCGAAGACAACGACGGCACCTACACAATCGTCCCCCTCGACAAGCCCATTCGCTTCATTCCCCAGTTCCTCCTGGAGAGCGCCGAGGTCAACAAGGCGTACCCCGACCGCGTGATCCCGGCGGCAATGGCTCAGATCCGCACGCGCGAACAGCGCGGCCGCAACTTCACCCTCTACAACTCGGTCGAGATGACCCGCGAGATCAACGTCGGCGAGACGCTCTGGGGCGTGGCCACTTGGGAACACGTCGATCCCCAGATCGATCGTTTCTCGGTCTTCGTCGGCGGCCTGACCAACGCCTACCGGTGGCAGGACGAGGCCGGGGCCTACCAGCCGGGCGACCCGATCGGCAAGGGCCGCCGCCTCGCCCGCAAGTATCTCAAACTCAACTTCTGGCGGCCGGGCGACGAGTTCTATCAGCACGAGAAGGAAATCCACTACGGCATCCCCGGAGAGGTTGACTACGAGTGGCTCTACCGGTAAAAAAGTAGATCTGTCCGCCGGGAAGTTCGCCCCAATGGGGGGCGTGCCGGGGCGTGGATGCACGCCGCCTCTCGGCTCGGCGGACGGCACTCGAAAGACCAGCCGCGGCCGCCGTGGCAGCTCTGCCCAGCAGCGGACCAGCTCCGCTCGGGCCGCAAGCGGTGAGGAACCAGACATGGCACACAAAAAGGGACAAGGCTCCAGCCGCAACGGGCGGGACTCCAACGCACAGCGGCGGGGCGTCAAACGGTTCGGCGGTCAGTTCGTCCGCGCCGGCAACATCCTCGTCCGACAGGTGGGCACCAAGTTCCATCCCGGCAAGGGAGTCGGCCAAGGCAAGGACTACACCCTGTTCGCCTTGGTCGACGGCTACGTGAACTTCGATCGCTCCGGCCGCCGCGTCAACGTGGTCGGGTCGAACTGATGTGTTTGTCGACGAAGTGGAAATCCGCGTTCAGGCCGGCAACGGGGGCGACGGCTGCGTCAGCTTCCGGCGGGAGAAGTATGTCCCCCGCGGCGGGCCGGACGGCGGCGACGGCGGCGACGGCGGCAGCGTGATCCTCGTCGCCGAAGAGGGCGTCGACAGCCTCTCGGCCCTGGCACACCGCAAGCACTGGACCGCCGCAAGCGGCCAGCCGGGACGGGGGTCGAACTGTCACGGCGCCTCGGCCGGGGACCTTCTCCTCCGCGTCCCGCCCGGCACCATCGTCAGCGACGCCCGCGGCGGCTTCGTCCTCAAAGACCTCGCCGAGCCCGGCCAGAGCGTGGTCGTAGCCGAGGGCGGCAAGGGAGGCAAGGGCAACCTCCGATTCAAGTCGGCCACCCACCGCGCCCCCCGCGAATCCACCCCCGGCGGAAAGGGCCAGCAGCGGATCGTCCGCCTCGAGCTGAAGCTCATCGCCGACGTCGGCCTCGTGGGGCAGCCCAACGCCGGTAAGAGCACGCTCTTGAGCCGCCTCTCCAGGGCCCGGCCCAAAATCGCCGCCTACCCCTTCACCACCAAGTATCCCAACCTCGGGCTGGTGCAGATCGACTTCGATCGCTCGTTCGTGATGGCCGACATCCCCGGCCTGATCGAAGGGGCCCACGCCGGAGTCGGGCTGGGACACGACTTCCTCCGGCACATCGAGCGGACCGGATTCCTCGTCCACCTCGTCGAGCCTCTTCCCCAAGGGTCCGAAAGCACCGACCCGGTGGCCAACTACCATGCCATCCGCGGCGAGCTGGAAAAGTACGATCCCGCCCTTGCCTGCCGGCCGGAAATCGCCGTCGTCACCAAGGCCGACCTGCCCGGCGCCGACGCGGTCCGCCGGCGGCTGGCCGACGAAATCCAAAAACCCGTGCTCCTCATCTCCGCCGTCACCGGCCAAGGGCTCAACGAGCTCGTCGGCGCGATTGCCCAGGCGCTCGAGCAAAGGGAGTAGACAGATGGCCGATCCGCCGTGCTTCCCGCTCATCGCCGTCGACGTGGGCAACAACCGGCTGAAGCTCGGGCGGTTCGAACGTGGTTCGGGTGACCCGCTGCCGGAGCCCTCTGCTGCGATCCAGTTGGCCGATGAGGGCGCCGATCTGGATCGGCTGGGCGACTGGCTGGCCCGGTCGCCGGCGGACATGGCCGCCTGGTGGATCGCCAGCGTCAACCGCCCGGCCACCACGCGGCTGGTCGACTGGCTCCGCCTCCATCGGCCCGAGGCGCCGATCACGCTTCTGGCGGCCGTGGACTTGCCGCTCGAGGTGGCAGTGGAGCGGCCCGACATGGTCGGCATCGATCGCCTCCTGGACGCCCTGGCCGCCAACCGCCTCCGCCGGCCCGGCCGCCCGGCCGTCGTCGTCGACGTCGGCTCGGCGATCACGGTCGACCTGGTCTCGCCGCAGGGCGTGTTCCTGGGCGGGGCGATCCTGCCGGGGATCGCCATGTCGGCCCGCGCGATGCACACGTTCACCGACCTGTTGCCCCTGATCGGCATGAGCGAGCTGGCCGCCCCGCCCCCGCCCGTCGGCACCGCCACGGAGCCCGCCATGCGTTCGGGGCTCTTCTGGGGCGCCGTCGGCGCGATCCGCCAACTGGTCGAGCGGATGGGCGCCGAGGTCTCTTCGGCGGGAATCCAACCCGAGGTCTTCATCACCGGCGGTGCGGGGCCTGCGGTGGCCGAGCTCATCGGCCCCCACGCCCGGCACGTCCCCCACCTCACCTTGGCCGGCATCGCCCTGGCCGCCGCGGCCCAGAACACGCCGCCCTGATTCGCTCGGCCGGCCCCGTGCCGGCGGATCCCGGTCTGGCGACTACCGCGGCGCCACCCCTCTCCCATCCCAGAAGTGCATTTTTGTATTCCTGTGCAACAACCTTCATCGCGGCCAAAAACCACCGTTGAACCCCGCGACGCAACCTGGTGTACTGTAAACAGTTGGGTCGACGAGATCCGGGTGCCGTCGTCCCACTCGCTCCGGTGGCACAAGAACAACTCTCCGGCCGTTCGTGTTAAGCCGTTTTCTGAAAAGAACTTGCGACAAATGCACAAGTCCCGTTATGCGACCTCATACCGAGCACATCATTAACCCACCCACTAGCCACCGACCCGTCGCCGCAACCGCCCACCGCATCAAGACTTCTCGCCCGCCCACCGGTCGTAAGTCCCCTTTCGCCTCGGAATCGCATGGCGTGATATTATGGGCAATAAGCCGTGATATCACGCAGCGTGGAAGTCTCAACTTAAGCCCGCGTGATTCCCGCGAGTCGCGTGCCACTGCCGGCTTGTCCGGCAGTGCCACGCGCATCACGGCCCCGCGGAACGTCGCTGGTAGTCCGGGCTTCTGATGGTGCGCTTTACTCGCAATCCAACCAGCACCTACCGCGAAGCGGTTGTAGTCCAAAGCCCAGGGTCGCGGCGGAGCCGCGCACCCTGGGTATGCGGTCCGCACAAGAAGTCTACGCCGAAGGCGTTACACCCCATGAGCGATCCGCCCCTCTCTGTTGTCTAACGCCTTCGGCGTAACCGATTGTCTGGTTCTCGTACCCAGGGTGGCGCTCCGCCGCTCTGCGGCGTCGCTGACCCTGGGCTGCGGAGTCTAACGCCTTCGGCGTAACAAACCTCCCACAACGGTCGGTGGCAACCCTCAAGAAAAGCTCCCGACTCTCAACACCCCATTGACGGGCGGCAAGGGGGCCCAGTATGCTAACGGCTGGATGGACCCGCGTTTCCTAGTGGATCGCCGAATCGTCATCCATCTCTCAAAGGCCAAGCAGGGGGCCTCTCGATGCCCGCCGCTCGCAACGCTCGATCGGGCCAAGAGCCGGCAGGCAAACAAAGACTCCTGATACTATAACCGCCGCGTGAAAGGCCCCTTGCTGGTGGAGTAGGATGGATGTTCGACTGAGTCCATCGTTTCTCCACCAAACAAGGAGACCTGTCATGTGGCACGTTG